>ENA-OYWW01000473-OYWW01000473.1-human-gut-metagenome-genome-assembly--contig:-NODE-473-length-19901-cov-7.817344_pt1 | contig 19901 bp, 7 predicted proteins | sample MGYA00244817_ERZ653410 | MGnify/ENA primary metagenome ERZ653410 (study PRJEB26926, sample SAMN06164973) | human gut metagenome | biome: ENVO:00009003; feature: ENVO:2100002; material: ENVO:00002003...
GCCCAATAATCCAATTAATGTTTTTTTCATAGTCCGTCACTTTTTTATTTTATTGTCATCTGTAATGGAGTACAATCCTTATATTGGTCCCATCACCTGCACCTTGCTCCTTCCGCTTCCGGTCTTCACCACCTGCACCTGCGCAGGGATACGTTCCATCATCTCCGCCACATGGGAAATCACCCCTATCTTACGCCCTTGCATCTGCAACCGCTCCAAAGCATCCATCGCAATGCGCAGAGTGTCCATATCCAGCGATCCGAAACCTTCGTCAATAAACAACGATTCCACATTCATCCGGTTGGAGGACAAGGAAGACAAGCCCAATGCCAAGGCGAGAGATACCAAGAAAGATTCCCCGCCCGAAAGGGAATGGACACTACGCACCTCACCCATCATATCAAGATCCACAATCTGCAAGGCCAGCGTATCAGGGATGCGTTGCAGTTCGTAACGGGGGGCAAGGTCTTGCAAATGCCTGTTGGCATAAAGCAAAAGGACATCAAGCGTATAACCTTGGGCTATTTCCTTAAACTTGGCGCCAGTCTGGGAACCGAACAGTTCGTTCAGTTTCGCCCAATTCTCGTAGATAGAGTTTTTTTCCTCCAACTCTTTCTCGATGTCGGCTATGCGTTCCTTACCTTTTATATGGTTCTGTATCGTCACCTCTATTTGGGCCAAACGTCCGGTTTCCATTTCTTTAGCAGCAGTGCAGGCAGTCAATGTTTCAATCAGCGACTCCTTGTTTTCCGTGGTATCCGGTTTCAGAGGAGCTTGCTGATGCTCCTCCCTTTTCTGCCTTCGCTCCGCAAGGATCGCCTGAAGAGTGGTTTCCTTCTCTTTCAGTGTGCCCAACGCTTGTTTCTCAGCCAGTATCCAGCTTTTGTCTTTGGAAAGCAATTGTTCCAACTCGGCATACGTTTCCTTTTGAAGCGTGAGCCACTCGTTTATTTTCAATTCGTCTTGTTGCAAGACAGCAGTCAGACGGACTAATTCCTTTTCCATCTGTGCGGTCTGCCCTTTGTAAGATTCCGCCTGCACAGTTAAAGAATGATGCAAGTTCATGGCTTTTTCCAGTTGTTGTTCCAGTTCCTTTTGCCGTCTTGCATGGGTTGCAACCACTGTTTCGGTGGATTCACCATTCAGCAGGGAAGACCGCAGACGAGCACGTTCGTTCAATTCTGCCTGCTGTCTTTCTTCTTTTTGTTTCTTTTCTTCGTACAAACCAATGGCATTGGCTTCTTCTTTTTTCAAACTATCTCTTTGGGCTGATTTTGAGGTAAGAGCCTCTTTTATTTCGGTCTGCTCTTGCAAACGGGCATTCCATTGCCTGCCGAATTGCTGGACATAATGTTTCAATGTGCCCTGCTCCAACAAATCTTTCCAATTGGGAATAATGGATACGTATGTTTCTACTTTTTTCAGCGTATCATCAACTTGCGCCACATAATTTTCAATCAATGCAGAAAGACGGGCCATCTCCAGTTGGCGGGCATTCAGCGTGTTTTTCAGTTGTTCCGTTTCTTTAGCAACCTGTTCTTTCGCACGGTTCAGTTCCTCTTCCTGCAAGGATTGGACATTGGTCTGTTCCCTCATCGGATGATGGAAACTCCCGCAAACCGGACATGGCTTTCCTTCCTCCAACTGCTCACGAAGCAACAGCACCTCTGCCGGCAACAGTCGGTTCAGACGCTCGGCTTCCTGTTGTACCGATTTCAACCGCTGTTCCTCCGCTTCACTCGCTTTCTTTACTTTATCCAGCAGTTGACGGTTTGATACGCTTTGCGCCCTTGCCATTTCCAGATTGGTAAGCAAGCTGGTAATCAGTTCAACGGCAGGAATCAATTGGGAATAAGCGGTATATCGTTCAAACCAGGTTTGCAAGGCGGTTTGCTTCTCCATCAACAAACTTATATCCTTCTCTGTCTTACAAACGGATTGATGCAGATTATCTTTAGCCTGCAATGCCAAAGCCGCTTCTTTCTGACTTTCCGCTAATTGCTTTCTATTTTCCACCAACTGCACATCCAATGCTCTGGCTTTATCCAATTGCGGTTCTTGCTGCGACAAATAGGTCTTAAATTCCGCCAGTTCTTTCTGAGCGGCTTCCCACTGCACGTTCGCGGAAGTCTGTAAAGCCGCATTCTGCCGGATGGCAACCTCTATTTCGCCTAACCGGGAACGACCGGCATCTATCTGCTTCCGGGCGTTACGCTGTTCCATATACACATCGCGGATATCCTGAGCCTGCTCTATACGGGCCAACAGTTCATAACGTGGACGGGCGGCTTCTATTTCTTTTCTGATGCCGGAAAGTGATTCTTCCGCCTGTATGCATCCTGTATTCAAGCGTCCTTCTTCTTCCAGCCATTTCAACTTGCCGGACAACGCCTCCTCTTTCTTCTTCGAAACGGACAAGCGGACTTGTAATTCTTCCTTTTCAGCCGAAAGTTGCTGTAATTGCTCATCTGTCAGCAACTCAATGCCTTTGATACGCTCCTGCAATAATTTATATTCGCTTTCCGCCCGCTTGGTGCGTTCATAGATGGAAGCAGAGATACGCGAGTAAATTTCCGTTCCGGTCAGTTTTTCCAAGATTTCGGCTTTATCAGGCTGACGAGCCTTCAGGAAGGTAGCAAAATCTCCTTGAGCCAGCAACACAGAGCGGTTGAACTGTTCGAAAGAGAGTCCGATCAGTTCACTGATGCGGGATAATAATTCGGTCTTCGTCCCTTGCTGTTCCACTCCGGAGGTAAGGTTGGTCAACGTCATTTCCACTTTTTGCAAGGAACCGCTAACCTTCCCACGCGAACGTCGCACCGTCCAACGTGAACGGAACACCTCTCCTGTCAAAGCGACGAAATCCACTTCCGAATACCCCTCGGCAGTACCCCGGCGAAGGATGGAACGGCTATCGTTCTGTGCAATTCCTCTGTCGGCAACATCCATGACAGAGACGTTATTCTCTTTCGCCTTGTTCATACGTGGCGTACAGTCAAACAAAGCCAGACACAAAGCATCCAGCAAGGTTGATTTTCCGGCTCCGGTACTGCCTGTAATGGCGAATATACCTGCCGAGCACAAAGGTTCGACGGTAAAGTCTATCATAAATTCACCTTCCAATGAAGCCAGATTCTTTCCTCTTATCGCTACTATTTTCATACTCCTGCCTCCTTGATTACACTTTCCAGCAATTGTTTCATGGTATCGGGCATCTCCGTCCCTCCATATTTCCGTTTAAAGACATCCAGTGCCATATCCAGCGGACGGATGGTTTGCAACTCCTCGTAGGAAGTGGCGACAATGCCGCTTGCCTTTTTTTGTGGAAGCATAGCGGCGATGCGTGCCAGGCGGACTGCTTTTCCTTTCAACGCTTCCTCTATCTTATACTTATAAGAAGGTTCCGGCTCGGTCATCAAAATCTTTATTTCCAGATAGGGCGACCGCAACGTGACATCCCCATCGGGCAAATCGCCGATGGCTTGCAGCACTTCTTCCAGCGGACGGGCCTGACGAGGAATACTCATCACGCCGGCTAGCGGTTCAAATGCCAATCTCTCTATGCCGGTACCCTCAGCACTTATCGTTATCATGACCACTCCCGAAGCATTGTTCCTCTCAGCAAAAGACATGGGCATAGGAGTTCCGGAATAACGCACATTCTCCCGATGGGACACACGCTGGGAGCGATGCAGATGCCCCAATGCAGTATAGGCGATAGCCTCATCAAAAGCATCGGGGGATACACATTCCAAGCCTCCGATAACGGTACGTTCCGAACGGTCGTCCTCCGAGATTTCCGAGCCGGTGGCTTGCAGATGTCCCATGGCGATAACGGGAAGTCCTTTCTCCTTCACTTCATTGAAAAGCTGCTCATAAAGCAGTTGGACTCCTTTTGAGTAATTTTCAGCCGAAGGATAATCCCCCTGACGCAGATAGGGGACGGCAAGGCAATAGGCGGTCACTTCCCCTTCTGTGTAAAGGGGGACAATCAGGTGTTGCAAGTCTATATCACCTTCCGCATTGCGGCGCACGACACCGCGAACGGTGACATTCATATCCTCCAACAGGGGATTGGGAGCCTCCAAACGGGCTGCCGAGTCATGATTTCCGGCAATGATGATAATTTGCAAAGAAGGGTTTTCGGACGTAACTTCTCTTAGAAAACGATAATACATTCGTTGTGATTCCGCCGAAGGGTTCGGGCTGTCGAATACATCACCTGCTATCAACAATACATCTATTTCATGCTGTCTTATCTGCTGTTTCAGCCATTCTAGAAAATGGAGATGCTCTTCCCGCCGGTCGTATTCATAAAAAGTCTGGCCCAGATGCCAGTCTGCTGTATGGAGAATTTTCATTAGCTGTTCGGTTTGTTTCCTGCAAAAATAGGAAAACTAAATGAAAAAAGGTATTTCTTTTAGGTACAACCTCTAAATGAAAACTATTTTTCATGCAGAAAACAAGCAGACATGCCACCTTTTCGCTATCTTTGCCATACGAGATAAATAATAAGAAGAAAGGAGAACGTCATGAGTACAATCACATTGGAATCAATACAAAACGAACTGATTCGGGAAATCTTGGACATCAAGAATGTAAAGGTGTTGGAGTCTGTAAGGAAGACTCTTGTTCATGCTAAAAAGGAAATGGAATCTGTTTCTACCATGGTGGCAGAGGATGAAGAACCCTACATGACCAAAAGTGAAATAATGGACGGGCTGTCCGAGGCTTGCAAAGACATCAAACTGATGCGTGAAGGAAAGCTGAAAGGCCGTCCCATAGAAGAATTGCTCAATGAACTATAAAATCAAAGTATATCGCCACTTCGAAAAAGAAGTTAAGAAACTTTCCAAGCGATATAAATCATTGAAGCAAGACTTGACAATTTTAGCCGCAGAACTCATGCAGAACCCTGACATGGGTACTGATTTAGGCAATGGCCTACACAAAGTACGCATGAGTATAGCATCAAAAGGAAAAGGGAAAAGAGGTGGAGCAAGAGTGATCACTCTCATCGCCACTCTATCCAAAGAAGAAAAAGAGATTGGCTTACATTTCATTTATGATAAATCAGAGCGTGAGAATATCACTGATAAAGAGTTACAAGCGGTCTTGAAAGACAACGGAATTATCTGAAAAGACGAACCGGTCATGCCAACTGAGGCATGGCCGGTTTGTATATCTATCATCATTCAGTCACCAGCCGCACCTCATAAATATGCGGAGTCACTTTCTCATTTCCTTTACCGATCTTTATCTCCAGTTGCTCATTGGATTGCATAGATGCAGGTACATCAAATATCCCAACCGATACATCCGAAGCCGGTTTACCAGCCAATCGTCCTACTTCCTGCCCGTTTATCCATACTTTTGCATCCTTACGAATCTCGGAACGGAACCGGATACGCACTTTATTGACCTGCTTTCCGTTCGTCTTCATACGATAACTGAACCAACCGGCCGCCTCACGCCAGTGAATCCCTTCATCATCCCCCGTACGGGAATTCTCCATCCGGATGAAATGGTCGCTTTCCGGTTGTTGTTCCCCACAAATCACTTTATCGGCGGTCATACCATCCAATGCGGCACGCTCCTTTTCCTCTTTTGCCAACTGTTCCTGCCTTGCCTGCAACTCCTGTACGGACAGCACAGGCCAATAGACCATATACCGGCACTCATATAAACGGAAAAACGGTTCCACAGTCATACCCTCATAGCGTTCGGGATAAACTCCGGACAATGTAAATGTCAACGGCTTACCTTCCACTTTTTTCAGATGAGAAAGAAGATTGTTCTTATCCCCCACAATGACAGGCATCGTTTGTAAAGGCAGGCGCGGTCCGGCAGCAATGTGTCCGCCACGACTGTCATCGGCAAACATACCATCCTGATTTTGCTTGCCCAACCGGGCGGCCAGCACAATCGGTCCATATAAGATGGAATAGTTGGCAGAACCATCCGGCAGTGCAATGGCACGCAAATGCATCGGCAGTTCCAGCCTTACTTTGTCACCTTTTGACCAAGTACGGTTCAGGCTAACATATCCCTCTTTGACCGTTACGTTCTGCCGTTTACCATTAACAGACAAGCGTAATGCTTCCGGCTTCGTCCATTCGGGAATACGGAAAAGAAGGGTAAATTCTTTCTTTCCCTTTTCCGGAGAAATAACAAGAGTACTCCCCTCCTCATCGGGAAAAGCCGTCTGTTGCTCAATTTGGGTATCTCCCCAGCGCAAGGTAGACGGAATGAAAAGATTGACATACAGATTATTATCCTTGTGTCCATAAATCATTTCACCATAACGGGCATGATTTTCCATCCCCGATCCCACACAACACCAGAAACTGGTCTGAGGCTGCGAATAGACCCTGTAATGACCGGCACGCATCGGGGTAAAATAAACAAATCCGCCTTGCACAGGATCTTGCGTGGAAAGGATATGGTTATAAAGCGCCCGTTCGTAATAATCCATAAAATGAACGTCCGCACTCGTTTCATACAGCATTTTTGTAAGGCGGAGCATATTGTAGGTGTTACAAGTCTCAGGACCCTGCTCGCTGGTGAGCATACTGCTGAAATCATCAGCCGGATGAAAATGCTCACGCACACTGTTACCTCCGATGGTGATGCTTCGATGGTTTACCACTGTTTCCCAGAAATAGCGGGCGGCCTCGCTCCAGTCCCGGTTGCCTTCCAAATCGGCAATACGTTTGAAACCTATCACTTTCGGTATTTGGGTATTGGCGTGCATACCAGTCAGTTTATCCTCCTGTCTCAACAAAGGCTGCAACACGGTGTGATGAGAAAATTGGTGAGCCAGTTTCAAGTAGCGTTTGTCGCCGGTGATAGCGGCCATATCGGCAAATGTTTCGTTCAGCCCTCCATGTTCGCTGCGCAGCATATCCTGTATCTGTTCATCGCTCAACTTGGATACCAGACGAATCATCCAGTCCGTGAGTTTCACCAACATTTCCTTTGCCTCCCGGCTATCGGTCTGAAGAGTTGCATCACGAAGGCCGGCATATATTTTATGAATATTGTAAAGAGGAACCCAGCGGTCGTTCAATCCGAAACCGGACGCGCGAATGTTTCCTTCCTCTATTTCTTTCCACATTTTGCGCCCGTTTGGAACTCCACACAGATAACCGTCACCGGCGGCATCCTGGCAGCGTTTCAGTTCACTTATCATATAATCCAGACGCGCCTTGATCTCCTTATTTCCCGTAGCGGCATACATATAGGAAAGGGCCGATAAATAATGTCCGCCAATATGACCGTCCAGCCCTGTATTTTCCCAATTGGTATAATTTTCGGCTTTAGGGGAAAGACCAGCTTCCTTCAAATAAGGAGCTAACAGACGGTCGGGGTCTATTCCCAGCAGATAACGGATATCCATATCCTCTGCGTGTTTGAAAGGGCTGGCGGTGAGCCGCACATCCCTGACTGGAAAACTTTCTACTTTTGCGGGTAGCTGAGCATGCAAAGCTACAGAAGCTATAGCAAAAACGGAAGTGGATAAAATGGTTTTAAGTAAATTCATAATGTATTTTATCGTTTCTTTATTTATTCTGCTGGATATTCAATATGAACATTCTAAAGTTTCACCTCAATTGCCGTACCGGTATAATTCACCATCTTTCCTCCCTTCAATGGTTTATCGCCTTCTCCTGATCTATGATTTACGAGAACTACTTTGAACTTCCTCTTTTCCAACATTCCGGGATATCTTCCTTCACGGTCGCTGATGTGCAAAGTACGGTCACTATCATCCCAACGGAAAGTGATAGTAGAATAAACTCCCTTTTCATAATTGTAATTATCGTTCTCATCCTCATAAAGAATAAAAGTTGCATTAGCACCCGGATAAACACGAATCTCCAGGTCATCCCAACTTTTTTCTGTGGCATACTGCACCGCAGGCCCCCAAGGAATTATAGAACCGGCACGGATATAAACAGGCATGATATCAATAGGTACTTCACGCTGTATGGTTTGGCCACCAGCCAACTTTGCCCCAGTCCAGAAATCAAACCAGTTACTTCCCTCAGGCAAATATACATCCGTTTTCTCTATTTTCCGCATATTTTTCTGATAACCATTCTGTTTTTTATCCTGCCATGTATAGAGAGAATCAGTTACCGGACGTACTAAAAAACTACGTCCGAACATATACTCCGTATCCATATCAAGTACTTTCTTGTCTTTCGGAAAATCCATCACCAAAGGACGAATAATGCTGCCTGCCTTATTTGTTACTTCCCAAGTAGTACTATATAAATAAGGTAATAAGCGATAACGCAAATGGGTATATTTCTCCAATGCATCATAAGCCCAATCACCTTTATCGCCGAACTGATAGATCTCTACAGCAACAGGACTGGAATTATGAGAACGCATGATAGGTTGGAAAGCTCCCCACTGATACCAACGGACGTGTAACTCATGATAAGCAATATTATTAACATCATTATTATATTTCCAAGCAAAAAATCCTCCCAAGTCAGTGTTCCAGTAAGGAATACCACACAAAGAATAATTCAGGCCAGCTGCCAGTTGCTTGCGCATCACTTCCCAAGTAGAAACGACATCTCCACTCCATGAATGTGAAGCATAACGCTGCTGTCCCAAGAATGAAGAACGGGTAAGTAAGAATACCCGCTTGTCGGAAGTGGTAGCACGCTGGTGCTCATAAACACCTTTATTGGACATCAAAGGAAAAGCATTGTGAACTCTTCGGAAAGAACCTAAATAAGTTTTTGTATCAAAATCTTTATCTTGAATCTCCAGATGATCGGGTTCGGTAGAATCCAACCACCAGCCGTCCATACCTAGATCAAAGATATTCTTTTTCATTTCATTCCAATAAATACTTCTTGCTACAGGATTGAACGGATCGTAAGGTTTCACTCCGGCTTTAGGCGGCCAAGTCTCAAAATGAAGCAAAGCATTCAGACTGTCCATCTTATGATACATCTCTGTCCACGGACCAAAAGAGGCCCATACAGAAATCATGATATGCGCATTCCGCTTGTGTATATAGTCAATCATTTCTTGAGGGCTTTTTATCCTTGGAGTACCATAACGTGCATCCGGATTCTCACCATTCGGAAGATATTTCATGTATTCTTTGTCGCCCATCTTATTAATATAGCGAGGATTCTGGAACTTCATGGAGTTCCAGTTAGAATCACATCCCCAATACTGCCAATCCTGAATGATTCCATCCAAAGGAACTTTCCGATCACGGTATTCATCAACCACTTCGCACAGTTCATCCGGACTCTTATAACGCTCGCGGCACTGCCAGAATCCAAGTGTCCACAGCGGATAAAGAGGAGCCTGCCCGGTCAAATCACGGACTCCGGCTATCACGCCGTCCGCATTGCTACCATAAATGAAATAATAGTCGGCACAATCGCCCACTTCAGAATCGAATGACATTTCTTGCGGATTATCCGTAAACATAGTTGGGGAATAATTGTCCCAATAAAGTCCGTAACCTTTCACTGAATGAATAAAAGGAATACAGATACTCATATTCTTGTTACGAAGAAAAAGTTTTTGATTGCGCTGATTCACTTTTCCAGTCTGTTGTTGCCCCAATCCATAAATCACTTCATCCTTATCTAATAAAAAAGCCTGCCGGACATTGTAAGAAAAAGTACCCGCATCATCAAACGGGGTGAACTGTGTTCCATAATCCTTGTCTTTTAACAACACCCTTCCGGTTGCATCATAAAAATTGATTCCACCTGTAGATGAATTGACCTCCACCTGTAATGCATCCGACTTTAAACGAATATACTCTTTATTCATTGCAAACTCCACAAAGGTCTCCTCAGGCTCTTTCATTACTACAAGGCTCTTCTTGTCATACGAACTTCCCTCCGGTGTCTTATATACCCGGACAATGGATGGAGAATAAAATGCCACTTCAACATCCATACCTTGTACAGTAGTCTTAACTCCTTGCGGCATTTTCTGATAGTTCTGTGCCTGGGAAAATAATCCCAGACAGAGGAGCAACAAACTTATTGAAATCTTTTTACTCATAATTCTTTCTAATTTAATGTAGAAAAGAAAAAACAACCTTTTCATCCTTAAAAAAACATCCAATAAATACTATTTAGAATATCCCGGATTCTGTTTCAGATTACTATTGGTCAACAATACTTTATTTGGAATAGGATACAGATTTTTGGTTTCATCACTCTTATCATGAGAGAACCAAGCTTTTGTAGTGAAGATGCCAAAACGAATCATGTCCTGACGGCGGCGTCCTTCCTGACAAAACTCCCAACCAAGCTCATCAAGGAAACGACCATATTTAATATCCGTTCCTCCATCATGTTCTGTCTTATAACTATCTCTCCGACCATAATCATATACACTTCCTCCCATCAGTTCCGCGTCTGTAACTTGCGCTTTTTCAGGTTCATTCTTGAAGGCGCGTTCACGTACCTGAGTCACCAAAGCACCTGCTCCCGATTTGCCCAAACGCATCAATGACTCCGCTTTCATCATCAATACATCCGCATATCGTAACAACGGCCAGTCATTGCTCAAACGGTTGGTTATACCGGTGGCATATTCAAATTTACCCCAACGGAACCCATCATCCACATCCGACTGATCAATAGAGGGGACATCTACCGTATAAATCAATGGTTTCCCATCAATACTACGCTTCAAGATTTCACCGGAATAGGTATATTGCTGACCTTGAATATAGTTATCCTCTAAACGTGCATCATCCTCATCAAAAGAATTAATAAACTGAGGCACTGCGCACACGCCTCCCCAAGGACGTGCAGTCAATTGGTAAGTATCTTGATTCTCAGGTGCTAAAGTGTACATATGAAAATCAAAATCATTCCATCCTGTCACATAAATTTCATCAAACGGCAATGCAAAGATAATTTCTTTAGAATTCTCATTATGCGTTACAAAAACATCCTTCTGATTATTCTCCAATGCATATTCTCCGGACTTCTCGGCATAATTAATCACGATATCACACTCGTCAATACATTTCTGCCATTGAGCAGTACCCGACCAAACTTCAGCATTCAAATACATTTTGGCCAGCAATGTATGAGCCGCCCACTTATTGAAACGTCCATAATAATAACCTCTCGGCGTTTCGGACAACAAATCCATATTCTCCGTTATTTCTTTCACAATAAAGTCAAAGACCTCTTTACGAGTAGACTGTTGCGGCAAAGAAGTATCTTTAAAATCTGTCACAATGGGCACATTACCATACAAATCAATCAAAATATAATAATATGAAGCCCTCAGTACTTTCAATTCGGCAATCAACTTTTCTTTCGTTTCTCCATCCACACTGATCACACCTTCTTCTATCTGAGATAAAATACGGTTACAGGTATTCACACCATTGTACGTACGTTCCCATCCTTGAAGCACACCGTCATCCTCGGTAGTCCAAGTATGCTGATGCCATCTTTTATAGATATAACCGTCTACCCATCCAATACCATCACGGGCAGGAAGAACATCTTGATCCGCACACAATTCCTGTGCACGAACCACTCCGTTCCATTGCAGCAACGTTTCACGCCAAGGTATATAAGCGGCATTTACCAGATAACTGACATCTTCCTCCGTTTTCGGTACGTAATCCTCAGACACTACCTGTCCATAGCTCTCATGCAGTAAATCAGTACAAGCTGTATTTCCCAACAATGCGGCTGTCATCAGTCCCATTGTCCATAATTTTATATTTGTTTTCATCTTCAATTCCTTTTTAGTTCATTAAAATTTCACATTAACGCCGAAAGTAAATGAGCGCACACTCGGATATCTGTCACGTGTATCATACCCCGGAGTCAAACCATCTGTTGATACTTCCGGATCAATACCTTTATATCCGGTTATAGTCAAAGCATTCAATACCGAACCATAAATACGGAGTGACTTTATATATTTACCTACCTGACCGAAGCTATATCCCAAAGTGATATTGTCAATCTTCCAGTAGTCACCATCTTCTACATAATAGCTATTGAATTCCGGTTCTACTTCCGGACTCAACGTATGCTTGCCAAATACCAAGTCATTCACAGACTTCAAACGATTTTCAAAACGGCTGTTTTTTACATTCTCATAATTCATACGTCCACCATTGATTATCTGGAAACCAAACGCGCCACGCATCGTCACATTCAAGTCGAAGTTTTTATAACGAAGAGTATTGTTCCATCCCGCATACCATTTAGGAAGACCGTTACCAATAACATGCTTATCTTCGGGAGCATGAGTAAAATCTTTATAGTTCACCAACTCACCATTCCTGTCTTCGTAGATCCAACGACCTTCACTGTCCACATCTACTACTTTAAAGCCATAAAAATTACCGATGCTTTCACCTACCTGTACTCTGTGAGAATCGGCTACCTGACCGGAGTATTCCACTGTACCCGTATTAAAATAGTCATAATCCGACTTAAAGATGCTGCCAGACAAACTGATTAGCTTATTAGAGTTCAAAGAGAATGTTCCGGTAGTGCTCCATTCAAAATCTTTATTCTGAACAGGAACCACAGTTACCAACACTTCCACACCACGGTTTCTCATTGTACCCCCATTGGCCATCGTCTTATTATACAAGTTCGGAGGAGTCGGTACTCCATATTCGTATATCAAGCCATCCACATCACGGTTATAATAATCAATAGAACCGGACAAACGGCCACCCCATGAAACGAAGTCCAAACCAATATTGGTTTCTTTCTTTTCCTCCCATTTCAAATCAGGATTCGGATTGGATGCCGGAACAATGGTCTGTACCCAATTCCCATTTACAAAAGCATACGAGCCGTATTTCAACATAGCCACCCCCAGGAAAGGATCTTTAGGCTGTGAACCCGTCACACCATATCCCACACGAAGTTTCAAATCATCAAATATCTTCTGATTCTTCATAAATGCTTCTTCGGTAATTCTCCATCCTACAGATATAGATGGGAAAAGCCCCCATGCATTATCAGTACCCCATAACTGGCTGGCTCCTTCATAACGAAGAGCTCCCATCAACAAATAACGATTCTTGAACGAATAGGTAGCCCGCCCAAAAAAACCGATCAAATTTGTAGGAGTTTTCTTTGAGCCGATATTCGCTTTACCGTCTTTCAAAGCAGAACCAATGCCAATATTATGCCATCCGCCAAAATAATCATCCTGAAAACCATAGTTATCAATCCAAAGCTCTTCAAAGTCTGTTTCATTGTAGCTATAACCACCCAAGACACTAAATTTATGCGCACCGATTTCTTTGTTATATTGTGCAGTAAGTTCCATCAACTTCTCCATCTTGGTATAAGCACCTACCGAAGACCAACCAGCCAATCCATCACGCAAAGCAGAAATATGGTTCAAAGTTTCACCGTAGCCACGGTTCATATTGTCACGAATATAAGAGAATACGGCAGAAAGAGTCAAATCTTTGATAGGATTATAAACAATATTTCCATTGTAACGCAACTGCGTCTTTTTTACATTTCCTTCAGCCTCATACAACAAAGCCAACGGATTCTCGTATTCGAATTTGCCCACATTCTCATTCCATGTACCATCCTCATTTCTTACCGGATCAGTCGGGTTTCTACGAGTTGCCTGGCCATATACCCAACCTCTGAAGCTACCCCCACTAGTTGTAGATTCCATCTGGTTTTTCTTACCAAACAAACCGAATTTCAACTTCAACTTATCATCAAACATACGGTGGGTTACCTCAATACGTCCTTGAAAACTTTCGAAATCCGATTTTTTCATGATCCCTTGACGAGAGGCATAGTTCAAGTTGGCAATATAATTAGTCTTTGAATTGCCACCCATCAATGACAAATTATGAACATGGCTAACCGGTGTACGGCTAATCTCATCAATCCAATCCGTATCAGCCCCATGGTCCTGGTCAGGATAAAGGGTACGGAACTCATCTGCATTCAGCATATCCAACTTTTTGGCTATAAGAGAAGTACTGACGTAGCCATTATACTCCACCTGGTTAATATCCACTCCTTTAGCCTGTTTGGTAGTAATTAAAATCACACCATTCGTACCGCGCGTACCATAAATAGCGGCAGCAGAACCATCCTTCAGCACGTCCACGCTCTCCACATCTTCGGGAGCCACTGTACCGAGTTCTCCCGGAATTCCGTCAATCAATACCAAAGGAGCTGTATTAGCTCCACCAATGGTATTTGTACCACGAAGACGTATCTGAGTACTTCCCGTCGGGTCACCGTTAGGATTGGTAATGGCCAGACCGGCTACTTTTCCTTGAATCAGCTGTCCCACATCTTTCACGGCTCCTTTTACAAAGTTGTCGGCTTTCACACTAGCTACAGAACTGGTCACATCACCTTTACGCTGTGTACCGTAACCAATCACCACCACTTCATCCAAGGTTTTGGTATCCTCCTTTAAAACAATCTCTAATGAATTCTTTCCTGCTGTCGGGACTTCCTGAGTGACATAGCCAATATAAGAAATAACCAACACACTCTTTGCCGGAACATCCAACATAAAGTTTCCATCAAAATCGGTAATGGTTCCCATGGTATTATTGCCTTTTACAACAACACTGGCTCCTATGACAGGCTCGCCGGAAGAATCTTTCACCTTACCCGTCACTTTTTGCTGGGCTAAGGCCGTTAATGAAAAGCTTAGCAGAGTAAGCAACAAAAACAAATGTTTCATTCTATATTAAATTTAAAGTTATACATACCTTTACTGCGGGAATGAATGAAGAAGATGTGTTTTTCTCCCCGTAAAAGGTTGTGGCAAAAGAATGAAATAGGAAATAGAAATACAGGTGAAGAACCATGCTAACAGGGGATACAAATAGCTCTAGCTATAACTTGACGCATTTGTACCCCCTATTTGCAACAATTAAAGGACAGGAAGATGTTTATTCTTCGTGTTGTGATTTCTGGAACTCACTGGGAGTCATTCCAAATTCCTCCTTAAAGCAAGTGGTGAAATACTTCCGATTAAAATACCCCAACGTAGCGGCAACCTCTGTTACACTTTTGTCTTTATCTTCCAACATGTGTCTGGCATGCTTCATCTTGATGTTCCGGATAAAATCCAATGGAGTTCGGCCTGTTATGGCTTTCAATTTACGGGTCAAAGTAGAACGGGACATATTCATGGCATCAGCTAGAGCTGTCACATCAAAATCAGGCTCAGTAAGGTTATCTTCCACGGCTTTTACCGCTTTCTCCAATAGAAGTTTGTCCAGTTGTGCAAACTCAGGTTCAGGCAAATTCACCTTACTATCCAAATAAATACGCATTTTAATCATCTCCTTGCTGTCCGCCCACATTTCATTATTCTTACGGTCCACGCGTTTCAGATAAAGATACAGACTATAACCGGATACACCCATCACTATCAATACATAGAACAAATACGCCCACCAAGTTTCATAAAAAGCAGGAAGGCGTCGGATAGTCAGTTCAGTTACCTCTTTACTCCAAAGACCATTTTCATCCGTCGCTTTCACCTGAAAAGTATAAGTGCCCTTACTCAGATGATTATAAAAAGCCGAGTTTTTTCCACCTTCCACATATACCCACGCTTTGTCCACTCCTATCAACCGATAAGCATAGCGTATTTTTGAAGCATAACGGTGGTTAAGAGAAGAAAAACTAATTTCCAAATTCTGATCATCGGGATGCAATTCTATCCGGTTAATGGAATTGCTACTCTTTCTATCTCCGAATATCAATGATTCTCCTTGCAACTTTATATCAGTTATCTTGGTCTTCACTGCACTAGCCTTTCTTTCCAACCCGTTTGATGGAGTAACCATGCAAATACCCGGAATGCCGCCCCAATAAATATTGCCATCTTTTGCTTGACAAACAGCAGTGGGAAGAAAGCGACGCAACAAGATAGAACCATCCGTGGTAAGATAGGTGCGGAACGAACCGTTACGAGGATTAAATTCTATCAGTTTCTGGTTTGTATCAATCCAAATATGATTATATGCATCAGCCACTATTTGATTCACCTGATTACCGTTCATACCACAAGCCTCATTATAACTGACCAACTTATTCTCTGAAGGATCATAAGAATAGACTCCTCCGTCACAAGTTCCCAACCACAAAATCCAATCGGGAGCAATAGACAGACAAGAGAAATTCTTGTCCAATTTGAAAGAACGAAGTTTTTCATCCGCCGTTGTCTGAAACAAACCGTTGTCTTGAGTACAAATCCATATCAACCCTTCCTTATTCTCCACGATTCCCATCACATGCCCCACATCGGGATAAACCTGTTTAATTCTTTTCTGACGGACATCATAACTGCAAAGTCCTTTGTTCAAGCCTATCCACAAGATTCCGTGCGAGTCTTCATACAATTTGGTCACCGTAGCGTTCGATTCCACCTGCCCGTTCAAATCAATAAGATCCACCAGATACATCTCCATACCCTTACGGATCATACCATAAACCAATCTATTCAAATCTTTTGCCACCCAAATACCGTTATTAATACGTGCTCGAGTCATCTCTCGTCCGTTATCCAAAGACAACGAAACAAGCTCGGGAAAATCCGAATAGATTTTCACTTTATCCTGCTTCAAGTCATATAACACCAACCCGGTTCTTTCTTGCATCATCCACATCATACCGTCTCCGTCATCACACAAAGCCATTACAGCCGGACTGCGGTTTACTCTGTCCGCCAAAGCGGGCAAGGCATAATCCTTGGTCATATTATCCATCAGATGTACAATGAAACTAGGACGGTCAAAGGCCGACACCCATAGACATCCCCTCCCTTTCAGAACTTCTACCAACATATGATTAACAGGCAGAAGCCCTGTCTGGAATTTCAATTGTTTTAACGTCTTATCCGGTTGTATTTGTAAGGACATGAAATCGTGCCCGGTGGTTAACCAGATATACCCCAGTTTATCATCCTGTACCAGACTAAGGATGACCCCATCCTCCTCACCGGCAGCATTGACCGGTATTTCAGAATATACAAACATAGAATCTTCAGGAGCCGAAGGGTCAAAACGCACCACACCATCCCCCCAGGTTGCCAACCAGAAGTAGTCCTGTTCATTATCCTGAACCATCACCGTAGGATTTTGTCTTCTCATCTTATCAGGATAAGGAACGAACTCGTCTTTTTCTTTGTCCAAATGATATACCCGGCCATTCCACACAGAAATAATAATCTCATGGTTGCGGCTCTCACAAAATCCGGAAATAGTAGTTCTTCCGTACTTATTCCGGAGGGGATACTCTTTGACCAACTGTCCGTTGATGTCATATTTGGCCAATATAGAACGATAGCTCAGCCACATATAGCCGTCACTGGTAGCATATAGATACATCACCGGAATATTCTTCAAACGCTCCCGGTCCATAGGATGTACACTGTAGTCCGATTTATCAAGAATATACACCCCTTTGTCTGTACCGAACCATATATTCCCCTTCTTATCCTCAGCGATACACTCCACCAAATTATCCTCTAATAATCCCGGAGTTTCAATGTCCGAACGAAACACTTTCACATGATAACCGTCATCACGACATAATCCGTTCACCGTGCCATACCACATATATCCTTCGCTGTCTCTGAATACGCGATGAATGGCATTTACCGGCAGCTGGTCAATGGTAGGGATATCTGTAATAGTTATGTTCTGAGAACACACCAAGAAGGAGAGAAAAGATAGTATAAAGGTCAATATATATTTCATTGTGCTTTCGGTTAGAATCATAGACTGCCACAAAGTTATAAAAAAGAAACCGGATACTCTAGCAAATTTTAAAATTTGCTAAAGTATCCGATAATTGCTCCACTCACAGGTTTCCTTCTTTTGAAGCTTCCTCCTTACATCTGTGTCTTTAATTCTTTTCGGTAGCTTCTTCAGCAGTCTGTGTTTCCACCCCTACGGGAAAAGTATATCAATAACCGAAACCGGTTGCTTTTACATACACCTTATAATCTTTAATCATGCCGGGAGCTCCCTGTTCCGCACGTGGCAGAATACGGAAACCGGTCACGTTATATTCTTTGCCGAGATCTATCACCACCTGATGAGGATAAGCCGTATTATCTACCGTCTGCCAGAAAGTACTTTCTTGCAGGTCATAAATCTTGTCGGCTGTGCGGTTACCGCTACGGGTTTCCTCGCTGTCGGCATAAACAATCTTCCAGTTTTCACGAGAGATTTTCTCTCCTTTCTCATCCAACACATCAAACTCCGCAATGGCGGCAATGTTGGTATTATCAAAAGAAGACAGCCCTTCCAGACAGAAGTAACGTCCTTTCGTAACAGGAACTTTCACTTCTTGCCAACCGTTACCTGGTTTGAAAGTACCGGCAGATACCGGTGTTTCCTTCTCCAGTTTGATGGTCTGCCCCTGTTTACGATGCGTTTCAGGAACAGCCACACGAAGCATATCCAGGATAGGTTTGTTCAATCCGACGATGGTTGCCTCTTTCGGGCCTTTCAAGTCAAGAACGATGATTTCATTCACTCCTTTTTTCAGCCAGCAGCCCGGCATGAACAGGGTTTGTTGAGGACCGATTTCCCAGAAACGTCCCATGGCATGACCGTTCACCCATACCATACCTTTTCCCCAAGACTCCATGTTCAGGAACGTATCAGCCACCTTATCCAAGGTAAAAGCAGCGCGATAGTAGGCCGGAACACTTTCATCATTTTTCTCTATGCCACAGGCGGCAGACGAGTTCATATCCTGAAAGTTCCGGGAAGATACAAATTCATAATCTACGGGAAGATTATAAACAGTCCAGCCTTTCAACGTTTCGGCATTCTTACCGTTCACCAGTTCCACTTTCTCGGTAATTCCCTTGCGGTCGTGAATGGACTTGTCAAAGTTCACACGCCCCATGGCTTCCACCAATAAATCAAGCTGTGTACCGGCTTTTAATGCAGGCAGTGTAAGTTCCTGTTCTCCACCACGGCGATCCAGACGCCCCAACAGTTTCCCGTCGGCAAAAACCTGTGTCCAGTCATGCTGTTCGGTGATTTTCAGAACGGTTCCCGCTTTCACATCTTCCGGCAAATGGGTACGGTACAGGATACTTCCCCAGCCTTGGTCAAATTTCTCCATCGGCTGGATTTCCTCTGTCTGCTTCGGTTCGGGCAGATTGTCAACCAACGGAGCTATTTGAGTGAATTTAATGGCAGGGATTTCCATAACCGGTAAAGCTTCAGGAACTTCAGGCAATGTCTGTCCTTCGTCCAAGTAGTCCTTCAACATATCACGTAAAGCAAAATACTTGTCGGTGGTCCAGCCTGCTTCGCTGATAGGAGCGTCATAGTCATAGCTGCTGCACATAGCCGAGTAAGCCGGATTATTGGCACCGCCCCACCAGCCAAAGGTCGTTCCTCCGTGGGTCATGTACAAACTGAAAGAAATACCTTTGTCCATCATCTCTTTCAGGCCATCCACCATGATTTGTCCGTCACGGGTTTCGTGCTTGCGCCCCCAGTGATCAAACCATCCGCTCCAGAACTCGCTGCACATCAACGGAGCGTCGGGGCGTACTTCTTTCAGTTTGGCAAACTGCTTGTCGATATCAGCTCCCGTACCAAAATTTATAGTCCAAAGCAAATCATCCAAACCATTATTCAGGAAATTAGAACTCCAGTCACATTGGAACAAAGGCACTTCAGTAAAGCCTGCGGCACGTACCGTATCACGGATGGCAGACACATAGGGCTTGTCCGTGCCATACGAACCATATTCGTTTTCCACCTGCACCATGATGATGTTACCACCACGGGTAATCTGCAAATCCTGCAACTGCTTGCCCACTTCATGCATAAAGGCTCCCACGTGCTGCATATAGAAAGGATCGAGAGT
>ENA-OYWW01000478-OYWW01000478.1-human-gut-metagenome-genome-assembly--contig:-NODE-478-length-19764-cov-4.964230_pt1 | contig 19764 bp, 20 predicted proteins | sample MGYA00244817_ERZ653410 | MGnify/ENA primary metagenome ERZ653410 (study PRJEB26926, sample SAMN06164973) | human gut metagenome | biome: ENVO:00009003; feature: ENVO:2100002; material: ENVO:00002003...
CTGGGGCGTTGTCTGCGGCCGGGTGGGGGCCTTCCGCACCTTCCGCTTCTATCCCCACCGGGCTCGCGGCGAGGGCTTCTTCGCCGCCGTGGCGCGCAAGGCGCCCGATGCCGGAGGGCGGACGCGCGCACCGAAGGCGCGGCGGAGCATCATCTCGGCCGTGGACCGGACGTCGGCGGCCGAACTCGCGCGCTGGCTCCGCGAGCCGGAGCGCATGCGTTTCGGCGAGGTGGCCGGGACGTGCTACACCTGGTACGCCGCGCAGACCGAGGCCGTGCGGCAGCTCTCCGACGCCCTGCCCGTGATCTGCTCGGGTGTGGCGCTGGGGCAGATCTTCAAGGGACGCCTCAAGCCCGACGGGGCGCTGGCCCTCTTTGCGGGGCTCGACCGCGGGGCGGTGCCCGTCGCCGAACTCGGCGAGGAGGAGGCGCTGCGCTACCTGCGGCGGCAGGAGATCGCCGCGCAGGGGCTGGCCGAAGGGGTGAACCTCGTCTGTGCGCGGGGCCGTGCGCTGGGTTTTGCCAAGCGGATCGGTGCGCGGGTCAACAACATGTATCCCAACTCGTTGCGGATCGTAATGAAGTAAGTCAAGAGAAGCATATATGGCCGAGAAACTCTATTATTCGATGGGCGAGGTGGCCGAAATGTTCGATGTCCGGCCCTCGCTGCTGCGTCACTGGGAGTCGCAGTTTGCGGTGTTGCGTCCCAAGCGCAACAAGAAGGGCAACCGGCTCTTCACGCCGCAGGATGTCGAGAACCTCAAGCTGATCTACCACCTGGTCAAGGAGCGCGGCATGACGCTCGACGGGGCGCGCAAGGCGCTGCGGAGCCGCCGCGCCGACAAGGGCGTGAGCCGCGATGCCGAACTCATGGAGCGCCTGCAGCGCATCCGGGCCCTGCTGCTCGAGGTGCGCGAGGACCTCAAGGCGGACGAGGGCGAGGTCGTCGCCGTGGCGGATGATTTTGCCGCGGAGGAGCCGTCCGTGACGCCGGTCGCAGCCCAAACGCCGGTGCCGTCGGAACCTGCGGCGGAGGTGCCTGCCGAAACGGCCGGGGTGCGTGCGACGGACCCCGCGCCGACTGGACCCGCACCGGCGGACGACGGTCCCGTCGTGGAAAATGCCGGTGCGGAGCCTGCGGCGGAAGTCGCGGGAGCCGACACGGAAACCGGCGCAGCACCCGGTTCGGAAGCCCCGGCTTTGGAAGCTATGGCTTCGGATGCCTCGGTTGCGGATGGCCCGGCTTCGGAGGCTCCGGCCACCGCGGCGCCTGACGCGGAGCGTCCGGTTGCGCCGCGCCGCCGCAAGGCCGTGGTGAAGATCGTCGAAGAGGCGGACGGGGAGACGCCGGCGGCCGAAACTGCGGACGGTGTGGCGCCCGCCCGTCGCCCGTCGCGCCGCCCGCGCCGCGGCAGGAAGGAGGATGCGGAGAACAAGGAGCTCTTCGCCTTTTACGAACAATCGTTATTCTGATATATATGAAAATCAATGAGATAAGCGAAGTCATCGAGCGGTTCGCACCGCTCTCCCTGCAGGAGTCCTACGACAATGCGGGGCTGATCGTGGGCCGTCCCGACGACGAGGTGCACCGGGCGCTGCTGGCTGTCGACGTGACCGAGGAGGTGTTGGACGAGGCCGAGCGTGAAGGGTGTGACCTGGTCATCACGCACCATCCGATCGTCTTCCACGCCCTCAAGCGGTTCAACTCGGCCGATCCCGTGCAGCGGTGCGTCGAGCGGGCCATCCGCCGCGGCATCGCCCTCTACGCCTGCCATACGAATCTCGACAGCGCCCCCGGCGGCATGAGCTGGCGCCTGGCCGCGATGCTCGGAGTGGAGAATCTGCGCGTGCTGCAGCCCTCGGAGGCGGCACCCGGGGCCGGGTTCGGCGTCGTGGGCGAACTGCCTGCCGAGGAGGAAACGGTGGCTTTCATGCGCCGCATGCAGCGCCTGCTCGAGGTGCGGGTCGTCCGCCACAGCGACATCGCCTCGCCGACGGTGCGCCGCGTGGCGGTCTGCACGGGCGCCGGCGCTTCGCTTATCGGCGACGCACGCCGCGCCGGAGCCGACATCTACGTCACCGCCGACATGAAGTACAATGACTTCATGACACCCGATAAGGCCCTCACCGTGGCGGATATAGGCCATTTTGAGAGTGAATATTGCGCAATTCGGATTTTATTTGATATTTTATCGAAAAATTTATGTACCTTTGCGGTTCGCAAGAGTGAGTGCTCTCGCAATCCGGTGAACTATCTGGTTTAGTCCAAAACTATAAAAACACTATATGGCAACACAGAAGAAGACGGCCGATGTTGATTATTCGATGCAGGAGAAGATCCTGGCGCTTTACGATCTGCAGAAGATCGACAGCAAGATCGACGGAATCAACAAGGTGAAAGGTGAACTGCCGCTCGAAGTGCAGGATCTCGAGGACGAGATGGCGGGCTTGAAGACCCGGGTCGAACACATCAACGCCGAGATCGAGGAGCTCAACGCCCTGACCAAGCAGCGCAGGCGCGAGATCGATCAGGCCAAAATCCAGATCGGCAACTACAAGGAGCAGCAGAACAACGTGCGCAACAACCGCGAGTTCGACGCGATCACCAAGGAGATCGAGTATCAGGAGCTCGAGATCGAGCTGGCCGAGAAACGCCTGAAGGAGTATTCGGCGTCGATCAAGTCGAAGAAGCTCCAGCTCGAGGAGGTCGAGTCCAAGATGGCGGAGCGCGGCGCGGACCTCGAGGCCAAGAAGAGCGAACTCGAGGGCATCGAGGCCGAGACGGCACCGCTGGTTGCCCAGTACGAGGCCGAGGCCGAGCGGGCGAAGGCCAAGATCGACGAACGCCTGCTGGTGGCCTACGAACGCATCCGTCGCAACGTGCGCAACGGCCTGGCCGTCGTGACCGTCAAGCGCGATGCCTGCGGCGGCTGCTTCAACCGCATTCCTCCGCAGCGTCAGGTCGAAATCCGTCAGGGCAAGAAGATCATCATCTGCGAGTATTGCGGCCGCATCCTCGTCGCCGATCCCGAGCAGGCCGAAGAGTAGGCGCGGCGGACCGAAACCGTTTATGCGGAGAACAGAGAATGCTGTTCTCCGCTTTTTTGTGCGGTCCGGTCCGTCGGGGCAGTCTTCGACGGCTCTTTTGTTCCGCCGCCGTTGTTGTCCCGCCGGTTCTTTTTCTTTTGCTTCCCTGCCTGTTTCCCGCCTGTTTCCCGCCTGTGTCCGGCCCTTTTGTTCCGCTGCCGTTATTGTTCCGCTGCCGTTATTGTTCCGCTGCCGGCTGTGTTCCGCCGCTTTTGCTCCGCGGCTTTTGTTGCCACGCCGCCCGCCGCCTGCATCCCGATTCTTTTGTCCCGTCGCCTGCATCCCGATTCTTTTGCTCCGCCGCCGCTTTTTCCCGCCGACTGCGGAGCCGGTCAACGGAGCGGCCGGAAATGTTAATTTATTAACATTGAAAAATTTTCCGACTTTTCCAAATTATCCTTAACTTTGCAGAGTTATAGTTTCCGGACCAAATTTACTGTAGATGAAAATAGCTATCGCCCAGCTGAATTACACCATCGGAGACATCGATGGCAACACCTCGAAAATCATCGACGCCATCAACCGGGCCAAGACCGAAAAGGCCGACCTTGTGATCTTTGCCGAGCAGGCCGTCAGCGGTACCCCGGCATTCGATCTGTTGCGCAAGACCACCTTCCTGGAGCTGTGTGAGGATGCCCTCGTGGAGATCGCCTCCTGTTGCGACGGGATCGCCGCCATCGTCGGCCTGCCGATTCTCACGGACAAGGGCACGATCAGCGCCGCGGCGCTCATTCAGGACCGCAAGGTGCTGCGGTACATCGGTAAAAAGTACATTACGGCCCGTCGCGAGATGGGTTTTCTTGTTCCATCCAAGGGCTTCGAGTATGCCACGATCAAGGGGCACCGCTGCGCAATCATCGTGGGCGACGACCTGAGCCGCGAGCGTGACTTCGACCGCTCGGTCGAGACGATCATCTCGATCAACGCCCGCAAGTACGGGCGCGGCTCGATGACCTACCGCTACGAGATGATGCGCCACCTGGCCTTCGTCGAGGGCAAGAACCTCGTTCTGGTCAATCAGGTCGGCGGTTCGACCGACATCGTCTACGACGGTACGTCGGGGGCGCTGAACAGCCGCGGCGAGCTGGTGCTCATGATGAAGAGCTTCGAGGAGGATTTCCGGATCTTCGACACAAAGGCCAAGAGCGCACCCGTCACGGTGCCGACGGGCAACGACCGCACGCGCATGATCTACGAGGCCGCCCGCTGCGGCCTGCGCGACTTCTTCTTCAAGAACGGCTACACGAAGGCCTGCATCGGCCTGTCGGGCGGCATCGACTCCGCCGTGGTGGCCTGCCTGGCCGCCGACGCCCTGGGACGTGAAAATGTCCGCGCGCTGCTCATGCCCTCGCCCTTCTCGTCGGACAACTCGGTCGAGGACGCCAAGGAGCTGGCCCGCCGCCTCGGCATCGAATACAATGTCATCCCCATCTCGGAGATCTATACCAGCGTGGTCAACACGCTCAAGCCGGTGATCGGCGGCACGGAGTTCGACTCCACGGAGGAGAACATCCAGACGCGCATCCGCACGGTGCTGCTCATGGCCGTGCAGAACAAGACCGGCTACGTCCTGCTGAACTCCTCGAACAAGAGCGAGAACGCCCTGGGTCTCTGCACCCTCTACGGCGATACGGCGGGCGCCTTCAGCCCAACGGGCGACCTCTACAAGGGCGAAATCTACGACGTGGCCCGCTACATCAACCGCACGCAGGGCGATCCCATTCCCGAAAACATCCTGACCAAGGAACCTTCCTCGGAGCTGCACCCCGGACAGAAGGATACCGACATCCTGCCCCCCTACGAGGTGGTCGACGCCATCCTCTACCGCATGATCGAGGAGGGGCAGCACCGCGAGGAGATTGTCAACGCCGGCTTCGATTCGGAGGTTGTCGAGAAGATCCACGCGATGATCATGCGCAACGAGAAAAAGCGGTTCCAGTTCCCGCCCGTGCTGCGGCTGTCGACGTGCTCCTTCGGCCACGAGCGGCTCATGCCCCTGACCAACAAATACGGAGATTAAGCGGTGCTTTCACAGATTGAACACAGCGGAGTGGTGTCACGGATCGTGGGCGATACGGTCCATGTGACGATCACTTCCCACAGTGCCTGCGGGTCGTGTAAGGCCCGGCAGGCGTGCGGCCTGGCCGAGACGCAGGAGAAGGTTGTCGAGGTCCGGACACCCGCAGCGGCGCAGTATGCTCCGGGGGATGCGGTCGTGGTCGGCGTGCGGCGCCGTGCAGGCGGCATTGCCGTGCTGCTGGCCTACGTCGGGGCGCTGGTCGTACTGCTGGCCGTGCTGGCCGTGGCCGCCGGTCCGCTGCACTGGAGCGAGGGGCACGCCGCGCTGGCGGCGCTTGCCGGCGTGGCGCTCTACTACGTCGTGCTGTGGCTCTTCCGCAAACGGATTGAACACACAATTCAATTTACAATAACAAAAATCTAAATGGAAGTATTACTTTACACAATCCTGACGCTGTGTGTGTTGGGTATCCTTTCCGCGGTGATTCTCTATGTCGTGGCACAGAAGTTCCGCGTCGAGGAGGACCCGCGCATCGACGAAGTGGAGAAGATGCTGCCCGGCGCAAACTGCGGTGGCTGCGGCTTTGCCGGCTGTCGCGGCATGGCCGATGCGCTGGTCAAGCAGGACGACATCTCGTCGCTCTTCTGCCCCGTGGGCGGAGGCGATACGATGAAGGCCGTGGCGGCCTACCTCGGCAAGGCCGCGCCCGAAAAGGAGCCGCAGGTGGCGACGGTCCGCTGCGGCGGTACGTGCGAGAAGCGTCCCCGCACGAACGAGTACAACGGGGCGCGTTCGTGCGCCGTGGCCTCGTCGCTCTACATCGGTGAGACGGGCTGCGCGTTCGGATGCCTGGGCTACGGCGACTGCGTGGCCGCCTGTGCGTTCGGCGCCATCACGATCGACCCGGCAACGGGCCTCCCGGTCGTCGATCCCGACAAGTGTACGGCCTGCGGCGCCTGCGTGAAGGCCTGCCCGAAGAAGATCATCGAGCTGCGCAAGAAGTGGCCGAAGAACCGCGCCGTCTACGTGTCGTGCGTCTCGAAGGACAAGGGTGCCGTGGTGATGAAGGCCTGCAAGGCCGGATGTATCGGCTGCGGCAAGTGCGAGAAGGTCTGCGCCTTCGGTGCCATCACCGTCGAGAACAACCTCGCCTACATCGACCCGCAGAAGTGCAAGCTCTGCCGCAAGTGCGTGAACGAGTGCCCCACGGGAGCCATCCGGCTCGTCGGCATGGAGCCCCTGCCCAAGGAGCCCAAGGCGCCGGCCGCTGCGAAGACTGCCCCCGCCGCTGCAAAAGCTGCTCCGGCTGCCGAAAAGGCTGCACCTGCTGCTCCGAAGGCCGCTCCGGCTGCCGAAAAGACCGCACCCGCCGCTCCGAAGGCTGCTCCGGCTGCCGAAAAGGCCGCACCTGCTGCTCCGAAGGCCGCTCCGGCTGCTGAAAAGGCCGCCCCGAAAGCCGAGCCCGCGGCCAAGCCGAAAGCCGAATAAGTGAACCGATAAATACAGAACACGCAATATGAAGACATTTCCAATAGGCGGAGTCCATCCGTCGGAAAACAAACTGAGCTGCGCGAAGCCCATCGAGGTGCTTCCGCTGCCCGAGGTGGTGACGATTCCCCTTGCGCAGCACATCGGAGCTCCCGCGGTTGCGAAGGTCGCCAAGGGTGACAAGGTCCTCACGGGCCAGCTCATCGCCGAGGCGGGCAGTTTCATGTCGGCGAACATCCACTCCCCGATTTCGGGTACGGTGACGGCCGTGGACATGGTGCCTAACGGTCAGGGGCTGCGCCAGATGATGATTACGATCAAGCGCGAGGGCGACGAGTGGGCCGAGGGCATCGACCGCTCGGAGACGCTCGTGCGCGAATGCACGCTCTCGGGCGCCGAGATCATCGCCCGGATCAAGGCGGCGGGCATCGTCGGCATGGGCGGTGCGACGTTCCCCACGCACGTGAAACTGTCGGTGCCTCCCGGCAAGAAGGCCGAGGCGCTGATCATCAACGGTGTGGAGTGCGAACCCTACCTTACGTCGGACCACCGCACGATGCTCGAGCACGGCGAGGAGCTGCTCGTTGGCGTGACGATCCTCATGAAGGCCCTTGCGGTGGAGAAGGCCTATGTCGGTATCGAGAACAACAAGCCCGATGCCATCGAGCACCTCCGGAAGCTCGCCACGGGCTACAAGGGCATCGAGATCGTGCCGCTGCAGGTGAAATATCCGCAGGGCGGTGAGAAGCAGCTCATCGCGGCCATCACGGGCCGTCAGGTGCCGCCTCCGCCCGCACTGCCGATCGACGTGGGCGCCGTGGTCTGCAACGCCTCGACGACCTATGCCGTCTACCGGGCCGTGCAGAAGAACATGCCGCTCATCGAGCGCGTGGTGACCGTCACGGGCAAGGGGCTGAAGGAGCCGAAGAACCTCCTCACGCGCATGGGCACACCCATCTCAACGCTGCTCGAGGCGGCCGGCGGGCTGCCCGAGGGCGTGTCGCTCAAGGTCATCAACGGCGGTCCGATGATGGGCCGTGCGATGGTCAACCTCGCCTCGCCCGTTACGAAGGGCTGCTCGGGCATCACGGTCATGAGCGGCCATGATGCCGAGCGCCGCGTGGCCTCGCAGTGCATCAAGTGCGCCAAGTGCGTCGCCGCCTGCCCGATGGGCCTCGAACCCTTCTACCTCTCGAAGATGACCCAGAAGAAGAACTGGGAGGTGCTCGAGTCGCAGATGATTACCTCGTGCATCGAGTGCGGCTGCTGCCAGTCGTCGTGCCCGGCCTACCTGCCGCTGCTGGACTGGATCCGTCTCGGAAAGCAGACCGTCATGGGCCTCATCCGCGCCCGCGCCGCAGCCAATGCGCCCAAAAAGTAACCGAAAAAAAGATTGACAGATATGGCAAACAAACTACTTGTTGCTCCCGCACCGCACGTGCAGACGGCCCAGTCCACGGCGAAGATCATGCGCGACGTCGTCATCGCGCTGATGCCCGCGCTGGTCGTCTCGACCGTCGTGTTCGGATGGGACGTCCTGCGCGTCGTGGCCCTCTCGGTGGCCTCGTGCGTGGTGTTCGAGTACCTGATTCAGAAATTCCTGTTCCGCGGTCCGCTGACGATCTCCAACTGGTCGGCCGTCGTGACGGGCGTGCTGCTGGCCTTCAACCTCCCGGCGTCGATTCCCTGGTGGATCGTCGTCATCGGCGCCTTCGTCGCCATCGCCGTGGCGAAGATGACCTTCGGCGGCCTGGGCAAAAACCCCTTCAACCCGGCACTCGTGGGCCGCGTCTTCCTGCTGATCGCCTATCCGGTGCAGATGACCACCTTCCCGCTGCCCGTCAACGGCTCGTTCGACGCCCTCTCGGGCGCCACGCCGCTGGCTGCCGTCAAGCACGGCGCCGCCGCCGACGTGCTCGGCACGCAGGAGCTGCTGCTGGGCAACATGCCCGGTTCGCTCGGTGAGGTCGCCGCACTGGCGCTGCTCGCCGGCTTCGTCTACCTGCTCTGGCGCCGCGTCATCACGTGGCACATCCCCGTGACGGTGCTCGTTACGATGGCCCTCTTCGCCTTCGTCGTGGCGCTGGCCCGGGGCGAGAGCGGTGCCGCGCTGTGGCAGTTCCCGCTCTTCCACGTACTTGCCGGCGGTGCGATGCTCGGCGCCATCTTCATGGCCACCGACTACTCGACCTCGCCGATGACGGTCCGCGGCGGCGTGATCTTCGCCGTGGGCATCGGTCTGATCACGATGCTCATCCGTCTGTGGGGCGCCTATCCCGAGGGCATGTCGTTCGCGATCCTGATCATGAACTCGTGCGTGCCTCTGATCAACAAATATGTCAAACCCAAGCGCTTCGGCGTGAAATAACGGAGGACAAGCGATGAAAAGCACTCTTAAGAACATGACGGCCGTCCTCTTCGGCATCACCCTCGTGGCTTCGGCCGGAGTCGGCGCCGTGAACATGATTACCGCCGAGCCGATCGCGCTGGCCGAGCAGGCCGCGAAGGTCGAGGCGCTGAAGGGCGTGCTGCCGGCGTTCGACGCCACGACGCCCGAGACGATGACCATCGACGAGATGCCCATTACGGTCTACACCGCCACGTCGGGCGACGAGGTCGTGGGCTATGCCGTCGAGACAATGTCGAAGCAGGGCTTCGGCGGCGCCATCAACCTCATGGTGGGCTTCACGCCCGCCGGCGAGGTCATCAACGTCAACGTACTGAAACAGAACGAGACCCCGGGCCTCGGCACGAAGATGGCCGACGAGGGCAACCCGCTGCTCGCGAGCATCCAGGGGCAGAACCTCGCGCAGAAGCAGCTTGTCGACGGCAAGCTGGCCGTGCGCAAGGACGGCGGTGACGTCGATGCCCTGACGGCGGCGACGATCTCGTCGCGCGCCTATGTCGATGCGATCAACCGCGCATGGATGGCCTACAAGAGCGTAGCGACGGGCGAGGCTGCCACCGACGTCGCTTCGGGCGCTTCGAATACGGCGGCGGCAACCAGCGAGCCTGCGGCTCAGGAAGGAGGTCAAAATGAATAAGCTGAAAATCATATTGAGCGGCATCGTCAAGAACAACCCGACGTTCGTGCTCGTGCTGGGCATGTGCCCCACGCTGGGAACGACGACCTCGGCCGAGAACGGCATGGGCATGGGCCTGGCCACGATGGCCGTGCTGATCATGTCGAACCTGGTGATCTCGCTCGTCAAGAACATCATCCCCGACAAGGTGCGCATCCCGGCGTTCATCGTCATCATCGCCTCGTTCGTGACCATCATCGAGATGCTGATGAAGGCCTTTGTGCCGGCGCTCTACGCCTCGCTGGGTGTCTTCATCCCGCTGATCGTCGTCAACTGCATCATTCTGGGCCGCGCCGAGGCCTTCGCCTCGAAGAACTCGCCGTTCGACTCGATCCTCGACGGTGTGGGCATCGGTCTGGGCTTCACGGCCTCGCTGACGGTCATCGGCTCCGTGCGCGAGATTCTGGGCAGCGGCGCCATCTTCGGCATGAGCCTCGGTACGGCCGACTACATGCCGCTGGTCTTCGTCCTCGCACCGGGCGGCTTCCTCACGCTCGGCTACCTCATGGTTCTGTTTAACAAATTAGCCAAGAAATAGTCATGGAGATTACCTATTTTGCCATTATCATCGGCGCCATCTTCGTCAACAACGTCGTGCTGGCGCAGTTCCTCGGCATCTGCCCCTTCCTGGGCGTGTCGTCGAAGGTCGAGACCTCCATGGGTATGGGGGCGGCCGTGACCTTCGTCATGGCCCTCACGGCGGTCGTGGCATGGCCCATTCAGACCTATATCCTCGTGCCGCTGCATATCGAGTACATGCAGACGATCGTCTTCATCCTCGTCATCGCGGCGCTGGTGCAGATGGTCGAGATCATGCTGAAGAAACTCTCGCCGTCGCTCTATCAGGCGCTGGGTATTTTCCTGCCGCTGATCACGACGAACTGCGCCGTGCTGGGTGTGGCGATCCTGATGATCCAGAAGGAGTACAACCTGCTGCAGAGTGTCACCTACTCGGTGTCGACGGCCCTGGGCTTCGCCCTGGCGCTGATCCTCTTCGCCGGTATCCGCGAGCGCCTCGACTTCGAGGACGTGCCCAAGTCGTTCCGCGGCGTGCCCATCGCGCTCATCACGGCCGGTATCCTGGCCATGGCCTTCATGGGCTTCTCGGGTCTGGTATAGCGTGCGGGCCGGCGGGCCGTCCGGGATCGGACTGGCCTGTCGCCTGTGCAGGGAACATGAAAAATCCCCGTCTGCGGACGGGGATTTTTCTTTGCCGAAGCGAAGAGAGCGGAGGTATCGGACGCCGGAGCCGCCCTACTCCTCGATGAGGTAGACCCGCTCGTCGCGGCGCTGCATGTGGTAGTGCTCGCGGGCGTACTCCTCCAGGTAGTCGTCGTAGCGCAGCTGCTCGAGCAGGGCACTGTCCCGGGCGATCTTCTGCTCGTGGCGCGCCTTTTCGCGGTTCAGGGCGTTGATCTGCCGCTTGATCTTCACGGCGTGAACGACGTGGCGTCCGATCACGAAGACCGTGAAGACCAGAATGATCGCCGTGGTGACGATCCAGAACCGGCGGCCGAAACGGAATTTCATCGCGTCAGGGTATGTGCATGTACTTGTGCGTCTGGATCGAGATGTTCCACTGCGGATGCGCCTTGGCGTACTCGACGATCGTGGGCATCACGCGCTCCGAGACGCTCCATTCGGGCTGCAGGTAGAGCCTGCACTGCGGACCGACCTGTGCGGCGTTGCGCTCGGCCCAGGCGAGGTCCTCCTCGCTCTCGACGATGACCTTCAGTTCGTCGGCCCGGGCGAAGGCCTCCTCAAGGGGCGGCTGCTGTCGCTTGGGTGAGAGGCACACCCAGTCGAACACCCCGCTGAAGGGGTGCGTGCCGGAGGTTTCGAGGAAGATCTCGAGCCCTTTTTCGCGCAACGTTCCGGTCAGCACGCCCAGCGGGTAGAGCAGCGGCTCGCCGCCCGTGATGACGATGGCCTGTGCGGGGCAGGCCGTGGCGCGTGCGACAATGGTGGCGACGTCGGTCGGCGGGTAGAGCTTCGGGTTCCACGTGTATTTGGCGTCGCACCAGCGGCAGCCGACGTCGCAGCCGCCCAGGCGGATGAAGTAGGCCGGTTTCCCGGCGTGGAACCCTTCGCCCTGGATGGTGTAGAAATCCTCGACGAGGGGCAGGCGGCGCCCCCCGTCGAGCAGTTCGGTATGTGTTTCGGCGATCATGTTATTCCGTGACGACGTAGATATCCTTCAGGCTGCGGCCCAGCTGGTCGTAGTCGAGCCCGTATCCGACGATGAACTCGTTGCCGATCTCCATGGCGCGGTACTTGATGGGGCGCTGCTTGCGGTACGAGCCGGGCTTGAAGAAGAGCGTGCAGACGGCGATCGAGGCGGGGTGGTGGCGTTCGAGCTCCCCGATCATGTGGTCGATCGACTCGCCCGTGTCGACGATGTCCTCGACGATGATGACGTGGCGCCCTTCGATCGGGGTGGTCAATCCGATGAGGCTCTTCACCTCGCCGGTCGAGGCCGTCCCTTCGTAGGATGCCAGTTTGACGAACGACAGTTCGTTCTGGAACTCGATCTTCTTGATCAGGTCGCTCATGAACATGAACGAACCGTTCAGCACGCCGACGAACAGCGGCGTCTGCTTGTCGGCGTAGTCGGCGTTGATGCGGGCGGCTACGGCACTTACCGCTTCGTCGATCTTCTCGGCGGGAATCATGATCCGGAACTTCTTGTCGTGAAGTGTGATGGTCTCCTCCATTACTTGATGGGTTTTTAAGGATTATTCTGCAAAAATAACGATTCTCGCCCAACTATCGAAGCATTCGGCCGAAAAAATCAGTAGTGCGTGAAGCCGTGCCAGTCGAGCGGCTCGGGACGTCCGTCGCGCATCCAGACGAGCTCGCGGCCAGCCGTGATGCGGCCGATGGGGTAGACGGGGCGGCCGAAGCGGGCGCGGAACGCCGCGGCGAGCTCTTCGGCGGCGTCGGAGGCCGCCGTGAAGAGCAGCCGGTAGTCCTCGCCGCCGCAGGCGGCGGTCCGCAGGTCCGAACCCGCGGCGACGGGAATGCGTTCGAGGTCGATCTCGGCCCCTGCGGCCGAGCGTTCGAGGATGTGCCCGAGGTCCGAAGCCAGGCCGTCCGAGAGGTCCATCATGGCGTGTACTTCGGAGCGTGCACCGAGCCAGATGCCTTCGGCCACCTGGGGCAGCGGGTTGCGGTGGGCTGCGGCGGCGGGGGTGTCGTAGCGTCCGGCGAGGATGTCATGCAGTCCGGCGCCCGAAAGTCCGAGTTCTCCGGCGACGAGTATCGCGTCGCCGGGGCGTGCCCCGCTGCGGCGCTTGATGTGTGCGTCGGCGATGCGGCCGATGGCCGTGACATTGATCGTGATGCCTGCCGCCGAGCGGGTCGTGTCGCCCCCGGCGAGCGTGACGCCGAACGCTTCGGAGAGTTCCCGGTAGCCGAGCATGAACTCTTCGGCCCATGTGCCGGCCGTGTCGGCCGGGAGCGACAGCGACAGCAGGGTAGCCACCGGGCGGGCGCCCATCGAAGCGACGTCGCTCAGGTTTACGGCAAGGGATTTGCGCCCCAGTTCGCGGGGCGAAGTTGCGGGACGCAGGAAATGGACGCCTTCGGCGAGCATGTCGGTCGTGAAGACCAGCGATTCGCCCTCCCCGACGGGGAGCACGGCGCAATCGTCGCCGATCCCTTCGAACCCGTTGTCGGGCAGAGCGGCGAAGAGTTCTTTTATGTGGTCTATGAATCCGAATTCGGTCATGGTTCTCGGGTGTGTCCGGCCGCGGCGCCCCGCCGGCCGGTGCGGGTTTTCGGGTTTTTCACGTGCGGCTGCCGCCCCGGGGGCGGAGTCCCCGCCTGGGGACGGGAACGAAGCCTGTGCGAACCGCGGCAGGGGCGTGGGCGGCGTTTGAAATCATTATTTAACGGGCGATGTCGAACAAAGGTATTAAAAATTCTTTAAAATCACTATCTTTGCCTGCGGATTGCGCCGGGTATGCCGTGCGTGTCAAACAGTCTCGAAGATGAAGATATTGATTCTCAACGGCCCGAACCTCAATTTGCAGGGGCGGCGCGATACCGGGGTCTACGGCACCCGGACTTTCGAAACCTTTTTCGGGGAGCTCGAAGCACTCTATCCGGCCGTTGGGTTCGGTTATTTCCAGTCCAACCTCGAAGGCGAGCTGATCGACGCCGTACAGCAGGCCGACGGTACCTACGACGGTGTGGTGCTCAATGCCGGCGGATATACCCATACGTCGGTGGCGCTGCGCGATGCGGTGTCGGCGGTGTCGGTGCCGGTCGTCGAGGTGCACATTTCGTCGATCCTCGCGCGCGAGGAGTTCCGCCACGTCTCGCTCCTGGCTCCCGTGGCCGTGGGGTCGATCATGGGTTTCGGGCTGGATTCATACCGGCTGGGCGTCGAGGCCCTGTTGCTCCGCGGCAGGGAGTAAGCCCCGGGTTCCCGGAGCGGCCCATTCCCCGGCCCGGTAGGGGAGGGCGTGCGGAAGTTCCCCGGGGCTGTCCGCGCAGAGCGTGTGCAGGAGCGGCACCGGGCGTAACGTAAAATGTCGAAATACTAATATTTTAGCATCATACTTTTATGTATAGAATGAAAAAAACCAAGATCGTCGCAACAATGTCGGATTTCCGTTGCACCGAAGAGTTCGTGAAAAACCTTTTCGATGCCGGTATGGACGTGGTTCGTGTCAATTCGGCGCATGTCTCGGAAGAGGGCGCTACGCATATTGTCGAGACCGTACACCGCGTTAACCCGGCTATCCCGATCATGATAGATACGAAGGGCCCCGAAATCCGTGTCACGACGATCGTCGACGAGTACGGCAACAGCATCAATTTCCGGCCGGGCGACCGTGTCGCCGTGCGCGGCTCGGACGGCAGCGACAAGACGACCCGCAAGGTGGTTTACATGAACGTCCCCAACATCGTGGATGACATACCCGTCGGGGCGCGGATGCTCATCGCCGATGGCGAGCTGGAGATCCGTGTTGTGGAAAAGACCGCCGAGGAGCTGATCTGCGAATTCGTCGTGGGCGGCGCCATGCGTTCGCGCAAGAGCGTCAACGTGCCGTCGGTGTCGATCAACCTGCCTTCGGTGACGGAGAAAGACCGCCGGTTTATCGAGTGGGCCGTGAAGAACGACGTGGACTTCATCGCACATTCGTTCGTGCGCAGCGCCAGGGACATCAAAGCCGTGCAGGACATCCTCGATGCCCACGGCAGCAAGATCAAGATCATCTCGAAGATCGAGAACCGCGAGGGGCTCGACAACATCGACGAGATCATCGAAGCGTCGTACGGCATCATGGTGGCGCGCGGCGACCTGGGCGTGGAGCTTCCCGCCGAGGCGATTCCCAATACCCAGCGGCGTATCGTCGAGAAGTGCATCTGCGCCAAGCGTCCGGTGATTATCGCCACTCAGATGCTCTATTCGATGGTCAAGAGCCCGCGTCCGACGCGCGCCGAGGTGAGCGACGTGGCGAGTGCCATTTACGAGCGCGTGGACGCCGTGATGCTGAGCGACGAGACGGCGATGGGCGACTTTCCCGTGGAATCGGTGGAAACGATGGCCCGCATCGCCCGCGAGATCGAACGCGACGAGACGCATTTCAAACCGATGATCGACATGGACATGGTCTCGGTGAACCACGAGATCACGGCGCAGCTGGCACGTTCGGCCGTGCGTGCCTCGACCAACCTGCCGATAAAATATGTGGTGCTCGACACCAAGACCGGCCGTACGGGCCGTTACCTGGCGGCATTCCGCGGGCAGAAAACCGTGATGGCCGTATGCTATCAGCTGCATGCGCAGCGTATCCTGGCCCTGTCGTACGGCGTGGTGCCGATCCTGCGCAACCAGGAGCTGAAGGACAGGTACCACTTCCTGATCGACGCGCTGGAGGTCATCGAACAGCACCAGAAGCTCGACGGGCAAGACCTGCTGGCAATCGTGGGCGGCAGTTTCGGCCCCGACGGCGGTGCGTCGTACGTCGAGATCGCCAATGTCCTCAATATCCGCAAGCGTAACGAAGAGATCGTTGCCGCGCAAAAATCTTAGGCGGTGGACGGGCAGCTCAGGGATAAGGTAGCCAGCGGCGTGGCGTGGAGCATGGCCGAGAAAGTCGGTACGATGCTTCTCCAGCTGGCCGTGAGCCTTACGATCCTGCGGCTGCTGAACCCCGCCATCATGGGTGTGATCGCGATCCCGACGGCCTTCCTTGCCGTGGCGATCGTGATTGCCGACAGCGGCTTTTCGCAGGCGCTGATCCGCAAGGGGACACCTACGGCCGACGATTACAAATCGGTCTTCGCCTTCAACGTCGGGGTTGCGCTCGTGCTTTACGGGGTGCTGGTAGCGCTGGCGGGGAGCATCGCGCGGTTCTACGACATGCCGGAAATCACGCGGATAGCACCGGTATTCTTCCTCCAACTGCCGCTGAGCTCCGCATGTGCGATCCAGAATACGATTTTTGTCCGGACATTCCGCTTCGCACTGCTCTCGAAGGTCACCTTCGCCTCGTGGTTCATCGCCGGGATGGTGGCCATCGGCCTCGCATTGGCCGGGTTCGGGATCTGGTGCATCGTGGTGCAGCGCGTATTGCAGGCCTCCGTGCGGGCCTTGCTGTTGTGGTGGCTGAGCGACTGGCGTCCCTGCGGGAAGTGCAGCCGGCGGCCGCTGCGCGAAATGGCGCCGTACAGTTTCAGCCTGCTGGCTACCGATTTCATCTCGACCCTCTATAACAAGGTGCCCCAGATATTTCTCGGGAAACTCTATCCGCAGGAGACACTCGGCTCGTACGAGCAGGCCGTCAAGCTGAAAGACCAGCCGGCGACTTCGGCCATGCAGGCCGTGCAGAACGTGACCTTCCCGGCGCTGGCCAAGATCAAGGACGACGCGCCGAAACTGGCCGAAAGTTACCGGCAGATCGTCATGGTCGTGGCCTATGCCATGTTCCCCGTGATGCTCGGTCTGTCGGCCATCGCCGAGGACATGTTCGCCGTCTTCCTGGGAGGGGAGTGGATGGCGACGGTGCCTTATTTCGAAGCGGTATGCCTGGCCGGGCTTTTTTACCCGCTGGGATTGGTGGCCTACAATGTGTTGAAAGTCAAGAGCGGCGGTGCGCTGATCGTAAAACTGGAGGTCGCCAAGAAGGTGATGATGTCGGTGGTATTCGCCGTGACGATTCCGGTCAGCGTCCAGGCCGTCATCTGGGGGCTGGTGGTGATCGCCTTCTGCGAGATGGCGATCAACTTCTTCGCCACGACCCGTTTCACGTCATTCGGCGCAGGACGCTTCGTGCGCACGGTGCTGCCGATGCTGCTCGTGGCCGGGGCGATGTACGCTCTTGTGCGGGTTACGGCGCTGGCGGTGCCGGGCAATGCGTTGTTGCGGTTGCTGGCCGAAGTCGCCGCGGGCGTGGTCAGCTACGTCCTGCTTTCTGCACTGTTCCGGCTCGAAGCCTTCCGCGAGGTGGTCGCACTGGCCAGGCGCCAGTTTATCCGCAAATAGGCCGGCTGCCGGGGTGGCAGCCAGGGCTGGTCGTCGCTACGGGATATATAGGAAAAACGTCCGCCGGATCAATATCCGGCGGGCGTTTCTTTTACGGCGCGGTACCTGTTTGGCAGTGTGTTCCCTGTTTGCCAGTGAGGTTCTTTGGTGCGCGGTTATGTTTTGCAGCCCGGTTGCTGTTTGACGCGCGGTTCCGTTTACGGCGCGGTTCGCCGTTTTGCACGGCGTATGCGGTGTCCGGGACTTGCTGCCTTGGCGGTCGCTGCCGCTCGGGCGGCTCCGTCGCGTGCGCAGCTCCTTTGCCCGTCAGGCGTAGACCTTCGGGACGATGGTGCCGCGGAGGACGACCAGTGCGTTGGCGACCAGCGATTCGAGTTCGTTCTCGCCGGGGTAGACCGAAACGGGGGCGATGAACGAGCAGTGCTGTTCGATGTACCGCACGACAAACTCGTTGTGGGCGATGCCCCCGGTGAGGATGACGGCGTCGACCCGCCCGCACATGGCGGCGGCCATGGCGCCGATCTGCTTCGAGATGCCGTAGCACATGGCCTCGGCCACGAGCCGGGCTTTTTCGTCGCCCTGCGCGATACGCTCCGAGACCTGCATCATGGAATTGGTGCCCAGGTGCGCAACGAGCCCGCCTTGGCCGGCCAGCATTTTCTGGACTTCGCGGCGCGTGTAACGCCCCGAGAAGCAGAGGTCGGCGAATTCGCCCGCAGGCAGGCTGCCCGCCCGCTCGGGGGCGAAGGGACCGTCGCCGTCGAGCGCGTTGTTGACGTCGACGACACGTCCCTGTTTGTGCGCGGCGACGGAGATGCCCCCGCCCAGGTGCGCGACCACCAGGTTCGCCTTTTCGTAGACGATGCCGATGCGGTCGCAGTGCAGGCGTGCCGTGGCTTTCTGGTTGAGTGCGTGGAAGATCGACTTGCGCGGGCAGTCGGGATGGCCGCTCAGGCGTGCCACATCCTCCATCTCGTCGACGACCACCGGGTCGGCGATGTAGGCTTTGACACCCGCCATGGCGGCGATCTCGGCGGCCAGTAACCCGCCGAGGTTCGAGGCGTGTTCCATCGTGGCGTTCGTTAGGTCGCGCCGCATGGCTTCGTTGACTTCGTATACGCCGGCCGGGATGGGGCGTACGAGCCCGCCGCGTCCGATGACGGCCGACAGCTGCATGATGTCGAACCCGTGTTCGGACAGCGCCGTGAGGATCATTTCCCGGCGCCAGCCCAACTGGTCGATGATGTTGGTGTAACGTGCGATCTGTTCGGCCGTGTGGCGCAGGGTCAGATCCAGCGAAGGACGCTCCTCGTCATAGAGGGCGACCTTGGTGGACGTAGAGCCGGGATTTATCGCTAAGATTTTGAAGCCCATAAATTCGGTTCCGGTTAGTAGTTGGTAGGTTGGTGTAGGTGTGTGCCTATTGTTTTACGGCCAGGCAAGCCAGTGCGATCGAGTAGAGTTTGGTCTTGCTCGTGTCGCCGCGCGAGGTCAGTACGCAGGGCACCTTCGTGCCTGCGACCATGGCGGCCAGTTCGCCTCCGCAGAGGTGCGTCACCGACTTGAAGAAGACGTTGGCTGACTCCAGGTTGGGGAAAAGCAGGCAGTCGGGGTCGCCCGCTACGGACGAACCTTTGACTTTCTTGTGCTCGGCGACATCCTTGTAGAGTGCTACGTCGAGCGACAGGGGGCCGTCGATGATGACGTTGCCCAGCTGTCCGCGGTCGCCCATTTTGGCCAGCAGGGCGCCTTCGGTCGATGAAATGACGCTGGGGAGCAGCTGCTCGGAGGGGGCGATGCAGGCGATCTTGGGGGTTTCGATGCCCAGCAGGTTGGCGACTTTTGCAAGGTAGCCGATTTGCTTGATCTTCTGTTTGAAATCGGGCAGCGGGATGACCGCGACGTCGGAGATGACGAGCAACTTGTGGTAGCAGGGCATCTCGACGATCGACACGTGGCTCAGCACGCCCTTCGGGGGGAACAACCCGGCTTCCTTGTTGAGGATGCCGCGCATGTACTTGTCGGTCGAGACAAGTCCCTTCATCAGCACGTCGGCGTTGCCCGCCACGACGGCGGCCACGGCCTGCTGCACGCATTTCACGTCGCTGGCCTCGTCGACGATGTTGAATGCCTTGATGTCGATGTCGTTTTCGGCGCATACCTGCTCGATGACTTTCTTCTCACCGAACAGCGTGGGCTCCACGATACCTTCCTTGTAGGCTTCGTAGACGGCTTCCAGCGTATGCGAATCCTGGCCGTAGGCTACGGCCAGCCGTTTTTTACCCCTTTTTCTCGCCTCGTCGACGATTTCTGTAAGATGTTGGATCATTGTGGTGTTGTGCTTTTATTTATTTTACCAGATTGTACGTGTCGGTGGCGATGACCAGTTCCTCGTCGGTGGCGATGACGGCGACCTTGACCCGCGAGGAGGGTTTCGAAAGGATTTTGTCCATGCCGCGGGCGCCCTTGTTGGCTGCGTGGTCGAACTCGACGCCCATGAATTCGAGCCCCGTGCAGACCGTCTCGCGCATCTCGCACGAATTCTCGCCCACGCCGCCCGTGAAGACGATCAGGTCGACACCGCCCATT
>ENA-OYWW01000500-OYWW01000500.1-human-gut-metagenome-genome-assembly--contig:-NODE-500-length-18876-cov-5.245470_pt1 | contig 18876 bp, 10 predicted proteins | sample MGYA00244817_ERZ653410 | MGnify/ENA primary metagenome ERZ653410 (study PRJEB26926, sample SAMN06164973) | human gut metagenome | biome: ENVO:00009003; feature: ENVO:2100002; material: ENVO:00002003...
TGGTGCGAAAACCAGCTCTGGCGGCTCTCCTCATCGACCTTGTCGCGTCCGCGTATGGGCATGATGGAGAACTGCCCGTAGTCGTTGATCCACGGCGAGGGCTGGTGGGTCTGCTTCAGGCCCCGGATGGTGTGGGCGCCGTAGGTATAGGCCCATCCGCTGCCCATTTCGCCCGTCTGGGGCGTCCAGAAGTTCATGCCCCACGGCAGGGCGACGGCCGGGTAGGTGTTGCCCGTCGAGAGCGTGAAGTCGGAGTGCGTGCCTACGAGCGTCGAGACGTATTCCGAAGGCCGCGCCGAAGGTTCGTCGCAGGAGGTTGCCGCGGTGCGCCCCGTGCGGCTTCCGCAGCTGCCGCACAGAACGGCGGCAAGTAACAGCAAAGAAACAGGTTTTATCATTGTTATTTGGTTTTTTCCGGTCAGTCAATGGAATTAAGTAAGTCGACCTTGTTTTCGTTTACGAGTTTTAATATGAGTTCCCCGAAGAGCGTGTTCTGCCAGGCGAACCACGGGCGGGTGAAATTCGCAGCATCGTGGCGCGAGAAGGATTCATGCATGAAGCCCGTCCCGGCATCGGTGGTCATCAGGGCGACGATGCAATCGCGGATCTCGGCGTCGTCCTCCGACGTGAAGGCCCGCATCATGATGCTCATGGGCCAGATCATCTCCACCCCGATATGGGGGCCGCCGATGCCCTCGCCGGCGGAGCCTCTCCAAAAGTAGGGGTTCTCTTCGCTCCAGACGAACCGCCGGGTGTTCTCATAGATGGGATCCGTGCGCTCCACGTCGCCCAGGTAGGGCATTGCCAGCAGCGACGGCACATTGGCGTCGTCCATCAGAAAGCAGCCTCCGAATCCGTCCACCTCGAAGGCGTAGATCTTCCCGAACTCCGGATGCTCCACGACAGCGTATTGCTGCAATGCCCCGGCCACCTCGTCGGCCAGCGCCGTGCACTCGGCGGCAAGCTCCCGCTCGCCGTTCACCGCCGTCAGGATCTCGGCGGCCTTGCGCAGCGACGTGACGGCCATGAAGTTCGACGGCACGAGGAATCCGAAGGTCGTGGCGTCGTCCGAAGGACGGAACGCCGAGACGATCAGCCCCACGGGTTTCACGGGGTTGCCGCGCCCCACATGGCACCAGCGGGTGTCCAGCTGACGGTCCGTCGTGCGCAGGAAGATGTAATCGCCCGGCCCCTCCTTCATCTGCTGTTCTTTCAAAGTCTTTACAATATTGCGCATCGCAGAGATCCACTCCCCGTCGAAGACCGACGTGTCGCCCGTGGTTTTCCAGTAATGGTGCGCAAGGCGCAGAGGATAGCAATGGGAATCGATCTCCCATTTACGCTCGAAAACCCAGGGACTTTGATCGTTGCCCGGATAGCCGACATCCTCGCCGTCACCCGTAGGGCCGACGTTGAAGGCATTAGCGTAAGGATCGATATTGATGAGTTTGAATTGCCGCCGGATCACCCCCGCGATCATCTTCTGCAACGCCGGGTCCTCCTTACACAACTGCACGTAGGGCCACACCTGCGCCCCCGAGTCGCGGAGCCACATGGCCGGAATGTCGCCCGTGTAGACGTAGGTATCGGGATTGCCCGCCTCGTCCTCGCCGTAGTGCACCGTGGTGTCGAGCGTGTTGGGGAAGCAGTTGGCGAACATCCACCGCAGGCGTTCGTTGGTCAGAAGACCGCACACGCGGGCGATCTCCCCCTCTACCGCTTCCGACTTAAAAAGCCGCTGCTCCTCCGCGGGCCGCTGGTCGGCGTACGCCTCCGGCTCGTCCGGACAGTACCACACCTTCTCTTCGGCCCCCATCTCGAAGCGCAGTTCCCCGCCCTTCATCACGTCGGCATGACCGATCCAAGGCTTTGTGTAGGGTTGGCCATTGAGCCACACCCGCTGGATATATTTGTTCGCAGCGGAGTTGTTCTCGGCGACAATCGTGAAGGTCCCGCCCGGGACGGTGATTTCGACCCTGTCGAACAGGGGCGATCCGAACCAGTATCTTCCGCCCGCAGGCTCGGCCTCGTACATGCCCAGCGACGAGAGGACGTACCAGGCCGACATCTGACCCACGTCCTCGTTGCCCGAAAGGCCGTCCGGAGCGGCGTGGTAGAGCGTCGTGAGCACCTCGCGAACCTTGTCGGCCGTTTCCCACGGCTGACCCAGCATCGTATAAAGGTACAAAATATGGTGGCTCGGTTCGTTGCCGTGGGCGTACTGGCCAATCAGGCCCGAAATGTCGGGCGATGTCTCGCCGCCCTCGACCACGGAGCTTACCGTGAACAGCGAGTCCAGTTTTTCGAGCATCCGCGCCCGGCTGCCGAAGCATCCGACAAGACCTGCGACATCATGCGGAGCCAGCCACGTATACTGCCAGGCGTTGCCCTCGCAGTAATCGTCGGCGCGGTGCGTCGAGGCGAACGCATTGAAGGGCGTCCTCCAGCCTTTTTTCGAATCCCGGCCCCGCATAAATCCCGTCTGCGGGTCGAAATAGTTGCGGTAGCTATGGCTGCGTTCCTCGAAATACTTCGCATCCTCCGCCTTGCCCAGCGCTTCGGCGGCACGCGCCGCCGCGCCGTCAGCCAAAGCGTACTCCATGTCATAGGCCACGGCCTCGTTGAACATCTCGCACGGGATGTAGCCGTACTCCATGCGCAGGCCGTTGCCCCGGTCGGGGTTCATGGCCGTCTTACGGATCGTCTCGAAGGCCTTTTCGCGGTCGAAGCCCCCGATGCCCTTCACGATGGCGTCCGCCACCGCTACGATGCCCGGGTTGCCCACCATGCAGTCGGTCTCATTACCCCACAGGTGCCATACCGGGAGCCGTCCCTGCTCGTCGGCGATGTGCAGCATCGTCTGGATGATGTCGGGCATCCGCTCCGGGTGCAGGACGGTCATCAGCGGCATCGCGGCCCGGTAAGTGTCCCACAGCGAAAAGGTCGTATAGGTATCGCGCCCCGGATTCTCATGCACCTTGCCGTCGGCTCCGCGGTAATCGCCGTTCACATCGCAGAAGAGCGACGGAGCCACCATCGTATGATACAGCGCCGTATAGAAGATGCGCTTCGACGTTTCATCCTCCGTCTCGATCTTCACCTTCGACAGTTCATCGTTCCACGCCTTGTCGGCAGCGGCCGCCGTAGCGTCGAAATCCCATCCGGGGAGTTCCGCCGCAAGGTTTGCCTTCGCGCCTTCGATACTTACGGGCGAAAGGGCCACTTTCACGAGCACCTGTTCGCCCTCCGCCGTGTCGAAGTCCACACGTGCATAACGGGCCGCGATCCGGGGCATTTTGGAATCGTCTATCTCGCCCGGCTGCAGGTAGGAAATCCCCTTCGCGGGTTTTGAAAACTCGGCCACGAAGTAGACCTCCTGATTTTTGGCCCACCCCGTCGAGCAGCGCCATCCGGCGATGCGCGTGCTGTCGTCCGAGAAGCGGAAGCCCGTATCGGTGGCCTTGTCCCAGCAGCCGCCGTTCTCCAGATCGAAGACCACGGCTGCGGCGTCCGACGCCGGGAACGTGTAGCGGTGCAGACCCACGCGCTCCGTGGCCGTCAGCTCGGCCGTAATGCCGTAGCGCACAAGCGGAACCGAGTAATAACCGGGTTTCGTGATCTCCCGCGTACGGTCGGCGTAAGACCACAGGCCCGAGGCCGGGTCATTCTCCTCGCCGCGGGCATAGGTCACTTCACCCACGACGGGCATGACGGTAATGTCGAACAGGTCGCCGATGCCCGTGCCCGAAAGGTGCGTGTGCGAAAAGCCGATAACGGTCGAATCGCTCGCGTGGTAGCCCGAGCACCAGTCCCACGTCTGCGGAATGCTCGTCGGACCCACCTGCACCAGGCCGAAGGGGACGTTGGCTCCCACGAAGACGTGCCCGTGGCCGCCTGTGCCGATCTTCGGATCGACATGGCGCGTGTAATTCTCCTCCGCGGCAGGCTGCGTGCAGCTGCCCAGCAGGGCCGCAGCGAATAATAATCCGGAAAGTTTCATCTATTTTGCAGTTTTAAGTTCGAAAGTAAGTTTGCCGCCCTTGAGCAAGTCATCGTGCAAGATACGATAATTTTTCAGCGGTTTATCGCCAAGCGTCATCCGGTCGATATACCCTTCGCCGCGTTTTTCGATCACCAGCGTTCCCCGCTCCGTGTCGATCTCGGCCCGATCGAACGTCGGGGACGTCAGCGTGTAGTACGGTTCGCCCGGGCAGTCGGGGTAGAGGCCCAGCATCGTGAAGACAGCCCACGCCGACATCGTCCCCGTGTCGTCGTTGCCCGGGATGCCGTCGGGGGCGGTGGTAAAGTATCGCTCCAACAGCCGCCGGGTTTCCCGCTGCGTGCGCCACTCCTCGCCCCGGAAGCGGCTGAAAAGGTAGGCATAGGCGATGTCGGGTTCGTTCGCAGGGTCGTACAACCCCTCGTCGAAGACCATTTGCAGTTTGTCGATGAATTTGCGTCGTCCGCCCATCAGCTTCGCAAGCCCCTCCACGTCGTGCGGAACGTAGAACGTATAGTTCCACGCACTCCCCTCGTGGAAGCCCGGAGCCGCCGTGAAGTTCTCGCCCGCCTTCGGGTCGAAGGGGCTTAAAAACGATCCGTCGGGATGGAGCGGACGCAAAGTCCCGCTTTCCGGGCTGTAATAGCGCTTATAGCCCAGCGAGCGGGCGCGGAACAGACGCGCGTCGTCCCCCTGTCCGAGCGAGTCGGCCAACAGCGACAGCGCAGCGTCGGCCATGTAGTACTCCAGCGCGTGCGAGACGGAGGTGTCGCCCGCAAGGTCCTTGGCATAGAATCCCAGCGGGATATAGCCTTTCTCGATATAGGGGTCGAGGTCGGGCCGCATGCGGTTCTGCGCACCGGGCGTCGTGGCCGACTTGCGCATCGCCTCGTAGGCCTTGGCGACATCGAAATCCCGAAGGCCCTTCATCCAGCTGTCGACGATCACCGGGATCGCAGGGTCCCCCTCCATCGTGAAGGTCTCGCGGCCGTAAAGCTCCCATTTCGGAAGCCAACCCCACTCCTCGTACATCCCCGTCATCGAGCGCAGCATCTCCCGCTGACGATCCGGGTAGACAAGCGTCAGCAGCTGGTGCAGGTTGCGGCAGGTGTCCCACAGCGAGAAGACCGTATAACGTTCGCCATCCGTCACGCCCGTCTCGCCCGAACGTTCCATCAGCGGGTATTCGCCGTTCACGTCGCTCACGAGGTTCGGGTGCAGCAGCGCATGGTACAACGCCGTGTAGAACACCCTCTGCTGCTGCTCGGCGCCGCCCTCGACCCGGATTCTGCCCAGAGCCTCGTTCCAGCCCTTGCGGGCCTGTTCCCGGATGGCGTCGAACGGCGCATCCGCGGCCTGCTCGGCATCGAGGTTTTTGCGCGCGTTCTCCGTAGAGACATACGAAATGCCCATGCGCACCTCCACCTGCTCGCCCGCCGCAAGGCCGTCGAAGGAGAACCAGTAGCCCACGTCGTCGCCCGAAAGCTCGCGCCCGTACTCCGTATAGAGTTTATACCTCCCGTTGTCCGGCGTCCACTCCGCCTCCACTCCCGTCATCTTCCGTTGCTTCTTCCAATAGCCGCCGGCACTCGGCGTCTTCGAAACGCGCAGCACGAAGTACACCGGGAAAACCTTCTGCGCATTGTAGCAGAACGTCCCCAGCAGCTTCGTGCCCTCGATCTCCGTGGCGCTCACCCGGCGAACCATCGCGCCGCTCTCGTTCGTAAGCCCCTCGCCCAGATTCAACAGGATATGCCCTTCTCCTCCGGGGAACGTGTAGCGTTCCACCGAGGTACGCGCCGTGGCCGTGACCTCGGCAAGGACGCCGTACTTGTCCAGAAAGACCGAGTAATAGCCCGGGGAGGCCTTTTCGTCCCTGTACGACGTGCCGTACTCCCGGTAATCCACCGTCAGAGGGCCCGTCGTGGCCATCGTCAGCAGCGCGCCCAGCTCGGGGCACCCCACGCCGCTCAAGGCGCCGTGCGCGAAGCCCGTGAAGAATTTGTTATGGTATTCGTAGGGCGTGGACCACCAGCGGGCGTCCTTGTCGTAGACGTTCTCCTCCGACCCCATGACGTTGAACGGAACCACCGACATCATCCCGTGCGGCGTGACGGCCCCGGGGTTCGCGGTCCCGAAGTTCGTAGTCCCGATGAACGGGTCGACCCGGTCGGCAGGGGTCTGCGCAGAAGCCGCAGCGCCGAAAACGGCTGCGGCGAGCGCCAGGGTAAGCAGCGTTCGTCGCAGTCGCATCAGAGGATCGAGTTTTGCTTCGTGAAGTCGATGATTTCGGGAATATAGCCGAACGCAAGGCCCGTAACCGTGTCGGCGCATCCGTAGTAGACGGCCACGCGCCCCGTCGCGGGGTCGTGCAGCGCAGCGCACGGGAACGTAACGTTCGGAACGTCGCCCGTCAGTTCGTAAATCTCGCGCGGCGAAATCAGGTAGGGACCGCTGCGGGCCGTGACCTTCCACGGCTCCTCCAAATCCAGCAATGCCGAGCCGAAGGCGTAGACATAGCCGTTGCACGAGCGAAGCACCCCGTGGTAGAACAGCAGCCAGCCCTCCGAGGTCTCGATGGGAACGGGGCCCGCGCCGATCTTCATGCACTGCCACGCCGAAACCTCGAACGCCGAGGGAGACATCACATGACGGTGGCGGCCCCAGAACTCCATGTCGGGGCTCTCCGAATAGAAGATGTCCCCGAAGGGCGTGTGACCCGTGTCGCTCGGACGCGACAGCATCGCGAACCGGCCCCCGATCTTGCGCGGAAACAGAACCCCGTTGCGGTTATAGGGAAGAAATGCGTTTTCAAGCTGGTGGAACGTCTCGAAATCATCCGTCCACGCAATGCCGATCGTCGGCCCGTGGTAGCCGTTGCACCACGTAACGTAGTATTTGTCGCCGATCTTCGCAACGCGAGGATCGTAGCCGTAGACCCACTGGCCGATCTCGGCGTCCGCACCCTCCAGCCGGAAGTCGGACTCCTCGATCTCCCACCGAAGGCCGTCGACCGAGAAGCCCACGTGGATGCGCATCCGGCGGTTCGTGTCGTCGCACCGGAAAACGCCCGCATAGTTATATTTTCCTTTTTTGAAGGGAACGACCGCCGAGTTGAAGATCGAATTCGACGTCGAAAGCGCGTCGCGCGGGATGATCGGATTGGCCGAATAGCGCCACATCACTTCTTTGGAGCCTGCGGGACGATCCTCCCACGGCATATCGGGCTGATTCGAGCCCGCAATTTTCAGTGTATCCATATAAATTATTTGTCGTTTGGTTTGTCGTCATAGGTAAAGGGTACGAACCACGTCACCAGAAATGCCGGAACCGTGGCCAACATAACTGCGAGGAAGAACATGCCGTAACCCAAGGCATCGCTCAGGTAACCCGAAACGGCGCCCGTGAGCATCACCGAAAGGTTCATGATACCCGAAGCGAAGGCGTAGTGCGCCATCTGGTGACGCCCCGGGGCAACCTGCTGCATCATAAACAGCGTAAGGCCCACGAATCCGAACCCGTAGCCGAAGTATTCCAGCACGATGCCCCCGCCCACGATCCACATCGACTGAGGCTGCAGCCATGCCAGCAGCGCATAGACCGCGAACGGGATATTAAAGATACAGCATAATATGAAAAGAGTGCGTCGCAGGCCCCGGTGTGCGATATAGTAGCCCGCCAGCAGCGAACCCAAAAGAAAAGCCCCGGCACCGAATGTCCCGTAGTAAAGGCCGATCTGCTGGTTCGTGAGGCCCAGACCGCCCGAAGCCGTATCGGCTTTGAGGAACAACGGCACGATCTTCATCACGAAGCCCTCGCCCAGACGATAGAGGATGATGAATCCGAGGTAGTACCAGATATGCTTTTTCTGGAAGAAGGCCCCGACGACCTCTTTCAGGCCCGAAAGGCCATCCCGCAGCGAATGCCGTTCGGCAGCGCCGCCCCCGGCGGGAAGCGCCCGGACATGGTAGACGCCCAGCAGGACGAGCAGGCCGCAAAGAATGGCAAGCACCACCGTCCACGAACGTACGTAGGCGTCGAATGTTGCTGCACCCACGGCGCTGAAGCCTTCGTAGAGAAAACCTGCGAACCACACCAGGCCGCCCGTGGCGACCAGTTTCGCAAGGTTGTAGAACGCACCCTGCCAGCCGATATACTTCGCCTGATCCTGCGTCGTGAGTTCCGACATGTAGACGCCGTCGGCCGCGATGTCGTGCGTGGCGCCGCTGAACGCAACGACGGCAAAGACGGCGATCGTAACGGCGAAGAACGACGGTAGGTGAAGCGACAGAGCAGCAAGGCCGAACAATATGCCGCTTAGGAGCTGCGTCGTGACGACGAAGAATTTTTTGGTACGGAAAATTTCCAAGAAGGGGCTCCACAGGAATTTGATCGTCCACGGCCACATGATAAGCGATGTCCAGAACGCGATTTGTGCGTCCGAGATCCCCAGATCCTTGAACAGAACCGCAGAGACCATGTTCAGAACCACAAACGGAAGGCCCATCGCAAAGTACAAACTCGGAACCCAACGGAGAGGAGAAAGCGATTGTCGGGAGTTTTGAGTAAGTTGATTCATTTTGTATACTATATATTAGATCCGACAAAACAATGCCATCTAATATATAGTTCCACAACTCAATAAGATTCCCTCTCCTAAAGCTCTTTTTTTGATTTTTTCTTAAAATTAGAAACGAGAAAAATTTGACCCAAGAACAGATCAGCCGATTATATTTCAGAATATACTATCAATAGCAATAAGAGCAAATAATCCTTCAAAGACAAGCGTAATTTCATTGCCGCCTGTTGTAATTCCCTATCTACTTTTTTGAGGTTGATGCATAGCATGTCAGCAATCTCTTTGTAACTTTTTCCCTCCAGTTTATGAGCTATGAATACCTGTTTGGTCAATTCCGGCATTTGTTCCAGTTGTTTGCGGCATATCTCGATGATTTCCCGCTGGAATAATTCGTTCGGATTGCAACTTTCGATCGTGCGGGTATAAAAATCCATCACTCCGCGCTCCTTCATCAGGATTTTCTCATACACGGCTTTCCCCGTATATCTATCCCGACGATATTTCAGACAGCGTTTTTTTACGACACCGAAAAGATAGGCCTCTATGCTCGTAAACTGTACAGTTTCCCGGTTCTCCCAAATTGTCATGAAACTGTCATGGACAATATCTTCTGCCGTATTTGCATCATGTACAAGGCTATATGCCACAGCATATAGTTTTCGCTGGTATAGGCGAAATAACTTGTCGAACGACTGCTGGGTCAGTATGATAGTATCCGGTTTCATTCCAAGAACAAAGATAAGAAAAAATTAAAAAGATTATAATGCAAAAAAAATATTTACCCATATAATTGACCTGCAACAGGTTAATTTAATAAAAAAAATTATTTGCAAAAAAACGCATTTTAGAGGAGGGAATCTTATTGAGTTGTGGAACTATATAAATAGATGCGATATTATGACAGAATGGAAAAAAAGGTTACAGATGCAATGTTATTCCGTTTCTTCGCAGAGCAAACGACTTTGGAAGAAACCGATATGATTTCGGCTTGGCTGAACGAAGATCCGGAAAAGAATCAGAAAGTTCTCGATAAAGCATATAATTTGTATGTATTGGGCATAATGTGTGCACCTAATCCGGAGGCGGGTATAAATAATTCACGCTCTTTCCTACGTTTCGGATGGCCGAAAGTGCTGCGTTATGCCGGAGTTGCTGCCGCCATTTTACTGCTCGGAATTGCTGTCGACCATGTGCTTTTGAGTCAACGCATGAACCGGTGGTTACAACAGCAAACGACTGTCGAGGTTCCGGCAGGGCAGCATATTCGCCTAACGTTGGGGGATGGCTCCATCGTGGAACTTAATGCGCAGAGCCGCATCGTTTATCCTGCGATTTTCCCAAAAGGGGAGCGGCGTGTCCAGTTGAGTGGAGAGGCCATATTCAATGTCGCCCATAACTCTGAATGCCCGTTCATCGTGGAAACTTTTGCCTGTGATGTAGAAGTATTGGGTACGCATTTCGATGTAATCGCCAACCAAGCGGAGAATCGTTTTTCAACAGCTCTGTTTAGCGGCCGGGTTGCCGTGACGAATAAAAAAAACGGAGAATCCGTCATTCTGCAGCCCAACGATATCGTCAATCTTCGAGATGGAGGGTTTCAAATCCAAGAACTTGAAGATAAAGACGATTATCTGTGGATGGATGGTATTATTTCAGTGTACGGAATGCCGTTTGAGCAGCTGATGAGCAAGTTGGAGCGTAGTTATAACGTGAAGATAGAGATTCGGCGCGAAACCATGCCCGTCGTAAAATACAAAAGTTTGAAAATCCGTGTTTCGGACGGTATAGACCACGCTTTGCATATGCTACAACTCGCCTCGGATTTCACCTTTGAACACGATGCTGTTACCGATGTAATCATCATTAAATAGTCCATCCAATTATTAACTTATCTCAAATTCTTTAGATGCCTATGATGTAAACCACGAACTATCAACTCTGAACATTTGCTTCCTGATATGAAAAACCGATGAGTGGGCGAACACTCACCGGCGTATAGTTCAATCAGGAATATTAACCAATTCCCAACCATTGAACCAAACTTGACAAATGTATGAATAAAAAGATTATTCAGCAAATCTGCCTGTCTTTTCTTTTAGTTCTTACGCTCGTCTGTATCCCTGTTACTGGGGTGCAGGCACAGACGCAGAAGGTTTCCATCAAGATGGAAAACGTGCGTATGAAGCAGGTAATGAATGAGATTGAAAGACAGACAAAATTTCTTTTCGGAATCAATGATGATGTAGATGTTAACAGGCTCGTTACGGTAAATGTGACGAACCAATCCTTGCAAGCAGCCCTCGACCAAATGGTCAAAGGGACGGACATCACCTATCAGATCAGTAGTTCCAACATCATTCTCTCAAAAAAACAGGCAAAGCTCCCTGTTGACATTTCCGGAACTATCCGCGATATCAATGGCTCCCCGATCGTCGGAGCGACCATTGTTATCCGGGGCACCTCAATCGGCATCAGCAGCGGTTCCGATGGCTCTTTCTCGCTTCAGATACCCCCCCCCGCTGCCTCCCGGCAATTGGAAGTCAGCTATTTGGGCTATGAGACTCTGGTGGTCGATGTGGGTAACCGTACTGCTTTCGACCTTACGCTTCAGGAGTCGTCCGCCGAGATCGAACAAGTCGTGGTCACTGCTCTTGGTATTAAACGTTCGGAAAAAGCCGTAGCCTACAACGTACAACAGGTCAAGGCCGAAGACCTCACGACCGTCAAGGACGCCAACTTCATCAACTCGCTGACGGGTAAGGTTGCAGGTGTCACGATCAACACCTCGTCGTCGGGAGTCGGCGGTGCATCGAAGGTGATTCTGCGCGGTAACAAATCCATTTCGCAGTCGTCGAACGCGCTTTACGTTATCGACGGTATCCCGATGTATAATTTCGGCGGTGGCGGCGGAACGGAGTTCGATTCGCGCGGTGCGACGGAGTCCATCGCCGACATCAATCCCGAGGATATCGAGTCGATGTCGGTGCTGACGGGCGCCGCAGCTGCGGCTCTCTACGGTTCGGAAGCCGCGAACGGAGCCGTGATGATTACGACGAAGAAAGGCCAGGCCGGAAGGTTGAAAGCTACGTTTTCGAGCAATACGGAATTCTTAAACCCTTTCGTGCTGCCTGATTTCCAGAACCGTTACGGTACGGGGCTGAACGGCCAGCGCAGCGGCTCGAGCATTTACAGCTGGGGTGAGAAATTGCGTCGGGAGGCCCGCTACGGTTATACGCCGAACGACTATTTCGAGACAGGGCATGTCTATACCAACGCCGTTACGGTTTCGGGCGGTACGGACAAGAACCAGACCTATTTTTCGGCAGCTTCGGTCAACTCGGACGGAATCATCCCCAACAACGAGTACGACCGTTACAATTTCACGTTCCGCAACACTTCATACTTTCTGAAAGACCGGCTCAAGCTCGATGCGAGCGCCAGCTACATCTATCAGAAAGACCAGAACATGACCAACCAGGGCGTTTATTCGAACCCGCTGGTTCCGGCCTACCTGTTCCCGCGGGGCGAGAATTTTGACCTTTACCGTCGCTTCGAGCGTTACAACGAAGGGACGAAACTCATGGAGCAGTTCTGGAGTACGGACATGGAAGGCGGTGACTTGCGCATGCAGAATCCCTACTGGATCAACTACCGCAACCTGCGCAACACGGACAAGAAGCGTTATATGCTGTCGTTTTCGGCCAGCTACGACATCCTCCCGTGGCTGAATGTCGCCGGGCGCGTGCGCCTCGACAATTCGAATTCGCTCTACACGCAGAAACTCTATGCCTCGTCGAATACGACCATCACCGACGGCGGCAAGAACGGCCATTATACCGAGGCCCGCGCTTACGACACGCAGACCTACGCCGATCTGATGGTGAACATCAACAAGACTTTCGGCGAGGATTGGTCTCTGAACGCGAATATCGGCGCCTCGATCAACAATATCAAGACCGACGAACTGTCGTACCGCGGCCCGATCCAGGAAAACGGCCTTCCGAACGTATTTAACGTCTTCGACCTCGATGACACGAAAAAACGTGCGGAAAAAACCGGCTGGCACGACCAGACCCAATCCATCTTCGCCTCGGTCGAAGTAGGTTGGAAACAGATGCTTTACCTCACGGTGACGGGGCGTAACGACTGGGCTTCGCAACTGGCCAATTCGCCCGAGTCGTCGTTCTTCTACCCGTCGGTGGGCCTTTCGTGGGTTCCGACGGCGACATTCAACATGCCGGATGCGATCAGCTATCTGAAGATCCGCGGTTCGATCGCCTCGGTAGGTATGCCGTTCCCGCGTCACCTGACGGTTCCGACCTACGAATACGACGCCACGAACAAGGTGTGGAAAGACAAGACGCACTATCCCATCGGCGACCTGAAACCCGAGCGCACCATCACCTACGAGGTGGGTCTGGATGCCCGTCTGTGGCAACACATCAATCTTTCGGCTTCGTGGTACCGGGCCGATACGAAAAATCAGACCTTCGACCCGTCGCTGCCGCCCTCGTCGTCCTATACGACCATCTACCTGCAAACCGGCCATGTCCGCAATACGGGTGTCGAACTCTCGCTCGGGTACGATAACCAATGGCGTGACTTTCGCTGGACGACGAACTTCACTTATTCGTGGAACAAGAACGAAATCCGCGAACTTGCGGCTAATGCCGTAAACCCCGTGACGGGCGAATCTCTGAATCTCACCAAGCTCGACATCAAGGGATTAGGCAAGGCGAAATATATTCTTAAAGAAGGCGGTACGTTGGGAGACCTTTATACGACGTCCAATCTGCGGTATAATGAAAACGGCTATGTCGAAGTGGACAATGCCGGTAACTTACAGGTTACCGATGAGGGTGAGGATATCTATTTAGGTTCGGTGTTCCCGGATGCCAATCTCGCATGGCGTAACGATTTCAGTTGGAAGGGCATCAATCTCGGCGTGCTGTTCACAGCCCGTCTGGGCGGTGTCTGCTACTCCGCGACGCAGGCCAATTTGGATCTGTACGGCGTTTCGGAGGCTTCGGCCGCTGCACGTGATGCCGGCGGCGTGCTGATTAACGGCCGTGAGATGGTTGATGCGCAGAAGTGGTACCAAGCCATCGGCTCGCAGTCCGGTCTGCCGCAATATTATCTCTATTCGGCGACGAACGTCCGTTTGCAAGAGCTTTCGCTGGGTTACACCCTGCCGACAAAATGGTTCCGCGACAAGATGCGCATGACCGTCTCGTTCGTAGGGCGTAACCTGTGGATGATCTACTGCAAGGCGCCGTTCGACCCCGAAGCCGTCGCCTCGACGGGACTGAACTATCAGGGCATCGACTATTTCATGATGCCTTCGATGCGCAGTCTCGGTTTCAATGTCAAATTCCAATTCTAAAGCGCAGAAACTATGAGAAAGATCAATATGAGCTGGCAGTCGGTGTTGCTGTCGGTCGCGCTGCTCGGATTGGCTGCCTGCACCGGTGATTTCGAGGACATCAACCGCAATCCCAATCAGGTTACGGAAGAACAGATGGATGCCCTCAATTACAAGACCGGCACGAAATTCAAGTCGCTGCAGAGTCTTGTGATTCCCGTGCAGGAGCACATGTACCAGTTCAACGAATCGCTTTCGGGCGGGCCGTTCGGCGGTTACATCGGTGCTACGGTCGATACATGGCAGACCAAGTTCGAGACCTATAATCCCTCGGCCGACTGGCGCAAATGGCCTTTCGCCAACGTCATCACCGAGACCTATACCCCCTATAAGGGCATCGTCAACGGCACGGAAGACGAAGTGGCCATCGCTTTCGCCCGCCTGTTGCGAGTGGCCATCATGCACCGTGTGACGGACTCCTACGGTCCGATTCCCTATTCGAAGCTGGAGAGCAACGAGTCGGTCTATGTGGAGTACGATTCGCAGGAGGCGGTCTATACGAAGATGTTCGAGGAGCTGGACGAGGCTATCGAGATACTGGGCCGCAACACGACGCTCCCAGCCGAAGCATGGAGCCGCTACGACGGCGTCTATTACGGCAATATCGCGCAGTGGCTCAAATATGCCAATTCGCTCAAGTTGCGCATGGCCATGCGTTTGTCGTATGTGAAGTCCGACGTCGCCCGTGCGAAGGCCGCCGCGGCTATTGCCGGGGGTGTTATCGAGGCTAATGCCGACAATGCGGCGATGCACGCCGCGGAGAACCGCACGACGCTCATCTACAACGACTGGGGAGACCACCGTGTCGGAGCCGACATCCTCTGCTACATGAACGGCTACAAAGACCCGCGTATGGAGAAGATGTTCCTTGCGAATGATGTCGGCGACTATGTGGGTATCCGTATCGGCATCGATGTGACGAGCAAGTCGCAGGCCGTGTCGAAGTATTCGAATATGATCGTTGCGAGCGATACGCCCTACCTATGGTTCAATGCCGCCGAGGCAACGTTCCTGCGTGCGGAATATGAATTGCGCTGGGGCTCGGAAGAAACGGCACGGTCACTCTACGAAGCAGCCGTAAGGCTTTCGTTCGAGGAGCGCGGTGCCAGCGGCGCCGACGCCTATCTGGCCCAGACTGACGTCAAGCCCGCGCCCTACACCGATCCTGTCGGCAACTACAGCGCGATGGCCCAGAGCGACATCGGGATTCCGTGGGTCGACGGAGCCGAGAACTTCGAACGCAACCTTGAACGCATCATCGTGCAGAAATGGATCGCCATCTTCCCGCTGGGCGTCGAGGCGTGGTCGGAGCACCGTCGCACGGGCTATCCGAAACTGCTGCCCGTGCCCACCGACAAGTCGGGCGGCACGGTGGACGTAGCGCAGGGTGCACGACGCCTGCCTTACCCCGTCGAGGAGTACCAGCAGAACAACGCCAACCTTCAGTTGGCCATCCAGACGCTCGATGGCGAGCAGCAGAACGGCAACCGCACGGGCGACGTCATGGGAACCCGTGTATGGTGGGATTGCAAATCTTATAACAACTAACAGCTATGAAACAGAACTTTATATTCACGCTGCTGGCGCTGTTTTCGATGCTGTCGCTCGTCTCGTGCAGCGACTGGACGGAAACGGAGGCACTCGACAGTACGGTCAAAAAGCCTTGGGAGCAAGATCCTGCCCTATGGGCCGAGTACACCGCGACATTGAGGGCCTACAAGCAGTCGGAGCATTTCATCGTCTATGCCCGCATGCACAATTCTCCCGAGAAAGCGACCGGAGAGCAGGACTTCATGCGCTGCCTTCCGGATTCGCTGGACATCGTGACGCTGACCAACGCCGACAACTTCTCGAAATTCGACGCCGAGGACATGTCCGTCATGCACGAGAAAGGCACGAAGGTGCTCTATCAGATCGACTATGCCGCTCGTGCGGAGGAATTCGCCGATGCGGCGGCGCTCGACGCCTACTTGGATAAGGTCGTCGTTGCCGTCGCTGCCAATGGCATGGACGGCTACTCGTTCACGACCGACCCGTTGGCTGCGGATGCCACGGCTCGCATTATTGATAGGCTTGCCACGGCCAGAACTGACGGTCAGCTCCTCGTTTTCGAGGGTAATCCCCTGTCGCTCGCTGCCACCGACCGTGCAAAGATGGATTACGTCATCCTCGATACGGAGAAACTCGAAAATGTTTTGGATGTGAGACTCCATGCCCTGCACGCTGTTAACTATGCCGGCATCGAGGCCAATCGGCTGCTGCTGACCGCCGAAATCAATGCGGCGCTGTTCGATGAAGACCGCACCGAGCACGCCGCTGTCGACGAAATGTCGCGCCGCGTCGTCGAACTCGGGCCTTATGCGGGGCTTGCGGCTTACAATATTGCCGAAGATTACTACCATTCCAAGATGAACTACCAAACCATCCGGCAGGCGATACAAACGTTGAACCCCTCTAAATAAAGACAGTCATGAACATGAAAAAGATACTAATGGCGGTTCTCGTTTCGCTCGTGGCTTTCACGGCCTGCGAGAACTACGGCGATGACAATCACAAGTTCGACAATGTCGTATACCTCGACGTCGCTTCGACGAGCGACGCACAGCTCACGACCTTCAGCAACACCCGGGCTACCTACGATTGCGCGTTGCAGGCGGTACTGACATATCCGGCAGGACAGGATGTGGCGGTGACGCTCACGGTCGACCCGTCGCTCGTCGGGACGTACAATGCCCGTTACGGTACGGAGTGGACGATGCTCGATTCAAAATATTATTCTTTGCTGTCCGAAACTGTGACCATTCCGGCAGGGAAGACGACCTCCGATGCTGTCACGCTGCGCCTCCGTGAACTCACCGGAGAAGGAGATGAGCAGACCGGAGCTTTGCCAATCGACGAAACCTATCTGGTTCCAGTACGCATCGGTAGCGCATCGATCGATGTGTTGCACGGCTCCGACGTGGCTTACTACGTCGTCAAACGCTCCTCGGCCATCACCGTCGCGGCACAACTTACGGACAACTGGATCGAGTTCCCGACCCTCGATAAGTATTCCGAAAGCAGCAAGGATTGGAACGGCCTGCGGGCTGTGACCTACGAGGCCCTGATTTACATCGACGAATTCGTGAAAACCAATACTGAAGGCAATCCCGTCAACATCTCGTCCGTCATGGGCGTTGAGCAGTACCTGCTGCTGCGTATCGGCGATACGAATTTCGAGCGCGAACAGTTGCAGTTCGACGGTTCGGGCAGTGGCTCGGGCTTCGGCAAGATTCCCGGACGCGACGCGATGAAGCATCTCGAAACGGGGCGCTGGTACCATGTGGCCTGCACCTACGACCAGAATACCCGCACGGCCCGCATCTACGTCGACGGGCAGATTCAGAGCGAAGTCACGGGCGTGGGCATCACGACGCAGAACGATAAGAACTGCATCAACTTGGCCATGCGGGCGCTCTACGACCTGTGGAACACCGCTCCCGAGGGCGACAAGGCCCAGTACGAAGAACTGGGGTACGATGGCCTGAGCGAGGCCTATCAGTTCTTCATCGGCCGCTCCTACGACGACTATCGGCCTCTGAACGGCAAGATCGCCGAGGCGCGTGTATGGTCTGTGGCCCGCACGCCGGAACAGATTTGGGAAAATATGTATGAAATCGAAAACCCGGAGAACGATCCGACGCTTTTGGGGTATTGGAAATGCAACGATGCCTCGGGAAATACGGTCAAGGACTATTCGATGTACGGCAACGACGGCGTCGCCAAGTACGACATCATTTGGCCGCAGGGCATCGAGATCCCGAAACTTAACGAAAACAACGAGTAACTATGAAGACGATTTTTGATTTGCAAACAGGGGTGGTAACGCTTCTCTGCACGGCGGCACTCGCGGGCCTTACGGCCTGCGAGGCCGATCCCGTGATGCAGGAAAGCGGGAAGTTGCCCGACAAAGGTTCCATCGAAGAGGTTCATGTGATGTTGTGCAGCAGCAATTCCGTGGAAAATAGGGTCGATGTGCTGCTGACCGAAGGAGGGGTTATGACGAAGAACTTCTACTTGAGGCAGACACAGCCGGCGGCAGCGGGATATTCGCTCGACGCATGGTGCGATGCATCTTTGCTCAATGACTACGATGCCGGAGATGAAATCGAACGCACACTGCTGCCGGAGGCGAATTACGAGTTTCCCGACGGCAAGACGCTCGACCTCTCGGCCGCAACGCAGCGCTCGGAATTGAAACGTATCAAGTTCTCGGCAAGCGGACTTGCCGCCGGGGAATATGTACTACCGCTTACGGTCGCTGCACAGGACGCACCGGACGCGGACAAGACGCTTTACTACAACGTTTCGGTTCGCCAACCCTACACCGACGAATACACCCTGCACGACGGCCACGACCTGTTCTTCGTGTTCTATGTCAATACGAACGATTTTCAGCCGTTGCTGGTCTTGGATTACATTATGCAGAAGAAACTGGCGCGCGGCTCGACCGTAGCATGGCACGAGGCCGTAGGCAACATCGTCAACCTGCGCACCGTCCAGGTCGGCTACGATGCTGCAACCAGCCGAGCCCTGCTCAACCTTGGATCCGACATGACCTATGTGCTCAGCCAATCGACGAAATATATCCGTCCTTTGCAGGAACACGGACGCAAGGTATGTATCAGCATCGAAGGCGGAGGCACGGGGCTCGGGTTCTGCAACCTCACCGATACCCAAATCGAAGACTTCGCCGCGCAGGTCAAGACCGTTATCGAACAATACGGACTCGACGGTGTAAACCTCTGGGATCGAAATTCCGGCTACGGCAAGGAGGGCATGCCGGCTGTGAATACGACCTCCTATCCCAAACCTGTCTCTTATACACATCTGACG
>ENA-OYWW01000503-OYWW01000503.1-human-gut-metagenome-genome-assembly--contig:-NODE-503-length-18805-cov-9.368587_pt1 | contig 18805 bp, 9 predicted proteins | sample MGYA00244817_ERZ653410 | MGnify/ENA primary metagenome ERZ653410 (study PRJEB26926, sample SAMN06164973) | human gut metagenome | biome: ENVO:00009003; feature: ENVO:2100002; material: ENVO:00002003...
TACACGCCTCACGGCACCAGATCCTAAGTCTGGCGCGGCTGCCAATTACGCCACACCCGCAAGGGATTTTCCCGTTAAGCGGTGCAAAGATAAGAAGTTTTCTTGGTTTTACAAGTAAAAGTTCAAAGAAAGTTATTCGCTGACTGCCGGAGTCCATTCCCCTTTAAGGAAAGCCCGGGCTTTTTCGATGATAGTGTCTATATGCTTTGTTTCATCCGCTTCGTCCATATTGACTTTGATATCGGGCTCTATTCCCCATTCTATCTGCTCCATGTCGGCGTTGAAATGTGGGCTGGCGGAGAAGCGTACTGTCCATCCGTTAGGCAGTTCGGAAGTGAAAGGCATGCCGGAGCCGCCACCGGTTTTGTCACCCATGATAGTGACATTGGGCAGACAGCTCATCTGATTGACGAAATCGTTGGTTGCGCTGTAGGAGCGGCGGTTGGTCAGCACTACTGTTTTCTTTTGCCAACGTATGCTGTTGCTGGGTTCCAGTTCTATGGGGTAGGGCTCGGAGAAATCATTATGCCCCTTGCCGGTTTTGTGGCGGATATACCCGGTCAGCACTTTCTCGTTGGTGAAACGGGCGGCGATGCGTTCGGAGTTGGTTACGTTGCCGCCGCCATTGTTGCGTACGTCAATGATAAGTCCGCTGCATGAGGCAAGATAGGAGAGTATCTCATCCAGGTTTCCGTTGCCTATGCCCGAAGAGAAACTCTCGTAACGCATATAGCCGATGTTGTCTTCGAATATCTTGTACTTGATACCTGCGGCAGTGCGGTAGTCGGTACTCGCCTTGCCCAGATAGAAGTCTTCCACAATGTCTTCGCGGAAGTTGCGCGGATAGTCCTGATACCAGGCATCGTAATACGAAACATTGTGGGCGGAAGCTAAGTTTACATGCCCGTCCTGCAGTTCGTTCAGCATGTTTCCCAATACTTCAAACAGGCCTTCGCTACTCATGCTGCCGGTAATCAGCCTGCTGTATTCGTCGTGTATGGCATCCCAGTCTATCTGTTTGTATTCCAGGAAGCAGTACTGCTCGTCGATAATTTTCCAGAGGGCCTCAAAGTTTCCCTGCGGAGAATTGGCAACTTCGTCTTCGCGGATGCAACTGCCCAGCAAAGGAAGCACGGCAATCAGAACCATTATATTTTTCAGAAACCTTACCATCTTGTCATTCTTCATTTATCACTCCGCTTCTTTATTTCTTTCTCTTGTTTTTCAATAAATACAGCTCCTTCACGAATCCCACCATGAATACGTGCGAGTAGGTGTGTGTCTTTATATCGTTCACGTGTGACTGCTGCGCGTCCCATATATAGGCGAAACGCATTTTGGCACGTCCCACCGGAAAGTCTGCCGTAAGCATTTGCCGCAGTGACGGTTGGTTGTGCAATGAGGTGAATTTCACCACTCCGCTGCTGTTGCCCAACGAGAAGATTTCGTAATAGGATTGCCCGTAGTGCGGTGAGAACATAACGCCCATTAACGGCAGATTGACCTGGTAGCGCAGTGTCAGCGGATAGTTCTTTATGCGTAAGTTCCAGATGGCCATGCCCGATACGTCCAGATTGATATAGGCGCGTGCCGATGCCGGATTGTTGGTATTGCGCAGGTTGTAGACAAAACCGCCGTTCAGGTCGGCAAGACCGCCGGCGAGCAACTTGAAATTGCCTGTAATGGGGAAGTTGTAGTGCAGGCCGTAGTTCCAGTTTGCCAGTGCGGAGAATGTATTGTTGTTATCCGCTTTGTTGCGGGTATATCCCAAATCGGCCTGAAAGAAACTCTGTAGGGAGAGCCTGCCATCCATCCATCTGGTCATGCGCATGCTTTCGCGCGAGACGCGGAAATCAATTCCGGTGTATTCCTGGGGAGACAGATAAGTGTCGAATACATTCGTAAAACCTACGCCGTACATGGTGGCGCGAGTTACGAGGCGGCTCTGTTCCAAACCTTCCGCTGTGGCGGGAAGCTGTGCCTGCATGGCACTGCTGCATAACAGCAGTACCGTGCAGATAACCGGTATTATCGGTTTAGGTAGTTTCATGTTCCTTGCTGTCATCATTATCGGAGAACAATTTCATTTGTCCGGTCAGCTCGTCCAGTATGTCGCTTTCACTCTTTCCGTGGTCCGGGTCCAGAATTTCGGGTTCTTCCTCATTCTTGCTTTCCGGGATTTGCGGAGTTTCCGGCTGGCGGGTAGGTTCTAACTCGTTGATAGTATCCAGCGTATAGGTAGTCAGTCGCTTGCCTTTCGCCTTGAAACCTTTTACGGCGATAAATTCGTCTGCATCGACCACCAGCGGTTCGCGGAATTTGTCATGCCCGCCGAATACGACTTCCAGTCGGGGATAGTATTCATCGGTCAGCAGGATGAGGCGGTTATTCTTGTTTTCGCCCAGGTAGTTCTGCTTGCGGCTGCTTGCTTCAAAGCAGAATCGCTTGATGTACGGATACCCCTGCTGGTCGGCATCATAAAGGACTGCCGTCCACACCTTGTTCGGGTCATATTTCTCCAATACCCGTATATTGTCTTCGTAGTGGTTGTTCACATCGAAATTGCTGGTGTAGAACTCGCCGTTGTTCAGCACTATCAGGATTTGCTCGTCGCTTTGGAACTCACCGAGGTATTCTCCGCGGCTGTCGTAGTTGAGGCGCAGGACATCTTGGTCGAACCATACTTTCCGTCCGCCCAATGTGGAACCGCCGCGCTGTTTCAGGGCTATCTTATGAACCGGGTTACGGGTAAGTATATTACCCATGGCCTGACGTCCTTTGATGTTTATCTGGCTGAAATCTTCTTCGAAGATGATGCGGCGTATGCGCGGATTGGGCTTGAGCGTCACTTTGATGATTTCGGCCTCACCGTTGGGATTGGCTGTGAAATACACGATGCGTGAGTCGGGTGTGCCCTGTGTCACGTCGTATTCGCGGTCGCGCACTACGGAAGTCACGGCGAAACGCTTGATATAATGCGTGCCTTCTTTCCCGTCGCGGTAGACAACGTTGTAGATGGTACGTTTGTCGTTCTTCTTGAAGACATTGGCATAGAGTATGTTCTTGCCTACGAATTTCTTGTCTGCTACCGGAGTGATGATATAACGTCCGTCGCGGAAGAAGATGATAACATCATCGAGGTCGGAGCAGTTGGCTATGAATTCATCTTTCTTCAGGCCGGTACCGATGAAACCCTCTTCGCGGTTGATATACAGTTTTTCATTGGCTTCCACCACTTTGGTAGAGTCGATGGTGTCGAAGTTGCGTAATTCGGTACGGCGCGGGAAGGCTTTGCCGTATTTCTCTTTCAGCATGCGGAACCAGTCCACCGTATATTCCACGATATTTGCCAGGTGGCGGTCTATCTCCTCGATGTCCGCTTTCATGCGGGCAATCAGCTCTTCTGCCTTGTCGGAGTTGAACTTGAGGATACGCGCCATTTTTATCTCCATCAGCTTGAGGATATCCTCTTTGGACACCTCACGGATAAACGTGGGATAATAAGGTGTCAGACGCTCGTCGATGTGTTCGCAGGCGGCATCCATGTTCTTGGCCTGTTCAAATTCCTTATCCTTGTAGATACGTTCTTCGATGAATATTTTCTCCAGCGATGAGAAGTGCAGGCTTTCCAGTATCTCGTTCCTGCGTATTTCCAGTTCCCGGCGCAATAAGGCCAAAGTGTTGTCCACCGACTTTTTCAGTACATCGCTTACGGTGAGAAAGTGCGGTTTCTGCTCGTCGATGACGCAGCAGTTGGGCGAGATGCTGACTTCACAATCCGTAAAGGCGTAAAGTGCATCAATCGTCTTGTCCGATGATACGCCGGGTGCGAGGTGGACTAATATCTCTACGCTTCCGGAAGTAAGGTCTTCTACTTTCTTTATCTTGATTTTTCCCTTTTCGCTTGCTTTAACGATAGAATCACAGACACTGGCCACCGTTTTTCCGTAAGGTATCTCGCGGATGACGAGTGTTTTGTTATCCACCTTTTCAATCTTGGCACGTACCCGTACGGCTCCACCGCGTTCACCGTCATTGTACTTCGATACATCAATATTGCCGCCTGTCTGGAAATCGGGATAGAGCTTGAATTCTTCCTTATGCAGGTATTTTACGGATGCGTCGCAAAGTTCATTGAAGTTATGCGGTAATATTTTGGAAGAAAGCCCCACGGCGATACCTTCCACACCCTGTGCCAGCAGCAAGGGGAATTTGACGGGCAGCGTCACCGGTTCCTTGTTTCGTCCGTCGTACGACAGTTTCCATTCGGTTGTTTTGGGGTTGAACACCACATCGAGTGCAAATTTGGAAAGGCGCGCTTCGATGTAACGGGGGGCGGCTGCGCTGTCTCCCGTAAGAATATTCCCCCAGTTTCCCTGGCAGTCGATGAGCAAATCCTTCTGGCCGAGTTGCACCAGTGCGTCACCGATGCTGGCATCACCGTGCGGGTGAAACTGCATGGTGTGTCCCACGATGTTTGCCACCTTGTTATAGCGTCCGTCTTCCATACGCCGCATGGAGTGCAGGATACGCCGTTGCACGGGTTTCAGTCCGTCCATGATGTGGGGTACGGCACGTTCCAGGATTACGTACGAGGCATAATCCAGGAACCAGTTCTGATACATGCCGCTCAGTTGGTGCTTGACGTTTGCATCATTGGTATCCGCAGGTTTATAATCCGAATGCCCTTCGCTCCCCTTCGGGAGTTCTTTATCCAAATCATCTTTTGTTCCTTCAAAGTCTTCGCTCATATTTGTTCGGGAGTTGTCTATTCATGAATAACCGCCGGTTGGGCAGTTGCAGGCAAAAATACGAAATATATTCCATTAAAAGAAAGACTGTATGTGAGTTTTTAAATAGCTTTTATTATATAGAGAGTCTCAGTTATATGGATTTATAAAAAACAATTTGTTTCAAATACGAATCCATATAACTGAGACTCTTTTTTTATGTTATAGTTTTTGTGTATTTAGGCTTGTAGTGTTAATCAATTTATTTTAATGGTTACGGAAATTCCATTTGGAGTTATCGCTGTTCATATCGAATTTACCAAGTGATGGAGTGCTATCTCCTATGGACACTAATACTAGTTCTTCATTTGCCCTAGAAACTTTTTTAGGCATGATACGGTAGGTACCATCAGTGAGTTGTTCTATCTTCCATAGTTGTTCGGGAGCGCCGGTAAACTCAGGGACAGTTGTAACTTCAGCATCTGCTGTGGCAGCCAATGCACGGTTGGTTCCTTCAATCACTATTTTGTAGTAAGGTCCTCCTAAATATCCGCCGGCATCAGGTACAGCAGTAATTGTCCACTTCTGGTGGGGGCGGAACATATAATCACCGATTCTTACATCAATGTTACCTTGTGGCCATGTGTCGATTACATCTTCTAAAGTTTGCGACTTCAAAGGCAGAATAGGTTCGTCACTTTTTTCCCAAAAACGGTGTCTGCCTCCTTCCATACGTACGAAATCAACACTAAGTTCAAGAGCGTATCCTCTACGTTCGGATTCAATTTCGTATGTACCTTCCTTGAATACTTCACCTGCTACCGGCCATTCGTTTTTCCATAGAAGCGGGCGTATGGCAAGTACACTACGGCCACCACGGTCGAAATCGGCTTCAAAATGACATGACATCTTTTCTACTCCGTCAGTTTCGATGAAACGCCCGAAGTGTCCTGGACCGGTCTGGCGGTTTCCTGCAGCGAGTACCATCTTTCCGCCTCCTTCCAGCATATCTCTGCCCATATTGTCGATGTAGGGGCCTGTGACTTTGCGTGAGCGACCTACTACGATGTTATATGTAGAGTTGGGGCCATCGCAGCAAGTGCCGTGTGTACCAAGCAAATAGTACCAGCCGTTACGGTATATCAGGTCGGTTGCCTCGCAGTCGATAGCGATGTTGATAGGTTCATTGCCTTCCATTCGTTTGCCGGTAGTAGGGTCGAGTTCGACCAGCCGGATAAAACCGAAGTAGGTACCGTAAGATAGCCACAGACGTCCGTCAGTAGGGTCAAGCAACAGTCCGGCATCGATAGCATCACAGTCTTCATTGTCTTCGGACGAAGCGACAGCAATAGCTTCTGTATATTTGAAATCGGGCGAATTAGGGTCTAATGTCTTGTTCCACATGGTAAGTACCGTACCGCGATGACTGCCCCCAAGACCTCCTCCGGTGGCGCTGTAAGCAATCAGGTAACGGTCACCTATTTTCACGGCATCGGGAGCTGCACCTCTTCCGGGTCTTACTCCACCGCTATTCCACGTCCATCCGTCCTCGGAGATCAGGCCGCCTCCACCTGTACCGAAGGTGTAATATTTGCCTTCGCATTCCATAATGGTGGAAGGATCGTGTATATAAGGTTCTCCGATTTGTGCGGTTGCTTTTTCAGATATCAGCAAGGATAACAGGGTTGCAACACTCAAGAATATAGTTTTTGTTTTCATGATTATTTATAACTGATAGTAATGTTTTTAACAGGAGCCCCCTTTTCGTCAAGGAGGCGGATACAAAAATCGCTCATTCCGGGTCCGTTGATAACGGCTCCCCGGATAATATTCTTTCCTTTTTTTAAGGTCAGCCGCTTGGACAGGCAATCGTCTTTTACCATACGGCGGTCACCGGATAAAATGACAACTTCTTCACCATTCAGCCACCACATGGAGGCGGAATTTGAACCGACCGATATTCTGACATTCGGTATGTCCTCCGGGCAATTGATAACAGTGACAGCCCAAAACAGTACGCCGTATATTTGTTTTTGAAGACTAGATGCAAAACGGAACAGCTTTACATTAAACAATTTACTGTCGAGAGCGTGCCAGGTTAGTTCCTGTTTACCGACTTTTACTTTGTCGCCGTTTTTGGGTAATACGGTGAATTGTCCGGGAAAATATTCGGTAGTAAAGGTCTTACGGATATAACTGTCCGTAAATACCGTGTTACTGCGGTTAGGCTTGTCGATAGGTTCGAGTAATAGCCAACGGCGGATAAAACCATCATCATCGGGTGATATGACATCGGTAGTACCCGGCGAAAAATAGGTGGCCAAACGAGAGGCGGTTTCTTTGTTCTGTGCATACCCCTGCACACTCATTAGAGTGGCGAAGCAAATCGCCAACCATACTCTGTAATAAGGATTTTTCATTGTTATGGTGTGTTTCTCAATAATACATAATTATTTAAATAGTAGTGGAGCAAATTCTTTCAGGCATCTGCGCCAAGTGAGAAATTCATGGGCAGTACCCGGAGATTCGTAATAGATGTTGTTGATACCGGCAGCTTTCAAACCATCGCTGAGTTTTTTGGTTCTTTCGGGATGTTCTTCCGAACCGATACCCAGGAAAAATACGTGGATGTTATCATTGAATGCCTTGCGGTCTTTGAAGATTCCGTTATAAGTTGTGTCTATATTCTTCAAGTCGATATTGCCTGCTCCACTGAAGCCACCGATATAAGCAAACTTGTCAGGGTTATTCAGCGTGGTGTTAAAAGTGAGAAGACCACCCCAGGAAAGTCCGGCCATTGCACGGTTGTCCCGGTCTGTCAATGTCCGGAAATTAGATTCAATGTGCGGAATGATTTCATGTATCAAAATGGCCGGGAATTGGGCACCGAATTTTGCTCTGGCATCGGCAAGGCTTTCGCCCGGCTTGTTTTTAAATACTTCGATATTGCCGTTGTCCATTACTACGATCATGGGTTTGGCCTTACCTTCGGCAATCAGATTATCCATGATGAAGTTCATCTTACCTTGGTTGGCCCAGCTTGTCTCATTTTCTCCCATACCGTGCTGCAGGTACAGTACCGGGTACTTTTTGGAAGGATTCTTATCATACTCTGCGGGTGTGTAGACGAGGCATCTACGCCATTCTTTACGAATGTCGGAATAATACCAGCTTTGGCTTATTAAACCGTGAGGTACATTCTTGATAGAATAATAGTCTACTCCCTTTTCTGGAATCTCAATACCGCTAACCCATTTGCCCATGCCGAAGAAGGGTTTGCCATTGGGGTCGGCTGTACTTACCCCGTCTACTATTATCTGATAGTAATGGAAACCGACGACCTCAGGCTTTTCCGAAACAAGCGACCAGTATCCATCTGCTTCTTTGGTCATTTCACCCCGGAAGCTGATTTCTACTTTTTTTGCGTTGGGAGCAAAAACTCTGAAATGTACTCGCCGGTCTTCACCTATCCGGGGGTATTCCGCGCCATTGATATTATGTTCATTAGGTACTGTACCCGCAGGAAATTCTTCTTGTTGGGCATACATAGTTAAGGGAAACACCGCTAAAAATAGAAAAATAAAGTTCAATGCGTTTTTCATAATTTGAATGTTTAAAATAATATATATTGATTACCTATTTTCACTATCATTTGAATAGAAGCGGGGCGAATTGATATAGGCTTTCGCGCCATACAGGCCAGGTATGTCCGCCCGGAGTTTCGAAGTATGTATATTTGATGCCTATCTGGTCGAAGCGTTTCATCATTATCTGGCAATTGTTGTAAGCTATGTCTTCTTTACCTCCCATGGAAATCCAAAATTGTTTTAGCTTCGTATTATAGTCGTCTTTTTTATTTTGTAGCATTTTATAATATTTTTCGGTGTCGTTACCCCCTCCAAAAGGAGTAGGATTAGCCCACCAACCGGAACTAAATACTCCTAAGTAGGCAAAATAGTCGAGGTTGGGGATGCCTGCGTTTAAAGTTTGGATACCTCCCATAGAGAGTCCTGCCAATGCACGGTTGTTACGGTTGGCTTTTACACGGAAATTTTTTTCTATGAATGGAATGCATTCTTTAAGAAGTTCGTTTTCGAAATCGTTAGTGTTGCCGTCTGTCATGACGATAATCATAGGTTCTGCTTTCCCTTTTGCTATTAAATTGTCCATGATGATGTCGGTACGTCCTTGATTAGACCAGCCGCGTTCATCTTCACCCCCACCGTGTTGCAGATAGAGTACAGGGTAAGATTGCGTAGATGTATCGTAGCCGGGAGGACAATATACGAACATACGCCTCCAGTTATTGGCTGTTTTGGAGAAATATCGTTTTATACGGATATCCCCGTGTGGCACATTTGCTATATGGAAACGTGTATCACCATCCGGGTAAGGTATTTCCACGCCACTTGCCATCATACTACATCCGTAGAAAGATTCGCTGGCAGGATCGGCAACGGATACTCCGTTAATAATGAGAAAATAGTAGTGAAAACCTTGTGTAAGCGAGTCGGTAATACAACTCCATTCGCCATTAGTATTGCGTACGAGGTCGTATTTACGACCTAAATCGATTTGTACTTTTTGGGCGTCAGGCGCTTTTATTTTGAATTCTATACGGTTGCCGGGTAAAAGGCGTGGGTACGTGGCATTGCGGACATTGAGCTCACTACGTTTGCCGGGCAGTGTAGATTCATCTTGTGTACGGCGGTTAGGTTGTGCCAGGAGAGCTCCTAAACACACGGATTGAAGTAATAGAAAAGTGAAAATTCTGTTCATAAATTCTGTGTTTTTTTGTTGTTGACTTCGCAAAGATAGCTGCATTTCCTACTCTTTTCTTTGTACTTTTAAACACTTTCCTTGCATTTTTAGATAATATAGGTGTGTACGTCCTTTATTTTCTTTAGTTCATTTGATTCTATATGTTGTATAGTTGTGTATTACATACATATTTATTGTTGTATTTTAATTTGTACAAACTTTCAATACGCAATATGTTGTATGTAACAGTATGAGGAAAAACATTTTATTCTTTCTTTTTATATTGTTTATTGTTGTATTATCTTTGTAGTAAAGAATCATAGTATATGAAAAACACTTTATTATTAATATTTGCTTTTCTGTTATCGGAGTTCTCCAATGTAGCAGTGTCCCAGGATTTCGCTTTCTGTAATATTAATAATTTGTCAGGCATTTCCATGCGTGAAGTAACTGCTGTAGTGCGTGATGATGACGGTTTTGTTTGGGCTGCTTCACGTACTGGGGTTTTGCGGGTTGCGACTGACGATTATCAGCTCTACTCGCTTCCATTTACTACGACTGATGTGATGCAGATCAAGATGGCTTGTCGTGGCGGGTTGTTGGTTGTTGCTACTCAAAATGGACAAATATTCCGTTACAACCGTGTATTGAATAAGTTCGACCTCTGGTTTACGTTTTCATCATTATTGGGGAATGAGGATTGGGTTACTAATTTGTTAATAGATGTTGATGGAAAAGTATGGATAAGTACTAGTACTGGTATTTTTTTATGGACGGGCGAAGAAATTGTACGGGCATTTGATAATATAGCAGGTATTTCTAATATGACGCTATTGGAAGGTTGTTATGCATTAGCTTTTGTACAATCGTCCATATACCGTATCAATACCCGTAATCGTACGAAAACTAAATTGCAGGGCCATCTTCCTTATATTATATCATCTGCTCGCTATGATGCGCATACCCATCGTGTTTGGATAGGTACCTATAATGCGGGATTGTGGCAGTATGATCTTATCGATCAAATGCTCCGGAAAGCTGCGATTCCACAATTTCCGAAACTTATTGTGCGGGATATTCTGATACCTGATACTACTTCGCTTTGGGTTGGTGTCGATGGTGGCGGTATATGGATACTTGATTCGGAAGCTTGTCAAGTACGACAGGTATTACGTGAAAACCTTGATAACCCTTCTTCTTTGCGTGGTAATAGTGTTTACTCCTTGTTGGTCGATGACCACCGGGTATGGACAGCTACTAATAGTGCAGGGTTACAGTATACAGAAATAACACGTTCCAACGTGGAACATTTAGTACATGGTATCAATAATCCGCAATCGTTACATAATAATGAGGTAAACCATATCGTTACCGATAGTCGGGGAAATCTTTGGATTGCGACCAATGACGGTATCAGTCTACGTGAGGCTTATACTCATAGGTGGAAACAGTTATATAGGGGATGCCAGCAGGTATTCTTATCGTTGGCCACTGATAAGAAAGGACGTATTTATGCTGGAACTTATGGTGAAGGACTCTACGTATTGGATGAAACTACAGGTCGTAAACTGCATCATTATACAAGCCGTGATGGCAATATATTCGGTGCGGGTGGTTTTGTGTTTGCAACCTATGTGGACAGCGAGGGCGATGTGTGGATGGGAGGCGTTAAAGGTAATGTATACTGTTGCAATGCCATCGATGGGAAACTTCGGACATATGATACACAACCTGTTTATTGTTTTGCAGAACTTTCACCCGGACAAATTTTATTGGGATGTGCATATGGTTTGCTACTGATGGATAAGGAAACTGGTAAATTAGATATCCTTTTATCTGGTTATACTGTACATGATATTGCTGTTGCAGACCGTATTATATGGGTCTGTACTTCAGGAGGGGTGATAGGTTTGAATATGCATACAGCCGAACAAGTACGCATTACTACACAGCAGGGGTTACCAAGTAATTATACTAAAAGTATACTATTGGCTAACAATAATTTGTGGATAGGTACAGATAACGGATTGTGTTGTTATAATCTTTTTCATAAACAAATACGGACATTTGCTACTCAACCACAGTTAGCAAATGTGTCGTTCAGTGTTAATGCTGCTTGCCAATTACCTGACGGTCGACTAGCTTTCGGCAGTAACAATGGAGTTGTTTTATTTTATCCCAGCAAAATTAATACAATTCATCCTTCGGGACGTATCTATTTTTCGGATATACATGTATCGGGACGCTCTATTCGGGAAACGGTTGATTTTAATTTATCTGTTCCTATCGACAGTCTTTCTACATTGCATTTGAATTATCCGCAAAACTCTTTTACATTGTCGGTACTTCCGCTAGGAAGCGTCAGTAAGTCTGTCTCCTTTTCATGGAGGTTAGTGGGGCAGGATGAAACATGGAGTACTTATACCACTAACCGATATATCAACTATACCAATTTACCGGCTGGAAATTATACGCTTTGTATCCGGTTGTACGATGGTAGCCTGCTGTCACAGCGGCAACTTTCTATTGTTGTTGAGCCTCCATTTTGGCAAACGGTATGGTTCCGGTTATTGGTGGTAACTGTAATCATTAGTTTGCTGTTTCTTGTCATTCGCTATTATGTACAGTATTTGCATCATCGTTACTCTAATGAGAAAATACGCTTTTTTACACGTATGGCACATGATATACGTACTTCATTGATGCTTATTAAAGCACCTATAGAGGAGTTACATAAGGAAAAATCTCTTTCGCAGTGGGGAACCAGGTGTTTAACACTAGCTTCTGAACAAACTGCACGGTTATCCGACACGGTTACTCAGTTGCTTGATTTCGAAAAGCTGGATGTTGGATGCGAACAGCCGTTGTTTACCGACTTTAATCTAACCGATCTCATTAGACGACGTACCGGAATATATGCTTCATATGCTGCCGGAAAACAAATAGATATTAAGGTTGACCTTATGCCGGAGGATTATTGGGTACAGGCTGATGTGCGTATGCTGGAAAGGGTGGTCGATAACCTGCTTTCCAATGCAGTAAAATATTCTACTTCTGGAGAACTTATTGAAGTGACTTTTACCGGAAAGGCGACTGAATGGGTGCTGCGTGTCAAGGATTATGGTATAGGAATCAGCAAAGCGGCGCAGCGTAAGTTGTTTCATGAGTTCTACCGCAGTGATAATGCAGTGAATGCGCAGATTGTAGGTTCAGGCATCGGCTTGTTGATGACAAAAAGATATATTTCCATTCATGGTGGAAAGATTACCGTAACCAGTGAACTCGGGGTAGGGACTACTTTCGATATTACGGTACCTTTACGGCTTGCTTCCCAAATGAAAACTGCCGATGTGCCCGTAGCAGATAAAATTGAGATGTCTGAAAACGGAGATTTGGCGGTACACGATATGCATATCCTTATTGTAGAAGACAACCATGCTTTATGCGAGTTCATGGTACATCCATTGCGTGAGCATTTTCGTGTAACTACAGCTAATGACGGGCAGCAAGCTTGGGAGATGCTGAATGACTTGCAGCCCGACCTCATTGTTTCCGATGTGGTTATGCCGCGTATGGATGGATTCGAACTTTGCCGTAAAATTAAGTCTACTTACGAAACATCTCATATTCCGGTAATTCTGCTTACTGCCCTTTCCGATAAAACCAACCAATTACACGGATTGGGGCTGGGAGCTGATAATTATTTAGTTAAGCCGTTTGATATGGCGTTGTTAGCAAGTCGCATAACTTCTATCATTCGTAACCGGCGTACAGTGCTTCAGAAAGCTTTGGAAGCAAAGCGCGATGATGTACGTTCTATTGTAGCCAATCGTATGAATGATGAATTTATCAAGAAAGCTGTCGAGTGCGTACGTGCCAATATTGCTAACGAGAACTTCGGTAAAGAAGAGTTTGCCTCTGCCCTTGCTTTGAGTCAGTCTTTACTTTATAAAAAAATAAAGGCACTTACTAATTTATCAGTAGTAGAATTCATTCGTTCTATCCGATTGAACTATGCTATGGAGAAACTTCGTTCGGGAGAATATAATGTGACGGAAGTGAGTGAGATGTGCGGGTTTAACACATCAGCTTATTTCAGTAAGGTCTTTAAAGAATATTTTGGAAAAACACCTACAGAGGTTATGCAAAACTCTGCTTTATAAGTTAAAATTGAGCATGTGATAAAGTAAGAGCTGAACTTCGGGAGGAGTTCAGCTCTTAATCTCACTGTTTATTCGCCACTTGGATTTTGCTTTAGATTAGGATTAACGGAAATTGCATCAAATGGGAATGCGAAGTATTCATGCTTGCCTTTTATGAAACCTGTTGTTCCACTGTTGGGGTTTGAATACTCTACATAGATACGATGCTTAGGTTCGCCTTTTGTGAAAAATGCATCGTAAGCAGTAGGTATGTTTTTACCATTATCTTTAACACCATCTGTATCGCCCCAACGCACCATATCCGGGAAACGAACTCCTTCAAGCCACATTTCGAAACTCTTCTCTTTTTTTACATCTTCCAATGTAAGTTGAGTAGAAACATAATCGGAACCTGCACGATTTTGAACATCCTGAAGACATTGAAGACCAAGACCATCTGCATCGTCTGTTTGTGCACAAGCCTCAGCATACATCAACAGAACTTCGGCATAACGGAAGATCGTGAGATTTTTGAATCCCCAACTACCTTTTGTGTTATCCTCTTTCCAAGCAACGAATTTATTGGCAAAATATTCTCCAACACCATAAAGACCTGTCTTGTCCTTAATGCCAATTTGATCGGATGTTTCAAGTTGTGCACGGGTTAATCCCTTGCCTTTGGTTCCATTCCACTCCATTTCGTAGAGAAATTCGTCAGCGGTGAGGAAGGTTGATTTACGGCGATAAGAATCACCGTCATTGGCCAACATACGTGCTGCAAAGTCTTCACGAATGGCATGTCCCCCCCAACCGTCAACACCTATGAATGAAGGCATGGAAGCTAACTTGTCAGTCCGCCAGTTCCAAAATTGGATAAACATCCAGCCTGTACGTTGAATATAGTTACTCCACTCACCGATGTTTGCATTTTCCACCACATTAGCTTGAAAAATCATTTCTTCGCAGAGGTCTCCTGATGCGTGGAATAGATTTGCCCAGCGATTACCGGGTACAAGTTCGTATTTTCTAGATTGGATAACTTGTTTGAGGTTATTTTTTGCACCTGCATAATCTCCCATAAAGAGACGAGCCTTACCTGCAAGGGTAAGAGCAAAGCCCTTGGTAACTTTTGAAGCCCCCACTTTGTCTGTCGGGCTTGTGCGTTCATCAAGGTCATTTACCACAGCTTCTGCCTCTGATGCACACCATTCGAGGAGTTTATCATGCCCACCTTCATAGTTAGTGGGTTTGATATCTGCTGAGAGAACATGGTCTACTAATGGAGGACAATTCCACCCGATAGCAAGTGTGAAATGTGCCCAAGCACGGAGTGCGCGAGCTTCAGCACATACACGTTTCTTGATGTCCGTAGTAGGTTCTATATTATCAAGAATAAGGTTACAGTCATAAATTACTCCATAAAGCCCCCAATAGGCATTCTTGATAACTTCGTTCTGTGAGTCATAACGAAACTCATTGAGTTGTGCGCCAAAGTCATTGTCGCCATAATAATTACCCGCTGCTAGCATGTCGTCACCGGGTTCATTGAAGAGTACAGGAAGAGCGATGTAAATACCTTCGTTACCAGCAATGTTCAAACAGAATGATTGGTAGAGGTTGTTAAGCGCATTCTGTGCGTCATCATCGGTCTGGTAGAAACTTTCAAATGGGATGACACCTTTTTGCTCAATGTTGAGACGATCCTCACAAGCGCTGAAGAGTAATGTAGCACTTAAAAGTGAATATATAATCTTTTTCATAATGAATATACTTTTTTGAGTTTTTTCAAGTAAAACTTGTCCCGGTTAGAATGAGAAACTTGCACCGAATGAACACTTCTTCATGGTGGGATACGAACCTATGTCGAAGCCAGCACCACCATTTCTGCCTGTGGTTGCAGTTTCAGGATCCATTCCCGGATAACTGGAGAATGTAAAGAAATCGTCCAAAGACACAAAGAAGCGGAGATTCTTGATTGCCACTTTCTGAGTGAGTTTCTTGGGCAAAGTGTAGCCGAGTTGGAGTTGTTTGATCTTGAAGTAAGAACCGTTGAACATAGAAGCGCTTGACCCCCAAAAATTAAGGTCAGTAGCTACTTGGCTCGGTGCAGGCATGGAGGCCCCTTTGTTCTCTGGAGTCCAAGCATTGTCCATATAGTATCTCAATGAGTTGCGTAGCGGGCTGTCTGCACGATAGAGAATGTTGAAAATTTTATTGCCTGCTACGCCGGTACCGAATGCCGTAAAGTCAAATCCTTTGTATTCGAGATTAATAGTAATGCCGTAAGTGAACTTTGGAATGGCACTGCCGATGTCTGTCATATCCTCGTCTGTCAATTCTGAAGAGTTCACAATTTTACCTTCACGATTGCGGAATCGGGGGGCACCAGTTTCGCTATCGACGCCGACATAGTCAAATGCACGGAAGTACCAGATGGAATTCCCTTCTTCAAATGCAGTATGTACTTTGTTGTTTGTGCCGTCTACACCACCTTTGCTGGCTGTAATGCGTGGGAGATCGTCATAAAGGTAAGTTACTTCATTTTTCAATGTAGAGAAGTTCGCATTGATACTGTATGCAAGGTCACCGATATGGTCTTTCCAACCGGCTTCGAATTCAAAGCCTTTGTTATTTACTTTACCAGCGTTTACGGTGGTTTGGTTTGTATAAACCTCGGGAACCGGATTGATTTTTACAAGAAGGTCTTTTGTGTTTTTGTTGTAATAGTCAAGACTTACCGTCAGGCGGTCGTTCAGGAAACGCATGTCAAGGCCGAGGTCCAACTGTTCGGATGTCTCCCATTTGAGATTTGGATTGGCGAGTCCAGAAGGATAAGAACCGTAGTATTGTTCGGGGTTGTCTCCGTACTGGTACCAGGCTGCATTGTAGCTAATGGGTGCGGTGTATGGATAGTTGTTGAGCACATTTACATTACCGTTACGTCCCCAAGATGCACGGAACTTCAAGAAGGAGATAATATCGCTGCTGATATTTTCTTTAATGAATTTTTCATTACTGATAGTCCAACCTACGGCCAAAGAAGGGAATTTCCCCCAACGTTTGTCAATTGGCAGTTTGGAAGTATCAAATGCATCAGCACGGTAGTTGATTTGCAAGCTATAACGGTTGTCGAATGTATAGAGCAGACGACCAAAGTAGGAGAGACTGGTTGAAATACCCGGAAGGTTTCCGATGCTTTTTGTTGTAGTTGAAGCTGAATTTACATAGTCGAGATACTTAAAATTATCAGCATCGCCGGAGAGTATTTTATTACCGCCTGTACCGGTTGCTGAAGCTGATACATTATCCGAACGGTCTTCTGTATAGGACATACCGATCATAACGCCTATGTTGTGTTTATCAAATAATGTCTTGTTAAAGTTTGCAAAGTTTTCCCATTGGTAGTAGTGGCTGTTATTAGCGTTGGCCGAGATGGAATAGTTATCGGCTTTGGCTTGTCCGTTCATGTAATAGGGTTCGGAGTAGTCATGGCTATTGCTTTGTGCAATACGGTAGGAAAAACGAGATGTCATTACAAGACCGTCAATGGGAGTCAGATCTACGAAAGCCGTTCCGCGAACGGTGAAACCGGAATTCTTGTAGTTACGGCGGTCAAGCTGGAGGAGTGGATTGCCATTGTCGTCCATTTGGAATTTTGAAGTAGCGTAGTATTTGCCATTCGGGGCAACAAGAATTTTTTCGGGGTTTGTGGCGTATACGTCTTTCATACCTGTGGTAAAATCATCAACGCTATCCCAATATACGGGAGTTAGGGGGTCGAGCAAGAGAGCTGGTGCAAGCATGGAACCATAAGCACTTTGGTGAGTGATGTTGCGGGTTGCCCACTTTTCAATAGAAGTGTTGGTGCCGACTTTTATCCATTTATAGAGTTGATAGTCTGCATTAAGTTGGGCGGTAAGGCGTGTGTAAGTGTCTTTCTTGCCGCGTACAATACCGTCATTGTCAATGTAATTTATAGAAGTAAAAAAATGGCCTTTGTCGTTGCCGTCTTGGAATGTGACAGAGTGTTGGGTAGCCCAGCTAGTATCGAAAACTTCCTTTATCCAGTCTGTTTCTTGCGGATTGTTGTAGTCAACGCCATTAGCTTCACACATAGTTTTCATATCATAACCCGACATTTCTTTGTATTTAATCCAGTCTTTTGCACCGAACAGTTCAGGTGTTTTGCCAAGGCGTTGGTTAATGGCTTTGAAAGAATATGTAATTTTGGGACGACCATTTGCGCTGCTACCAGTCTTTGTTGTAATAAAGACAACGCCATTACCGGCTTGGGCACCGTAGATTGCAGCTGAAGCGGCATCTTTGAGGACTTCCATAGACTCAATCATGGATGGGTCAAGGTATTGGATGTTGTCAACTTTCAAACCATCGACAATCAATAGCGGACCAAGTTGGTCTGAGTTTGATGAATAACCACGAATACGAATCTTCGCTCCTTCACCGGGAGCACCCGATGTGTTCAGAATCTGAACACCGGCAGCCTTACCTTGAAGGGCGGCGCCGGCATCAACTGTTGCTAAGTTTTTAATATCATCTCCACCGACTGAAGCAATTGCTCCTGTAAGGTCGCTCTTACGTTGAACGCCATAACCTACAACAACTACTTCATCAAGCACTTTTAAGTCCTCTTGCATACGGATATCAATTTTGTTACGACCATTGACATTGATTGTCTGTGTCTTGTAACCTACAAAAGATACGGTAAGGGTCGCGTTGCTATTCTGTAACGAGATAGAGTAGTTACCATCCATATCGGTAATACATCCGTTGGTCGTTCCATTTTCAAGAATAGCAACACCAATCATTGGTTCAGAATCATTAGCTGAGACAACAGTACCTTTAACTAGGGTTTGTGCCATTGCTGAAGTGCAACAGAAAACAACAAACGCCAGTAAAAACAAAACTTTTGTTTTCATAAGCATAGAATTGGTAATTTTTAATGAGTTAATTAGTATTAGATTTGTAATGTAGATATCTACAACATCTTCATTTGTAGAACTTGTTAATTGCACTTTTTCTTCTTTTTAATGTTTTTTCATTGGCAAAGTGTTTTTTTATAGTTTAATAAAAGTAAATAATGAAATTTATTATATAATACCCGTTGGCGGAATTAATTTAAGTTGATAAATATGAGTAAAAAGTTGTACATGT
>ENA-OYWW01000514-OYWW01000514.1-human-gut-metagenome-genome-assembly--contig:-NODE-514-length-18416-cov-7.272970_pt1 | contig 18416 bp, 16 predicted proteins | sample MGYA00244817_ERZ653410 | MGnify/ENA primary metagenome ERZ653410 (study PRJEB26926, sample SAMN06164973) | human gut metagenome | biome: ENVO:00009003; feature: ENVO:2100002; material: ENVO:00002003...
AGATCTAGTACGGTCTCGTGGGCTCGGAGATGTGTATAAGAGACAGGAACTGGGATTCTCGTTTGATGTGGTGTCCACAGGGATGATTCTGTCAGCGGAACAGGCGGCGCTGGTGTCCGATTTCTGTGAGCAGTCCGCGAAGAAAGGCGCGCTGGTCTTTGTTGACCCCATCATGGGCGACGAGGGCAAGCTGTACAACGGCGTAGGGGAGGAAACCGTCGCCCATATGCGCAAGATGGTCGCCGTGGCGGACTGCATCGTGCCGAACTACACCGAGGCGGCGTATCTGGCGGATATGCCCTATCACGAGGACATGACCGAGGAAGAAGCTCGCGCGCTGACGATTCGCCTGCACGAAATGGGCGCGAAATCCGTCGTCGTGACGAGCGCGAAGGTGGACGGCGAGAACTGCGTTGTCGGATATGACGGCACGGAAGGCGAATTTTTCCGCATCCCGTTCGACCTCATTCCGGTGCGCTTCGTCGGCACGGGCGATATTTTCGCCGCAGTGATGCTGGGGCGGCTGGTGGACGGCGTGGCGCTTCAGGAATCGACGCACCGCGCAATGGACGCCGTGCGCACGATGATTGACCGCAACCGCGACAAGGAGGACAAGTACCTCGGCATCCCGATTGAAACGTGTTTGGAGGTGCTGGACGAATGAAGCGCCCGCGCCTGCGCATCACGCTGATTGACCGCAAGGGCAGCTGCCCCTGCCATCATGGGCATAAAATCGGCGATTCGTGGGATTTTGATACCGAGCGCGGTCAACTCTGCCCGATGGCGATGCACGTTGCGTTCCTGTATGCGGACATCCTCCGCTATGGCGGCAGCATTCCCGGTCAGCCGGACGGCACAGCGGTGTTCTCCTGCCCGGATGCGGACACGCTGAACATCTTCCGCGTGGAGCGGATAGAGGAATAACGCCCGGACGCGGGGCATATCCTCCTTACCGAATCGGAAGGAGGGAAATTGCCCTATGACAGGAACACAGACTGTGCGCCGGACGACGACGCGCGCGCGCCGTGGCGGCTCGATGCAGCTGCTGCGCGGGCTGGGCGCGGCGATGCTGACGACCATCATTGTCGTGGCGGTTTTTGCGCTGCTGATGCAGTGGGTGAAGCCGACGGAGGAGACCGTGCGCATCTTCAACCAGCTGCTGAAGGTCGTTTCCGTCGCTATCGGAACGTACATCGCCGTTGGGCGCGGTCAGGAAGGCGGACTGCTGCGCGGTTCGTTGATTGGGCTGCTGTACATGGCGCTGGGCGTGGCGGCCTATGCGCTGCTGAGCGGTCAGGGCGCGCCGTGGACGGCATATTTGGCTGATCTTGCTATGGGAACGGCGACCGGCGGGATAATCGGCGCGATTGTGTCGAATATTTCCGGAAAGTGATTGCAATTAGACCCCGAATCGTGTATAATGCCCATATACCCCTTTTTAAGAAATGGAGGATTACAACTATGAAGCATATCGAAACCATCCAGAAGCCCTGCCTGAAGAACTCTCTGGCCCACGGCGGCTGCGGCGAATGCCAGGCATCCTGCCAGTCCGCTTGCAAGACCAGCTGCACCGTCGCCAACCAGTCCTGCGCCAACAAGGAAAACAGCGACGTGCTCGCGGGCAACGAGGGCAAGCTCAACCGTCTGTACAACCGGAAGTAATGATACGCTTTCCAGATTCGTCTGGCAATCGTATCCGGTTTGCAACAGGCAAAGGCGGAGGCGGCATCATGCGCCTTCGCTTTTTTCGGGTGCAAGGGTGCAAAAAGTATCCTTGCGGTTATCTAACTCAGGAGGAATAATAGCAATGATTCATACCTTCAAGGCGGTTGGTCAGCCGATGCTGCTGGACGTAGGCAGCGGCGCTGTTCACGCCATCGACGACATGGCGTTTGACGTGCTGGAAATGTGGAATGACCACACGCCGGAAGAGATTCGGGATGCGCTGAAAGAGAAGTACACGGCGCAGGAGCTGGACGAAGTCATCAGTGAACTGAAGCAGCTCGAAGAACTCGGCGCGCTCAACGCCCCGGATAATTATGATGACGTGAAGCAGGTGACCGAGCCGGGCGTGGTGAAGTCCATGTGCCTGCACGCGGCGCATGACTGCAACCTGCGCTGCAAGTACTGCTTCGCGGCGACGGGCGACTTCTGCATGGGCGAGCGCAAGCTGCTGCCCTACGAGGTCGGCAAGGCGGCGATTGACTGGCTGGTGGCGCATTCCGGCAAGCGCGTCAATCTGGAGCTGGACTTCTTCGGCGGCGAACCGCTGATGAACTTCCCCGTCGTCAAGCGGCTGGTGGAATACGGCCGCTCCATCGAGAAGGAGAAGAATAAGCACTTCAAGTTCACAATGACGACGAACTGTGTGCTGATGAACGACGAAATCATGGACTTCCTGAACAAGGAAATGAGCAACGTCGTCATCTCCATCGACGGCCGCCGCGAAGTGCATGACCGGATGCGCCCGACCATCAACGGCAAGGGCAGCTATGACATCATCATGAACAAGGCGCAGGAGTTCGTCCGCCGCCGCAATGCCTGCGACAAGGAATACTACGTCCGCGGTACGTTTACCGGCTTTAACAAGGATTTTGGCAACGACGTGCTTCATTTGGCGGATCAGGGCTTTGACCAGATCAGCGTTGAGCCGGTTGTAACCGATCCGAAGTGCGAATACGCCCTGCGCGAGGAGGATTTGCCCGAAATCCGTGAGGAATACGAGCGCCTGGCGCAGATTTATATGGATCGCCGTGCGAACGGCAAGTGGTTCAACTTCTTCCACTTCATGGTGGACTTGGAGGGCGGCCCGTGCCTGCGCAAGCGTTTGACCGGCTGCGGCGCGGGCAACGAGTATGTTGCGGTAACGCCCGACGGCGATATTTACCCCTGCCACCAGTTTGTCGGCCGCGACGGCTACCGCATGGGCAGTGTGCTGGACGGCACGTTCGACCGCGACATTCAGGCGAAGTTTGCGCACAACACGGTGCTGAACAAGGAGAAGTGCCGGGACTGCTGGGCGCGTTTCTTCTGCTCCGGCGGCTGCGCTGCGAATGCCGAAGCCTTCCATGGCGACATCTCCCAGCCCTACGACATGGAGTGCCAGATGGAGCGGAAGCGCCTTGAATGCGCAATGGCGATTTATGCGAAGGAGCGCGCTGCCCGCATGGCGAAGGAAGAAGCGGCGAAGGAGTGACCCAAGGGGCAAAGCCCCTTGACCCCACCAGAGGCTCTGCCTCTGGACTCCGGCAGGGGCGCTGCCCCTGCACCCTGCAAGGGAGTTCCTCCCTTGACCCTTCCGCGCGATTCAGTTGGTGACGACTGCATACAGTGTCCGCGTGTTTATCCGTAAGAAGAATAGAACATCAGCCGCCATTCGACCGCTATCAAAAGTCGAATGGCGGCTTTCATTTGTAAAAACTTCACTTGCCCCTTTCCAAACATCCTAAAACGTGGTATGCTTAAATTGAAGAAATCTCCGAAAGGAAGGATTCACTGATGAAACGCTTGCTTCGCGGGCTGTGTGCCCTCTTGCTGATGACCTTGCTCCTGCCAACGGCGCTCGCCGCCAAAGCCACCCCGACGCCCCCGCCGGTCGCGATTTCCACTGAAGCGCCCGTGCAGCCGCCGGAGCAGATTCAGCAGGTGCTGGATATTGCCTATAACGAATGGGCGGAACTGGACGGAAAGACGCTCAAAAACGTCAATAAGTACACCGAGTGGCGCGGCAAGGGCATCGGCTTCGGCTGGTGCGGCGGCTATATCACCTGGTGCATGATGCAGGCGAACGTCGAGATGGAGGAACTGGAAGCGGTCAAGAAAGCCGCGAAGGAATCCGAGGACGGCGTGTTCGTGCAGGTGGAGGGCGTCCATCACGTTAAGGAGGCCAGCGTCGGCAAGCTGCTGCGCGGCTATCAGCTGATGAACCGCACGACGAATGTGCCGCAGCCGGGCTTCCTGCTGGTGTACGGCTGCTCGTTCAACAAGACGATTCACGTTGCGCTGGTGTACGACGTGAAGGACTTGGGCGACGGCAAATACCGCATCACGACGCTGGAGGGGAATATGGCAAGCCGCGTCAAGATGTACATCCACGACTACGACATGAACGCCGAGGTGAACACGAACAAAAAGACCTCGACAAACCTGTCCGAAGTGCCGGAGGACGAACGCGAGATTCCGGCGAGTGACTGCGTGGATTACACGGTCGTGACGGCAAAACCGAGCAACTCGACGTCGGGAAAATATGCGTACTATGTGAACTGCTTCCTGATGCCGTATGTGCCGGGGGAAGACGCGGAGTAACCGCATTTCCCAAGAAAGTCAGAAAGGAGAGGAACGCCCTTGTCCAGACGGAATGAGAACATTTTTGAGGAAAAATCCCATCTGGGGCGAAAAATCGGCGTGACACTGCTGGTCGTGCTGCTATTGACGTTTGGCGCGGGTGCGGTGGCGAACTTTGCCATCAGCAATACCGTCAAGACGCTGCGGCAAACGGTTACCATTCCCGATTTGCCCAATTCGCTGGATCAGTGGTCAATTCTCCTGCTGACGGATTTGAACGGGGAGTACCGCGGGCTGAATCAGGCGTCGATTGGCAAAGCGGTTGGTACGCGCGCAGTTTCCTGCGTCATCATGACGGGCAATATGATTGGCGAGAACGGCGACGCTGCGCCAGCGCTGGCGCTCCTGGAGCAGCTTCCGGCGGGGTCGAAGGTGCTGTTCCTGCCCGGCAGCGGCGACCCGTCTCCCTATGCAACGACGGCGCACGCCTCCCTTTCGCCTTATGCGGATTGGGCGCAGGCGCTCATTGACGCGGGCGTGACGCTGCTGGATGTGCCCGTGTCATTCACGCGGGAAAAATCCACCATTTGGTTTGTACCGGAGGATTTGTATACACTCAATATCCCCAGCGCGCGCAAGGCATACCAGAAGCAGCTGGACGGCTTGAATGCCCTGCCGACGCTGACGGCTGATCAGGCGGCGCTCCAGCGGCTGGCGGTCTATCAGCTGGACAGGCTTGACCGCATCGAGGCGGCCATGGCGGAAATGACGGACAAGGACATGCAGGTCTGTGTGAGCGGAATGCCGCTGACGCAGGAGTACATCACCACCGCGAAGCAGAACGCCGATCCGAAAGCCGTCTGCGCGATGAACAATGTGGACTTGATTGTCGCGGGCGGCTACTGCGGCGGGCAGTGGCGCATTCCGGGCATGGGTGCGCTGTATGTGCCGGAACTGGGCTGGTTTCCGGAGGACAGTCAGGTGCAGGGGCTAAACTTTTTTGGAGGAATTTGGCAGTATGTTAGCCCCGGACTGGGCAAAGGGCTGATTTACCCGTGGTGGATGGGCTTCCGCCTGTTCAACTCGCCCGCGGTGACGACCATCACACTGTCGAAAAACATTTCGTAAAAAAAGAAAAAATGCGGCAGGAATCCTGATAGATTGGGCGAATATCTACTTTATGAATGCGCGCAATGGGCGCAACCAGCACAAAAAAGAGACGGAGGACAAGCATATGGCGGCAATCCTTTCCATCAACGCGGCTGGGCAATCCGGCAAGAAAATCAACAAGAACATCTACGGCCATTTCTCGGAGCACCTCGGACGCTGCATTTACGGCGGCGTCTATGTGGGCGAAAACTCCGACATCCCCAACGTCAATGGCATGCGCACGGACGTGGTGCAGGCGCTGAAGAAAATCGGCGTGCCGGTGCTGCGCTGGCCGGGCGGCTGCTTTGCGGATGAATACCACTGGGAGGACGGCATCGGCCCGAAAGAAACCCGCAAGCGCATGGTGAACACGAACTGGGGCGGCGTAGTGGAGGACAACTCCTTCGGCACGCACGAGTTCATGGAACTGTGCCGCCAAATCGGCTGCGAACCCTACGTCAACGCGAACGTCGGCTCCGGCACGGTGCGCGAAATGGCGGAGTGGGTGGAGTACATGAATTCCACGGGCGATTCCACCGTTGTGCAGAAGCGCTGGGCGAACGGGCACAAGGAGCCGTTCAACCTCAAATACCTCGGCGTGGGCAATGAAAACTGGGGCTGCGGCGGCAACATGCGCCCGGAATACTATGCCGACGAATACCGCCGCTACCAGACGTTCTGCCGCAACTATGGCGACAATAAGCTCTACCGCATCGCCTGCGGGCCCAGCTCCGGCGACTGGAACTGGACGGACAAGCTGATGGAGCGTGCCGGGCGTTACCTCGACGCCATTACCCTGCACCACTACACCGTGCCGTATGCATGGGACAAGAAAGGCAGCGCAACTGATTTCGATGCGGACGAATACTACCTTACCCTGCGCAATGCCGCCTACATGGACACGCTGATTCGCGGCCATCTGGCGATTATGGACAAGTACGACCACGAGCACCGCGTCGGGCTGATTGTCGACGAATGGGGAACGTGGTTCGACTGCGAACCCGGCACGAATCCGGGCTTCCTCTATCAGCAGAACACCATGCGCGACGCGATGGTAGCGGCGCTGACACTGGATATCTTTAACAGCCACTGCGATCGCGTTGTCATGGCGAACATCGCGCAGATGGTCAACGTTCTGCAGGCGGTTATCCTGACCGACGGCGCGAAGATGATCTGCACGCCGACGTACCACGTCTTCGACCTCTACAAGGCGCATCACGATGCGAACTATCTGCCGTCCGCCATCACCTGCGGCGAGTGCGGCGGCGTGAAGCAGCTGACTGCGACCGCCTCGGAGAAGGACGGCGTAATTACTGTGACCGCAACGAACACCTCCTGCACCGATGCGCTGGACGTGGTGGTGCATCTCTCCGGCGCGTCTGCAAAGAACGTGACCGCGCGCATCCTGACGGGCGATATGCACGACAAGAACACGTTCGAGGATGCGGAAAAGGTGACGGTGAAGCCGTTCGACGCCGTCCGCGTGACCGAAACGGGTCTCAAGATGACGCTGCCTGCCTGCTCAGTGGTGGAGGTCACGATTCGTGGCTGATGCGCGAAAGCCCTGCCGCTGCACGCTGCTGGAAAGCGGTCAGGCGGATATGGCGAAGCTCGTGCGGGACTATGTGGATTCGCTCTCGGCGGACGAAAAGACCGACGAAGCGACCTACACCGCGCGCCTGAACATCTGCCGCACCTGCGACAACCTGCACAGCGGAACGTGTGCGCTCTGCGGCTGCTACGTCGAAGCGCGCGCCGCGAAGAAACGGCAGGGGTGTCCGGATGTGCCGAAAAAGTGGGGCGCGGAGGAAGCGGAATAGCATAGAAAGTCGCCGCCGGGAGGAACATCCTCCCGACGGCGTTTTGTATATCCGTATTAGTTCGCAATCATCGCCTGCGTTTCCGCCCAGCCCTTTTCCACCGTCTGCTGGTGGCTCATGGCGTAGGGGCCGATCGCCGTTACCTGCGCCTGCGTGCGCGGGAAGTGGATGCACAGGTGACCGGGGAAGTTGTTGTCCGTGATGTGCTGCACCTCGTGCGGCATGGAGTGGGTCGTCGCCATACGAACCGTGCCGTCAGCGAAGATGACCCAGACAGCTTTGGGCGTCCATGTGTTGCCGCCGAATGCCTGTTCCAGCTTCGCCGTGTCTGCCGCGGTCAGCGGTTCGGCTTCGGCGTGCTTGCCGTAGGAGAACATGTGAACCTGCCACGAGATGCCCGTGGAGTAGTCGTAGACCGTCGCGTAGGGGTACTGGCGGCAGGCGCTGCGCACCGTCGAGTACCAGTATTCGTAGACGACGTTCTCCGCGCTGACCTTCGTGGTTGTGCCAATGTCGTTGGAGATGTTCGGTGTGGGGGTTGCGGTGGTGTTCGGGCGCGCGGTATTCTTGCCAGTGGCGCTGCTGCTGTTGAGCGACGCAATTGTGTTCTTGCCCGCAACGCCATCTACATACAGGGCGTTCGCCAGCTGGAAGTCACGCAGCGCCTGATACGTTTTGACGCCGAAGATGCCGTCCGCAGAACCCGACGCGAGGTAGCCGAGGTCAATCAGCCGCTGCTGCATTGCCTTGACCGCCGTGCCGTTGTCGCCCCGGTGGAGCGCGGAGGCGCTGGCAATCACCGATGCGGCGGAGGGCGTATTCACAGGCGCAATCGTCGGCGCGGGGGTCGGGGTGGCGGCAGAGGCGGAGTAGAGGGCAATCAGCGTTTTGCTGCCCGCCACGCCGTCGCGGGTGAGTCCATTTCGCTTCTGGAAGTTGTAGACGGCTTCGGCGGTCGCTGTGCCGTAAATGCCGTCTGCCGTGCCGGAGAGGTAGCCAAGGGTAATCAGCCGCTGCTGGAGCGCGCGGACGGCTTCGCCCGTCATGCCGCGGCGGAGGGTGACGCTCACATCCACCGATGCGCCCGCCATGATGCCGTCGCTGCCGATTGCGGTTGCGGAGTAGAGCAGCACCTGCGTGTCATAGCCCGCAACGCCGTCCACCGACAGCCCGTTCATGCGCTGGAAAGCGCGGATGGCCGCTGCGTCGTCCGCCATGCAGACCCCGTCACGGCGGGAATTGTAGTAGCCCAGCGCCGTCAGCCGCTCCTGCAAACGCAGCACCGCGTCGCCGCTCGTGCCTTGGCGGATGGTAACGACGTTGTCCTTCGTGATGGGCGCGGGGGTCGGAGTCGCTGTCGCCAGCGGGGTGGCGGTTGGCGCAGGGGTAACGATGTAATCCGCCGAAATCGCCAGATAGCTGAACAGCACCTGATAAGTGCTTGCGCCTGCAATGCCATCGGCGCTCAAACCGTTCTTGGCTTGGAACTCCTTCAGCGCATTCACGCTCGCCGTGCCGAAAATGCTGTCCGCCACGCCGGAGAGATAGCCTAAATCAATCAGCCGCTGCTGCACAAGGCGCGCGTCATTGCCGGTTGAACCCTTGCGGACGGTCGCGGCAGGGGTGGTCAGCGGGGGCAGGTCGGTCGGCGCAGGGGTTGCGGTCACAGTCACTTCCATGGTCGGCAGCGTACCGGGGGCGGCGGCAGCGCTCATCAGCTTTTCCTGCGTCGCCGTGCCGCACGCACCGTCGGCCTTTAAGCCGTTTGCTTTCTGGAATGCCTTGACCGCAGTTTGCGTCGCTACATCGTACACGCCGCTGATTTCGCCGTCATAGTAGCCCAACTGGGTCAGCCGCGTCTGCACGGTAGAGACGAGCACGCCCTGGTCATGCAGGCGGATGGTGATGCCGGAGAGGGCGGGAAGCGTCTTGATGGAAACCTTCGTGCCGGAGGAATTCTTGGGCTGACCGTGGAAAATCAGCGCTTGCAGGTTCGCGTCCGCAATGCCGTTCATGGGCAGGCTGTTCATCTTCTGCAAGGCGATAACCGCCTGCGTGGTGGTGGTATTGTAAGTGCCGTCGGGCGTGCTGGTCAGGTAGCCCAGTTCCGCCAGCGCCTGCTGGAGCGCAAGCACCTGATTGCCCGTCGAGCCGTTTTGCAGCACTTTGTAGGTGCTGTCTTCTAAAATAGGCGCGCTGGTCGGCACAGCCGTCGGGGCGGCGGTCGGTTCCACCACCGTCAGCAGCTTCAAATACGCCGTCATGCAGTAGCCCGTTTTCTCCTGATACGTCACCTGCGCCCAATCGCCGCTGACGCCGTGGATGATGACGGTCGCGCCCTTGGGGATGGTGGTCACGCGCGCGCTGGTGGTGGAGCGGGTCGTGCGCAGATTGACGGAGGATTTCGTCGTCGTATAGTACGGGAAGCCATACGCGACGCTGCCGGATTCGGACGTGTTTGTCGTCACCTGCTCGGCGTACTGCTTGAAGATATAGCCGACTTGCCCGTCATAGGTGACGCAGAGGAAATTGCCGCTTGCGCCCGTGACGGTCAGAATCGTTCCCTTCGGGATACGGGCGATGATGTTGCTCTCCGCCGACGAGGGGCTGCGGCGCAGGTTGGTATCCGCATTCACGGACGCGCTGTAAGGATAGCTTGTCCCTGCCGCCAGCGAGAAGGCAGTCAGGCTGCCCAGCAGACAGCAGAGCGCCAGCAGGCAGCACAGGAATCGGCGTGTGGTAGATTTGGTCATGAGCCCGTTCCTCCTGAAAGTAAGACTATTTCCGGCATGTATTTCGGTTGCAAATTGCGTTTGTCCATCAAAAAAGCCGGGGCAGAACTCCCCAGCTTCATTGTACCGATTTGGGCGGAAAATGTCAATCGTTCGCGCATTCTTTTGCGTGATGGTTGGGTGAATTTACAATTATGCTTTTGAAATGTGTGGAAGGGATGACGATGCCGAAGGGGTCAAGGTGACAATTGGAAAGCCCCCCTTGTCGCGTCCGCAGAGGCGAAACCACTGAAACAAAACATCCATGCGTGTGAGAAACAGACATATGGAATGCAGACTGGATTCGGGAAAGGGCATTCCTTCCCCCTTCTGCCAGCGCCGCTGTATCCTTCCGTATCGCCCGCACCGCCGTCAGCGCCGACCAGTCAATGGAGCGTGAGTGCAGGAAAGGCATCAGGTATCGCCGCCGCCCAGATACCGCCGGAGGACAGCAGCCAGCGTCGCCAGCTCCAGCGGCTTGGCGATGTGCTCATTCATGCCGACCGTCTTGGCGGCCTGTACATCCTCGGCAAAGGCGTTGGCGGTCATGGCGACAATCGGCACACGCTTGCGGTAATCGCGCGCGCTGCTGCGGATGGCGCGGGTCGCGTCGTAGCCATTCATCCGCGGCATCTGAATGTCCATGAACACCATGTCGTAATATCCGTCGGGGCAGTTAGCCAGACAATCCACCGCCTCAATGCCGTCCCAAGCGCAATCGACCGTCAGCCCGCTCATTCTCAGCAGCTCCGCGGCAATTTCGGCATTGAGCTGATTGTCCTCTACCAGCAGCACGCGCCGCCCGGACCTCCAGCAACGCGCTTTCCCGTGGCGAGAACAGACATTGCGCCGCGGAAAAAATCAAAAACTTGCCCACCCCCCCTTGACAGCGGGGCAAAGGTATGGTATACTATCTCCTGTCGCCGGATGAATCGTCTGGTGCATGTGGTCTGTTGGCTCAGTTGGTAGAGCACATCGTTCACATCGATGGGGTCACTGGTTCGAGTCCAGTACAGACCACGCAATCCTCGATCTGCAAAGGTCGGGGATTTTTTGAAATCTGACACGCACTGGTGGAGGAATTTACTATGTCGCAGATGATAAGGACACAAAATGGGTTAAAGTATACATTGAGCGATGATATGTACTATAGTTTGATGAATGCTGCTTTATTTGAAAAAGATGATGATGTATGGGGCATGACAAATCTGCTGATTGAAGTGTCGGCGAATGTCCCGACATTTGTGGGGTGGCTAACCTTTGTAATATTGTCATTTGCTGCACCAATTGAATGGTATATGGTGGTAGTATATTCGGGACTTGCGAATCTTTGTGGATATGCGATACATCGTCAATTATGGCTTTTGAAAAATCCGATTGTTTTAATGCCACTTACATTATTCAATTTGCTTACTTTCAAAAGACTTGATTGGATTAGCATCCTTGCAATTTCAATTTGGCAATTGCATCATTGGGAGGCTGCTCCAATTTATATAGTTGCTGGTCTTGTAATAATGATGGTACTATTTGGGAGCCACGAGAGTCGCGAGTATTTTAACGATTCAGCTGCTAAATTGGTGATTAAGATGATGAAAGATAAATATGGTGATGAGTAAGAGAATAACAGAAGAAACCCAATTCGTCCCCCGCCCCAAGCTCAGCAAGAAAGCCCGCAAAGAACTGGACGCCCAGAAGCGCACGACATGGGCGTTTTCCCCGGTGACGAAGAAAGTCGAGAGCAAGAAAATCTACAACCGCAAGAAAGCCGCTCATGCGTGGAAGGATGATTCCAGCATGAGCGGTTTTTGCTGCACTGGGGATGGTACCGCGGCGAACGCCGCCCGTGGCAGCATTTGAATCATGTAACGGGCTTGCAGGGCGGTTCTACGGAGCCGGGTTGCAGGATTTTTTTGTTTGTCTGGTATATAAAAACTCAATATAGACTGGTAATTCACGCTGTATTATGCTATAATATGTTGTTATCAATGTACAATTACACGCTGGCGCTCAAAGGAGCGGGAATTGTGATCAAGAACAATGTGGGAATTGAAAGAAAAGTCATGTGGATTGAAGCTGGAACGATACAGGCTAAGCTGGCGCAGGTAATCAACACTATCTGTTCAAAATGCGGTTCATCTTATAAATATCTCAGCTATGGACTGTCGGCGGAGATTCGACAAAAAATGTGCCACGAACTTGATAAAAAAGACGCTACAGATGAAAGCCGTTTCTTCAGGCAGGACAGTCTGTTTCAATACAAGAATATTGTTCCGATGCATGTGGATCCAGACAGGGTGAGCCCTGTTTGTCCGTACTGTGCGTCCGAAGATTGAAGCTCTACTTTCCTTCGATACTTGCCTACTGGTTTTTACCTTTTTCTTGTGATATGCTTTTCACGTCAGGAGGTGAGGCAATGCGGGATTATGCGTTTGGAAATCTGGTCACAAAACTGAGGACAGAACTGGGCTTTTCGCAGTTTCAACTCGGTAAGCTGATCGGCGTTTCTGACAAGGCTGTCTCCAAATGGGAAAACGGCAACGCAAAGCCGAGGATTGCAACTTGCTGCCGCCTGGCAGATATTCTGGGCGTTTCCTTGGATGAGCTTCTATCCGCTGCTGGTTATGCGAGGAAAACACAGATGGAATCGCCCGAAGATAATACGGAGGCGGTATTGATGCGGGAAGAAAAGAGAATTATGGGAAGACAGGATTCGGAGTTAGAAAAGCGAATTGAGTTGCATTTAAGAACCGGAATGTCACCGGCTGATGGCGTTGCTTCGGCAGCTCAATACATCAGCCGGGCGGCTGAATGGGGGCATACGGCTATCGCTGTTACGGATTTTGGCGTTGTTCAGTCCTTCCCGGCTGCATTTCAGGAAGCAGCCAAGAAGCAGATCAAACTTCTTCCAGGCTGCGAAGGCTTTATGCTCCCCTCAGAAGATAGCCCGGTGGAAGATGGGTATCCTGTCATGCTTCTGGCGACGAACAGGATCGGCATTATCCACTTGAATCAACTGATATCACTCAGTCATACATACTGTTATAAAGGATTCCCCTGCATTCCGAGAAAGTGGATCCAGACACATCGTGAGGGACTGCTAATTGGCAGTGCATGTGATGGAGGCGAAATCGCCCGAAGCATTTATGAGGGCGTTTCTGATGAAGCGCTCACGCGCATTGCTGCCTTTTACGATTATCTGGAGATTGAACCTGTTGAAAATGTGACAGATGATCCGGTGGAACAAATTCAACTCCGCCAAGAAGTATCGGACACCATACTGCTCGGAAATGAGACCGGAATCCCGGTCGTTGCTGTCAGCAATGCCCGCTACCTTGATCCTGAGGATGCTGTTTGCAGGGCCGTGATCAGATACAATACCGGCATTCTGGACACAGAACCTCAGCCGTTATACCATTTTAGAACAACGGCTGAAATGCTCGAAGCATTCCGCTTCCTTGGCAAAGACGTCGCTAAGGAAATTGTGATTGATGCGCCAAGGCGGATTGCGAATCTTGTTGACAATCATCTGGCATTATTTCCGGCTGAAGGCAAATCCTATCCTGTTTTACCGGACGCGGAAGAACACATCTCTGGGGAAGCCATGATACAAGCGCATTCGTTTTATGGGGATTCTCTTCCGCCGCAGGTTGAGGAGCGCCTGAGAGATGAACTGGCGATAATAGACCGACAGGAATCATGGACAATCTTCGAGATAGCCAGGCTTACTGTAGAGCAATCCCGAAGAGATGGGTATCCAGTTGGTACCCGCGGGGCAGTTGGCTCTTCACTCGTTGCCTGGTTGACAGGCATTTCCGAGATCAATCCATTGCCCCCTCATTATCGCTGTACAGCCTGCCGGTACGCCGACTTTGCTGTCAATGCAGCCCAGTATCGTATTGGTGCCGACTTGCCTGCAAGGAGTTGCCCGATCTGTGGAAGAATCATGGACAAAGACGGATTTGCAATCCCGTTTGAAACCTTCTTTGGTTTGAACGGTGAAAAAGAGCCGGACATTGATCTGAACTTCTCAAGTGAAGAACAATGGAAGGCGCATGAATTCGTTCGAGAAAAGTTTGGCGACGATCATGTTTTTCGTGCTGGAACCATCGGTATGTTATCAGAACGGAATGCGGAAAAGTACACCTGTCAGTATTTCCTGGATCACCATCTTGGTCCGGAATCCGGTGAGGCAGAAAGCGTCAAAGAGAAACTCTCTTACGCTGTGAAAACCACGACCGGTCAACACACGGCCGGGTTGGTCATCGTGCCGGAAAACAGGGACATCAATGAGTTCACCCCTGTTCAATTTCCCGCAAATGATTTTTCTGCCCCTTTTGCCACTACGCATTATGATTTCTTTCAGATGCATGGTACTCTCCTTAAAATGGATTTGTTAGGACATGATTCGCCTACATTGCTGCATCTGCTGACTGAATCCACAGGCGTTAAACTGTCAGACATACCACTGAATGATGCGCGGGTGATCAGCCTTTTCACTTCTCCGGGGACATTAGGCGTGACAGCGCAGCAGATCCTTTCAGAAACAGGAAGTTACGGAATTCCGGAGTTTTCAGCCGCTTTTGTTCGTCACATGCTGATTGAGCTGCGTCCCTCCACGGTGGAAGAACTGATTCGTATTTCGGGGCTTTCCCATGGGATGGATATCTGGATTGGCAACGCCCGGGAGTTGATCGCTTCAAAAACCGCAGTCTGTGCAGATGTTCCGGCGCTGCGTGATGACATTATGAAGGATCTCATACACGCCGGTATGGAACGAGAAGCAGCATACAGGATCATGGAATCGGTGCGGCGTGGGAGAGGACTGAGCCAAGAAACGGCAGACACCATGAGAAAGCATGGAATTCCTGAATGGTATATCGAAGCATGCCGAAAAATCAAGTATCTTTTCCCGCGGGCACATGCGGCTGCCTATGTGACAGCAAGTCTGCAGCTTGCCTGGTTTAAGATATACTATCCAGAGGCTTTTTATAAAGCATGGTTTACAGTCCATCAAGATGATATTGAGGGAACTGATCTGATGATGAATATTACGCATCTCAGACGTGCCCTTCTGGCTGTGCGGTCTGATGTTCAAAAGGATTATTCCGATGAAGAATCTTGGAAGGCCTTCGCCGAAAGGGAACAACGCCAAGCTGTTCTGGAAATCATTCTGGAGATGCGGCTCAGAGGAATAGACTTCTCAGCAGTCATCCCGGAAACAAGGGAATAACGTCGAGTGCGGCGATAGCAGTTTCCCCAAAATCCGGTCGATAGCCGTCAGCAGCAAACCAGCGCTTACTGTTACTGTGGCATTTGCTTTTGGAATTCACTTTCCGCGGAGATGCAGCAAAAATACATTCATCCCCTCTTGACAGCGCAATGGAATCGTGATAGAATGCAGTCGTTGGTGAAAACCAACCTTTTTCCGGTGGTTATGACGGAGAGGTTCCACCTGTTCCCATCCCGAACACAGAAGTTAAGCTCTCCAGTGCTGAAAGTACTTGGCTGGACACGGCCCGGGAGGATAAGTCGCTGCCGGATTCCATAATCCTCAGTAGCTCAATGGCAGAGCACTCGGCTGTTAACCGAGTTGTTGTAGGTTCGAGCCCTACCTGGGGAGCGCTTGCCGATTCCGCATGGAGTCGGCTTTTTTTGTAATATCATAAGGAGGCAAAGCATGAAACGCAAAGGAATGCATCGGCGCCGCAAATTGGTGCTGCTGGCAGTTTTGCTGATAATGGTGGGCATAGCGGTATGGCGGATTTGGCAAACGCCGCGGCCAACAGTGCTGCACCGGCAGGATGCGTGGCTGTCCTCCGCCGAGCCGGAAATGGTGGACACGCTGCCCGACAATGCGTTCACGGCGGAACTGCCGGAGGAAATCGACGGCCGCCTTTTGTACATCCGCGACTATTCTGCATCGGGGCATTACCAGATTGTATGGGAGGGCGTATCAGCGGAGGCGGCGGAAGTGTACCTGAATGCGCTGCTGGACAAGGGGTTCACGCGCCTGATGGGGACGGCGGAGGATATCGCCAGCGGCGTTTTGCTTGCGCGCGGCGACTTGACGCTGAGCATCTCCCTGTCCGGCGGGACGCTGAACATGCTGATGACGCGCGCTGAAGAACCCACGGCAACACCGCTGCCATAGTGGCTTGCAGATTGGTAATCCCCGCGAAAGGTGCTTCCATGCCGCGAAAAGATGTGCTATAATGGAGACACATATGATTTTCGGAGGTCGCTTATGGCGAAGGAAAAGACCCTGTTTGCCTGCACCGCGTGCGGGTATGAAACATCCCGCTGGGTGGGGCGCTGTCCGGGGTGCGGCGCGTGGAACACGATGGTGGAGTCCGCGCCTATTGTGACGGGTGCGCCCGCGAAAGCCCCGAAACAGCGGCCGGGCACAGGCGCTTCAGCCATGCTCCTTCGCGAAATCCCGGAAGATGTGGCGGTTCGCTCGTCCACGGGCATCAGCGAGCTTGACCGCGTGTTAGGCGGTGGCATTGTCGAAGGGGCGCTGATGCTCATCGGCGGCGATCCCGGCATCGGCAAATCCACGCTGCTGCTGCAAGTGTGCGCGAATTTGTGCAAAACGGGCAAGCGCGTGCTGTATGTCAGCGGTGAGGAATCCGCCAAGCAGCTGAAACTCCGCGCGAACCGCCTCGGCATCACGTCGGAGACGCTTTATGTGCTGGCGGAAAACGCGCTGGACAATGTGGAAGAAAAACTGCGCGGCTTATCGCCGGACGTCGCCGTCATCGACTCCATTCAGACAATGTATCGCCCTGATATGGCGTCCGCGCCGGGTTCAGTCAGCCAGATTCGCGAATGCACGAGCCAAATCATGCGCCTGTGCAAGGAGAGCGGCACGGCGATTTTCCTTGTCGGGCATGTGACGAAGGACGGCGCGATTGCCGGCCCGCGAATGCTGGAGCACATGGTGGACGTCGTGCTGTACTTCGAGGGCGACCGTCAGCAGGAATATCGGCTGCTGCGCGCGGTCAAAAACCGCTTCGGGTCGGTCAATGAGCTGGGCGTTTTCCAGATGACGGAAGCCGGAATGCAGATTGTGCCGAATCCGTCGGAGCAGCTGCTGAGCCATCGCGCGAAGGGCGCAAGCGGCTCGGTCGTGTTCTGCGGACTGGAAGGTTCGCGCCCGCTGCTGTGCGACGTGCAGGCGCTGGCGAGCACCTCCTATTTCGGCACGCCGCGGCGGACGGTCGGCGGTGCGGATACCGGGCGCGTGGCGCTGCTGCTGGCGGTGTTGGAGAAGCGCGCGAATCAGAAAACATATAATCAGGATGTGTATATCAACGTCGCGGGCGGATTGGAGCTGTCCGAGCCGGCGGCGGATTTGGCGCTGTGCATGGCGGTCGTGTCGTCGCTGAAGGATGCCGCGATTGGCGCGGAAGTTGCTGTGATGGGCGAAGTCGGCTTGGCGGGCGAAGTCCGCGCGATTCCGCAGTGCGATCGGCGTATTTCCGAATGCCAGCGGCTGGGATTTACGACCATCCTGCTGCCGAAGGAGAATATGCGGCGGCTGAAAGCGCCGGAAGGCATGAAGCTGGTGGGCGTCGATACGGTAATGCAGGCAATCAGCGTTTTATTCTAAGGCACCACCGCACAATTCGGCGGCGCGTCTGGCGATGTCTTTTCCGCCATCTGCGGCATGCAAATTTCTCGATTTACATCCAGTAAACCTTCGAAATTTGCATTTGCATCTGACGAAAAATCCATTCGCCAGCCGACCACCTCATTTGCGCGGTGTTACCCTAAGTGAATCCGATGTGCGCTGGAATGACTGCCGTTCCGGTGTGCAGCAAAAAGTGCCTGCAAGGAGGCAGTCGGTTCGGCTGACCTGCTTGCAGGCGCTTTTCTGATGAAAGATTGAAAAAGGAGAGAAAAACTATGATTCTTGATTTGCAGCATATTTCTGAAACGCCGATTCACAACTTCAAGGGCGGCGACGGCATGGTGTATACGCGGATGTATTCGGACGATTTGAACCGCATCATGCTGGCGCGGATTACGCCCGGTTCGTCAATTGGGATGCATACGCATGAGACGAACAGCGAGATTGTGTATGTGCTGTCGGGGACGGCACGGATTATGATGGATGATGGGGAAGAGATTGTCCATGCCGGACAGACGCACTATTGCCCGAAGGGACATCGGCATGCGACCTACTGTGAGGGGAATGAGGATTTGGTGATTTACGCCGTCGTCCCGGAGCATGGGCAGGGCAAATAAAAAAGCCGCTTCACCCACCAAGATGGGTAAAGCAGCCAAGCCGGGCAGCCCAAAAAGGGTCAAGGGGGGACTTCGTCCCTTTTCGTCTGCCCCTTGCAGGGTGCAGGGACAGCGTCCCTGCTGGGGTTTGGGGCAACGCCCC
>ENA-OYWW01000534-OYWW01000534.1-human-gut-metagenome-genome-assembly--contig:-NODE-534-length-17996-cov-4.970514_pt1 | contig 17996 bp, 7 predicted proteins | sample MGYA00244817_ERZ653410 | MGnify/ENA primary metagenome ERZ653410 (study PRJEB26926, sample SAMN06164973) | human gut metagenome | biome: ENVO:00009003; feature: ENVO:2100002; material: ENVO:00002003...
GATCTACACGCGTAAGATCGTCGGCAGCGTCAGATGTGTATAAGAGACAGGCGCCTTGTCCTCGTTGAGCAGGATCGCGTCGGGGTGGTAGCGGATGTAGCCCCCGTCGCCGCCCATGTAGATATGGCCCTGCGGGTCGATGAAGAAACTGTTGTAAATCAGTTCGTCGATCCTCAGATCCCGGTTGAGGTCGCAGACGATCTTGTTTTTCCGCACCGGGTCGTACATGATGAGCTTGTTGGTTGTGGCGGCCCAGATGCGGCCGCGGTTGTCCGACGTGAGCGTGCGGATCGACTGCGAGAGGTCGAGGTCGTTGTCGAAACGCTCGAACAGCCCGCTCGCCGGGTCGAGTTTGCAGAGGCCCCGGTCGGTGCCCGTCCACACATTCCCCTTACGGTCAACGTGGATGGTGTAGATGCGGTTGCTTATCAGGCTGCGGGGGTCGTCCGTGCGCACCTTGTACTGTATGAAGCGGTCGTTGCGCTTTTCGTATTTGAACAACCCCTCCTGCGTGGCCGCGAACCAGATGTTGCCCTTGGCGTCCACGTCGAAATAGCCGATGTCGCAGTTGTCCGAGTTGATGATGCCGCTGATGAGCCGGGTCTTGTAGCTCAGGTGCGAGATACCGCCGTCGGGGCGGTAATGCGGGGTGATGAAGCAGAGTCCGCTGCTGATGTTGGTCACGATGTCGTGGTCGGCGTCCTCCTTGATGTCGTAGATGTATTTGAGCGAGAAGTTCTGGTTCGAGTGCTCGGCGCGTACGAAACGGTCGCGCGCGGCATCGTAGTAGTCGATCCCGTCGTTGGTTCCCAGCCACAGGGTGCCGTGGCTGTCGCGGATAAGCCGCTTGGCGATGCTGTGCGAAACCCCTTTGTCGGCCATGTAACGCGTGTATCCTGCGTCGCGTCGCGTGCTGTCGTACCGCAGGACGCCTTCGTTCGTGGTGAGCCACAGGCTGTGGTCGGGGGTTCCGAGCAGGTCGTTGACGATGACTTTGCGTTCGGCCCCTTTTCTGTCGTTGGTCAGGCGGACGCAGTCGATCTTCTTGCGTTTGAGGTCGAGTTTCGCCAGTCCGCTGTCCGTTCCGATCCAGACGATGTTCTGCCGGTCGCGGAAAAGCGTGCGCAGCGAGTTGTTGGGCAGCGACGTCGGGCCGGACAGCGAACTGTAATAGGCGCTGGCCTGATGGCTGCGGGTGTCGTAGAGCGTGAGCCCGTCGGCCGTTGCGAGCAACAGGTGCGTGTCGTCGTAGCTGAGGATGCTCTTTATGTCGTTGTCCGTAAGTCCGCCGTCTTCCGCGCGGAGGGTGCCGAGCGGCTGCTCGGGATGCCGGATGTCGAGGACGACCAGGCCGCTGGAACTTCCGACGTACAGCAGGTCGGGGGTGTTCTCCGGGATATACAGCGCGTTGACCAGGTTGTTGTAGGTGTCGTTGGGCAGTTTCCGGCTCCGGGTTTCATAGCGGACGAAACTGTTGTCCGTGGGGTTGAAGCGGTAGAGTCCGTCGAAGGTGCCGAGCCACAACATCCCGTGCCGGTCGGCGCAGATGCTGCGGATTTCGTTGGCCATCCGGTCGAATGCGTCGGGTACCAGTACGAAATAGTTGATATAGCGTTTCCGCAGGTCGAGGCGGATCAGCCCTTCGAGCGTCCCGACCCACATCACCCCTTGCGGATCGTCGTGGATGCAGCGGATGCGCAGGTTGTTGAGCAGCCGCAGCGAGTCGTTGTCCGCATGGTATTTCACGAAACTTTCCGTCACGGGGTCGTAGAGGTCGAGCCCTTTCTCGGTGCCGATCCACAATTCGCCCGTGCGTGTGAGGTGTATGCAGTTGATGAACGAGGCGCTGACCGACGTCGAATCCCCGGGGTTGTAGCGGAACGTTTCGAAATTGTAGCCGTCGTAGCGGTTGAGTCCTTCGGCCGTCCCGAACCACATCAGCCCCGTACTGTCCTGTGCCACGGCGAAAACCATTTTGTCCGACAGTCCCGCGTCAATCGAGAGGTTGGTGAAATGGAGGTTCGTGACCTGTCCCCACAGGGGCAGCCAGCAAAACAGCAACAGTCCGGCAGCAAGGTGTTTCATCGGTCGTAATTTAAGGTGCTACGACAAATATACCTGTTTTTTGCATCATTCCGCCTGTTTGTCCCACAGGAAAACCGCACACTCTTCGGCTCCGAGCCTGACGGAGGCGCCTTCGGGCGACGCTTCGCCGCATAACCGGCGCGCCGAGGCGGGCAGCGCCCGCGAAAGCCCTATTTCGACGGCGTGCGGGCGTTTGTTGACCAGTACGGCCAGCCGTTGCGACGGAGACTCCATCAGGCGCATCAGCACCCCGTCCGCCGGGCGTGAGAAGTGCAGCGGGGCACGGTCGATCTGCCCGCGGCAGTAGGTGCCGTAGAAATCCGCGACCCCTTTGTTGTCGCCGTGCCAGCCGCCCAGCTCGATGAGCGAGGGAAGCCACACGGCCTCGCCCTTGCCGTAGCGGTGGCGGGTGCCGACCACATCGTCGCCGTGCATGGCGATCGCCTGCGCCTTGTCGGGGGTGAGGATCCCTTTCCACAGATGTGCGGGCAGGGTCGTGGCAGGGGTGTCGCATGCGATCGTAAAATAGGGTGCGACGGCCTTGTACTCGCTGATCTGTGCGCCGAAACACCTGCGCAGCGGAAAGTCGTCCATCAGGATGCAGTGCATGTTCTGGTCGTAGAATCCGGTGAGCCCCGTGGCGATCATCCGGCCGCCTTTACGGACGAAATCGTCGAGCCGTTCCCATGCCCCCGAAGGCAGTGCCACGAGGTTCGTCAATACGATCGTTTTCCCCTGTGGGTCGCTCCAGTCGTAAGCGTCCATTTCGCAGACTTCGGGAACCACGCCCCAGGCGGCGATGGCTTCATAGGCTCCCGCGAGCGATTTCATGGTTGCGCTGGCCTTGCGCCCTTCGTAACGGCCGTCGTCCGACACCGCCGCATTCTTTTGCTGCGTGCGGAGCGATTCGGTGTTGTAAAGGAGCGTGATGCCGCTCCGTACGGGCCGGGCCTCGCGGAAAAAGCTTTTGTGGGCTTTCGCCGTGCGGGCGACTTCCGAGGCCGCTGTCAGGCGGTCGCTCGGCCGCCCCTGGAAATCGAGCATACCCCATTCACCGGCTTCGAGTGCCGACGCCCGTTGGTTCAGCGTCCAGAAGATCACCCCTTCGGCGCCTGCGGCGATACCCGTCCAGAGCCATTGCGTGATCTCCCGTGCCGTGGGGCAGAGTACCTCCCTTCCGCTGGCCGTGACATTGCCGCCCTGCATTTCGGTGATCCAGAACGGGTTTTTCCCGGCTCCGGAGCGGATGATGTCGGCCATGAGCGAGATTCCCAGCGGGTATTGCGCCCGGGTGAAATAACCGAAGTGCCAGCTCAGGTGCATCGACACGCCCAGCGAGGTCAGAAACCCTTCGTAGGCGGGGAAATCGTAGTCGGCGAGGTTGTCCAGAAGCTGGTGGGGATTGATGTGTTTGTGGTGCGCAGGGTCGTGCAGATCGACCTGCGATGCGATCCATCCCAGGTACCACGTCGTGAAGTCGGTGTGGAACCGCTCTTGCGTGAAGTCGGCTTTCAGGTAGCCGTTGTCGTAGGCCGGAGTCTTCTGTGCGGCTTTCCAGCGTGCGAAAACCTCGTCGGTCAGGTCGTTTCGCCCGGGCCCCGTTCCGCCCGTCCCCGGTTCGTTCTGCAACACCCAGGTGTCGAGGGCGGGATGCCCCCTGAAGTGGCTCACGACGGCTTCGATGTAACCGGCGATTTCCAGCAGGTGGGCTTTCGAGCGGGGGAATTTGAATCCGCCCACGTCGCCCAGCTCGTCGGTCGGCGGGAAGAGCGTGGCGAAGAGTTTTACGCCGTGTTTCCCGGCGGCATCGAATGCTTTGTCGTAAAGCGTGAAATCCCACGATCCGTCCGGGCGCAGCATGTGCGCCCCGAACATCCGGATGCGTGCCGTTTCGAATCCGTGCTGCGCGAGTATCCTGAAGAACCCGTCGATCTGCTTGTCGGTCTGCCCCGGTTCGATGAACACCTGCGCCCCGATCTGCGGGTATTCGGTGCGTTGCGGGTAAAGGGGTTGGCACAGGAATCCCAACGCCAGTAACAGGATTATCTTTTTCATGGTCTATCGTTTGTTGCAAAGCCTCCGGCCGTTGCGGATTGCTTCGGATTCGTTGTTGCAGGGAAGTAGCGTGAATTTATAGGCATAGCGTTTTGCCAGCAGGCGGTACTGCTCTGAGGGGCGCGCATTCAGGCTCCAGGTATCGGTTCCCCCGACCCCGGCCTGTACGCAGTCTATGTTGACCGTCAGGGCATCCGGAAGCCGCTCCACTTCGGTGACGTGGCGTGCCCTGTCGAGCGCCTCCTGCGTGCAGTCCCATACCGACATGCTCAGGGGGCTGTCTCCCGCGATCTGGATGCCGTGCCCGTTGCCCTCCGTCAGCGTGAGCCAACGCACTGCGCAGCGGTTGCCGTTCTCCTGCGGGGTGATGTAGTCGTGCATGAAGTCCCCGGGCGTACCCCGGTAGAGGCCGAGCAAAGCACCGCACGAGCGGTCGGAGTAATTTTCCTGGGGCCCTTTGCCGAAGTAGGCCATCCTCCCCAGTGTATTGGGAACCCGGGTTCGGAGCCCCGCGCGCAGCGGTTCCGGCAACTGCCCGGCGATCTGCAGGTCGTACGACACGGCCAGCGCCCCCGTGCCGTCGAGCGTATAAACCAGCGTCAGCCGCACGCTGTCGGGAACCCCCTTTTCGACGTGCACCGTCCCTGCGGCTTCGTCGATGCGGATGCCTTCCGTCCGGATCCTTCCGGGCATCTCTTTCCAGCATCCGGCGATCTGCCCGACGCGCCATCCGCGCCAGTCGTTGTCGGTCGACGCCCGCCAGAAGTTCGGCCGCAGGGTGTCGCATACCAATGCCTTCCCGCGTACCGTATAGGAGACCAGGTAACCGCTTCTGCGGTCGATTTCCGCCCGGACACCCGCGGCGCTCAGCACGATGCGCTCCCCGTCCTGCGAGACGGCCGCCCTGCCTGCGGCGGGTTTATGCGCGGGAGCCTTGTAGAAAGGCAGTCCGAACTGCTCTTGCGCAGCGATGTGCCCGGCCCCGGCGTAAGGGGTCGCCCGTTTTTCCCGGGCCTGTACGCGGAGCAGATATTCGGCGCCGGGTTCGGGCTCGAAGGGGCGGAACCCGACGGTGGCCGGGGCGCTCTTGCCCGCGGGTGTCGTCGGCACGTCGAAACTGCCGCGCTGCAATACGCCCTTGTCGGTCGATATTTCCCAAGTGAAGTCGTAGCGGTCGGTCGGGGAGAAGAAATTACGGTTGTGTACGACAACCCTTCCGGCAGCAAGGTCGTCCGCCGTGAACCCGATGGGCTGGAATACATATTTGCACTCCAGTGCCGCGGGCTTCAGCGTACGGTCGGGGTTGACGATGCCGTTGCAGCAGAACGCCGCGTCGTGATGCTCCCCTGCCGGTTCGAAATCCCCGCCGTAGGCCCAATAAGTGCGTTGGCAGGTGTCTTTTTTGACCAGCCCCTGCTCTGCCCAGTCCCAGATATGGCCGCCCAGCAGTCCCTCATGGCTGCGGATGACCGTCCAGTAGTCGTTCAGCCCGCCGGTCGAATTTCCCATCGAGTGGGCGTATTCGCACATCAGCACGGGGCGGTCGATCCGCGGGTTGAGGGCCATGCGCTCCAGCTCCCCGACCGTGGGATACATGCGGCTCACGATATCCACGTAGGCGGGATCGGTCGGATTGCCGCCGTCCTGCGGCTGTTGCGGGGTGCCAGGCTTCCCGTCTGCGGGGGCGGCACTGGTGAATACGGCCGCCGAAGTGCGCCTGAGGGGTACGTAAAGCGGGCTCGCAGGTTGTCCCTGCGCCCCTTCGTAGTGGATCAGGCGCGTGGGGTCGTAATCCTTGGCCCAGCCGGCTGCCGCCGCGTGCGCCGGGCCGCATCCCGATTCGTTGCCCTGCGACCACATGACGATGGAGGGGTGGTTGCGGTCGCGGACGACCATCCGGCTCACACGCTCCAGGAACGGAACGGCCCACTCCGGGTCGTTCGAGAGCTTCCCGCCCGAACCGTGGCTCTCGATGTTGGCTTCGTCGATGACGTAAAGGCCGTAGCGGTCGCACAGCTCGTAGAAATAGGGGTCGTTGGGGTAGTGGGACGTACGCACGGAGTTGAAATTCAGCAGTTTCATTAGCCTTACGTCCTGTTCCACCCCTTCGCGCGTGACGGTCTTTCCCGTATATTGGTCGTGGTCGTGGCGGTTTACGCCGTAGAGTTTCACGGGGACGCCGTTGACCAGCATCTCGCGTCCGCGGAGCCGGACGTCGCGGAACCCGACCTTGCAGCTGCGCGATTCGGCGACCTGCCCGTCATCGTTGCGCAGGGTCAGCACGAGGGTGTAGAGCGCAGGGTTCTCGGCGCTCCATTTTTCGGGTGCCGCGATGCGCTGCTCCATCAGTGCGAAGTAGACGTTGTCGCGTTGCGGGTAAGCCTCCGACAGGATTTCTTCGACCGGTAGTCCCATTTCACGGCCTTCGGGCGTCCCGTCGGGGGCATAGAGTTGCGCCCGCAGATGCCATCCTGCCGCCGGGGTGCCCTCGCGCAGGTCGATCGTGGGGCGTATCTGCAACAGCGCGTCGCGCATGTCGCCGTCGAGCAGCGTCCGCACCCCGAAGTCGCCGATGGCCACGTCGGGTTTTGCGGCAAGGTATACTTCGCGGTGTATGCCCGCCATGCGCCAGTGGTCGGCATCTTCGAGGTAACTGCCGTCCGTCCATTTGAAAACCTTCACGGCGAGCGTGTTCTCGCCCGGTCGCAGCAGGCCGGTGACGTCGAATTCCGAGGGCAGGCAGCTGTCCTCGGCATATCCTGCCAGGGTGCCGTTGACCCAGACGTAATAACCCGAGTATACACCCCCGAAGTGCAGCACTACCCGGTCGCCTTCCCAGCTTCGGGGTACGGTGAACTTTCGGACGTAGCATCCCGTCGGGTTGTCGCGTGTGATCGACGGCGGCCTGAACTCGAACGGATAGGGGATGTTGGTGTATATCGGATACCCGTAGCCCTGCATCTCCCAGCACGAGGGAACCTCTATCTCGTCCCAGTCTCCGAGGTCGGCGCCCGGTTGCCAGAACCCTTCGGGGCTTCGGGCGGCGTCTTCCGCAAAACGGAATTTCCAGACGCCGTCGAGCAGCATCATCCGTGATTGGGCGCGGTCTCCCTCCAGTGCATCCTGCGGGGTTTCATAGGAGTAGGAGGTGGCCCGGGCGGGCAGGCGGCGCAGGGCGTTGACGTGCTGGTCGGCCGGGGCGTCCCACCCGTCGGCGGCTGTTGCGGCGCCGTATGCAAGCGTGCACAGGAGGATTGCCGTAAGTCGTTTCATAGTTCGAATAAGGTGAGTTTTCGATGGAACAAATATAGGAATACTCCACCCGCCGGATTTGCACGGATTTATCAAAAATTAACAGAAAACCGGCCTTTCGCCCCTCCTGCGCCGTTCCGACGAAAATGTGTTAGCATCTGCGGAACCGGTTATATTCCGTGCGCGGGGAATTTCCTACTTTTATCCTGTCGCTCAAACCTAAAGACTACGACCTATGAAACGACTCATCCTTTTGACCTGCCTCCTTGCCTTCGTGTCGGTAGCGGAGGCGTGGGCCAAGCGCCCCGGGCGCTCCTTCAGGCGCTCTTTCGTCCAGGTAAGCGCCCGGGATCCCCGTTATTTCTGCCTTTCGGACGGGCAGCCGTATATCCCCGTGGGATGCAACATCGCCGCGATGGGGTCGGTTGCCGACATGGAACATTACCTCGGGAAGATGCACCGCAACGGCGCCAATTTCGGCCGCGTATGGCTCAATACGAACCTCTTCGAGATCGAAACCCGTTACGGCGAGGTGGACACCGCCAAGCTCGTGCGCATCGACCGCCTGCTGGAGCTCGCCGACCGGTACGGCATCAAGATCAAGTTCTGCATCGAGAGTTTCCGCCATATCCGGCCGGGCGTGAACAAGTGGGACACCAAAGCCTCGTACCATACCTCGAACGGCGGCCCGTTTGCCGATGCCGACGATTATATCACTTCGCAGCGTGGTGAGGAGGAGTTCCTGCGCCGCGTGCGCATCTTCCGCGAGCGTTACGGCGACCATCCCGCCGTTTTCGGCTGGGAGCTGTGGAACGAAATGAACGCCGTGGAGACGCCCGAGGAGCACCTGCGCGCGTGGAATGTCCGTATGCTGCCGCGTGTGAAGGAGATCTTCCCGAAAAACCTGGTGATGCAGAGCCTCGGCTCGCTCGACCGGGAGTCGAGCTTCCCGATTTATGAATTCATCAACCGCCTGCCTCCGAACGAGGTAGCGCAGGTGCACCGCTATATCGACGAGGGTGCCGAACTGGCCGTGTGCGGCGCCCCGGTCGACAGCATGGCCTCCGATGCCATCGCCGTGCTGCGCGGATACGGCCTCCGCAAACCGATGCTGCTGGCCGAGTCGGGCGCCGTGAAACCCGTGCATACCGGCCCCCATCCTATATATAAGGTAGATACGATGGGTTCCGTGCTCCACGACGTGCTCTTCGCCCCCTTTTTCAGCGGGGCCGCCGGGCCGGGGCACCTCTGGCATTGGGATCACCATATCGACAAGCAGCATACCTGGTTCCAGATGGGGCGCTTCGCGCGTGCCGTCGAAGGTGTCGACCCCCTTCGCGAAGGGTTCGAACCCGTGCGCCGCGATACGGCGGGGCTGCGGGTCTATGTGCTGCGGGGCGAACACACGCTGCTTGCCTGGTGCCGCGATACGGTGAGCACGTGGCGGCACGAGCTCTCCGAACGCATTCCGGCGCAGCGGCTGTCCGGCCTGCAGGTCGACTTCACACCGCTGCTCGGCGGGCGCAGGGTGAAGAAAGTGCGGATCTACGACCCCTGGCGGGACGAGTGGGTGCGCGCGTCCCGCCGTGCCGACGTATCGCTTCCGGACTTCACGCGCTCGGTGGTCGTCCGGATCGAATATTGAAGCGCAGGAGGGCGGATGATGAAAACGGACAAATAAATGATAAATCCGTTCTTTATATCCCTGTTCCGTCTTCCTAAATTTGTTGTAACGAAAATCCTGAAGCATAACCAAACCTATCAGCCTATGAAAGAAAAAGACGCTCCGACCTTTTCGATTTTGTGATCCGGCCCTCTCGGTGAACCTCTGTGCGGGCCTGTCCTGCGGCGGCGATTCTCCCCGCGGGACGCAATCAACCAACTACAACCTAAATACCTATGAAAATGAACCATTATTTGAATGTGCCGGGGCTCCTGCGCAGATTCGCGAAGATCGGGCTGGCTCTGCTGCTCGTCCTGTCGGTCGCTTTCGGCGCCGGTGCGCAGGACGTCTCCCCTGCCAGGGTCTCCGGGACGGTCGTCGACCAGCAGGGTATGCCGGTCGTCGGGGCCGGAGTGGTCGTCAGGGGAACCCAGACTGGCTCCGTGACCGACCTCGACGGGCGTTTCACGGTCATGGCGGCCAAGGATGCGACGTTGACAGTTTCATTTATCGGCTATACCACCCGGGAGGTGCCCGTAGGAACCCAGACCGATATCCGCATCGTGCTCGAGGAGAATGTCCAGAGCATCGACGATGTGGTGGTGGTCGGCTTCGGCACCCAGAAGAAGGAGACCGTCACCGGCGCCATCGGGCAGCTGTCGGGCAAGGAGCTGATGCGCTCCCCCGTGACCAATATTTCCAATGCCCTCGTAGGGCGTATCGCCGGTATGGCCGCCGTCCAGAAGACCGGCGAGGCCGGCTTCGAGGAGTCCACGATCCGCGTGCGCGGCGTGGGGACGTATGCCGGCGACCAGAATCCGCTGATCGTCATCGACGGCATCGTGCGCGACATGACGGCCTTCAACATGCTCGACCCGAACGATGTGGAGCACGTCAACGTGCTCAAGGACGCTTCGGCGACAGCCGTGTACGGCGTACGCGGTGCCAACGGCGTCATCATCGTGACGACCAAGCGCGGCCGCGAAGGCAACCTGAAAATCTCGTTCACGGCCAATGTCGGCTTCACCTCCCCGACGACCCTGCCCAGTCTGGTCAACTCCTACGATTATGCCGTGCTGCGCAACGAGGCGTTCGCCAACGACGGCAAGCCCGACGACATCAAGGTATTTTCGCAGGACGAACTGTGGAAATTCCGGCATAACCGCGACTATACGCCCTCCGAGGTCGAGGCGATGGGACACCTTTCGCCCGAACAGAAACAGGCGTTGCTCGACAGTCCCGCCATCTATTACGGCAGTACGGACTACATGAAGCGGATTTTCGACGCCGGGGTGTCGCCCCAGCAGCAGTACAGCGTCAATATCTCCGGTGGTACCGAAAAGGTGGCCTTCTTCACCTCGGTGGGGTATTCCAACCAGAAGAGCCTCACCAACGACTTCGGGTTCAGCGATGCGGCCTCCAACTCGGGCAGCCACAAGTATAACTTCCGCACCAACTTCGATTTCAACATCATCCCGCTCACCGAGATCAATGTTTCGCTCTCGGGGCAGGTGCGCGAGACGAAGATCATCACCGACCGCAACAGCAGCGTGGACATGTGGGGCCGTTACCGCGACCTGATGCTCAACATCTACGAAGCCCCGCCCTTCTCGGCGCCGGGCGTCTCCGACGGCCGCATCATCACCGATTATGCCGGCGGTACGATCATGGACAGCAACAAGGGCGCATGGGGCAAATCCCCGATCGCCTACATGCTCGAAAAGGCACAGGCGCGTATTAACCAGAGCAGCCTGAATACCTCGATCCGCATCCGCCACCGGATGGATTACCTCGTCGAAGGGCTTTCCGTACGCGGAGCGTTGTCGTATGACCATTATTTTACCAAGACGCTGCGCGTTGCGCCCAACCTGCCCGTCTATTCGATCACGCGCAACCCCGCCGATCCGGCCGAGCTGCTCTATTACGGCGGCGAACACAATGCCAAATCCTACGAGGAGACCGGCTGGGGCAAAAACCGCAAGGTCTATGTCGAGGCCGGCATCGACTTCAGCCGCGATTTCGGCAAGCACGCCGTCACGGCCATGGCGCTCGTCACCGGCGAACGCTACACCTCGCCCGGGCTGAAGTACAACGTCCCCCGCGGCTATTACGGTGTGGTGGGGCGTGTCACCTACGGTTACGACCAGCGTTACCTGGCCGAATTCAACATGGGTTACAACGGTTCCGAGAACTTCGCGCCCGGCAAGCGGTTCGGGTTTTTCCCGGCCGTTTCGGTAGGCTGGGTCGTGTCGAACGAACCCTACTTCCCGAAGAACGACATCCTCACGTGGCTCAAGTTCCGCGCCTCGTACGGGCAGACCGGCAACAGCGAGATCGGCGGCGACCGCTTCCTTTTCCTGCCCGGCACCTGGGGCAGCCACAGCTACGGCCCCTGGAACGGCACCCCGCTCGACGGGTATTTCTTCGGCTCGTCGAACGGTTCGGTCAATAACCCGGCCTTCCCCGGCAAATACGAACAGTCGACAGGCAACCCCGACGTCACGTGGGAGAAGAAGGAGTCGTACAACATCGCCGCCGAGGTGCGCATGTTCCGCGACCGGCTTTCGGTCACGGTCGACCTGTTCGAGGAGAAGCGCAACAACATCCTCACCAAACTGGGGGTCACGCCGGGCATCATCGGCCTGAGCGGCAGCGCCCTGCCGCCCGTGAACGTGGGGCGCATGAGCAACCGGGGTTACGAGATCCAGGTCTCGTGGCGCGACAACGTCGGAACGGATTTCTGGTATGAAGTGGGCGGACAGGTCTCCTATGCCGTCAACAAGATCGACTACAAGGCCGAACCCTCCTACATGTACGCCTGGATGAACGAAACGGGGTTCGCCTACGGACAGTACAAGGCCTATTACAACGAAGGCTTCTACAATACGCCCGAAGAGGTGGCCAACCACCCCTACAACGCCATCGACGGCAACCGTGTCCAGGGCGGCGACCTGCGTATCGTCGACGTCAACGGCGACGGCATCATCGACGACAAGGACATCACCCCGACGGGCTTCTCGAACGTCCCGCGCTTCGCGTTCAGCAGCAACCTGAGCTTCGGCTACAAGGGGTTCGAAATATCCGCGCTCCTTACCGGTTCGGCGCAGGGGACGTTCAACATGAACGGCTACCTCATCACGCCCTTCGCCCAGGGAAACGGTACGCCGCTGAGCTATATGAACGGCCGCTGGACGCCCGAACGCCATGCCGCCGGCAAGCAGATCACCTTCCCGCGCATGTCCGTGAACATGGCCAACAGCCAGAACAACCAGAACAACTCCTTCTGGTTCCGTTCGACCGACCATATCAAGCTCAAGAACGTCGAGGTGGCCTATACGTTCCGGAACGCCCGCTGGATGCGCAAAGCGCATATCGGCTCGATCCGCGTATTCGTCAATGCCAACAACCTCTGTACCTGGGGCGGCAAAGACCTGATCGACGGCATCGACCCCGAGCTGGTGCAGGACGGCAGTACGTCCGAAGGCATCATCTACCCGCTCACGCGCGTGTATAACTTCGGTTTCAACATCCAATTTTAAGTCGCAGCCTTATGAAAAAGACCATTTATACGCTTCTCGGCCTGTTGCTGGCGGCCGGCCTTACGTCCTGCCAGGACTGGTTCATCGAGAAGCCCGAAGTGACGGGCATGGATCAGGACGAGGTCTTCAGCACGGCCAAGAACGCCGAGGGGGCGATCGCCGAGGCCTACGCCACGATCCTCTCCTCGGGATTGCCCGTACTGGTGTGGAACAACTCCCCGATCATGCCCTACGAGACGACCGAAGCCATCATGGGCGGCGAAGACCTTTGCCGCCTGACATGGGGATACATGGACAAGCAGGTCGTGGCGGGTATGCTGGCCAACAACGAGAATAACGGCGCCGGTTATACCGACGACTATTTCCCCAACAACTACGCCTACATCCGCAAGGCGTGGCTCGTGTACGAGAACATCGACAAGGTCGCCGACATGTCCGACCGCGACAAAGCCATCGTCAAGGCCGAAATGCAGGTGCTGGTGGCTTTCCGCTACGTAGAGATGCTCAAGCGCTACGGTGGCGTGCCGCTGGTCGAATCGACGCTCACCACGGTCGACGTGCGCCCCCGCTCTACCGTGCAGCAAACCCTCGACTTCATCGTCGGGCTGTGCGACGCGGCCGCCGCGACACTCGAAGGCGTGCGCTGGCCGGCCGACTGGCTGGGGCGCGTGAACAAGGGCGTGGCGCTGGCCGTCAAGGCCGAAGCGCTGATGTACGCCGCCCGTCCCCTCTTCAATGCCGACGCCCCCTACATGCAGATGGCCGACCCCGCGAACAATGAGATGATCTGGCTCGGGGGCTACGATGCCAAGCGCTGGGAAACGGCGCGCCTGGCCAATCAGGAGGTGATCGACTGGGGCAAGGCCAACGGCTTCGAGCTGATCGACACGGGCGACCCCATCAAGGATTACGGCACGGCCGTCGGCACGCCGTCGAACCGCGAGGTGCTGCTGGCCTACAAGCAGCAGCGCGAGGCCGACGACAACGGTATCTACAAGAACTACACCTTCATGCCGACCCACACCGGCCACGACCTGGGGCAGTACCGCGGCACCGGCTACGGTCAGCTCTGCCAGTACCGCAAGGCCGATGGTACGGATCAGACGTGGGCGGGCGTGGACGACTGGCGCCCGGCCGGCGAATACCGCGACAAGGCCGAAGAGTTGGAACCCCGTGCGCAGGCGTCGCTCTATTTCTACGGCGTCAACCCCAAGAACAATACCGGCAACAGCCGTTGGGATCTGTACCAGAACTGGCAGCTCGAATACAAGTGGCAGGACGGCTGTGCCAAGAACATCAAGTTCTGGTACGAAGCCGGTTCGCGCGAATGGTTCGAATTCCCGATCTACCGCATGGCGGAGTTTTACCTCAATATCGCCGAGGCCTACAACGAGGAGGGCAACCCGACCATGGCGCTGCGCTACCTGAACGACATCCGCAAGCGCGGAGGCATCCCCGACGAAACGCAGACCGACCGGGTGGGGCTGCGGCGGAGCATCCACCGCGAATGGGCCGTGGAATTCTACGAGGAGAACCAGTGGTATCCCCACGCCCGCCACTGGAAGCAGGGGGCGTCGATGGTCGGCGGGGCCAAGTACAAGTTCGAGTTCTCGCAGGCCGCCGGCGTGTCGTGGAACCCCCGCAAACCCGAGGAGTTCGCCAATTACACGCGCAAGCCCTCCTATGTCCCCGAATACACGTGGCACGAGCGCATGTCCCTTTCGCCCTTTACGCTCAGCGAGGTGAATAAGGGCTATCTGGTGCAGAACCCCGGATATTGATCCGCCCATACACAATCGTTTACCGAAAAAATCAGAATTACATGAATCCCAACCATATGAAAAGTGTGTTCCTCTCAGGCGCGGCACTCGCGGTTCTGGCCGTCGGTGGTGCCGGCCCGGTTTCCGCCCGGGATACCGCGGCTGCGGAACAGCCCGACAGTGCGGCCCTGGAATATGTGATCCCCGGGACATCGGCCCGCACGAAGGCGGTGCTGGTCACTTCGTCCGTCTCTTCCGTGACGGGTGACGAGGTGTCCATCCCCTCGGCCAATATCAACAACATGCTTTACGGACGTATCCCGGGGCTGGTCGTGTCGCAGACCAACGGGGAACCCGGCTACGATGCGGCTGCGCTCGGTATCCGCGGCGTGGCGACCTACAACAACTCGTCGCTGCCGGTCTATGTCGACGGCTTCCAGACCAATATGGCCTATTTCCAGTTCCTCTCGCCTGCCGAGATCGACCGGATCGAGGTGCTGAAGGACGCCGCGGCGCTGGCTCCCTTCGGCATGAGGGGCGCCAACGGCGTGATTTGGGTCACGACCAAACGCGGCCGTATCGGCCGCCCGCGCGTCACGGTCAATGTCCGGGGCGGCGTGCAGCAGCCTATGACCCTCCAGAAACCGTTGCGTACGGGCGACTATACCCGGCTTTACAACGAGGCGCTGAGCAACGACAACGGCAACGTCTGGACACCCTATTACACGGCCGACCAGGTCGCCCGACTGCCCGACGTGGACTGGTACCGCGAGGTCACCAAGAAGGCCACGCCCTATACCGATGCCGACGTGTCGGTCTCGGGCGGCGACAAGACCGTCCGCTATTTCGTGCTGTTCGGCTACATGGGGCAGCGGGGAATCTACGACACGCCTACCAACGACACGCTGGCCAACGCAGGCATCGACCGCTACAATATCCGCACGAACCTCGATATGAACCTCTTCGGTTTCCTGGAGGCCAAGGTCGATGTCGGGGGCCGGATCGAAGACCGCCGTTACCCCAACCGCGCCGCGGGCGACCTGTGGAACGACCTTGCCAAATACCCCAGCTCGGTTTATCCCGTGCGCAACCCCGACGGGACGTGGACGGGTACCCCGATCTACAATTTCAACCCCCTGGCCTCGATCAAGGCGCTGGGGCGCAATTCCACGCACGACCGTACCCTGCAGGCCAATTTCCAGCTCAAGGAGCGGCTCGACTTCCTCGTGGAGGGGCTCTACCTTTCGGAGGCGATGTCGCTGAGCAGCTGGACGCGCGACGGTGCGAGCAACACGCGCAACTATTCGCGCTGGCTCGACGGGGTGCAGCAGACCACCGATAACGACACCCCCTATACCCGTGGCGAGGACAGCGGTCAGAACCAGTGGACGTGGCAGCACTACAATGCCGCGGTCGGCTACGACGGCACGTTCGGGCGGCATGTGGTCTCCGCCTCGGCCGGGATACTCTACAATATCTACAAGACCGACTTTTCGCAGAACGGCGCTGCCGGCAAGATGGTCGAATACCGTCACATGACCGTCAACGGGGCGGTCAACTATGCCTATGACGACCGCTATGTGGCGACCTTCTCCTTCGCCGCCGACGGTTCGGACAATTACAGGCCCGGCAACCGCTGGGGGTTCTATCCCTCGCTCGGCCTTGGCTGGATCGTTTCCCGCGAGCGTTTCCTGCGGGACAGCCGCACGGTCGATCTGCTCAAGCTCAGGGCTTCGGTCGGTAAGAACGGCTGGGATCCGATGGGCGAGATGCGTTACCTCTGGGAGGGCTACTATACCGGCCGCGGCGGCCTCAATACGGGAAACTCCGAGCACACGTGGCACGGGGGAACGGCGCTGTCCTACCTCCCGAACCCCGGTATTTTTGCCGAAAAGAGCCTGAAGTACGACGCCGGCATCGACCTGCGCCTGTGGAACAGGTTGTCCCTGAACGTCGACCTGTTCCTCGAAAAAAGATCGGGCATCGTGACCCAGGACTGGATGATCCCCGGTGCCTCGGGCGTGGACAATCCGCCTTACCGCAACATCGGCAGGATGACCAACAAGGGCTTCGAAGTCCAGCTTTCCTGGGCCGACCGCATAGGCGATTTCAATTACGCGCTCACGGGCATGGCCTCGTATAACAGCAACAAGGTCGACTATATGGCCGAGGTCGTGACCGTGCCGACCGCGGCACGCACGGGACGGCGGCTCGACGCCCTGTTCGGATATGTGGCCGACGGGTTCTACGACTGGGACGATTTCGACGTCGGCGGCGAACTCAGGGAGGGGCTTCCCAAGCCTACGTTCGGTGCCGTGCAGCCCGGCGACATCAAGTATAAGAACCTGAACGGCGATACGGTCATCGACGAGAACGACCAGACGGCCATCGGCGACTCGTACCTGCCCAAGTTGCAGTACTCGTTCTCGCTGGCGGCATCCTACAAGGGGTTCGACCTCTTCGCCCTCTTCCAGGGGGCGGCCGGCCGTGACGTGAACCTGCTCGATGCGCCCTTGCAGAACATTGCCTTCCGCGACAACGGCAACGTCTACGGGATTGCCGAAGGCCGCTGGGCCTACTATCCCGAACAGGGCATCGACACGCGGGCTACGGCCACCTATCCGCGCCTTTCGTTGCAGGACAACAGCAACAACTACCGCAATTCGACACTCTGGAAGCGCAGCGGCGACTTCCTCAAGCTGCGCAACGTGGAACTGGGATACACTTTCGCGCAGCCGTCGCTGAGCAAGGCCGGCATCTCGAAGATCCGCATCTACCTGAGCGGTGTCAACCTGCTGACCGTCAGCAAGCTGATGCGCGACTACGACATCGACCCCGAAATCCTTTCCGGCCACCCGGCGCTGAAATCCTACAACCTCGGACTGACCGTAACCTTCTAAACACGACTGCCATGATACGAAAAAATATGAGAATCCTTTTCGCGGGCGCCCTCCTTTGTTCGCTGTCCCTGGCGGGGTGCGATGCGCTCGACACCAAGGAAGACCTGAACCTGACGGACGAGATGATGGCCACGCGCCGTTACCAGATGTTCGACTGGGGCTACCGCGTTTACGAACACATCCCCTACGGGTTCACGGCGATCGACGGCAACCTCTTCGCAGCCGTTTCCGACGAGGCGCAATACGTGACCACGTTCAGTTCCACGCAGCGGTTCAACGAAGGCAGCTGGAGCGCCTATTACAACCCCGACGATTGCTATACGAGCTATTACAACGGCATCTATGCGGCGCACGACTACCTCGATAAGTCGGTGGATTACAGGTATATCCTCGGTATGCACCGCGACACGCTCACCTCGAACGGCCTGGACAGCTACCGCCGCGACATCGTCGACGTGCAGCGGCTGCGCGCCGAGGCGCATGTGCTGAAAGCCTATTATTATTTCGAGCTTGCCAAGCGTTACGGCGGGGTGCCCCTCATCGACCGCGTATATGCCGACCAGAAGGAGGCCAATCTTCCGCGCGGCACGTTCGACGAGGTGGTCGGCCTCATCCTGCGCGAGATCGAGGGGGTGCGCAACGAACTGGTCGTCGACTGGCGGGCCGAGAACCTCGAGGAGAAGTCGGGCCGGATCACCCGCGGCGCGGCGCTGGCCCTCAAGTCGAGGGTGTTGCTCTATGC
>ENA-OYWW01000542-OYWW01000542.1-human-gut-metagenome-genome-assembly--contig:-NODE-542-length-17924-cov-5.583133_pt1 | contig 17924 bp, 10 predicted proteins | sample MGYA00244817_ERZ653410 | MGnify/ENA primary metagenome ERZ653410 (study PRJEB26926, sample SAMN06164973) | human gut metagenome | biome: ENVO:00009003; feature: ENVO:2100002; material: ENVO:00002003...
GCTGGAACCAGTGCGTATAGTGGTCGGCACCGTGCTCGAGGGCCCACTGCCGCATGCCGGCAGCGATCGAGTCGGCCACCTCGCGCGTCAGCGGCGTGCGGTTCTCCATCGTGTCGAGCAGTGCCGCATAGGTTTTCTTGTCGAGATACTTGCGCATGGCCGCGCGGCCGAAGACCTTTTCGCCGAAGTAGTCCGACGGATGCCCTGCGGGAGCCTCCACCTCGACGGCCGTGTGGTTGATGGCCGCATCGACCATCTTGAATCTGAGTAAGGATGACATAAGAACTCCGTTATTGGATGACATGTTGCCGAGAGACGGAAACCGCGCGGGAAGGAGCCCGTATCTGCATTCCAACCTAACCTGAAATCCGGGGCGGAGGGGCGTTCGCCACGCCGTCGTCCGATCCCGCGGAGCCGCGGGCTCCCTCCCGGTACGGTCCGTAATCTCTTTCGACTGCAAATGTAATTATTTTCCCGATACGTTGGCAATCAAAATTCGCTATTTTTCGAAAAACGCCCTGTTTTTTTCGCTATTTTCCGAAAATTGCACCCTATTTTCGGGATATCGACCGTTTTTTCGAGGTATTTTTCGGAAAACTACCCCGTTTTTTCACCGCATCCGCAAAAATCATGAGTTTCTGATTTTTCGCCGTTTTCAGGATATAATCACCTAATTTTATCCTATTCTTCTACCGCCGGCATCTGCGACCGGACCCGCCGGCGCGGCCGGCCGGCCGGCCGTTTGACCCCGCACGGAGGGAGAAGCCGCACGCGAAGTGTTATTTTATTAACAATTTCTTGCTGCAATCGACAATTATTTTGTAACTTTACGTGCCAATTTGAACAAAAGGAACACAACACTCATACTAATCTCTAAATAGTTATGGCAAATACCAATCGTGAAAAGCTGTTCACGGAATTCCCTCCGGTCCCGACCGAGAAATGGGAAGAAGTGATTACGGCCGACCTGAAGGGTGCAGACTACGAGCGCAAACTCGTATGGCGCACGGGCGAAGGATTCAACGTCCGCCCCTACTACCGCGCCGAGAACCTCGAAGGCATCCAGTTCCTGGGCTCGCAGGCAGGCGAGTTCCCGTATGTAAGAGGTACGCGCGCGAACAACCACTGGCGCGTGCATCAGACCGTAACGGTCGCCTGCCCGAAGGAGGCCAACGCCGAGGCGCTCAAGCTCCTTAACTCGGGTGTCGACTCGCTCGGTTTCTCGATCGCGTCCGAGAACTTCACGGCCGAGGAGCTCGACCAGCTGCTCGACGGGATTTCGATCCCCGCCATTGACATCGTCTTCTGCGGTGCCAAGCCAGGCCATCTGGCCGACCTCTTCCTCGCCAAGGTCGAGAAGGAGGGTATCTCCAAGGAGGAGGTGCACGCCGCCTTCTCGATCGACCCGCTGGTACGCAACCTCTCCTCGAAGGGCGACTTCTGCTCGCCCAACGGTGAGAAGTGCTTCGCCCGCATCGCCGAACTGATCCGCCGCACCGCCGAGTACAAGCACGTGCGCATCGTGACGGTCAACGCCCAGATCTTCGGCAACTCGGGTTCGACGATCGTCGAGGAGCTCGCATTCGCCCTCTCGGCCGGTCACGACTACCTCGTGCGGCTGATGGACCTGGGGCTGACGATCGACCAGGTCGCCCGCAAGCTACGCTTCTCGTTCTCGATCAGCTCCAACTACTTCCTCGAGATCGCCAAGCTGCGCGCCGCGCGCATGCTCTGGGCCAACATCGTCAAGGGCTACAACCCTGAGAAGAACTGCGCCGGCAAGATGATGATCCACGCCGAGACCTCGCGCTGGAACCAGACCGTCTACGATCCCTACGTCAACATGCTGCGCGGCACGACCGAGGCCATGTCGGCCGCCATCGGCGGTGTCTACTCGCTGGAGGTGACGCCGTTCGACCGCGCCTTCGAGGCCCCCACGGAGTTTGCCAAGCGCATCGCCCGCAACGTCGAGCTGCTGCTCAAGCACGAGTCGCACTTCGACCAGGTCGTCGACCCGGCCGGCGGTTCGTACTACGTCGAGAACCTCACGCAGTCGATCGCTGCCGAGGCCTGGAAGCTCTTCATCGAGATCGAGGAGAAGGGCGGCTACACCGAGGCCTACAAGTCGGGCATGATCGTCGAGCGCGTGAAGGCTTCGGCCGCCGCCAAGGACAAGAACATCGCCACGCGCCGTCAGGTGCTGCTCGGCGCCAACCAGTATCCCAACTTCACGGAGGTTGCCCCCAAGGAGGTTACGGCCGAGGCCGTGACGCGTCCGACGGCCGAAGGCAACGTCCTCGTGCCCTACCGCGGCGCCATGGCCTTCGAGGAGATGCGCCTGCATGTCGACCGCTCGGGCAAGAGCCCCAAGGCCTTCATGCTCACCTGCGGCAACCTGGCCATGGCCCGCGCCCGCGCCCAGTTCTCGTGCAACTTCTTCGCCTGCGCCGGCATCCGCGTCATCGACAACACCTTCTTCAAGTCGGTTGAGGAGGGCGTCGAGGCGGCCCTCGCCTCGAAGGCCGAGATCGTGGTGGTCTGCTCGAGCGACGACGACTACGCCGAGGTGGCACCCAAGGTCAAGGAGCTGCTCGCCGGCCGCGCGATCCTCGTCGTTGCCGGAGCTCCCGCCTGCACGCCCGAGCTGGAGGCACAGGGCATCACGAACTTCATCAACGTGAAGTCGAACGTGCTCGAAACACTGAAGTTCTACCTTAAAGAGATGGGAATCTAATCATGAGAGCGAAATTTTCAGAACTGAGATACGATGCAGGCGCACAGAAGAGCTGCTGCGCCTCGAAAGGCTGCGGTGAGGTGGAACCGTGGCTCACGGCCGAGCGCATTCCCGTCAAGGGCACCTATACGGCCGAAGACCTCGAAGGCATGGAGCACCTGAACTATGCGGCAGGTATCGCCCCCTTCCTGCGCGGTCCCTACTCCACGATGTACGTCATGCGTCCGTGGACCATCCGCCAGTATGCCGGCTTCTCGACCGCCGAGGAGTCCAACGCCTTCTACCGCCGCAACCTGGCTGCCGGACAGAAGGGTCTGTCGGTGGCCTTCGACCTGGCAACGCACCGCGGCTACGACGCCGACCACCCGCGCGTGGTGGGCGACGTGGGCAAGGCCGGTGTCTCGATCTGCTCGGTCGAGGACATGAAGGTCCTCTTCAACGGCATTCCGCTCGACCGCATGTCGGTGTCGATGACCATGAACGGCGCCGTGCTGCCCATCCTGGCCTTCTACATCGTCACGGGTCTGGAGCAGGGCTGCACGCTCGACCAGCTCTCGGGTACGATCCAGAACGACATCCTCAAGGAGTTCATGGTGCGCAACACCTACATCTACCCGCCCGAGTTCTCGATGCGCATCATCGCCGACATCTTCGAGTACACGTCGAAGAACATGCCCAAGTTCAACTCGATCTCGATTTCGGGTTACCACATGCAGGAGGCGGGCGCCACGGCCGACATCGAGCTGGCCTACACGCTGGCCGACGGTCTGGAGTACCTGCGCGCAGGTATCAACGCCGGCATGTCGATCGACGCCTTCGCACCGCGTCTGTCGTTCTTCTGGGCCATCGGCATGAACCACTTCATGGAGATTGCCAAGATGCGTGCCGCCCGCATGCTGTGGGCGAAAATCGTCAAGCAGTTCAACCCGAAGAACCCCAAGTCGCTGGCACTGCGTACCCACTCGCAGACGTCGGGCTGGTCGCTCACCGAGCAGGACCCGTTCAACAACGTGGCCCGCACGGCAATCGAGGCCATGGGCGCCGCCCTCGGCCACACGCAGTCGCTGCACACCAACGCGCTGGACGAGGCCATCGCCCTGCCGACGGACTTCTCGGCGCGTATTGCGCGTAACACGCAGATCTACATCCAGGAGGAGACCTCGATCTGCCGCGAGGTAGACCCGTGGGCCGGTTCCTACTACGTGGAGTCGCTGACCAACGAGATCGCACACAAGGCCTGGGAGCACATCCAGGAGATCGAGAAGCTGGGCGGCATGGCCAAGGCCATCGAGACCGGCATTCCGAAGATGCGTATCGAGGAGGCTTCGGCCCGCAAGCAGGCCCGCATCGACTCGGGCGTCGAGAAGATCATCGGCGTGAACGAGTACCGTCTGGAGAAGGAGGCGCCGATCGACATCCTCGCCGTCGACAACACGGCCGTCCGCGAGAGCCAGATCAAGCGTCTGAAGGAGCTGCGCGCTTCGCGCGACGAGGCCGCCGTGAAGAAGGCCCTCGCCGCCATCACCGAGTGCGTGAAGACCAAGCAGGGCAACCTGCTCGAGCTGGCCGTCGAGGCTGCGAAGGTCCGCGCCACGCTGGGTGAGATCTCCGATGCCTGCGAGGTGGTCGTAGGCCGCTACAAAGCCGTCATCCGTTCCATTTCAGGTGTATACAGTTCAGAAGTGAAAAACGACAAGTCTTTCGAGCACGCCAAGGAGCTGTGCGCCGAATTTGCCAAGAAGGAGGGCCGTCAGCCGCGTATCATGATCGCCAAGATGGGTCAGGACGGCCACGACCGCGGTGCCAAGGTCGTAGCTACGGGTTACGCCGACATCGGCTTCGACGTCGACATGGGCCCGCTGTTCCAGACGCCGGAGGAGGCCGCCAAGCAGGCCGTCGAGAACGACGTGCACGTAGTGGGCGTTTCGTCGCTTGCCGCCGGTCACCTGACGCTCGTGCCGCAGCTGATCGCCGAGTTGAAGAAGCTGGGCCGCGAGGATATCGTTGTCATCGTGGGAGGTGTGATTCCGGCTCAGGACTACGACGAGCTCTACCGCGACGGTGCCGCCGCCATCTTCGGCCCCGGTACACCGATCGCCACGGCCGCCATCAAGATTCTCGAGATCCTGATGGCCGAGTAACGCGGCGCGTTACCGACTTTCTGTTCAATCCCCTCCGGCCGCACGGTCGGAGGGGATTTTTTTGCGTTCCGACAGCAGGGAAAGCCTGCCTCCGGGCCACCTTTCGGGCAGCGGGGCTCTCCCGCAACGGACGACAGGGTGCGCTGCGGAGATATTCCGCAAGCTCTCCGTTTCAGCCCCAACTCACCGATACATTGGCCGCCGCAAGAACACAAAAAAACCGGATACCCCGACACGACGGTCGGAATATCCGGCATAGATGCGCTTCGCGGAGGTGCCTACAGGCAGGCCTCGAGGATGCGGCGCGCCATGGCGCCGTCGACGTTGTGCGCCTCGCCGTGGTGCACGCCCGAAGCGTTGAAGCGGCGCTCTACCTCGGCGATCGAGGCCTCGCCGATCCCCTCTTCGGAGAGGCGGGTCGAGAGCCCCAGCGAGCGGAAGAAGGCCTCCGTGCGGGCAATTGCCGCGTCGATGCACTCCTCCTCCGAGCCTTCGGTGATGCCCCAGATGCGCTCGCCGTACTGCAACAGCTGGCCGTGCTTCTGGTCACGCAGCGTGCGCAGCGTGCCGTTGATGACGATGGCCAGCGTCGCGCCGTGCGTCAGGCCGTGCAGCGCCGTCAGCTCGTGGCCGATCATGTGCGTCGCCCAGTCCTGCGTCACACCCATGGCAATCATGTCGTTGAGCGCCAGCGTGGCCGAAAGCATGTACTCCGACATGGTGTCGTAATCACGCTCCTCGCCCAGTGCCTTCGGGGCCACCTCGATGACCGTGTGGAGGATACCCTCGGCCCAGCGGTCCATCAGGCGCGACTGCCCGGGCGTGGTCATGTACTGCTCGAGCACATGCACGAAGGTGTCGGCCAGTCCGCAGGCGATCTGCCGCTTGGGCAGCGTGAAGAGCGTCTCGGGATCGAGCACCGAGAAGACGGGATAGTTGCCGTAGAAGGCGTACTTCTCCTGCGTCTCGTAGCGCGAGATGACGGCTCCGGAGTTCATCTCCGAGCCCGTGGCGGCCATCGTGAGCACCGAGGCGAAGGGAACGCCGCAGGCGGCGCGGCCCTTGAGGACGATCTCCCACGGGTCACCGTCGTAGAGCAGCCCGGCGGCGATGAGCTTCGTGCCGTCGATCACCGAACCGCCGCCCACGGCCAGCAGGAAGTCGACGCCCTGCTCCTTGCCCTGAGCCACGGCCTTGCGCAGTGTCTCGACAGAAGGGTTGGGCTCGATGCCCCAGAACTCGGTCCAGGTACGCCCCTCGAGGGCACGCACGACCTGGTCGTAGACGCCGTTGCGGCGGGCGCTGCCGCCGCCGAAGGTAATCATGAGGTGTTTGTCGGCCGGAATCAGCTCGCCGAGCCGGGCGATCTGTCCCTTTCCGAAGACGAGCTTCGTCGGATTGCAATAGATAAAGTTGTTCATACGAAGAGGCATTGAAACAGTCGGTAAATTCAATGGACACTCCAAAATTAATAAAAAAGAGGCGTATCGGCAACTGCCACGACCGCCGGGAAGCGGAAATCGCGTGACCAAACACCCCGGAGCCGCCCGAGCCGGAACCGAAACGAGCCGCCGCGAGCCACCCCGAACTGCCCAGAGCCGGAACCGAAACGGGAATCAGGGCCGGCAGCGCCGTGCACGGACAGTACGGGCCGCCGGAAAGAAAAAAACGATGAAGCTGCCCGAGGCAACTCCATCGTTTTTGTCAACCGCTTGTCGCGGCCGTTAGAAATACTTGCCGCGCAGGTCCTGAATATCGGCCATCTGCTGCACGGCCTGCAGAGCGTACTGCTGAACCATGCCTTCCGCCATGGCCTGGGCGCGCACCTGCTCACCCTCCTCGGTCTGCTTCTCGGCGGTGGTGATGTCGTCCACCTCGAAGACATAGACTCCCGAGAGCCCCTTGACGGGACCGGCCACCGCACCCTTCTCCGTCGTCGAGGCGATGGCGCCGACCAGACGGGGCTCGATACCCGGGCCGTTGATATAGAACGACGCGGCGGTCACACCCTCGAAGTCTGCCACCTCGGAACCGAGGCTGGCGGCCTGCTCGTCGAGCGTCGTACCCGAGAGGTTCTTGACGATGTAGTCGTATTTCTTGTCACGCATCACCTGCGAACGGACCTGCGCCGAGACCTTCTGCAGCGAAGCATACTCGTCGTCGTCGATGCCCGTCAGGATGGCGATCACGTAGTCGTCGCCGACATTGAAGATCTTGGACATCTCGCCCACCTTGGCGCCGTATGCCCAGCGGGCCACCTCACGCGAATCTTCCAGTCCGCGGATCGTCCGCTCGCCCTGCGTAAGCGTTGCCACGCGCGGCGTGATGGCCGCTGCGGAAGCCGCCTCGGCGAAGGCATCGGCCGAGCCCTTGGCGTTGACCGAGAAGCTGCCGGCCTGGTTGTGCACGTCGCGGCGCGTAGCCTCCGATGCACGCACGGGGTAGGTGATCGAGGCTACCTGCACGTGCTTCGAGGGCTTCGTCGCACGGTATACCTGCATGAGCTGGATGGCATCGCCCGAAGCGATCTTCACGATGTCGCCCTGGCGGGCACCCGCCAGCGCCTCGGCGAATTCGCCCGTGAAGGCCGAGAAGGGCAGCACGCCCACCTCGCCGCCGTTGGCGGCCGTAGCGTCGTAAACCGAATACTGCGAGGCGGCCTGCGCGAAGTCGCCGCCCTGACGGAGCGCCGTCAGCAGGCTGTCGGCCAGCTTCTCCTCCGTATAGGGGAGCACGATGTGGCGGATGCCGAGCGAATCGGGCACGGTCTTCGTGTCGAGCGCACGCGACATCGTCCACTCGTTGTTCTTCAGCACGGGACCGTAGGCGCGGCCGGCCATCAGGGCCTCGGCCTCCTCGTCCGTAAGCTGGGCGGCCGAGACGTAGTTCTCGGCGATATGGCCGTTGCGGTTGCCGCGCACGAAGGTGCGCAGGTCCTCGGCGGCAACGAACCCTTCGCCGACCTCGCGGGCCTGCTTCTCAAGGGCCTGCATGTCGCCGTCCGTGGGCGACACCTCGAAGACCACATACGACAGCGAACGCGACGGCAGCTGCTTGAACTGATCCTTGTGGCTCTCGTAGTAGGCCTTCAGGTCGCTCTCCGATACCGTGATGAGCGAATCGGGCACCGAGGCGTACTTCTTGCCGGCCCACTTGCCCGAGAAGGTCTCGTTGGCAGCCTTCACGCCGTTGGCCACCTCCAGCGCGTTGACATACGCACCGCCGCGCACCAGCCCGACATACTTCTGCAGCAGCCGCTCCAGCCGCGCCTGCTCGTTGAGCTGCGTCCAGGCCTGCTGCGCCTCGGGCGTCGTGGCCCGGGCGAGGAAGTCGCTCACGGCCGCCACGTTGTACTGTCCCGTGCGGGGATCGGCAAAGGCATTGTAGAACGACTGCGACATGTGCTCGCCGCTGATCATGGCCGCACGCTCGGGCTCCGTCACGCGCAGGCCTATCTTCTCGAAACCGGGCTCCAGCACGTGCTTGGCGATAAGCGACTGCCAGACGGCATTGGCCAGCATGGCCGACTGCTGCTCGTCGCTCTCCTGCGCACCGCTCTGCGCCTTGACCCGTTCGTACTGCTCGTAGTACTCCGAATAGTTGATCTTGTCACCGTCGATGACGCCGACCTTCGGATCGTTGCCCGAGAATCCCATCTCGGTCTTCAGGGAGAGGATGAATGCCAAGAGGGCCAGTGCGATGATAATCGACAGCACCACGCCGAACTTGGTTCGTAAAGTGTTTAAACTTGCCATATAAACTTGAATTATTCGTATAGTTTCAAATTAGCAGTCAAAGGTAGTAAATTATTCGGAATAGACCGTATGATTCCCGCAAAAATTCTCATACCTTCCTGACGCGTGCCAGCTCGATGCGCGAGCGCGTCGTGCGGAGGATTTTCAACTGGAGATTCCCGATCAGCAGCGTCTCGCCCGCCGCCGGAATGCCCTCGTAATTGTAGAGGATGAAACCGGCGAGCGTCTCGTATTCGCGGCTCTCCTCAATGCCCAGGCCGTACTTCTCGTTCAGGTACTTCACCTCCAGACGGCATGAGAGGACGTATTCGTCGGGACCCACCTGCTTCTCGATCAGGTCGTCGACGTCGTGCTCGTCCTCGATCTCGCCGAAGATCTGCTCCAGCACGTCCTCCAGCGAGATGATGCCCGACGTGCCGCCGAACTCGTCGATCACGACGGCAATGTTCGAGCGGTGCTTGATGAAGTTTTCGAGCACGGACTGCAGGGGCATCGTCTCGGCCACGAAGTTGACCTGCATCAGCACGTCGGCAATCCGCGCCGGACGGGTGAAGAGGCTCTTGGAGTTGACATACCCGATGATGTTGTCGATGTTGTGGCGCCAGACGAAGATGCGCGAATACTTCGACTCGACGAAGCGGCCGGTCAGCTGCTCGATCGACGTCGAGTCGATGTCCACGGCCTCGATATCCACGCGCGGGACCATGCAGTCACGCACGCGCAGGTCGGCGAAGTCCAGCGCATTCTGGAAGAGCTTGAGTTCGTTGTCGGCCTCGGGGCCCGGTTCGGCGTTACCCGAGTCGAGCAGCGCCGCAAGGTCCTCGCGGCTGAAATTCGTCGAGAGGGTCTTCACCTCGACCCGGCGGCCGAACAGCCGCAGGATGCCGTGCGAGAGCAGCGTCGTGAAGCGCGCGACGGGATAGAGCAGCAGGTAGAAGAAGTAGATGACCGGCGCCAGCGCCCGGTAGTAGAAGTTCGGATCGCTGCGGAAGATCGACTTGGGCAGAAACTCCGCGACGAAGATGATGATGACGGTCGATACGGCCGTGTCGATGGCCACCGAGCCGCCGTTGGCCAGGTTGTCCCACCCCAGCGTTTCGTAGAGCGAGCGCAGCAGCAGCGACATCGAGAGCGAATAGACGACCAGCGCGATGTTGTTGCCCACGAGAATCGTCGTGAGGTACTGTCCGGGGTTGCGCGAAAAGATCTCGGCTATCGAGTCGAACAGGCGGCTCTGCTTGCGGTCGATCTCCAGCTTGAGGCGGTTCTTGCTCGTGAAGGCAATCTCCATGCCCGAGAAGAAGGCGGACAGGAGCAGCATCACGACAATCAGTATGATCGTTGTCAGCATGGTTATTCGCCGGTTTGGGTATCGGGACGCTCCGACCCGGAGGCTGCCGGGGCTGCGGAAGAGATCGGGGCCGCAGAGGCAGCCGGGGAAGATGCCGGAGCCGTTTGCGGGGCCGAAGAGCCGGCCGAAGCGGAGGAGGCGGAAGCAGCCGCAGGGGCTGCGGGCGCCGGCGATGGGTTCGGGTCGGCCGAAGCGGGCGAGGTCATCGGCGACACTGCCGGGGCGGCCTTTCCGGTCTGCATCTGCGCCTCCTGCATGCGCTGCGACTTCATCCGCTGCATCTGCTGCATGCGCCGCACCTCGGGACGCACGCCGTCATCCGACTCGTCCGCGCGCGCCGGAGCGGTGAAGCGTCCGGAGACGGGCGACGGCGGCAAGGCGGCGCCATCCGCCGGGCGGGGAGCCGCCGGACGGACATCGCGGGAGGCCGTACCGGCGGATCGCCGCGACGACGCACCGTCGGACGGTGCACGCTGCGTGCGCGGCGCGGCGACGCGTTCGTCCGGATCGGGCGGCACGGGCCGTGCGGACTCCTCCGACGAGGTGGAGTCGGTTCGCTCCGAGGGTTTGACCTGGACCTCCAGGCGCCCCTTCGAGCGGCGGAAGCGCCAGTCGTTGAACTCCTCGTCGGACTCGAAGCCCTCGCCGACGACATCCTGGCGTCCGCCGCGCTGCACGATGCGCGAATCGACGTTGGAATAGATGCGCCGCGTCCGGGCGTTCCAGAAGAGCTGCTGCGTATAGAGCGTCGTGCCGTCGGCCTTCTCGACCACGACATTGCCCTTCGCCTCCCACAGTTCGCGTTCGCCGTAGTAGATGGCGTAGTTGGCCGTCAGCACGGAGTTGACCGTCGAGAGCGAATCATCCTTGTAGGTGGTGATCTTCACCCCCTTGCGGAATTCGCGATAGGGTTCGCTCGCCTGCGAGTATCCCTCCAGCAGCGGCGTTTCAAAGATGTAGGAGCGGCGGCCGTTCTGCGACATGACGACTGTCAGGTCCTCGCAGTATTCGGTCATCAGCGCCGGGTCGTCGGGGGCCTCTGCCCCGGCCGAGGCATCCTCGCAGGAGAATAGCAAGATAGCACTCCCCGCAAGGGAGAGTGCTACCATAACGTATCGGGCTACGAGTCTTTTCATGTCCGGATACGGAGACTGGAACTACCGCGGACGCACGACGGTCTGGATACCGGCGGCCGTACCGCAGGTCACCGTATAGCGGCTGCCCTCCTGCAACTCGTTGAAGAAGCACTCCTCGGAGGTCGGGAAGCGGTTGCGGTAGGAGGTAAGCATCGCCTTGGCCGACGGCAGGTACTTGTCGCTGTCGGGGTTGCTCGGCAGCAGTTCGACGGCCTTGGCCATCGTGTCGTAGGCTACCCAGAAGGCGGCCTGGCAGGCGAAGCTGCTGTCGGCAGCGGCCGACAGACCGTAGCACTGACCCAGCACATAGTAGGGCACGCCGTCCTCGGGATTCAGACTGCGGGCCTCGCGTGCGGCGGAAGCTGCGGCGCTGAGGTTGTTGGCGACGAGCTGAACCAGTGCGATGCGCACGTAGAGCTTCTGCCGTGTGACGTTGTCCTGCTCGACGGCCAGTGCCTCATTCAGATACTGGATGGCCTTGGCGTAGTCGCCCTTGTTCTGGAAGGCCTGTGCCAGCATGAGGGCCGTGTTCGACGACGGAGACATGGCGTAATACTTTTCGGAGATGGCCAGATAGAAGTCGCTGTCACAGTTCTCGCGCGACATCAGACCCACAGCCTGTGCCAGCAGCGTCTCATCGTCGGGTGCGGCCTCGAGCTTCGCCTTGAAGAGCTTTTCGAGGTTCTCGCAGCTGGCGGCGCCGCTCAGACCGAAGAAGGTGTCGACCTGCTGACGGTACTCGGCAGCCTCGGGGTGCTTCTCGAAGATGGCATCCAGCCGCTCGTACTCGGAGATCAGCTCGTCGGGCATCACCTCGTCGGTGTTCTTGTAGTCCTCGCAGAGATTCGAGAAGTAGGCGACGAGCGTCTCGGGATCGGTGTTGTCGCCTCCGGCCTCGATGGCGGCACGGAACGCCTCACGGATGGCCGCACGGTCCGACGGCTTGTAGGTCAGCACCTCGCGGGCCTTCTGGTCAAGGATGTAGGCGGTGCCACGCTTCGGATGATCACCGAAATACTTGGCGCGCAGGTCGTACATGAGCAGCAGCGAGTCGACATACACGGCCTTCTCCTCGAGGCTCCTGGCGCGGTTGATCTTGTTCTTGTAGACGATGGCACCGCGCTGGTAGATCGACTCCTGCACGGCGGGGCAGTGGTCGATCAGCTCCTTGAGGTAGTGTGCGGCGGCGTTGTAGTCACGGTTGTCGCACGACTCCTTAAGGAAGTTGCTGTTGAGGATGTTGCGCTCGCGCTCCTCGGGCGTGTCGCCCCATTTTGCGAACTGCGGGGAGCTGAAGTCCTGTGCCATCGTTGCGGCAGCCAAAAGCGAGAATGCCGCGGAGAGCAGAAATTTAATGTTTTTCATCGGTCAGATTAATTTTTGTTATGTTGTGTCTGTTTCGTTCGGATGATCCGGATCAATCGTACTTGGGCCGCGTGAACCAGTATTCGTTGTTCTCGGCGCCGCCGGCGAAGAGCGTGAAGCCCACGGCGAACTTGAAATACTGCTGACGCACCAGACCGAGCCGTTCGGCGAGGTTGTAGCCGCGGCGGCCGTATTCGATGCCCACGTCGATGGACGAGACGGCAAAGAACTTCACCGGGATGCCGATACCCGCCGTCACGGCGTACTGCGCGAGCCGGTCGCCGTTGAACGTCTGGTTGTAGTATCCGTAGCGGAATCCGGCCCGGTAGGACCAGCGCCGGAGCGTCCGCCGCACGTCGTAGCGGTTGGGCGTATACTCGATACCGACCTTGACCGTGCTCGTATTCGTATAGCGCACCTCGTAGGAGCGACGGTCCGCACCGCTGATGCCGGTCCGCACCGCATCCTTGTTGCGTCCGCCCCAGTTCTGGTAGACGTAGTCCACCCCCACGGCCCACTTGGCCGTGCGGTAGAAGACACCGGCCGAGAGCTGGTGCGGCAGCACGAGCGCCAGCTGCGTCGTGTCGGCGCGGACGGTCGTGTAGTTCAGGTCGGCGTTGTAGATCCGGCTCGATACGTCGGGACGCAGGTCGCCGCCGAAGTCGAACGCCGCGCCGAGGGTCAGCAGCCGCTTCTGATTGAGAATCGGGCTCCACTGCACGCCCACCTGCCCCTTGATGCTCGAGATGCTGTAGTTGTCCGCACCGATCGTCGAGCCGAAGGTGCCCTCGCCCACGATCGACGTCGGCGTCATGACATAGCCGCGGTCGATGTCGCCCCAGTAGTACTGGGCGGCCACACCCACCGAGAAGTTCCGGAAGATCTCCCAGCCCAGGCCGAGCTTCACCTCCGTCACGTCGCCCTCGCCCTGGTAGGTGTACTGCACGGGGCCCACGTCGCCCATGATCGGGTCGCTGAAGTCCTGGTAGAACTTCGTGCGGTAGCCCACCGAACTGTAGGGCGTGAGGCTGAAGCCCAGGCCGAGCCCCTTGGTCACGGGCATCTGGAAGGCGATGTCGTGGAAGTTGAACGTATTGTAGACCGAACGTTTGGCAATGCCCTCGGCCGTCTGCGAATTGTAGTAGTTCTGGCCTTCGAGCCCGAAGCTGAACAGAAAGGTCTTCTGCGGCGCCACGCTGTAGGCGGCGGGATTGAGCAGGTTGACGACCCCGGCATTGCGCACGGCCACGCCCACGCCGCCCATCGAACGCATCACGAGCGTGCCGGGCGTATTCTGTTCACCGATACCGTACATCGTGTAGGGCGAGAATGCGTTGATGCTGCTCGTCTGCGCCGCCACCGCCACGGGGATGAGGGCCGCGGCCACGACAAGCAGTCTAATCCAGGTATTCTTCACTTGCATTGTACTCCAAAATTCTCTCCAGCCCGCAATAGACCAGATTACAACTTGCAAATATCGTATTTTTAATTCTTTTCACAAAGTATTTCGCGTCTCCGCCGGTAAAAATTACGCACAAACCGTCGATTTGGGCCTCCATGCGGCGGATATACCCCTCGATTTCAAACGCCACGGAGTTCATCACCCCGCGCGTGACGGCCTCTTCGGTCGTCAGTCCCTGCAGTCCCTCCTCGTCGTTCGGGCGGCAGAGCGGCAGCGCCGCCGTGCGGTCGTGCAGGGCGCCGAAGCGGAGCTGCACGCCGGGCGAGATGCACCCGCCGCGATAGGTGGCGTCGGCCGTCACCAGGTCGATCGTCACGGCCGTGCCGAAGTCGACGATCAGCACGTTGCGACCCGGAAAGAGGACCGTGGCCCCCACGGCGGCGGCCAGCCGGTCGCGGCCCAGCGTCTGCGGCGTCCGGTAGACGTTGCGGATCGGCACGGGCGTCTGCGGCGTGAAGAGCAGCAGCGAGGAGACCCGTTCGCACAGCCACGCCGCCACCTCGGGCATCTCGCCGCGCGTGGAGGAGAGGATCGCCCGCCGCACGCGGCCGCGCTCGAGCAGCCCGGCGACGGCCTCGGGACAAAACGCCCCGTCGGCGTGCTCCTCCACGACGCGCCCCCGCTCCAGAAGGGCCGACTTGACGAGCGTGTTGCCTATGTCGACGATCAGATTCAAATCAGAGCTCCTTGAGGGTTTTCCATGCCTGCTCGACGTCTTTGATATTCCTAACGGTCATGGCGAGCCGATTATTGTGCTGCTTGAGCACAAATCGGTCGGGATGTTGCGTGACATGCCGCAGCATCGTCATGAAGACGTCGTTTTTATAAAAAGGAGAGTTCTCCTCGCCGACGAAGTGGACGATCATCAGTCCGTTCTTGACCTTGACGCGCTCCATGCCCAGGCGGATCGCCTCCCAGCGCAGGCGCACGACGTTGAGCAGCTCCCTGGCGGCGCGCGGCAGCGGACCGAAGCGGTCCTCGAGCCGGGCGGCGAAGGCCTCGAGGGCCTGCTCGTCCTTCGTCGAGTCGAGCTCGCGGTAGAGCTTCAGGCGTTCGGCCTGCTGGGCGACGTAGTCGTCGGGCAGCGAGGCCTCGACCTCGATCTCGATGTGGGCGTCGTCGATGAAGTGCATCTGCTCAACGACCTGCTGCGCCCCCTCGTCGAGGCCGGCGACCTGCAACCCTTCGGCACGCAGCTCGGCAATCGCCTCGTTCATGATCTTCTGGTAGGTCTCGAAGCCGATGTCGGCGATGAAGCCGCTCTGCTCGGCGCCCAGCAGGTTGCCCGCGCCGCGGATGTCGAGGTCCTGCATGGCGATGTTGAAGCCCGAACCGAGGTCCGAGAACTCCTCGATGGCCCGCAGACGCCGCCGCGCATCCGAAGTGAGCAACTCGTCGGGAGGCGTGAGCAGGTAGCAGTAGCCCTTCTGGTTCGAGCGTCCGACGCGGCCGCGCAGCTGGTGCAGGTCGCTCAGGCCGAAGTTCTGGGCGTTGTCGACGATGATCGTATTGGCGTTCGGAATGTCGATGCCGTTCTCGACGATCGTCGTCGAGATCAGCACGTCGAACTCCCCGTAGATGAAGTCCATGACGAGTTTCTCGAGCTGCTCGGGGGGCATCTTGCCGTGGCCCACCCCCACGCGGGCCTTCGGGCAGAGGCGCGTGACCATGCCCTGGAGCATCGGCAGGTCCTCGACGCGGTTGTGGACGAAGTAGACCTGCCCGCCGCGCGCCAACTCCGTCTCGATGGCGTCGCGCACGATCTCCTCCGAGAAGACGTGCGACTCGGTGAGGATCGGCTGCCGGTTGGGCGGGGGCGTCGAGATGACCGAGAGGTCGCGCGAGCCCATGAGCGAGAATTGCAGCGTCCGCGGGATGGGCGTTGCCGTGAGCGTCAGCGTATCGACCGAGACGCTCATCTCGGTGAGCTTCTCCTTGGCCGCGACGCCGAACTTCTGCTCCTCGTCGATGATGAGCAGCCCCAGGTCGCGGAAGCGGATCTGCTTGCCCAGCATCTTGTGCGTGCCGATGAGGATGTCGATGCGCCCGGCGGCCAGGTCCTCGCGGATCTGCGCCACCTCGCGGGCCGTCTTCGTGCGGTTGAGGTATTCGACCCGCACCGGGAAGTCGCGCAGCCGTTCGGTGAAGGAGCGGTAGTGCTGCAGCGCGAGGATCGTCGTCGGCACGAGCACGGCGACCTGCTTGCCGTCGACGGCGGCCTTGAAGGCGGCGCGGATCGCCACCTCGGTCTTGCCGAAACCCACGTCGCCGCAGATGAGCCGGTCCATCGGCTGGTCGGACTCCATGTCCTTCTTGACGGCCGCGACGGTCGTCTGCTGGTCGGGGGTGTCCTCCCACTGGAACGACGCCTCCAGCTCGTGCTGCAGGTAACTGTCGGGCGTGAATGCGAACCCTTTGCTGGCCTTGCGCTTGGCATAGAGGGCGATCAGCTCGCGCGAAATATCCTTGACGGCCTTCTTGGCGGCGTTCTTGAGTTTCTGCCATGCCCCGTTGCCGAGTTTATAGACCTTCGGCGGCTCGCCGTCGCCGGACTTGTAACGCGAAATGCGGTGGAGCGAATGGACGTTTACGAACAACACGTCGCCGTCCTTGTAAACCAGCTTGATAGCCTCGTGCACCTTGCCGTTCTCGTTGATCTTCACCAGCCCGTCGAAACGCCCCACGCCGTGGTCGATATGCACCACATAGTCGCCCGGGCGGAGCTGGTTCAGCTCGGCGACGGTCATCTGCTCGTCGCGCCGGATCTCGCCGTTGATGCGGTAACGCTGGTAACGGTCGAAAATCTGGTGGTCGGTATAGAGGCACAGTTTCAGGTCGTTGTCCACGAACCCCTCGTGCAGCGTAACGGAGAGCGACCGCACGGCGGCCTGCCCCCGGCCTATCTGGTGGAAGATGTTTTCGAGGCGTTCGACCTGCACCTTGTTCTCCGAGAGGATGTAGGTCGCATAACCCCGCAGCGAATTGCGGATCATGTCGTCGGCCAGCATCTCGAAATTCTTGTTGAACTTGGGCTGCGGGGCCGTGTCGAACACCACGGCCGCCGTGGCGGGGCGTTCCGGCAGGTTGTCGCGCAGCGCCACCACGCTGTTGCCGGCCATGTCGCGCAACAACACGTTGCGGCTGGTCAGCAGGCGGTCGATCTGCCCGGGATTCTCCATGTCCGCGAGCACCTTGCGGCGCAGGTCGTTGACACGGCGCAGCACATAGTCGGCATCGTAGAACCAGCAGGCCGCCGAAGAGCCCGCGAACTGCACGAACGACACCCGGGGTGCCTCGCCGGCATTGAGGTTAGGGATGATCTCCACCCGGTCGAGCTTGTCGGCCGAAAGCTGGCTCGAAATATTGAAACGGCGGATCGAGTCGACCTCGTCGCCGAAAAAGTCGATCCGGTAAGGCTTGCTTTCCGAATAGGAAAAGACATCGACGATACCTCCGCGCACGGAGTACTGCCCCGGTTCGTAGACGAAATCGACACGCGTGAAGTTCGCATCCGCAAGGGCGTCTTCCAGCACGGCGATCGAAATCTTGTCGCCGAGCTTCACGGCAATCGTGTCGCGCTGCAACGTCGCGGCGTCGACGACCCGTTCGGCCAGCGCTTCGGGATAGGTGCAGACCACCAGGTATCCCTTCGTAAAGCCCCGCACGGCGTTCATCGCCGCGGTGCGCTGCACCACGCCCTGGGCATCCTCGGCGCCGTAGGCCGCCGAACGCTTGTAGGACGACGGGAAGAAATAGACCTGCTTCTCGTCCAGCAGGTTGTAAAAATCGTTCAGCAGGTAGGCCGCGGCATCCCGGTCTTCGGCCACGAAGATATGCACGCCCCCCGTTTTCGCCACTGCTGCCGCCGCATAAAACGAAAGAGCACCGCCGACCAGCTCTTTCAGGTGGACGGTTGCGCGCTCCTTCTTATATCTGTCTCTTATACACATCTCCGAGCCCACGAGACCGTACTAGATCTC
>ENA-OYWW01000545-OYWW01000545.1-human-gut-metagenome-genome-assembly--contig:-NODE-545-length-17857-cov-8.373610_pt1 | contig 17857 bp, 15 predicted proteins | sample MGYA00244817_ERZ653410 | MGnify/ENA primary metagenome ERZ653410 (study PRJEB26926, sample SAMN06164973) | human gut metagenome | biome: ENVO:00009003; feature: ENVO:2100002; material: ENVO:00002003...
AGAAGTGGGTGGGGGAATTATGTGCCTTTATCTAAGCTTAAATGAAAGAGCCGTGCTCTACTTCCCAACCGCATCCTATCTTCGGGGAATCAAAGATAGTCAAATAGAGCCGAACGACTTACACAATTTACCCACAATTTGTTCTTTCACCAAAAATAATCACGTTTTTTTTGGCAAAATAGCATATAGATAAAAAAGTTTTTCTACATTTGCTTACAATATGATAAAAATAAGAACCATTTAGTAATATGGAAAAAATTGATAAACTTGACAAACAGATTCTGGAAATCATCTCACAGAATGCCAGAATCCCGTTCAAAGATGTTGCAGCAGAATGTGGCGTGTCACGTGCTGCCATTCACCAACGCGTTCAGCGCCTGATTGACCTTGGCGTAATTATCGGTTCAGGTTACCATGTAAATCCCAAGAGCCTGGGATATAGCACCTGCACATACGTAGGAATCAAGCTGGAAAAAGGCTCTATGTACAAGAGCGTAGTGGCAGAACTGAAGAAGATTCCGGAAATCGTGGAATGCCATTTCACCACTGGTCCGTACACCATGCTGACCAAACTATATTCTACCGATAACGAGCATCTGATGGATTTGCTGAACTCCAAGATTCAGGAAATTCCGGGTGTAACCGCTACGGAAACCTTGATTTCACTGGAACAGAGCATCAAGAAAGAAATTCCCATCCGTAAAGACGCTGACGAATAATGGAATGGATTGACAGCCTTCATTGGGAAGGAATCCTCATTGGCATCTGCACATTCCTGATTATCGGTCTGTTTCATCCGGTTGTAGTCAAAGCGGAATATTATTGGGGAACGCGCTGCTGGTGGATTTTTCTACTATTGGGCATCGCCGGCCTTATCGGTTCCGTGCTGGTAAGTCAGATTCTGCTGTCGACCCTGTTGGGAGTTTTCTCATTCTCTTCTTTCTGGACCATCAAGGAGGTCTTCGAACAGCGTGAACGCGTACTGAAAGGCTGGTTCCCGATGAATCCGAAGCGGAAGAAGGAATATGAACAGTAATTAAGTAGAAAAGGTACCACATTATATACGGCTTTAAAGGAGTTATAAATACCCTTTAAAGCCGTTTTTTTGTGCCATTACCGCAGCTTCCGGGAAGTCTCTATATCCCACTTTATACCCATTTTTCAGACAAAGATCCATACTATCCACATAAATCACTCTTTCTCAGCGTATTTTCTTTGAAACGCAGGGAAGAATTCTCTGTTTCACACTGTGGGATACAAAAACCACAGTGTGGGATACATATTTCACACTGTGAAATACAAATCCCGCACTGTGAAACAGAGAATATGCAAGGAGATTTCAAAAAATACTTGCCCGGAGCTTCTATTAATTCTGCCGGCAAATCAAATAAATCCTGAATCACTTTCATATTAATCAGCAAAACAGATAACTTTGCGTAATAACCGATTTTTCAATCATTACGAAAATATGGCAACAAGCACACAGCAAAAACAAGAATTATTCAAGACGATATGGGCTACGGCCGAAGACTTACGAAACAGTGTGGACGGATGGGATTTCAAGCAGTATGTGTTAGGCATGCTGTTCTATCGCTTCATTTCGGAAAACATTACCAACTATATCAACAGACTGCAGCGTGAGGCTGGGATGGACGATTTTGACTATGCTTCTTTCCCTGACGAAGAAGCTGAAAATGCACGTGAGATGATTGTGCAGGAAAAAGGGTTCTTTATCCTTCCTTCGGAGTTGTTCTGCAATGTGCGTGCCAGGGCGAAAAACGACCCTAACCTGAACGAAACCCTGCAGGCGGTGTTCAATCACATTGAATCATCGGCTAAAGGAACAGACAGTGAAGACGACCTGAAAGGACTCTTCGACGACATAGACGTGAACAGCAACAAGCTGGGAAACACCGTAACCAAACGTAACGAAACGCTTTGCAAAATATTGAACACCATCGGAGGGCTCGACCTGAAAGGAGATTATGCGGAAAACCAGATTGATGTTTTCGGAGATGCCTACGAGTTTCTGATGACCATGTATGCTGGAAATGCCGGGAAATCGGGTGGTGAATTCTTCACGCCGCAAGAAGTGAGTGAACTACTGGCCCGCATCACTGTGGTGGGTAAAAAAGAGGTGAACAAGGTATATGACCCTGCCTGCGGCTCGGGCTCCCTGCTGCTGCAGTTTGCCAAGGTGCTGGGCAAGGAGAATGTGCGTACAGGTTTCTTCGGACAAGAAATCAACATTACCACCTACAACCTCTGCCGCATCAACATGTTTCTGCACGACATCAACTACGAGAAGTTCGACATCCATTGCGGCGATACGCTGACCGAGCCTTACCATTGGGACGACGAACCTTTCGATGCCATTGTGTCCAATCCGCCTTATTCCACCAAATGGGCGGGCGACTCCAATCCGGTACTCATAAACGACCCGCGTTTTGCACCTGCCGGAGTGCTGGCACCGAAAACCAAGGCCGACCTTGCCTTTACCATGCACATGCTGTCGTGGCTTTCTACCGACGGTACGGCAGCCATCGTAGAGTTCCCCGGTGTGCTCTATCGTGGCGGAGCGGAACAAAAGATTCGCAAATACCTGATTGATAACAACTACGTAGACACAGTTATCCAGCTTCCAGCCAACCTGTTCTTCGGTGTATCCATTGCTACCTGCATCATTGTGCTGAAAAAGAGCAAGAAGGAGAACAAGACTCTATTCATCGATGCCAGTGCCGAATTTATCCACGAGGGCAACAAGAACAAGCTCTCGCCTGAAAATATAAATAACATCCTGAATGAGTATATCGACCGCAAGGAAGTGAAGCATTTTTCTGCCTTGGTAGACAATGCAGCCATTGCGGAGAACGACTATAACCTGTCTGTCAGCAGTTACGTAGAGGCGGAAGATACCCGTCCGCAGACCGACATCAAGGAACTGAACGAACGTATCCGCCGCATTGTGGCGCGTGAAAACGAATTGCGTACAGAAATCGACCGGATTGTAGCAGAACTGGAGGAGGACGGATTATGATTGAAAAACAAGACCGAATAGATAAAACACATTATATGATGTTGTCAGCTTTGCAAGAGGAAGTTAAAAGTAGAATGCTTATTATACGGAACAAACAGGTTATTCTTGATTCAGATGTCGCAAAGCTTTATGGTATTGAAACCAAAGCAGTGAATCAGGCTGTGAAACGCAATGCCGATAAGTTTCCGTCAGACTATATGTTCCATCTTGAGAAAGAAGATGTTGAACATTTGCGGTCACAAAATGTTACCGCAAATATATCTGCAAAAAGTCGCTTCTTGCCCGTGGCTTTTACAGAAAAAGGATTGTATATGTTAGCTACCATTTTAAAGAGTCCTAAGGCAACAGATGCTACATTTGCTATAATAGAGACTTTTGCTGCCGTACGCGAGCTAAAAAGGGAGTTAATTAATTTGCATAAAGAAACTGACCCTAAGGTTCAGCAATCAAAAATGAAACGTTTTGGTGAAGTATTGTCTGACATTGTAATGCCTGATCTTGAAACGTCAGAAATAGAGTCAACGCTTGAACTTAATTTTATAATAGGCAAGATTAAACATACAGTAAAACGGACAAAGACGAAATAGTTTATGAGCAAGTTGCAGGAATTGATAAAGGAACTTTGCCCGGACGGGGTGGAGTTTAAGAAACTGGAAGAAGTGTGTGAAATTTTTTCAGGGAAAAATAAACAAAAGAAGGAACAAGGGAAATATCCTGTTTATGGATCAACAGGTATTATTGCATATTGTGACAATTATCAATATGATAAAGAACAATTATTAATTGCTAGGGTGGGTGCTAATGCCGGATTTATTCATATAGCTAATGGGAAATATGACGTATCAGATAATACATTAATTGTTGATGTAATTGGAACGTGTAATTCTATATATATTTATTATGTATTAGTGAATTCAAATATTAACCGATATTCTAAAGGTGGAGGTCAACCACTTGTAACGGCAAGTGATATAAAAAAGATTGAAATACCTCTCCCTCCCCTTGAAATACAAAACGAAATAGTCCGTATTCTCGATACCTTCACATCGCATACAGCGGAGCTGCAAGCGGAGCTGCAAGCAAGAAAAGAACAATATGAGTATTATCGAAATAAGTTACTCACTTTTGATGAGAATGATGAGAGAGTGAAATGGATAAAGTTGGGGGAAATTGGTAATACTTGTATGTGCAAAAGAATCATGAAACATCAAACTAGCGATATTGGTGAAGTTCCTTTCTTTAAAATAGGTACATTTGGCAAAGAAGCTGATGCATTCATCTCTTATGAGTTATATGATGAGTATAAAAATAAATATTCATTTCCCAGAAAAGGGGAAATTTTAATTTCTGCTTCAGGAACGATTGGTCGTACTGTTATATACGATGGTCAAGATGCATATTTTCAGGATTCCAACATTATTTGGATTCAAAATGATGAATCTAAAGTATTAAATAAATATTTGTATTATTACTATCAAATAATAGAATGGAATGTAGAAGGAGGTACGATTAAACGGTTATATAATACAAATTTATCTAAAACCATTATTGCATATCCCCCTCTCTCCGAACAGCAACGCATCATTTCCATTCTCGACAAATTCGAGTCTTTGGTAAACGATTTGTCTGAAGGACTCCCAGCAGAAATTGCAGCCGTACAGGAACAATACGAATATTACCGAAATAAGCTATTGACCTTTAAACGAAAAAGCTAAAAGCATGATGAATTTTCAGATGTTTAAGGAGCGCATAGCCTCGCTAAAAGTAGTTTATAGTGTAAGAGACAGAGTGCCATACAAGGTGTGCTCCGTGCAAGGTAATCTGTTGACGATTCAGAGGGAAAGTACCGGAAATTACGTAGAAATCAAACTGGATGAATTGTATAATTTCTACGTGAACGAAACAACCTATACGACAAAGACTGCGAGAGAATACATATCTGGATATGTGTATTCTCCGGCTGTAGCCGTAATCAAAGAGTTAGTAAAATAAAAATTCAAAGAATAATAGAAGAATACTATGGATAACAATGTAATTGCTTTGGAAAAAATACTAGGAAGCCTAAGGCAGGTTTCTTTTTATAAAAATGGCCATAAATGCAGTGACTTTATAGATACTTCTCGTTTCTCTGCTACAAAATATATACTTTCTTGTTGGTCTCATTATGGGCAATACAATGAAAATAGACTAGTGTTGATGCATGAAGGCAATACTGACGATATTGAATTGAACGGATATACTATTTCATCTACAGTTAAAGACATTCATTTCTTCTTGACAAGTAGAGACGTAAATGAGCATGATTTCACATTCAGTATACAGGCCTCTGATGGTGAAGTTTATGAACAAACATTTCACATCGAAAACAATGAATTATTGCCACATATAGTTTATGCTATAATTCTTCTTACGAGTGTGAAGGACAAAAATAAAACTTCTATATTTTGGACCATGCTTATTCAAGGTACTATTCCCTACGTCTCATTAGGGCAAAAATTAGACTATGTAAATGAACTGAGAATGATTGCAAAGTCTATCATCGAAGAATATCCGTTTACTAAACAGTTCTTTCAGGATGGTTTGAAAGAGATAGTTTCTAAATTGAAATCAGAATTATCTTCTTTGGAGAAATTGAAGAAACGGTTCAACCTGATGCCGTTTTGCTCATTTTGAAACTGGGAAAGGAAGAGATACAAAGGAATCAGGAGATTGTAAAAGAACACTTGTCCCAAGTTGTCCCAAGTTTGTCCCAAGCTGTCCTAAGTTTGTCTCAAGCTTGTCCTAAGCTTAATCAGTACACTACGGACGTAATAGCCGAATTTATTTATGCACTAAGGGAGAAACCACAGTCTATCTTGAGATTAATGGAGATACTGGGAGAAACAAATCGGACACGGTTCCGTAATAAAATCCTGCTACCGTTGATGGAAAATGGATATATAGAACCAACTATTAAAGAAGTACCTAATAGCCCCAAACAGCTATATCGGCTTTGTAAAAAATTGTAATTTGAATAAATATGTCAGAGCAATATAAAATGGTGGCGGAAAATCCGCAGAGCACCGTAGTATCGGATTATGAACCGAGATACCGCAACGCCAAGCAATATCAGAGCGAGGCAGAAATGGAAAAGGAGTTTATCGAACAACTCCAGACACAGGCTTATGACTATCTGCCCATCACTTCCGAAAAGGAACTGATAGAGAATTTGCGCTGCCAGTTGGAAAAACTGAACGGCTATCGTTTTACTGACAAGGAATGGACGGCCTTCTTTAAGGAAAAGATTGCCAACCAGAACAGTGGTATCGTGGAGAAAACAGCCATCGTGCAGGATGATTACATCCAGTTGCTGACCCGTGAGGACGGTTCCACCAAGAACATTTATCTGCTCGACAAAAAGGACATACACAATAACTACTTGCAGGTTATCAACCAGTATGTACCCGAAGGTGGCAGCCACGAGAACCGTTACGACGTGACTATCTTAGTGAACGGACTGCCACTGGTACACGTGGAGCTAAAACGCAGAGGAGTGGACATAAAAGAGGCCTTTAACCAGATACGGCGCTACAACCGGGAAAGTTTCTGGGCCGGATGCGGACTGTTTGAATACGTGCAGATATTTGTCATCAGCAACGGTACGCAGACCAAGTACTACAGTAATACCACCCGCGTTTCGCACATTGCAGAACAACAGAAGAAAAACCAGTCGAAAAGCAAGAACCAAACCAGCAACAGCTTTGAGTTTACCAGCTACTGGGCCAGAAGGGATAACCAGATTATTCCGGATTTGGTGGACTTCACGGCTACATTCTTTGCCAAACATACGCTGCTGAATATCCTGACCAAATATTGTGTGTTTACTTCCGAGAAATTGCTCTTGGTGATGCGGCCTTACCAGATTGCCGCTACAGAAAGTATTCTGCAACAGATACGGGTATCGACCAACTACAAAAAGTATGGCACGGTGGAAGGCGGCGGCTTCGTATGGCACACCACGGGAAGCGGCAAGACGCTTACTTCATTTAAGACGGCCCGTCTGGCCAGCAAGATGGAAGGTATCGATAAGGTGCTGTTTGTGGTAGACCGCAAGGACTTGGACTACCAGACCATGAAGGAATACGACCGATTTGAGAAAGGTGCTGCCAACAGCAATACCAGCATGGCAATACTGAAAAAACAACTGGAGAATGACAATGCGCACATCATTATCACCACCATACAGAAGTTGTCGGTGTTCATATCCAAGAACCGTACACATGCGGTTTATGGCAAGCATGTGGTGCTGATTTTCGATGAATGCCACCGCAGCCAGTTTGGCGAGATGCACACGGCTATCGTGAAGAAATTCAAGAAATACCATCTGTTCGGTTTTACGGGCACACCGATATTCCCCAACAACTCCAGCACGAGTGGTAAGTTTGATTTGAAGACCACCGAACAGGCGTTCGGCAAGCGGCTGCATATCTACACCATTGTGGATGCCATTGCCGACGGAAACGTACTGCCTTTCCGGGTGGATTACATCAGCACGATGCGTGAACAGGAGAACATCAAGGATGAACAGGTGCGCAACATAGACTGTGAGAGGGCTTTATTGGCTCCCGAACGTATCCGTCATATCGTGACGTATATACTGGAACATTTCAATCAGAAAACCAAACGGAACGGACGGTCGTTTGCTTTCCACAAACTGACAAACATTTCGGAAGTGGCTTCGGCCAAGAAAGGAAAAGGCGAAGTGGAAGAACGGAAACAGAAAGTACATCTCCAAGGGTTCAATTCTCTGTTTGCCGTGTCGTCCATCGAGGCGGCCAAACTCTATTATCTGGAGTTCAAGCGGCAAATGGAAGGGCTGCCACCCGACCGGAAACTGAAGGTGGCCACTATTTTCAGCTATGGAGCCAATGAAGCGGAAGAGGATGGCACGGGTAACATAGACGATGAAAACTCTGAAAATACGGATGCACTTGACAAAAGCTCACGTGACTTTCTGGAAAGTGCCATTGAGGACTATAACGAACTGTTCAAAACCCAATACGACACTACCGCCGAAAAATTCCAAAACTACTACAAGGATGTGTCGCTGCGCATGAAGAATCGGGAAATAGACTTGCTCATCGTAGTGAATATGTTCCTGACAGGATTTGATGCTACCACCCTCAATACGCTATGGGTGGACAAGAACCTGCGGATGCACGGCTTGCTGCAAGCCTATTCCAGAACGAACCGTATTCTTAATTCGGTAAAGACATTTGGAAACATTGTCTGCTTTCGCAACCTGGAGCAGGCTACCAACGAAAGTATTGCGCTTTTCGGTGACAAGGAAGCGGGCGGACTGGTGCTGCTCAAGACATTTGACGACTATTACAACGGATATGAAGACAAAAACGGCAAGCATCAGGCGGGCTACAGAGAACTGGTTGATACGCTGTTAGAAAATTATCCACTGGAAAACCGTATCGTAGGAGAAGAAGCAGAAAAGAAGTTTGTACGCTTGTATGGAGCTATACTGAGAGCCACCAATATATTGTCTACCTTTGACCAGTTTGCCGGAAAAGAAATTCTGTCGGAAAGAGATGTGCAGGACTATCACAGTGTGTACCTCGATTTGTACGAAAAATATCGTCCGTCAAAAGGCGATAAGGTAAACGTAAACGATGACATCGTATTTGAAATGGAACTGATCAAGCAGGTGGAAATCAATATCGACTACATACTGTATTTGATAGAACAGATGCACGGCGGCAATGTGGGCGACAAGGAAATCCGTATTTCTATCCAGAAAGCCATCGGTGCCAGTCCGGACCTGAGAAACAAGAAGGAACTGATTGAAAATTTCATAGACCAGCTTACTCCGGACAAAGACGTAAATGAAGAATGGCAACGGTTCGTGAAAGAACAGCAACGCAAGCAATTGGATGAAATCATCTCTGAAGAGAAGCTGAAACCGGAAGAAACGTATCACTTCGTCCGCCAATCTTTTAAAGACGGAGGCATACAAGAATCAGGAACGGGTATCGCTCAAATTTTACCTCCCATGTCTATTTTCGACAAGAGTCGGGAAACCAAAAAGAAAACAGTGCTGGAAAAGCTGAAAGCCTTTTTCGAACGGTTCTTTGATATTTCTTCGGGAGGAGAACTATAAGCTTATTATATGCAATAACCAGACTTTCATGACAGTATCAAAAGTCTGGTTATTGTATTATTTATCTGATGAAGTTTCCGGCGCATACTCCTGCAACGTCAATTCTCCTCGCAGCACCCCCAAGGCATTCATGGCCAATGCTCCCATTTCATCTTCACCGGGAATGACCACAATCGGGGCAAGCCCTTCCAGCCATTCACGCAGCCCACGGATGCAATAGTCGTTGAAAGCGATGCCGCCTGTCAGAATCACGGCATCGGTCTGTCCGTGAAGGGCGACGTGCATGGCACCGACCTGCTTGGCTACCGTATAAAGCATGGCATCCAGCACCAGCTTGTGCTTTTCGGCTCCGGCATGTGCCCAACGGATAATACTCTGCACATCAGTAGTACCCAAATGAGCCACCAGACCTCCCCGACCGTTTATCATCTTACGGATTTCGGCATAGGTATATTTCCCGCTGAAACACATATCTACCAACTGCCGGGCCGGCAACGTTCCTGCCCGCTCCGGACTGAAAGGCCCTTCTCCATTCAAAGCATTATTGACATCGACTACCTTTCCATAATGATGGGCACTGACCGAGATGCCTCCTCCCAAATGGGCTACAATCAGATTTAGTTCTTCATACTTTCGTCCGATACGGGCTGCATAACTACGGGAAACAGCCCGACTGTTCAGTGCATGAAAAATGGAGATGCGCGGCAATTCCGGAATACCGGAGATACGGGCCAAATCGCGCAACTCATCAGTCACCACCGGATCGGCCAAATAAGAAGGACAACCGGCACAATGCGCAATCTCATCGGCAATCCATGCGGCCAGGTTCGATGCGTGCTCCATATCGGCATGCCATAAATCATGCTTGATTTGCTCGTTAATCTGATACACTCCACCGGGAGTAGGTTTCAACAAGCCTCCACGGGCAATCACGGCATCAAAGGCAAGCGGAATACCAGCCTTTTCCAGCGTATCATGCACACACTTGCGACGGTACTCATACTGTTCGTTGATATGGTGAAAGTCGGCCAACTCCTTGGAAGGATGCGCAATGCTTTCACGCCAGATGGGATTCTCATTCTCGTAGACTGCCAGCTTCGTAGAAGTGGAGCCCGGGTTGATGACAAGTATTTTCATAAGGTCTAGTTTTATTCTTTTCGTGTCCCTGCCAGACATGCCAGCACCAGACTGTAGTATTTGGAGTTTCCGGAGTCACTCCGCGAAGGCACTACTACCGGTGCGATGGTACCCGTCAGCATACCTGCCATATTCGCATCGCCAAACAGAGACAGGGTTTTGTAAAACGTATTGCCCGATTCTATATTAGGGAAAATCAGAATATCTGCATTGCCTACCACCGGCGAGGAAAGTCCTTTTATCTCCCCGCTGTGTTTGTCGCAAGCGGTCTTGGCATCCATCGGCCCGTCGATAAAAACTTTTCCGAAACGGCCTTCCTGCGCTTCTTTTTTCAGTTCCACGTAGCTCAGAGTATGGGGAAATTTCTCGTTGATTTTCTCCGTGCAGTGTATCAGTGCCACCCGAGGCTCTTCGCATCCCAACGTACGACACAAAGTCAGGTCGTTGGCAATCATTGAGCGGTATTGCTCCAAAGTAGGACGAGGAATTACTGCCGCATCCGAGAAAAACAGCAGTTTATGATACAAAGGTACCTGCGCCACGGCCACATGGCTCAGCACCCCTCCTTCGGGTAACAGTCCCTCTCCTTTTTTCAGGACTGCACGCAGCAGGTTGTCGGTGTTGATAAGTCCCTTCATCAGGACTTCCGCCTCACCCGTACGTACCAGTTGCACAGCCAGCGCAGCCGCTTCATCCGGTGTTCCAGCTTCGTAAATGCGTACAAAGTCGGGAGAAGCCGCCCGCAAGTCGAGCGCTTCTTTCAAGTGAGCAGAATCTGTGACCAGCAGATATTCAGCAATCTCCTCTCTCAAGCTACGGATAATGACATATTCCGTGTGCGGATCGTTCGGGCAGACCACCGCCACTTTCCGTCGTATACCGCGCGAACGCAGGCAGTTGACCATCTGAGAAAGGGTTCGAATCAGTTCCATATCATTAGATTTTAAACAAATATGAGAAAATAATTTGAATAAATATCTATTTGAGATGCTAATTAATGCTATAGAGCCGGAGGAGGAAAAATCCTCCCAACGTCAATTTGTCGATAAAATCCTACGAAGTACGTATTATATGCTACAATCGTACAAGGAGATATACCTACTTTTGCTGGGAATTATACATAATACTTACCATGAAAAATATATTCTGCTTTTTAACCTTATTGTTCAGTCTCTGTGCAAATGCACAAATCACAGAGCGTACATTACCTGCCGAATGGAAAAACCTTATCGATGGAGGACGGTTTAAAGACCGGTTCCTGCCTATGCCCGACGGAAAATCCGGCGACAATGTGTGGGGAACCGACTCGGTACGTCTCCGATACGTTGACAACGGAATTGAAAATCCGGAACTTTCTTTTTGGGGAGGAAACATTCTTAAAGGCAAGGACAATAAATACCATCTCTTTGTCTGCGGATGGCCGGAAAACTCGCCCAAGGGCCACATGACATGGCCCAAATCGACCGTATTCCATACGACAAGTGAGCATTTAAACGGGCCTTATACTATCTGTGACACGATTGGGAAGGGACATAATCCGGAAGCATTTATACTAAAAGACGGACGCCCCGTGGTGTACGTAATCGACGGATATTACATTGCAGACAGCCTGAATGGGCCGTGGACGTACAGTCATTTCACCTTCGACAAGAGAAACAGAAAAATCATTGAGGGGCTGTCTAACCTGACCTTTGCCAGAAGAAGTGACGGTTCTTATCTGATGGTATGCCGCGGAGGAGGTGTGTGGATCAGTGAAAACGGTATCTCTCCCTATCAACAGGTCAGTGACAGAAGTGTGTATCCGGACGTGAACGGGGAATTTGAAGATCCGGTTATCTGGAAAGACAGCTTGCAATATCACCTTATCGTCAACGACTGGCTGGGAAGAATTGCCTACTACCAGCGCTCCATCGACGGTATCCACTGGATTACGGAGGAAGGCGAAGCTTACACTCCGGGAATAGCCGCTCACAAGGATGGTTACAAGGAAAACTGGTTTAAGTATGAGCGCATGAAAGTGTTTCAGGATGAATACGGACGCCCCATTCAGGCCAACTTTGCCGTTATCGATACCATCAAATGGGAAGACCATCCCAACGACCGGCACAGTTCAAAGAATATATGCATCCCTCTGAACAAAGGATTGCGCTTGTCTGTCCTGAACGAAGATACGATTACCGCCCAAACCAAGGAAATCAAGGTGCTGGTAAAAGCAGAGGAAGGGGTTGACTTCAAGGATTTCGACATGAAATCGCTGAGATTCGGAAGCTCCTCAGACGTAAATTACGGAAAGGGATGCAAGGCTGTCAAACGTATCGCTTCGGGCAAGGACCTGATTATCGTATTCGATGGCAGAAACAATACCATCAGAAAAGATGAATTTGCTCCCAAACTGCTCGGAAAGACGAAAAAAGGAGACTTGCTGTACGGATATGCCAGACTGCCTTACGTTAATTATCATCCGGCATGCCTGTCGGCGGCATATCCTATGGCGTATGACAAGCAATTGGAACTGGAAGTGAAGAATTTCGGTTTGTCCACCTCAGAAGAAACAGACCTGACCGTACTGGTCAATGGAGTAAAACTGGCAGAAGGACAAGTGAAAGTGCTTTCACCTTATGAAAGTGTAAAACTTAGCCTGCCTTGCATAAACGCAGCTAAGATTGACAACCAGACTTTATTTACGATTGTGTACAGCCAGCACGGTAAGGAAATCCGCAAAGAGACCATACAGAACTTCGACTGATAACACGTTACCTTATACACACGAACGGGGAATACGAGCTCCTTTTTAGAGGATATTGTATTCCCTTTTTTATGAGACTCTATCTCAATTGTCAATTATTTACTTTATTCCTTCTTTTCTTGTGCACATAATTCGCAAGTTCTCTCTATATTTGCCTTACTTGGTAAATAAAGAAGGAACACATGAAAACAAATTTTTCTTTCGATATGCAGGCCCTCGACGAGGGCATTCACAGCCGCTTCCCCAATCATAAGGAAGCACCGCTTATCGGACTTACCGGGAACTTCAGCGACGGTAATCTGACATTGGCTCCAGGGTATTATCAGTCTATCATTCAGGCTGGAGGGGTACCGGTGGTCATTCCTCCCTACGAGGATACGAACTTGCTGATTAATACGCTTGAGCAGCTTGACGGGCTGTTGCTCACCGGAGGAGGCGACTTGAATCCGTTATTCCTGCACGAAGATCCTATCCGGGAACTTCACAGCATCAATCCATACCGCGACCGCCAGGAACTGCTTCTGACGCGTCTGGCTACCAACCGACAGATTCCGATGTTAGGTATCTGCCGAGGGATGCAGGTCATCAATGCGGCATTGGGAGGCACACTCTATCAGGACATCTATGCACAGAAGGATACCCCATCGATTAAACACAGCCAGGATTTGGAACGGAGTTTCCCATCACACAAGGTAGAGTTAGCAGAAGGCAGTCTGTTGGCTCGTATCTTAAACGTCAAGGAGGTAGCTGTGAATTCTTTCCATCATCAGGCCGTGAAAGATGCTGCTCCGGGTTTCCGTGTATCGGCCACGGCATCCGATGGAGTAATAGAGGCGATTGAAAGCACAGAGTACAAATCTATTATAGGGGTGCAATGGCATCCAGAATGTTTCATTCTGAATCAAGACAAGTGCATGATGCCGTTGTTCGGATGGCTCATCCGTGAAGCTGGTTCATTCCAGAAGGCCAAGAAGCTGCATGAACGTCTGCTGATTCTCGACACGCACTGTGATACTCCGATGTTCTTCGACCAGCATATCCGCTTCCACGCACGGGACTCCAAAATAAAAGTGGACTTACATAAAATGACGGAGGGGCGACAGGATGCGACCATCATGGTGGCTTACCTGGAACAGAAGGAACGTACGGACGAGGCACTGCTGGCTACAACGGCCAAGGCAGACCGTCTGCTGAATGAGATTGAGGAGATGGTAGCTATGAACTGTACGGCTGTAGACATCGCTTATTCCCCCAACGACTTATACCGTCTGAAACGGGAAGGAAAGAAGGCCATTATGTTGGGCATTGAAAACGGATATGCCATCGGAAAGGATTTAAGCCGAGTAGCACATTTCCGGAAACGGGGTGTAGTGTATATGACGCTCTGCCACAATGGAAACAATGACATCTGCGGTTCTGCACGCTACAATGAAGAAAACTTGGGAGTTACTCCGTTTGGAGAGCAGGTTATTCAGGAGATGAACCGTCTGGGAATGATGGTAGATTTGTCACATAGTGGGGAACGGACATTCTACGAGACACTGGACATCAGCAACCAACCGGTGGTTTGTTCGCATTCTTCCAGTCGTGCGCTCTGCGACCATCCCCGTAACCTGACCGACGACCAGCTTCGTGCCATAGCCCGCAAGGGAGGCGTGGTACAGGTATGCTTGTATAGCGGATTCCTCCGTAAGGAGCGTCCGGCTCATATCTTGGATGCCATAGAACACCTAAATCACATGGTGAACGTGATGGGTATCGAACATGTGGGAATCGGCAGTGACTTTGACGGTGACGGAGGTATTATCGGATGCAACGACTCTTCGGAAATGATCAATCTGACTCGTCAGTTGCTTCATGAACGGTACAACGAGGAAGACATCCGGCGCATTTGGGGAGGTAACTTCTTGCGTATCATGCAGCAAGTACAGGAGAATGGTTCCTACAAATAAAGTTTAAAACCCGATTGCCGTTGCAAGGCGTGTACAAAAATAAGTTTACCTTTGCAGCACAATCAAAATAAATAGATTATGGTTTCAATAAAGAATCTGTTGGCAGTAACTGCCTTAATAGCGGGAGGGGCTTTCATCTCTTGCGGAAGCAGTAAAAAGAACAGCCAGCAAATAGAAGAATCTGAAGCGGCTATAGTGCAGGCACCGGCATTCAATGCGGATAGTGCATACGCTTACATTGCCGCACAGGTGCAATTCGGACCTCGTGTGCCCAATACGGAAGCTCACCGGAGATGCGGCGATTACCTGGCCGCACAACTGGAGAAATTCGGTGCGAAGGTGTACAACCAGCATGCAGATTTAGTGGCCTACAATGGTACCATCCTGAAATCGCGCAACATCATCGGGGCTTACCAGCCGGAAAACAAAAAGCGAGTGATGCTGTGTGCGCATTGGGATAGCCGTCCATACGCTGACCAGGATGAAAAGTCTAATCACCAGAAACCGATAGATGGAGCCAACGACGGTGCCAGTGGTGTAGGTGTATTGCTCGAAATTGCCCGTCAGATTCAACAGCAGGCACCACAAGTCGGCATCGACTTGATATTCTTCGACTCAGAAGATTACGGCACACCGGACTTCTACGAAGGTACTTACAAACCAGATACCTGGTGTCTGGGTTCGCAGTACTGGGGCCGCATTCCTCACGTACCTGATTACAAGGCTCGGTTTGGCATCTTGCTTGATATGGTAGGCGGAAAGAATGCCACATTCTACTACGAAGCGTTCTCCAAGCAGACGGCGAACAATGCCATGAAGAAAATCTGGAAAATGGCCGACCATCTGGGTTACAGCAATTACTTCATCAAGGAAGACGGAGGTCAGGTTACCGACGACCATGTGTATGTAAACCAGTACCGCCAGATTCCGTGCGTAGATATTATTCACTACGATACGCAAAGCAACACTGGCTTTAATCCGACCTGGCACACACTGGATGACAGCTTAGAGAATATTGACAAAGCCACTCTTCAAGCCGTAGGACAAACGGTGATGGGAGTAATTTATAACGAAAAATAATTAAACACTACCGCAATGAAAACTATCAATGAACTCCAGGACGAAGTGATCGAAGAATTCAGCGACTTCGACGATTGGATGGACAAATATCAGCTGCTGATTGATTTAGGCAATGACCAGCAGCCGCTTGACCCGAAATATAAAACTGAACAGAACCTGATTGACGGCTGTCAGAGCCGCGTTTGGTTACAAGCTGATCTGGTAGACGGCAAAGTGGTATTTCAGGCAGAGAGCGACGCATTAATCGTAAAAGGTATCATATCTTTACTTATCCAGGTGGTATCTGGACACACACCTGACGAAATTCTGGAATCCGACCTTTACTTCATCGAGAAGATTGGACTGAAAGAACACCTCTCACCAACCCGTAGTAATGGTCTGCTTGCCATGGTAAAACAAATGCGCATGTATGCCTTAGCATTCAAAGCCAAAATGCAAGAAGCATAATCTCACAAAAGATTATCAAGGTAATCACATAAAAAGCTCGTGAAGCAGGTTTAAATCTGATTTCACGAGCCTTTTTTATTGACAATGTTTTCCCAAGACCTTGATGTTTTTCAATCCCAATAGAGCATAAAAAAGGCTATGCAAACGCATAGCCTTTTAAGTATATAGCATGTTACAGAATTATTCAGCTTTAGGGGCTTCCTCTGTAGTAGCTTCAGTTGCAGCAGCTTCAGCAGCCGGTGCTTCTGCAGTTGCAGCTGATTTCTTAGAACGACGAGTACGAGTAGCTTTCTTGGCAGCTGTCTTAGCTATGTTCTCGTTGTAGTCAACCAATTCGATGAAACACATTTCAGCGTTATCACCCAAACGGTGACCAGTCTTGATAATACGAGTGTAACCACCCGGACGATCAGCAACTTTTACAGAGATTTCTTTGAACAGTTCAGTTACAGCATATTTGTCCTGAAGATTGCTAAATACAACACGACGTGAGTTAGTAGTGTCATCTTTAGATCTTGTAATCAGCGGCTCAACGAACTTCTTCAAAGCTTTAGCCTTTGCAACAGTCGTAGTGATTCTTTTGTGCTTGATCAAAGAACATGCCATGTTTGACAGCATTGCATTTCTGTGAGAAGCAGTACGACCTAAATGGTTGAATTTTTTATTATGTCTCATTGTTTATTCTTTGTCTAATTTATACTTAGAAATATCTGTTCCAAACGAAAGATTCAGACTCTCGAGCAAATCATCAAGCTCAGTGAGCGATTTCTTACCGAAGTTACGGAACTTCAGCAGGTCGGTCTTATTGAACTGAACCAAGTCACCCAATGTTTCTACATCGGCAGCCTTCAAACAGTTCAAGGCACGAACTGACAAATCCATATCAACCAATTTGGTCTTCAGCAACTGACGCATGTGCAATACTTCTTCATCGAATTCTTCATTTCCTTCTGCATCTGATGTTTCAAGAGTAATCTTTTCATCAGAGAACAGCATGAAGTGGTGAATCAAAATTTTTGCAGCTTCTTTCAGTGCTTCCTTCGGGTGAATGGAACCGTCCGTCGTAATTTCCAGCACCAACTTTTCATAGTCAGTCTTCTGTTCTACACGATAGTTTTCTACCGCATATTTCACATTACGAATCGGAGTGTAAATAGAATCGATAGGAATTACATTCACATCGGTGCAGAATTCACGGTTTTCGTCAGCCGGAACATATCCACGACCTTTGTTGATTGTAATGTCTATCTGCATAGTTGCTTTTGAATCTAAATGGCAAATAACCAATTCAGGATTTAACACTTCAAATC
>ENA-OYWW01000556-OYWW01000556.1-human-gut-metagenome-genome-assembly--contig:-NODE-556-length-17559-cov-7.585123_pt1 | contig 17559 bp, 19 predicted proteins | sample MGYA00244817_ERZ653410 | MGnify/ENA primary metagenome ERZ653410 (study PRJEB26926, sample SAMN06164973) | human gut metagenome | biome: ENVO:00009003; feature: ENVO:2100002; material: ENVO:00002003...
GTCTGTCATATCAGCAATACGCATGGCTTGGTGCGCTTTGCAGACGGAGCAAGCAAACTCAAAGCGCAGTCATCCGTTCACTCATTGAGAACGGAACGGTGCGTGAGCGAATCACGAAAGAGCATATCCACATCATCCGTCAGTTGATAGGTGAAAGCACAAATCTTAACCAGTTGGCGAAACAGGCAAACACCTACGGATTCTTCACCGTAGCGGACAGATGCAAGGAAATGGCTCAACACATTAATCAACTTATAAAACGACTGAAAGATGATAGGTAAACAAACTAAAGGAACGTCATTCGGTGGTTGCGTCCGCTATGTCCTCAAAGAGGAAAAATCCAAGCTATTAGAAGCAGTCGGAGTAGGAGGGACACCCGAACAGATGGCAAAGCAATTTGAGTTACAAGCATGACTCAACGACAAGGTAAAGAATATTGTCGGACACACCTCGCTCAACTTCTCACCGGAAGACAGCGCAAGACTAAGGTCCGATGATGCTCTGATGCTGAGCATAGCGCACGACTATATGAAACTGATGGGTATTGAAAACACGCAATACATCATTGCCCGTCATATCGACCGAGAGCATCCGCATTGCCATATCGTTTTCAACCGAGTGAATAATGACGGCAAGACGATTAGCGACAAGAATGACTTCCGAAGGAATGAAAAAGTATGCAAAATGCTAACCGCCAAATATCGCTTGCACTTTGCTAATGGTAAAGACCATATCAAAGAGGAACGCTTACGCCCCTATGATAAGGCAAAGCATGAGATATACAAGGCATTGAAAGAAGAACTGTCCAAAGCTCATAGTTGGGATGATTTGAAAGAAGTACTTGCAGACCGGGACATTGATATGAAATTCAAGGTCAGTCGGACTACACGGGAAATGCAGGGTGTCAAGTTTGAGTACAATGGTTTTTCTTTCTCCGGTTCAAAGGTCAACCGAGAATTTAGCTACTTGAATATCGACAACCGATTGGAAGAGAATGCTTGTGCATCCTTGTTGGAGTCTGCTAAACAGAAACCGAAACAGCAAAAAGAAGAGCTACAGCAGAGCGTTTCTCATTCCGATGATAGTTTCGGTATCAGTTTCGGTTTGCTAAACGGCAGCTCATCCTACGATGCCACTGCCACAGAAGAAGCGGAGTTCAATCGCCTGATGAAAAAGAAAAAGGCTAAGCGCAAGCGAGGCTTTCATTTATAATCCATTTTTATTAACATTTTAAATTCAATTATTTATGGTACAAAAAGATTTAATTCTTGATTTTAATCTCTACTTGTGTGAGAAATTTGGCTACAGAGAAAGCTGTAGCGTGATGCAAAATGCCAACGGCTTTTGTGTGGACATCCGTGAACGTGATTTAGACTGCTATATCCGATTCTGGGAGTATAGCTGTGGAAGAGGCAACTTCCCAGACTGGTCTATCATCATTGTGCGCAGCAACTTCAAGAAGAACCAAGAAGAAAGCCTGAAAGACTTGGCTCGGTTCTTCAAGGAGTACATGCCACGCTACGGTTACAAATACCTCTGTACCGAGGACGATGACTACAAGTATTATCAGACACTTGGTTTAAAGTGTATAATGGACGGTTTTTGTCCCAATTATGCACTAGCACTGAAAGATTTGAATGTCTGATACATGGTTTTAGAGTTATGGAGGGGATTTTCCTCTCCTTAATCTTTTCAATGTACCTTATGATAAAACAGGTTCCCCAATTATAAATGTTGGTAAAAGTGTTATTACTCCATTCTCATAATGTACGCAATGATTGAGAGCGAAGAAATTACTATAAAATTCCTTCGCTCTACATATTACATCATTTCCCCAGCGATTTAAAGACTTTCGCAATACAACGCTTTTTCTGTTCCATATTTGGATGAACATATAAGTCCAATGTAGTTGATATGTTGGAATGCCCTAACAATACACTAACGGTTTTGTAGTCACAGCCAGCTTCTATACAACGAGTGGCAAAACTATGGCGAAGCCCATGATATTTTAATTTAGGAATACCCAATTTTTCCATTAATTTGCCGTAATAATTACGGTAGGTACGAGGTTCGGTTGGATATTCATCATTAGTCAAGACATAGAAATCTTCATTAACGACCTTCTTTAGTGGTTTTACCATTGCAAGAAGCTCCTTTGTCATAGGAATTTCCCGACATGAGTTTTGTGTCTTGGGAGTATTGATTACCAACTCAGTATGTTTCTTCGTTCCATCAATAATGTAAATCCGTTCAATTGTACGATTAACGGTAATCGTTCCCTCAGAAACATTGATGTCACTCCACTTCAAAGCGCAAACTTCCCCAATACGAAGTCCTGTACAAAGACTGATGTAGATACCCAGTCCGGTAAAGGAGAAATGGTTTTGAATATGATTGAGTATTTTCTTGTGATTGGCAACTGACAGTACTTCCAATTCTTTGGTTGTTGAAGAAGACGGATATTTGATGTCCCACTCTTGATAATCCATCCATTCATTTTTCACACCGAATTTCATAACCATTTTCAGAACAATCAAAATGTCTTTTACGGATTTCACACTCAGCCCATTCTCAATTTTCCGCAAAACGAAGTCTTGCACAGCCTGTTCATGGAGCGTATCACTTTCTCCAAAGTTTGGAAGAATATGATTCTCCAAGATAAGCACATAAGCAGCCATTGTGGACTGTTTCACATAAGGTTGCTTGTACTCTTTCCATGCAACCGAGATTTCTCTAATTGTCTTTTGTCTCATAATCGTATATTAATATGTTGTACATATAATTAGAGAATAATAAATCACTGATGTTCCCCATTTGAGATTTCCTGAGTTTAGTGGGGAGTGGGTAACAAAATCAATAAACGATTTAGCGGTTGTTATTGGCGGTGGAACGCCTGATACTACTGTAAAATCATATTGGGATGGAGAAATACAATGGTTTACCCCTTCTGAAATAGGTAAAAATAAATATGTTGATTCAAGTTTGCGTACCATAACAGAAGTGGGGTTAAACAATTCCAGCGCAAAACTTTTGCCTCCCAATACGATACTTTTAAGTTCTCGTGCCACCATTGGAGAATGCTCATTATCTCTCAGAGAATGTGCTACAAACCAAGGTTTTCAATGTCTTGTATCTAAAAAATGCAATGTTGATTTTCTCTATTATCTGATACAAACAAAGAAGAAAGATCTAATCAGGAAGTCTTGTGGGTCAACCTTTTTAGAAATTTCGGCAAATGAAGTTCGTAAAATTCAAGTGTCAGTTCCATCTGATGTTGAGCAACAAAAGATAGCAGAGTTATTGTCGTTGATAGATGAGCGTATTGCTACTCAAAACAAAATCATTGAGAAACTGCAGTCCTTAATCAAAGGACTAAGAGTATGTTGTATGCAAAGAGTTTATGGCAATAACGTGTATTTAAGCGAAATTGCACAAATATATCAGCCGCAAACAATATCTTCAACAGAATTAACAGAAGATGGTTTTCTTGTATATGGGGCAAATGGGATTATTGGCAAATATAAGGATTACAATCATGAAACGGAACAAATTTGTATAACTTGCCGTGGAAATACTTGTGGTATGGTAAATTATACAAAACCAATGTCTTGGATAACTGGAAATGCAATGGTGATAAATACAGATAAGTATCAAGATAAGGTGTGTAAGAGATATTTATATCATTATCTTTCTGCGTATAACTTCAATAGTATTATTTCTGGCTCTGGACAGCCGCAAATAGTACGTACTCCATTGGAAAAGTTAAAAATAACATTGCCCACTATTTCTGAACAAAAACAGAAGGCAATTATTTTTGATAAAATTCAAGACAAAATAGATATTAATCATAAAGTATTAAATCTTTATATAGGTCAAAAGCAGTATCTACTCCGTCAAATGTTCATATAAACATCTGGCGGAGCAAGTATTGCTTCAAATAATTATAGGAATCATACTGTGCGATTTGATTTGATAGTTTTCTTTCCAAAGATTGCATTAGGTTTGCGATGAAACTTTGCTTACTTTTACAAGGTATAGGCAACCTTAAATCCGTGAGAGTTGATAGCACTATATAAGGAGTGTTGCTTGAACTCTTTTCTATTGCAATTCTTTTGGGTAGCAGTACTTTTAACGCCCATTTAATGTATTGGATATTTTCGGAGAACAAGTCTAATACATAAGTCCTTTGATAAGCATTAAACTTTCCCTTATAATAATTGATATATCCCAAATTAGCACCATTTCCAGAGATTAGTAAAGCTTCTGTATCAAAAGCGAAGCTATCAATTTTGAATGGTTGTTCTGCACAAGTAAAAAATGGATAAATCCCATTATCTACCTGTGCATTTGCATCAAGTTTCCCTGTTGTAATTTGACAAATATCACCAAGTTTTACATATGTGTTTCCACTTGTTGATTCTTTAATGCAATGCTGTGCAATTCCTTTGATTAAGGATTGTAAAGTTTGTAGGTCTGCGATTAGTAAACATTTGTTCGCACGCAAAGATTTGTTAGAAACTACTATATGCTTGTCGAATATTGCGACATTGAAAAATGGTTACGCATTCCAGAGTGGCAAGTATAATGCACTGGGCAAATGGAAAATCCTCACAATAACAAATGTGTCTGGCGAGCGATATATAAACGATGAAGATTACAATTGCATAATCAACTTGCCGAACGATATACAAGACCACCAAGTTTTAAAAGAAGGAGATATTTTAATCTCTCTTACGGGTAATGTTGGGCGTGTTTCTCTTTGTAAGGATGGAGACTATTTGCTCAACCAACGAGTTGGTTTGTTACAACTTGCGAAAAATGTAAATCAAGAGTTTCTATATCAAATTTTATCTTCTCAAAGATTTGAAAATAGTATGATTGCTTGTGGTCAAGGTGCTGCCCAAATGAATATTGGCAAAGGGGATGTAGAAAGCTATGTATTACCATATTCCTCGAATGTCAATAACATTCTTTTGGTCGCAAAAATATTACACTCATACGATGAGTACATCATTAATGAGCAGCGGAAACTAACATTGCTAACCATGCAGAAGCAATATTTCCTTGCCCAGATGTTTATATGAACATCTGTTGCAATAGATATAGCTTTTGTTTCTGCATGACATTCTGTATTCTTTCTTCAATCTCGGCTTTTCTTTCAAGCGATGACAGAAAAGTTGAGATTTTTATTTGCCACTCAATTTTTGGTACTATTATTTTGAACATTGCCAAGTCTTTCTTCTGAATATTGGGTAAGCCAGAACCTATACGCAGTTTCATTATGGCATCCTCATTCGATTTAAGATAATGGTACAAGTACATATTATCCACCTTGTCTGCAATGTTTTGAATGGAATAACAATGACCACCGCTCCAAAATGGTGAGGTGTTGAATTGTACATACCCACAAGAGTTTCCGCCCTCACTTATTGAAATAGTACTGGCTTCTACATTGTAATTGTCATAATAGCCAGATGGCTCTGTACCACCATTCATTACATAATAATTACCACTATCAGAGAGATTTTCCCCATTGATTTGTTTACCCTTAACAATGTCACATAGATCAGACAGTAGAACAGTAAAACCTTTTACGCTTTTGAAAAGTCTTTCTGAAATCGCAGACTTTAGTTTCTTCAAGTCCTCAATGATTTTGTTTTGGGTGACTATTCTCTCATCCAAAAGTTGAAACAATCGTGAAATTTTTCTCTGTTCTACTACAGCAGGAATAGAAAAACTGAAACTTTCCATTTGATTTTTATCCCCTCTCGGCATTTTTACACCTTTGGCACCGCTCATAACATAATTGATGAACTTATCTGACGCAATTACATTATAGAGAAATTCTGGTTCGCAGGTTTTACTTCTCAGAACAAATACATCTGCACTACAGCCACCTATTCTATCTGAGAACCACACTTTTTTTAGATAGGGACGAATATTTGATAACAGTATATCATTCTTTTTATATGCTACGACATTGGTATTTGCTGGAATAGAAATAGCTGATTGCACACCTTGAAAATTTTGCAGAATATTCTCCGTTGAGATATACGTACTCTCATCTAATAGCCCAGATGAAATTCTCTCTTTCTGAAAATCCGCAACATCCTTTAGAGATACATTAACCCACTCCTCCGTAAACTCAGGAAATCTCAAATGGGGAACATTAAGGACTTTTTTATCTTTATTATCTATTGCCATAGTTGTCATTATTTTATAGGATTCAAGTCAAATGGAAGCAATGGTGTTTCATCATTACCCTCATTAAAACGGTCAAAATCCGATATGTATGATTTGTCTTGAATCAGTTTATATTTTTCGTATTCGCTATAAGCCTTATCTCTTGCTTCCTCTTGTGTTACTTTTCCGGCTGTATCGCACGGCTCGTAATCCATCGTTGCAAGATATTGTTGAAGGAACTTTTTCCAATCATCCATAGTTGAAACGATATGACGTGCAGCACGTGATTCTGCCATATCAAGAAAGGCAGTTGTGATAAGATTCAACTGGGACAATTCTGAATCTGACAGGTAATTTTTTGCGACGATGGTATCAGACTTTTGCACTCTTCCGTTAGGAGCTTTCTTCCACGTGGTAAGCCCCATATAAGGTTGCTCAGAATCAGCTCGTTGATAGATAATTTCCGCTGCCGTATGATGGGTAACGGCAAGGTGCATCATATTCTGTACCATCTTGAAGAACAACTTTGTATCTTCTGATTTCGGGTCATAATCCGCACTACATTCTGCATAAATGTCAGTTATCTTTTGGTAATATCTGCGCTCTGAGGTACGTATCTCACGAATACGCTCAAGCAAATCGTCAAAATAGTCTTTCCCGAAATGTTTGCCCTGTTTCAGTCTCTCATCATCAAGGGCATATCCTTTAATGATAAACTCTTTCAGCACTGAAGTAGCCCAAATACGGAATTGAGTAGCTTGATAGCTGTTTACTCTATACCCCACCGCCACAATAGCATCGAGGTTGTAAAATAGCGGCATACGTTCCACTTCCCGGTCTCCTTCTGTTTGAACTATCCCAATTTTTCGGATAGTTGCCTCTTTGGAAAGTTCTCCTGTTTCGTAAATTTGTCCGAGATGATAATTTATAGTTCTGACATCAACTCCAAACAAGTCCGCCATTCTTTTTTGTGACATCCAGAATGTTTCGCTGTTGAAAATGACTTCTACCCGTGCCTCCCCTTGTGCTGTTTTATACAACAATATATTAGAGCTTAGTGAATTATGCATAAGTTCTGCCATTGAGACAGATTGTGAGAAAAAGTCCCGTGCTTGTTGGACGAGCAACTTTTTACCATCAGCATTTTCCGCAATAATCATACATGCCATACGAGAGAGACGGAATATATTTACCTTGCGGAATGAGCCGTTTCCTATCTTGACCATATCAACCGCTTGGTTGAAATGTTCATCCACATTCATCCCTTTTTCTCCGGCTACTTTAATGGCTTTATCTATGACTCGTTGAAATTTCCAATAAGCAGAATAGCCCATCGCACCACAAAGGTCACGGGAACTCCAGTATTCATTCCCGTTTTCATCCTTGCGGCATATATTCTCAAATGAAGGAGTCATCTGAGGTATGTTGTCATTTTCACCCATTGCTATTACTTTTCTGAACTATTCTACCAGTCCCAATTCTTTCAGGTACACTTCAATCTCTTTGTTGAGTTCAGCACGTTTGGCTTCCAACTCCTTTATCTCTGCCATTACAGCCTTTATGTCGATAGGTTCTTCCTCTTCAAAGGTATCAACGTAACGTGGAATATTCAGATTGTAATCATTCTCGGCTATTTCTTGAAGAGAGGCAAGGTGACTGTACTTTTCTATTTCCTTGCGGTCACGATAAGTTTCGACAATCTTTTGGATATGTTGCTCACGAAGTTTGTTCTGGGTCTTTACCTTTTCAAACTCCTTGCTTGCATCAATAAACAGAATATTGTCATCTTCCTTACGACATTTCTTGAAAACAAGAATACAAGTCGGAATACTTGTACCATAGAAAATATTCGCAGGTAATCCTATAATGGCATCCACATAGTTTTTCTTTTCTATAAGGAAACGACGGATAACTCCCTCCGCATTTCCTCGAAATAGTACACCATGCGGAGCAACACAAGCCATTGTACCACCCTCGTTCAAGTGATAAATCATGTGCAGAATAAATGCATAATCGGCAGTCTTACGTGGTGCAAGCCGTCCTGCTTTGCTGAAACGATCATCAGTATTGAATTTGTCGGCAGCACTCCATTCGGCTGAGAACGGAGGATTTGCAACCACTGCATCAAACTGAGTATCACCAAAAGCATCCCATTCAAGTGTATCACCATTTTCAATCTTGAAGTTGCTGAATCTGATGCCATGAAGCAACATATTCATTCGGGCAAGGTTATAAGTTGTAGGATTCTTTTCCTGTCCATAAATATCAACTGCATTTCCAATATTAGCAGCACGAAGAAGCAACGAACCACTACCGCAAGTAGGGTCATATACATTGCGTAAACGCTGGTGTCCGATGGAAACAATTTCTGCTAAGATACGGCTGACTTCCTGCGGAGTATAGAACTCTCCAGCCTTTTTTCCGGCTCCTGCGGCAAATTGCGAAATCATATATTCGTAAGCATCACCCAAAATATCAATCTCCTGTGATGCCTCTACTCCGAAGTCTATATCATCTAATGCAAGAAGCACGTTACTAACGAGCGTGTTTTTATCGTCGGCAGTCTTGCCCAATTTAGGTGATGCCAAGTCTATATCTGAAAACAATCCGCCAAAATCTTCTTCACTATCCTGTCCTAAAGTACTGTCTTCAATACGCTTCAATGAACGTTCAAGCATAGGCAAGATATTTTCTTTACGCTTGATAGCCTCTATTACGGACGAAAACAAGAATTTCGGTTCTATGAAATAGCCGATATTCTCCAAGCATTGGTTCTTTGCTTCCTCTTGAAGTTCCACCGCATCGGCATCATCCATTTTCCACAATTCCTTAAAGGTTATTTCATCATCCACCAAGGCATTGTTGGCATACTTCTCTATTTTTTCCGACAAGTACTTATAGAAGATGAAACCTAATGTAAAATACATAAAGTCACTTGCCGACATATTGCCACGCAAACGATTTGCAACCTCCCAAAGTTGGTCACGGAGTTTCTGCTGTAATTCTTCGCTCATAATATCTTATTCCCAATTAAACGTTTTTATAATACTACGCAATCTTTCCATTATTCTCGTCAAAGCCTTTCGGGTTTTGATAAGACCGAGATGCTTCTCTTTCAATGCCTTTTGTATAATTTCAGGCTGTTCTTTTTGTAAATAGTCATACTCTTTTATGTAAAGATTAAGCACTTCGGCAGAAATTTGTTCATCATCCGCCAAATCACTCACAGCCTTATTGCGTTCTGACACAATATATTGGTTCAAACGTTCCTCTAATTCATTTGTTCCATCTGCTCTATTGCGCCCATTCATGAAGTTTTCCTTGTCTTCATCTACATTCTTTTGAATAAAGCCGTCGATGAGTTTTGCTTTGCCTCGCATTCCAGCATCCTTAATCATTGTATCAAGGATATGCTTGCGCTTTTCTGAATAATCATCGCTATATGGGTCAAGTTCCGCAATGAGTTCAAGAATATACGCTACATTGATAATATCACTATGCAGAAGTTCAAGACAGAAATCAATGTCTTCCAGCCCTTGACTATTGCCATATGGAACAGGATCTTCCGCAACAGTTGACTGTGTAGCAGGTGGGTCAATAAAACCAACCGTAATGTCGAGGTATTTACTCTTATAATCATTAAACTGCTGTTCGGTCATACCGAGGTCTTCAGCATCCTCGCTGTAATCTTCGTATATCTGGATTTCTGCATGTTTACGGATAATGTCTCTGAACGCAAGTACAAAATTCTTCTTGTCATTTTCACTTTGCAGAAGGTCTATACTACTTGGCGTTGGATATTTTTGCAGAAAATCTGTTGCCAAACCCTTGTACTCATGCTTAACTTTTTCAAACGGAGGACGTACTATATCTTCAGGATTGTCGGAATTGCTAAACAGTTTTATAGACGTATCAACATTGTTTTTCAGATCACGGAAGCATACGATTTTACCGAATCGTTTCTTCTCGTTCAACACTCGGTTGGTACGACTGAATGCTTGCAGCAAACCGTGATATTCCATATTCTTATCCACATAAAGTGTGTTCAGTTTTTTACTGTCAAAACCAGTAAGGAACATTCCCACGACAAGACAAAGGTCAAGCGGTTTCATATCCGCTTTCTTCTTTTTCATGCGCAGGTTGATGTCATCATAGTAAGCACGAAAGTTCTCTGTTGTAAAAGATGTGCCGTAGTTTTCATTATAATCATCCATAATGGATTGTAGTTCATCTGCTTCGCCCACACTTTCGCTGACATATTTTCCCGTACCCATACCAGTCTGTTCATCATCTTGACTATTATTGGCTGCGTATGTAAATACTGCACCTATACGGATTTTAGGATTCAATGATTTGAAAATCTTGTAATAGCGGATAAGCATAGGAACAGACTGTACAGCAAACAATGCGTCAAACTCTCCATCAAATGTAGATTTATTGAAGTTGTTAAGGATAAATCTTGCAATCTCCTCCATACGAGTTTGGTTATCGTTATCTACAATCTCGTTACCATGATAATACTCCACTAGGAAACCAAGCACATTTTCATCAGCAATAGCATCTTTGATGAGATATTTATGAAGACAATTGCCGAAAATTTCTTTTGTCGTATGTCCATCCACTGCATTTTCGGTAAAGATAGGTGTTCCCGTAAAACCAAAAATCTGGGCATTATCAAAGAACTTCATAATCTTTTTATGGCTATCCCCAAAATGACTACGGTGACACTCATCAAAAATCATCACGATGCGTGAATGACGGATAGCGTCAATCTTGTTGCTATACCACGTCTTACTAACTGCCGCATTAAGTTTTTGAATGGTGGTTATGATGATTTTGGAATTGCTTTGAAGTCGCTTCACGAGTTCATCCGTATTGTCGGTACTATCCACTGCACCCGGCTCAAAAGCCTCGTATTCCGATTGCGTCTGAGTATCGAGATCATGACGGTCAACAACAAACATCACCTTATCCACATCATCCAATTCTGATACAAGTTGTGCAGCCTTGAATGAGGTCAATGTTTTTCCGGCACCTGTTGTATGCCAGATATAACCATTATCATTGGAGTTTTGTACACGATCCAAAATCTTCTCTACCGCATAGAATTGGTAAGGACGAAGTACCATCAAGCACTTGTCGCCCTCATGCAGCACAATATACTTTCCTATGATTTTGCCAAGCGTACATTTTTCCAAGAAGAATACGGCAAACTTGTCCAATTCATTGAACGGATGATTGGCGGCATCTGTCCAGTTGAATGTGAACTTATACCCACTATTTGGATTATTGGCAAAATAGCGAGTGTTAACGCCATTGGATATAACAAACAACTGGATATAATCAAACAATCCGTGAAACGAAGTCTTGTGATAACGCTGTATTTGGTTGTATGCCTGTTTAAGTTCCACGCCACGACGTTTCAATTCAATCTGCACAAGTGGCAAACCATTGATTAGGATCGTCACATCATAACGGCATTTTTTACGTCCTTCCACTGTGATTTGGTTGGAAACCTGAAATTCATTCTGACACCACTGTTGCCTATTTAGAAATTCCACCCATATACGCTGTCCATCAGCCGTATCAAGCGGATATAAATCACGGAGTTTCTTTGCCTTTTCAAAGCGAGTACCACCTTCAAGGTATATGAGAATCTTCTCAAACTCTTCTGTCGTAAACTCATTGCGTCCATATTCCTCCAGCCGTTTGCGGTTATGAACCTCCAACTGCCGCTTGAAATTGGCATACAAATTATCCTCTTCTACAATTTGGACATATTCATAGTCCATTTGTTGAAGAGTGGTTATCAGTCCGGCTTCCAATGCCGCTTCACTTTGTGTTGACATATCCTTGCCCTATTATGAGTAGTTACTACTTATGCTATTAGTATTCTGACATCCAATACCTTTTCGATTTTACATAGATTGCAAATGCATCTAAAACCATCAAATCGATTCAGGTTCTATTGCAGTCTTTCTTTTTTATCGGTTATTAAATCCTTCAAATCAACTTGTAGAATCTCGGCAATCCGCTGGAGCGTTTCCAAATTAGGTTGAATCCTATTGCAAGCATAAGCATTGACCATGCTAAAACTCTTATCCAATTGTTTGGCTAACCACGTTTGAGAAATGCCTTTTTCCGAAAGGACTGCCTTTATTCTATTCAGTTTCATTCTTTAATACGATTTTATAGTGCAAATATAGCGAATTATATTCGATAATTGTGATTATTTTTGTACTTTTGCACCTACAAGGTAAATAACTTGGATTCACGCATATGACAGCCAAAGATAGAAGTAGATTACATCGAGGTTATAAACGCTTCTTACGTCAGCTAAAAACAAAGAGACAAAAAAGAAGAAAGGCTCAAATCCTATGCGAAGAGAATGCCCGCTATAATAGGAAAAATGGCGTGATTCTCTCCGTAGATCAATTGTTGTCTAACACACTTTCTCCAAGTGTTTCGTATCTACTTAACTGCATAAGCAGTCCTCTTAATTACGAATTGATAAATAAAGAGAATAATAACACTAATTGTTATGTTGAAATACCAAGACTTTTTTCTCTAATTGAAAATCCCCAAGAAAGTTATTCCGCAATCAGAAAACTGATAGTTTTGTCTTTATTTTCAAACTATCCAGAAATATTCATTGACTATACCAAATGTGATGAATTCACTCTTGAGGCTCAAGTTTTGTTAGACTTAATACTTAAGGATATATTTAGGTTTTACAATAGATGTCGAAAGAAAAAGCGCTTTAAAAAGTACGCAAAAAGGATTACAGACAGATCTACTAGGGGAAGTTCCATAAGAACCATGTTATTTTCCGTAGGTTCTTTAGCAATTCATGCAAAAAAACAAATAGAGTTTTCTCATGTTGTTCCGTATAATCTTTGCATTCATCGTTCTGAAGTTGATACTATTCGACAAGCAGAAATGAAGGACATAGACACAACTACTTTATCTGACTATGTTGATACTTGTTTGTCAAAAATGGGTCGTAATTTAGAAGATGAGCAAATAGATGATTTATGTACCGTTATTGGAGAAATTCTCATTAATGCAGAAGAACATTCTTCTACGAAATGTCGCTATTCGATAGGATATTTTGAAGAACAAGAAATAGATGGAGAAAAAGTTGGAGTATTCCAACTAGTCATAATGAATTTAGGAATGTCGATTTACGAGAAATTCAAAGATGAAAATTGCCCAAATCCTATTATATCTGATAAGATGAAGGAGTTGTCAAAACAATACACACACAAAGGATTCCTAAAAAAGAAAGAATTTGAAGAAGAAACTTTATGGACACTATATTCTCTACAAGATGGAGTTACTTCAGTATCCCCAGAAAAATATAAAAATAGAGGAAATGGCTCTTTGCGCTTTATCGAAAGTTTTTACAACTTAAAAGGTTGCAACGCATCAAAATTATCAAAGATGACGTTACAATCGGGAAAAGCAAATATTGTATTTGACGGTAAATATCCAGTAACAGAATCTATGGTAAAAGGAGAAAAATATAGAGTCCTTACATTTAACAGCTCTGGAAATATTGAAGACAAACCTGATAATAAATACGTTAAATGTAGCGAGTTCTTTTTCCCTGGCACATTTATTCACGCATATATATATTTATAATTATGAAACAAAGTAAAGATAATATTATCAATTTAGAAGACTTTAGGGTCAAACGTGGCAATATTGTTTCTAAGGTTTTCACAGGTAGAGATCGAGGAGTCTATGTGAGAGAAAACTCACATATTGATGATATTGATTCTAAATATGAAACAATAGAGATCATTATTCCCGAAAATATCAAATCTATCAACCCCTCATTTTTTGAGGAGTTATTCAGAAATGTTGTCACAAAACATGGTAGGGATGAGTTTATGAACAAATACAAATTCCGTTCTTTGGGAACTTATAAATACGAAAGGACGTTATCAGAAGCCATTCAACGAATATTAAGAAATAACACTGCAATTGGATAATTATGGATACTTTACAATTGGTTATTGATTCTATTTCTAAAATAGCAATTATACCACAAAGCATTAGTCAAGGAATTTCACCACAACCTATTGCTTGTCTTGATGCGTTACATAAATTGGGAGTTGTATTAATCGCTTTATTTAATCTTATATTTTCTATTTATCTATACAAAACAAATAAAATAAACCAGAAAATAAAAGACATGAAAGTTAATAGACAAAATCTATTAAACATATTGATTCTCAACCACAAATTAAATGATTTCTATAAGATATTCGCCTGTATTCATACAGAATGTCAAATCCTTTTAAATACAGAAATAGGTGAGGAAAAACGAAAAGAACAAGCAAATGGAAAACTGGAAGAGCTATTTATTCAACTTAATTTAGAATTTATTACTACTCTACGAGCTGTTGACATAAAATTAAGTGATGAGATTTTATCTATTTCTGATACTCTACAAAGTAAATTATCCGAAAATATTTTTGATAATGGCGTAAATTTGCATGTTAGAGACAAATATGATGAATTGATTCAAACCCCCATTTCGAATGCAGAAATAGAAATACTAAAAAAACTATACGAGTTTTCGTAATTCAATACTAAGTGATATGTTAAGAATCAAATTATCACAAATGACACGAAAGCGTATTTAATTAGCAGAGATCAAACATGGATATATTTAGTGAATACATGAATGACGAAAACATCGAAAAAATGCGAAAGAGCTAAGCTCTGGCGAGCATCTATCGGGTTACAAGCAGTTGACAATCTGCGTGTATCCAGCTTTCTCATTGAGACTGCACGTAAACATATAGAAGGGCTTATTTCTATGGATGAGGTTCATAAAATGATAGATGAGCATTATGCACAAAAACGCAAGCAATCAAAACCAGATTGAATACTCACCTATCAGTATTATCGCCTTTCAGTTATTCGAAATTTTCGAATAACTGTCCCTCCGATGTACCATAAAAGCTACAAGGAAGAATATTCTAAGCATTGTGTATTTTACCGTTTTATAGTCTTTGTTAAAGCCTCGCAAGCCGTCCTTTCAATAATTCGCCATACTTTTCTTTTAATTCAGCACTTAGGAAAGAGTTTTGAATGATAGTCTCAAACTTGGGCAATAGTTTGATATATTTATTTATCAGTCGTTCTACAATCACATTCTCTATACCTAGCATGGAAGCTGATCGAATAAAATCCTCTCTTTGAAGCTTTTTCTTCCGACCATTCAAAGTCAATGCCAACTCTTCGTCATCCTTGGGATTGATGATAGCCGCATTTAGCAAATCATAAGCAGGGGTTAAACGTATCTTATCCGCCACCTCATACAAAGAGAAGTTTTTCAAGTGCATGTCGTTATTCCCTGTCAACCAAGAGAAAAGCACCAACTCAAAGAAATTGGTAACATCCATCTTTGGTAAAGACGAGTATTTCAAAACGACCTTGCCGACACGTTCATAACTGCTCTTGTATTTGTGCTCTGTTTGCCTTTCCGTCAGTTGGCACATATCTTCCATCGCAATCTTCTCTCCGGTAGAAGTCCTGTCTATCCGGCGGGTAAGATAGCATAGCGTATCATCTGCCATCCGCATCAGCGTATGAGGAACAACCTCAATACGTGCCACCTCAGCAAGGTGCATGGTTAAATCCTCAACCTCAGGCATCATTTCATATTGCGAGGTCTGTGGTTTACAAATATAACCGCCCCATAGCCCGACAATAGTCAATCTTTTACAGCCCTCATGTTCCTTCAAATGCAAGGATAATTTCGGCTGAACACCGGTCAAAGAGGTTTGTTCTTGAATGATTTGCAGAGCAAGCTGATCAAGTTGTTCTGTCGTATAATCAAGAACAGGCAATGTCGTTGTTCCGAAAAACTTTTTTATGCAAGCCGTGTGCATGTCCTTTTCCCCCTTTAAGAGCGGACGATAACAATATAAGCAATTACACATGGCTTCCCTCCTTTTCTTCCAATGGAATAACGCTTACTGCTCCGATACAATCCTTGCAGCATGTCAGCAACAACGACATCCGGTCAAGAATACTGATGTCTGTATTCCTCAACGCAACATCCAACAACCATCCTTCAGGAATCAAACCATCGAAAAATGGAAATAGTACATGACTTGTATATGCTTCCTCCTGTAAAGGCAATGTCATGCTAACCGCCTTTGCCGTTTCCGAAGAGAGATATTCCGGCAAATAGCGGAATTCATACCCGGCATCATTTTCTGTCAGAATACCTGCCAATTGGTCTTTGTAAAATATATGGGCTTGTCTCATTGATTATCAGTTTTAGAAGTGGCAACCATTTCATAATTGAAAAAGGCAAGGAGCTGGTTCACTTTATCGAGACGTAGCGTTTCCTTGCCCTGTTCAAGGTCTCGCACAAAGCGCAATCCTACTCCCGACTTCAACGAGAGTTCTTCTTGCGTCAGATTATATTGCTTTCGCAACATTTTGACCGTAGTAGAAAGATTATTCATAGCATCATACTTTATACCTTTTCGGGTACAAAGTTAGCATAAATATTCGATATTATATCAGTATGGGTATAATTTATTGTTTCACCACTGCAATTATATCAGACAGGGTATAATTCAATGAGGATTGAGATGTTAATACTAAGGCTAAAAACAAGTACAACGCAATGGTTCTACACTTTTCCAAGCGAATAATTCAGATTTGCTGCACTTTTTCCAGCGAATAACGCCCAAATGAAAACACTTTTTCAGACGAATAAATCATGTATTACCACATTTATTCAAGCCAATCATATATTTTCGTGCAAAATTTCAGTGCAAACCACAGAAATTCCAAGAAAACCACTACCTTTGCATTCAACAAGCGTTCTGTAACATACCTGCGGAAATGCCCTATCATTCAACACCTTGTATCTGATAGCGGACATTCGCAAAAAAGGCTAAAAGAAAGCGGTACAACACATATATGCAAAGCTATGAAATACACCGATTTGCATTTGTCCCCACATTCTGTGTATTTGTCAAAACAGAGGTTGTACCGATTAAAATGAATGGTCGCTGATAATCAATGATGTAAATATGCTGCATCGGGCAAATGACAAATATTTAAATAGCTGATTATTAGTAATTTAATAAATTTTATAGAATTTCTTTAAATACTATGCCAAAACGGATATAGCACATTGATAATCTGCATTATAAAACATTACAATCCCCAACAGAAAATTTTATAAAAAACAATTTTGTCCCTTTTGTTCCTCGAAATCCTCAAGGGACAAAAGAGGCACTTTCAGGATGTAAAATACAGAACTTCTCATTCTAAAAACCATAGATATATTTCTGTCTCTTATACACATCTGACGCTGCCGACGATCTTACGCGTGTA
>ENA-OYWW01000561-OYWW01000561.1-human-gut-metagenome-genome-assembly--contig:-NODE-561-length-17422-cov-7.741982_pt1 | contig 17422 bp, 10 predicted proteins | sample MGYA00244817_ERZ653410 | MGnify/ENA primary metagenome ERZ653410 (study PRJEB26926, sample SAMN06164973) | human gut metagenome | biome: ENVO:00009003; feature: ENVO:2100002; material: ENVO:00002003...
AGGTCTTCCTGGAAATATCCTGACAACCAACGCCGGAAAGATGACGAACTCAGGTATAGAGTTGACGATTTCTGCGGATATTTTGCGTGACGGTGCATTCAAATGGAATACAAGTTTTAATATTACGACTACTCGTAATAAGGTTGTGTCTCTGGCTAACGGTCTGGATAATATTATCAAAGGTGATGCCCGTGGATTGGAAATTACAAATATTACAGTACCTGGCAAATCTATCGGTCAGTTGTATCTGACACCGACAGGTGGAGTAGATCCGGAAACCGGGTTCCGTGTGTTCTATGGAGAGAATGGAGAACGTGTGCTGTATAATCATGCCTCAGAGGCAAAATGGATTCTTGAAGATGGAACACCTTATGAGGGTAGTCTGAAACCGGTAATTTGTGGCAATACGTTGCCTACTTGGTACGGTGGATGGAGTAATAACTTCTCTTACAAGAATTTTGACTTGTCTTTGTTCTTCCAGTTCTCGGGTGGAAACTATATTTATAATGGTACAAAGGCGACGGTAAGTGACATGCGTTATTGGAATAACTCGAAGGAGGTACTTCAGAATTACTGGACTCCGGAAAGAAAGAATGCCATGTTCCCGAAACCAGTGTATGGCGATAACTATTCTAATGGTTCGGCCATGCCTATCAGCGAGTGGGTGGAAAAAGGTGACTATTTGCGTTTGAAGAATATCTCATTGGGTTATACCTTCAATACGAAGAACTGGGCGAGTGCCATCGGTATCAGCAAGTTGCGCGTATATGCACAGGTGCAGAACTTGTTCGTAATTACGGGCTATTCGGGTATGGATCCGGAGGTGATGTCGAATACGACTAATGCTACTCTGGCTCCGGGTACGGATAAAAATACTTTGCCACAGGCACGTACATACACATTTGGTGTGAACTTGGCGTTTTAATTGTTGAATTTTTAAAAGCAGATTCGAATGAAAAAATATATTGTATATGCTATATTGATGGCTGGAACCACGTTGAGTAGTTGCAGCAGCAGTTTCTTGGATCAGGAACCACCTTTGTACATTGAGCCGGGAGATATTTATAATGATGCAAATCGTTTGGAAGCAGCTGTATTAGGCTTGTATGGTTCGATAAAAAATGATGCGTCGGATTCCTTCATGGGAGGAAAAACCTATCTGGTGTTTGATAACCGTGGAGAAGATATTGTAAATTCTGACCCGAACTTGATTACGCTGGCCAATACTTATAAGTTTAATGTGGGCAAAACAGATGCAGAAAATACGGTGACCTGGAGCATGGCATACGCTGCCATTAACCGTGTCAATATTTTCTTGGATGAGTTGGAAGGTGCTAAAGCTACTGCTGGAGAAAAGTATGAGCAGTATAAAGCGGAGGCAAAGTTTGTGCGTGCATTTGCTTATTACTATTTGAATAATCTGTATGCTACGCCCTACGTAATTAATCCGGATGCGAAATCTGTGCCTTTACGTTTGACTCCGGAAAAGAACGGTGAACACAATGCGTTGAAACGTGCTACAGTGAAGGAGGTTTACGAACAGATTCTTTCGGATTTGGAAAATATCAGTGCGTTGCCGGTAAAAACAAAAGCAGATGAACCGACTGTAACTCGTGCTACACAGGCGGCTGCCAATATGTTGAAGATGCGCGTATATATGTCCATGAATAACTGGACAGAGGCGGTAAAAGCAGGTAAGCTCGTGACAGGCTACGAACTGACTCCGAAGTTTGGAGATATGTTTAAGGCTCCTTATTATACAGATGAAACCATATTCTCTTTGCCGATGAAGGAAACAAACCGCCCGAACACCCAGCAAGGGTTGGCAGAATATTATTACGCTAAGAATACGATTCTGTGGGTAGATGTGGAAAACGGTATCATGAGCAAGCCGAATTACAATTCAGCTGATGATGCCCGTGTGCAGATGAAGAACGAAAAAAATCAGTTGCTGAAGTTTACGGATGCTGCACAGAAACTGGATTGGGCACCGATTTTCCGTTATGCGGAAACGTTGTTGAACTTGGCTGAGTGTTATGTAAATCTGGGTGGAACTGAAAATGAGAAACTTGCCAGAGAATGTCTGAAACAGGTGAGATTCCGTTCATTACCGGAGACAAGCAATCAGTTGGATATTGATCATTTGTCTGGTGAAGATTTGAAGATGGCGGTTTATAACGAACGTCGTCTGGAGTTTATCGGTGAGGCGATGCGAGGCATTGATGTGTTGCGTCGCGGAGCTAACTTTGAACGGAAAACACAGATTACTCCGCAAAGTAGCGGATATGTTTGGCCGATTCCACAAAGCGAAGAATTGATGAATCCGGATTTGAATAAATAAGGAAGAAGTAAAAAGAGCGTATCTGTAATGAGATGCGCTTTTTTTATTTATATTTGCGCTCTATAGAATTTAGATTTATACTGAATGAAAGAATTTGTAATATCAGAAGCACAGACAGAAAAAGCTGTGCTGGTAGGTTTGATAACTCAGACTCAGAATGAACGTAAGACCAATGAATATTTGGATGAGCTGGCTTTCCTCGCTGAGACGGCTGGGGCAGAGGTAGTAAAACGTTTTACACAGAAACTGGATACGCCGAACTCGGTGACTTACGTGGGTAAAGGTAAGTTGCAGGAGGTGAAAGAATACCTGGAGTTGCAGAACGAGAGTGAAGAGACGGAAATCGGGATGGTGATTTTCGATGATGAACTTTCGGCCAAGCAAATCCGTAACATTGAGAATGAACTGAAAGTGAAGATTCTGGACCGTACTTCACTGATTCTTGATATTTTTGCGATGCGTGCACAGACAGCCAATGCCAAGACGCAGGTGGAACTGGCGCAGTATAAGTATATGCTTCCGCGTTTGCAGCGTTTATGGACGCACTTGGAACGTCAGGGTGGTGGTTCCGGTGCCGGAGGTGGTAAAGGCTCTGTAGGTTTGCGTGGTCCGGGTGAAACTCAGTTGGAAATGGACCGTCGTATCATCTTGAATCGTATGGCTCTGCTGAAACAGCGTCTGGCAGAAATTGATACGCAGAAGTCTACTCAGCGCAAGAACCGTGGACGCATGATTCGTGTGGCATTGGTGGGATATACCAACGTGGGTAAATCGACGTTGATGAACCTGCTGGCCAAGAGTGAGGTCTTTGCGGAAAACAAATTGTTTGCTACGCTCGATACCACCGTGCGTAAAGTCATTATCGAAAACTTGCCTTTCTTGCTTTCGGATACGGTAGGATTTATCCGGAAATTGCCGACTGACTTGGTCGATTCGTTTAAATCTACGCTGGATGAGGTACGTGAAGCGGATTTGCTGGTACACGTGGTAGATATTTCACATCCGGATTTTGAGGAACAGATTCAGGTGGTAGAGAAAACAATTGCCGATTTGGGTGCAGGTGGAAAGCCGAGTATGATTGTATTTAATAAGGTAGATGCCTATACGTATGTAGAAAAGGCCGAGGATGACCTTACTCCGAAGACGAAAGAAAATATCACGCTGGAGGAACTGATGCATACCTGGATGGCGAAACTAAATGATAATTGTATCTTTATTTCCGCACGTGAGAAGACCAACATTGATCAGTTCCGTGATTTATTATATAAAAAGGTAAAGGAACTGCATGTGCAGAAGTATCCTTACAATGATTTTCTATATCAGACATACGACGAAGAATAACTACAAGAAAATATGACACAACACTATCGTTTACTGACAAAAGAAGAAATCGCACGACTGGAGGCGCAGCACTGTATAGCTTCCGATTGGAGTGGTGTAGAAGTGGCCGATGATTTTCATACGGATTATATTCATCACACCCGTTTTTCGGGAAAAGTGCGACTGGGCGTTTTTGAAAAAGAGTTTACTTTGGCTGGTGGAATGGCCAAACATTCTGGTGTATATTATGCAACCTTGCACAATGTAACGGTGGGTGACAACTGCTACATTGAGAATGTAAAGAATTACATTGCCAACTATGAAATAGGGCATGATACCTTTATCGAGAATGTAGATATCATCCTGGTGGATTGCCATAGCCGTTTTGGGAATGGAGTAGAAGTCTCAGTTTTGAATGAGACTGGCGGACGTGAGGTGATTATTCATGACCGTCTTTCTGCTCATCAGGCTTATATCATGGCTCTTTATCGTCATCGCCCGGTACTGATTGAGAAAATGCGGAAGATTATTGAGTCTTATGCAGAGTCACATGCGTCAGATACGGGTACTATCGGGAGTCATGTAATGATAGTGAATGCCGGTTACATCAAGAATGTACGGATTGGAGATTATTGTCAGATTGAGGGTGCCGGCCGTTTGAAGAATGGAAGCATCAATAGTAATGAGCATGCACCGGTGCATATCGGTTACGGAGTGATTTGTGATGATTTTATCATCTCAAGTGGCTCACACGTAGAAGATGGCACGATGCTTACACGTTGTTTCGTGGGGCAGGCTTGTCATTTGGGACATACCTATTCGGCTTCTGATTCATTGTTCTTCAGTAATTGTCAGGAGGAAAATGGAGAGGCTTGTGCCATTTTTGCCGGACCTTTTACCGTAACGCACCATAAGTCTACATTGCTTATTGCCGGCATGTTCTCGTTCATGAATGCAGGTTCAGGCTCTAACCAGAGTAACCACATGTATAAGTTAGGGCCGATTCATCAGGGGGCATTGGAACGAGGTGCTAAGACCACTTCTGATTCTTATATCCTGTGGCCCGCCCGTATTGGTGCCTTCTCACTGGTGATGGGACGTCATGTCACTCATCCGGATACTTCGAATCTGCCTTTTTCTTATTTGATAGAGGAAAAGAATACAACTTATCTGGTGCCGGGTGTCAATTTGCGGAGTGTAGGTACAATTCGTGATGCGCAGAAGTGGCCTAAACGTGACCAGCGGAAAGACCCGAACCGTTTGGACCAGATTAATTATAACTTGTTGAGTCCGTACACTATTCAGAAGATGATGACTGGCCGACAGATTTTGAAGGAACTGGCTCGTGTGTCGGGGGAAACTTCCGAGATTTACTCTTATCAAAGTGCGAAAATCAAAAATTCGGCACTGAATAAGGGAATCAAGTTTTATGAGACTGCTATCCATAAATTTCTGGGAAACTCTGTCATCAAGCGTCTGGAAGCCATTCATTTTGCTTCTGATGAAGAAATTCGTGCTCGTCTGCTTCCGGATACGCCGATTGGAACAGGAGAATGGGTGGATATTTCCGGACTGATTGCCCCGAAGAGTGAGATAGAACGCCTGATGGAGGATATTGAGTGCGACCGTTTGAACAGTGTGGATGAGATACACGACCGTTTTGCAGAGATGCACGCCAATTATTATACGTATGAATGGACGTGGGCGTATGAAAAAATGCTTGAATTCTATGGCTTGCAGGCTGATATGATTACAGCGGCAGACATCGCAGCTATCGTACGCCAGTGGCAGGAAGCTGTAGTGGGACTGGATAAAATGGTGTACGAAGATGCCAAGAAGGAATTTTCGTTGACTTCCATGACCGGATTCGGGGCAGATGGAAGCAGTGAGGAAAAGATGCGTGACTTTGAAGAAGTGCGTGGTGTGTTCGAAAGCAATCCGTTTGTGACAGCGGTACTGGAACATATAAAGGTAAAAACGGAGCTTGGAAACGAACTGATAGAACGTGTAAAGAATTTATTGTAAAATGGGAGGTACTGCGTATGGAAAGAATATGCAGATATATATGTTTGCTTTGCGTTTGCTTCATGGCTTTGCAGATGCAGGCCAATAGAAGAAAGGTGATGGAATCTCCGGGTTTCGTCTTGTCGAATACGGCGGAGATAGAATTCAAACGGATTATCCAAACCAGTGAACAGACTCAGGTCGATGCAGTGATGTATGGTAAGCCGGGAACTCCGGTTGTCATTTCCTCGAAAGCGGCATTGAAATGGGCCGATGGAGGAATGGCACAGCTTCGTGAGGCGGAACGTATTTCCATTGATGGAGTGACTGAGCCGGAAGTAATCGACGAGAATGGGACTTTGGAAGTAACTCTTTCTTTTTCGCCGGTTCCTTCGGATGTGCATGAAGTAGATTTTATCGAGCCGGAGATGGGATGGAACATCTTTGGCATCCAGTTGAGTAGGGAAGAACCTTATGTGTATGTGCCTAATTACCTTACTACAGATAAGCCGGAACGGAGCAATGAAATTCCAGAGCCGGGATTGGCAGTAGGAAAGGCTGTAGTAAACGGTTATATTTTAGGATATGATCCTAGAATGTCATTGTTCACGGAATTGGAATATGAAGACGGTCTTTTCCCTAAGGAGTGGAAGCAAAGCATTAAAGTCCGTCAGGATGGCTCGTTTCATCTGGAAGCAGAGTTGTTGCAACCAACTTTGACGGCATTGCGGTTGAACGAAGCGGTTTTGAAACTGTTTCTTGTGCCCGACGAAGAGGTGACGGTGTATATCAATCTTCCTCGCCTGAGCATGTCTGCTTCCCGTTTGCTGGGTAAACGTTACGAGAAAAAACAGAAGGCCTGGTTTGACGGAGCAGCTGAGACTATTAACCGGGAGCTGGCCAGTTCCCCTTCTTCTGCTGCACTGAATGCCTATCGTGCTGTAGAAAAAGGTTTGATGGAGAGTCCGGAGGTCGCTTCCAGGTTACAATCTGACTATGAGCAGGTGATGCCCATCTGTACCCGGATTACTGCTTCCTCTTCTTTGTCTTCTGATGACCGGAAAGTGCTGAAAACGGTGAATTTTCCGGAAATTCGTATGTATGTGGAAGCTGTGGCAGAAGCACTTCAGCAGAATGCCGAACGGATGGAGTCAGTGAAAGAAGCGGTGATTGCTTCGCTGGATGTGCAGGTAGAAGGGGCGGATATTCTTCCTAAGATTATTGCTCCTCATAAAGGGCGTGCCATCTTGATAGACTTCTGGGCTACGTGGTGTGGTCCTTGTAAAAAAAGTATGCAGTCTATGGTACCTCTGAAGAAAAATCTGTCATCGAAAGACATCGTATATATTTATCTGACGGGACCTTCTTCCCCAGAAAATATCTGGAAATCAAATCTGTCCAAGATGACGGGAGTGCACTATCGGCTTACTGACTCACAATGGAAGTATTTGTGCACTTCTTATGGAGTAACTGGAATTCCGGCTTATCTGATTATCAGTCATGACGGAAAATTGCAGGGACGTTATGTGGGATTCCCCGGGGTAGATGTACTGCAAAAGGACCTGATTCGTGCAATAGAAGAGTAAGAAGAATTACAGATAACTTTTTGTAGGAATTAAGGAAAAATTTCAATAATACTTTGTAACTTTGTGTCCACTAATAACTCACAATTAATTTAATGTATTATGGCAACACCCGAATTCAAGTATCAGCCAATGTTTGAACATGGCAAGGATACAACTGAATACTATTTGCTTACAAAAGACTATGTGTCTGTAAGCGAGTTTGAAGGAAAACCCATCCTGAAAATCGAAAAAGAAGGTTTGACTGCGATGGCCAATGCGGCTTTCCGCGATGTTTCTTTCATGTTGCGCCGCTCTCACAACGAACAGGTGGCAAAGATTCTGACTGACCCGGAAGCAAGCGATAACGACAAGTATGTAGCTTTGACTTTCCTGCGTAATGCAGAAGTAGCTGCCAAAGGCGTACTTCCTTTCTGTCAGGATACCGGTACAGCAATTATCCACGGTGAAAAAGGACAGCAGGTTTGGACTGGTTATTGTGATGAAGAAGCGCTTTCTCTGGGTGTGTACAAGACTTATACAGAAGAAAACCTTCGTTACTCTCAGAACGCTCCGCTTACTATGTACGAAGAAGTGAATACTCGCTGCAACTTGCCGGCTCAGATTGATATCGAAGCTACTCAGGGTATGGAGTATGAATTCCTTTGCGTAACAAAGGGTGGTGGTTCTGCTAACAAGACTTACTTGTATCAGGAAACAAAAGCCATCTTGAATCCGGCTACACTGGTTCCGTTCCTGGTTGAAAAGATGAAGACTTTGGGAACTGCAGCTTGTCCTCCTTATCATATTGCATTTGTAATTGGTGGTACATCAGCTGAAAAGAACCTGTTGACTGTGAAATTGGCTTCTACTCGTTTCTACGATAACCTGCCGACTACTGGTAATGAATACGGACGCGCATTCCGCGATGTAGAACTGGAAAAACAGGTATTGGAAGAAGCACACCGCATCGGTCTGGGTGCTCAGTTCGGTGGTAAATATTATGCACACGATGTACGTATCATCCGTTTGCCGCGTCACGGTGCTTCTTGTCCGGTAGGTTTGGGCGTATCTTGCTCTGCTGACCGTAACATCCGTTGTAAAATCAACAAAGACGGTATCTGGATTGAAAAACTGGATTCAAATCCGGGCGAACTGATTCCGGAAGAATTGCGTCAGGCTGGTGAAGGCAATGCTGTGAAGATTGACTTGAATCGTCCGATGCCGGAAATCCTGGCTGAACTGGATAAATATCCGGTAGCTACTCGTCTGTCTTTGAACGGTACTATCATCGTAGGTCGTGATATTGCACATGCCAAACTGAAAGAACGTCTGGATCGTGGTGAAGACCTGCCTCAGTATATCAAGGATCATCCTATTTATTATGCTGGTCCGGCTAAGACTCCGCAGGGTATGGCTTGTGGTTCTATGGGCCCGACTACTGCTGGTCGTATGGACCCGTACGTAGACTTGTTCCAGAGTCACGGTGGTTCTATGATTATGTTGGCTAAAGGTAACCGTAGCCAGGCTGTAACAGATGCCTGCAAGAAACACGGTGGTTTCTATTTGGGTTCTATCGGTGGTCCGGCTGCCATCTTGGCTCAGAACAACATCAAGAGCATTGAATGTGTAGAATATCCGGAACTGGGTATGGAAGCTATCTGGAAGATTGAAGTAGAAGACTTTCCGGCATTCATCCTGGTAGACAACAAGGGTAATGACTTCTTCAAACAAATCAAACCTCGTTGCACTGGCAACTGTAAATAATTGACACCTCTGACATGCTTCTTTCTGTAGATGTGAGAGGCATAAGACCATACAAAGGATTTGCAAACCCTAGCCTGTCGATGGCCGGATTTGCAAATCCTTTTTCTTTCACTCTGCGCTGGCAGGTTTGTTTCACTATAGTGGATTAACAATGAATATTCTACGTTTTTGTAAAAATTGGACATTGCCCATAGCCATGGCAATGGGAGTCATTCTGTACTTTGTGTATGTCAATATCCCTTTTCTTGCACCTACCAAGCCCTTTGTGGCTCATGCCATCGATATTGTACAGCCGGTATTGATTTTCCTGATGCTTTTTCTGACATTCTGTAAAATCAATGTGCACGATTTGAAGTTGTGTGCCTGGCATTGGCGTTTGCTGCTGATTCAGGGAGCAAGTTTCTTGCTTTTGGGATTGCTCCTGGTGATTTTCCCGGATTTCTCGGCCCGTATATTGGTGGAAGGAGCTATGATTTGCCTGATTTGTCCTACGGCTACAGCAGCTGCGGTGGTTACACGCAAGTTAGGAGGAGATGCAGCCCATCTGACTACCTATACCATTTTAGTCAATTTGCTGGCGGCTATTTTGGTGCCGCTGGTACTTCCGTTGGTACACCCGCATCCGGAATTGAATTTTGGCAGTTCGTTTGCGCTGATTTTGGGAAAGGTGTTCCCCTTATTGCTTTGTCCGTTCCTGGCAGCCATTTTACTGCGGGCTTTGCTTCCGAAAGTACATGCCAAGTTAGGACAGTATCATGAACTCTCTTTTTATCTGTGGGCTGTGGCGTTGACATTGGCCATTGGAGTAACGGTGAAGAGTATCGTGCACAGTGACGTGTCTTTCTGGTACCAGGCCGGATTGGGAGGCGTTTCTTTGCTCTGCTGTGCCCTGCAGTTCTATTTCGGGAAAAAGATAGGACGTCGTTACGATGATTCCATCAGCTCCGGACAGGCCTTGGGGCAGAAAAATACGGTATTTGCCATCTGGATGGGCTACACTTTCTTCACTCCTGTAACGGCCGTTGCGGCAGGATTCTACAGTGTGTGGCATAATGTAGTCAATTCCTACCAGTTGTATTTGCAGCGTAAATCGGAGGGAGAGTCCGACGCTTTGAAAAATTAACAGCTTGTCTGTCATTGCTGTGCTCGGAAAGTTGTAACTTTGCCGTCACTTTGTAATGTAGAAGAATAAATTCGCATGATTTCAATAGAAGGACTGAAAGTGGAGTTCGGAACTACTCCGCTGTTTGAAGATGTATCGTTTGTTATCAACAAAAAAGACCGTATTGCACTGGTAGGAAAGAACGGTGCCGGAAAATCGACTATGCTGAAAATCCTGGCCGGATTGCAGCAGCCTACAGAGGGAGTGGTAGCCGTACAAAGAGGCATTACCATCGGTTATTTGCCGCAGGTCATGATACTGAGCGATACACGTACGGTAATGGCTGAGGCCGAGATGGCCTTTGAGCATATTTTTGAGATGCAGGAAAAACTGGAGAAAATGAACCAGGAACTGGCCGACCGTACGGACTATGATTCTGAAAGCTATCATGAGCTGATAGAGCGGTTTACCCATGAGAACGAACGTTTCCTGATGATGGGAGGAACCAATTACCGTGCAGAGATAGAACGTACGCTTACGGGATTGGGATTCAACCGTACAGACTTTGACCGTCCTACTTCTGAATTCAGCGGGGGATGGCGTATGCGTATTGAGTTAGCGAAGCTTCTGTTGCGTCGTCCCGATGTGCTGTTGCTCGACGAGCCGACCAACCACCTGGACATTGAGAGTATCCAGTGGCTGGAGAATTTCCTGAAGATGAGTTCCGGCGCAGTAGTACTGGTAAGTCATGACCGGGCATTCATTAACAATGTGACCAACCGTACCATTGAAATTTCCTGCGGACGGATATACGATTACAAGGTAGCTTACGATGAGTTTGTCGTGCTGCGTAAGGAACGCCGCGAACAGCAGTTGCGTGCTTACGAGAATCAGCAGAAAGAAATAAAAGACACGGAAGATTTTATCGAACGTTTCCGTTACAAGGCTACGAAGGCTGTACAGGTGCAGAGCCGCATCAAGCAGCTGGAGAAAATCGTACCTATTGAAATTGACGAAGAAGATACTTCTACACTTCGTCTGAAATTCCCTCCTTCCATGCGTTCCGGTAACTATCCGGTGATTTGTGAGAATGTGAAAAAGGCGTATGGCGACCACGTGGTCTTCCACGATGTGAACCTGACCATCCATCGGGGTGAAAAGGTGGCCTTTGTGGGTAAGAACGGTGAAGGTAAGTCTACACTGGTGAAGTGTATCATGGACGAGATTCCTTATGAAGGAAAGCTGACCATCGGACACAATGTACAGATTGGCTATTTTGCACAGAATCAGGCACAGCTACTCGATGAAAACGTGACTGTCTTTGATACTATCGACCGTGTGGCAAAAGGAGACATTCGTCTGAAGATTAGAGACATCTTAGGTGCCTTCATGTTTGGAGGGGAGGCTTCCGAAAAGAAAGTAAAGGTGCTTTCAGGAGGTGAACGCAGTCGTCTGGCTATGATTAAGCTGCTGCTGGAGCCGGTGAACTTCCTGATTCTGGACGAGCCGACCAACCACCTTGATATGCGTTCGAAGGATGTGCTGAAGGAAGCTGTGAAAGAGTTCGACGGTACGGTCATCGTGGTGTCTCACGACCGTGAGTTCCTTGACGGACTGGTGACCAAGGTGTACGAATTTGGTGGCGGACTGGTGAAGGAACATATCGGCGGAATCTACGACTTCCTCCAAAAGAAGAAAATGGAGAGCCTGAATGAACTTCAGTTGTCCCAATCTCCGCAGACTGCTTCGCCCAAGAAAGAAGAGCCTGCAGAGAGTGAAAGCAAACTTTCGTATGAAGCACAGAAGGAGCTGAATAAGAAAATCCGCAAGCTGGAGAAGCAGGTGGCCGACTGCGAGGCAAAGATTGAGAAACTGGAAGAGCAGGTGGCACAACTGGAGGAACAGATGGCTACTCCTGAAGGTGCTTCCGATATGAAGCTGTACGAGCAGCACCAGCAGCTGAAAAAACAGATTGCGGAGGCAGAAGAGGAATGGACACTGCTGCTGTCGGAACTGGAAGAAATGAAATAAATAAGAGAGACTTGATTAAAATAATGCATTTATGAACAAGAAGAATTATGTAGCCGTAGCTACGTTGGCATTTGCTATGCTGACAAGCTGCGCTGGACAGAAGGAAGCGAAAAGCACTTCTGGCATTGATTTGGCAAACATGGATACTACCGTGTCTGCCGGTACGGACTTTTTCCGTTACGCATGTGGAGGATGGAACGATGCACATCCGCTGACTGCCGAATATTCTCGTTACGGCACGTTTGATGAACTGTTTGAAAACAGCCAGAAGCAGTTGCGCGAACTGATTGAAGGACTGGCTGCGCAGAAAAATAATCAGGCTGGTTCTGCCGCACAGAAAATCGGTGACTTGTATAACATGGCTATGGACAGCGTAACTTTGAACAAGCAGGGTGCAGAACCGGTGAAAGCGATGCTCGACAAGATTGCCGGCATGAAAGACAAGAGTGAAATCGTGCCGATGATGACTGAAATGGCTCATATCGGTATCGGTACCTATTTCCACAGCTATGTATATGCTGACCCGAAGAACAGCTCACTCAACATCTTCCAGATGGGACAGGGTGGTATCAATTTGGGTGAAAAGGAATATTATCTGGATACCGACAGCATCACTCAGAACATTCGTGAACAGTATAAACTTTACATCGGTAAGCTGTTCCAGCTGGCTGGCTTCTCTGAAGCAGATGCACAGCAGAAAGTGGCTGATGTGATGGAAATCGAAACTGCCATTGCTAAAGTTTCACGCAGTGCAACAGAACTTCGTGACCCGGAAGCTAATTACCACAAAATGTCTTTCGATGAACTGAAGAAGACTATTGCCGGAATTGACTGGGATGCCTATATGAAAGGTTTGGGTATTCAGGCTCCGGCAGAACTGAATGTAGAACAGGTAGAACCGATTCAGGAAGTAGCTCGCCTGATGAATACACTTCCGTTGTCTAAGCATGTATCTTATCTGGAATACAACCTACTGGATGCAGCAGCTTCTTGTCTGAGCGATGACTTTGTGGCTGCCCGTTTCGATTTCTATGGCAAGGTATTGTCAGGTCGCCAGGTAAATCAGCCGCGCTGGAAACGTGCTGTAAACTCAGTGAACGGCATGCTGGGTGAGCTGGTAGGCGAGATGTATGTGGAAAAATACTTCCCGGCTGCTGCCAAAGAACGTATGGTGAAGTTGGTGAAGAACCTGCAGACTGCCTTGGGTGAACGTATTGATGCACAGGAATGGATGAGCGACAGCACCAAGATCAGAGCACACGAAAAGTTGGCTACCTTCCATGTAAAAGTAGGTTATCCTGATAAGTGGAAAGACTATTCTAAACTGGAAATCAAGAACGATTCTTACTGGGCTAACGTATGCCGTGCTTCAGAATGGGGATTCAATGATATGTACAGCCGTATTGGCAAGCCGGTTGATAAGGATGAATGGCTGATGACTCCGCAGACAGTCAATGCCTACTATAATCCGTCAACTAACGAAATCTGTTTCCCGGCTGCTATTCTTCAGCCACCGTTCTTCAATATGGAAGCTGACGATGCTGCCAACTATGGTGCCATCGGTGTAGTAATCGGCCACGAAATGACGCATGGATTCGACGACCAGGGCCGTCAGTTCGACAAAGACGGAAACCTGACCGACTGGTGGGCTCCGGGTGATGCCGACCGTTTCAAGGAACGCGCACAGGTGATGGTGGATTTCTTCAACAAGATTGAAGTATTGCCGGGCTTGCAGGCTAACGGTGAACTGACACTGGGTGAAAACTTGGCCGACCATGGAGGTTTGAATGTAGCTTATCTGGCTTTCCAGAATGCGACTAAGGATGCTCCGCTTGGCGTAGTAGACGGTTTCACTCCTGAACAGCGTTTCTTCCTGGCTTATGCTACTTTGTGGGCTGGTAACATCCGCGACGAACAGATTCGTGTGTACACTAAGTCAGACCCTCACTCATTGGGTAAATGGCGTGTAAACGGAGCGTTGCCTCACATTCAGGCTTGGTACGATGCCTTCCACATCACACCGTCTGATCCGTTGTATGTAGCTCCTGAAAACCGTGTGAACGTGTGGTAAACTACAGACGATAATTCACAATCTCTATAAATGGGGGTATATGAACTGTTGCAAGGTTCATATACCCCTTTTTTGTTTTTAAGATGGAGAATCTACGGGGTAGGTGGACTATTCTTCTTTTTCTCCTGAAATATTCTTTCAAATGTGCTTGTCTATTTTCTGTTTCACACTGCGGGATTTGTATCCCACAGTGTGAAATATATATCCCACACTGTGGTTTTTATATTTCACAGTGTGAAACAGAGAATTTGTCTTGGAGTTTGGAAGAATAGATAAGGTAAATTTGTGGTTTGCGAGGGAGGAATTCACGGTTTCCGGTGATGTATACCTCAAATGAAAAACTTTTCTTTGTAAAAGAAAACATTCAAAAATGGGAATTATGAAAAACAAGTTAAGTTTTTTATTGTCAGTCGTTTGTCTGTGGGGAGTAATCTTAGTTTCAGGATGTAGTGAAAAGGATGAGACTCCCACAAATCTGACTTTGAAAGAAGGCACACAAACTACTCAGGTGGTTTATGCCGATGAGGTAACGAATCAGGGTGGAATCAGTTTTACAGCTTTGTCCGACTGGACAGCCACAGTAACAGAAGTTGCGACAGAAGCTTCAACCAAGGCTGCTTCGGGAAAAGTGGAATGGCTGGAATTGAGTGCCTATAGCGGAGGTCCTGGTGAATATACCTTGACCTTGACATTGATAGAGAACCTGACCGGAAAGGACCGGAAGGCTATCATCGAAATTCGTTGTGGTAACGATGTGATAACCATTACCGTAGAACAGAAAGCTACTACAGAAGCAGGAGAAACTCCTGCCCCGAAAGAAAAACGTCTGGCTCGTTATGAGATTACAAATTCAAGCAGCTTGTATCCGGACAGCTATACTAAGTCTATTGGGGAACTCACTTATAATGAGAACGGAAAGCTGGCAGCCTTGAAAACTATTAGTTACCAAGGCGATATGCAGGGATATTTCACAGAGAGAATCTATCAGTTCACCTATCAGGAAAACCAGATGTGGATTGACCTGAAAATACTTTCCGGATATGAATCGGATGAATCGTATGTGATTACATTGAACTCAGAGGGTTATGTATCACAGTTGTATAAGAAAAAGGAATCTTCTTCTGAGCAGCATACATTGTGGATGTTTATTTATTCCGACGGTTATCTTCAGCAGATACAAGAAGATTATGACTATTATCCAGGTGACCATGAAGATGGGGATGAGGAAGATGGAAATGTGGCAATCGATCCGGGAGTATCTTCTGGCAGGATGGGACGTGCTTCGGATAGGTCTATTCTGCAATTGAACTGGCAGAATGGCAACCTGATGTCGACGGAGGGAGAATTCTCGGATGAAAGCTATATGAGTTATGCATATACTGAATATCCGAATGTAACGCCTTACTTTGATTTTAATGTAGTGGTTCGTCCGTTGTTCGGCAGTCATGCTTATGAATATGATGACATGGTGTCTATGCTTTATATGTTGCGTATGATGGGTAAAGGTAGTAAGAATCTGGTAACGAGAGATGTTGTGGACTGGGGATATAATATGCCGGAACCGGGAGAACCGGAAGTGATACATGAAGATACATGGGCTCCTTTTGCATATAGCTTTACGGAAGATAATTATCTGGATGTAATTACTGGCAAGTGTACTTTGTATTTATATGCCATTATTATTGCTCTTTTTCTGTGTTTTTTCACATAATCCTATCTGTTGGACATGACGTTTCGGAAGAAGTCTGATGACCTCTTCTGCTCCTGTCTGTAAATTCATGTCATGCCGCTTTAGCTGTTCTGCTCGTGACCTTGTCATCAGTACGGCATTTGCCGTATGTATTCCGAAGAAAATCCACAGGATTTCCGTCTTCCTGTTCCGTGCCTTTACTCTGGAGAGCGAGTAATGCTGCTTTTGAGTGCCGAAGCTTCCTTCAAGCCGGGTGGCCCTTTCTTTGGAGAGTTCACTTCTGAGCACCTTCCTCAAGGGCTCATCCTTTGTCTCCCTTCCCTTGCGTACGAAGGAAGTGGATATCCCATATTTCGTGCAGAACTTTCTGTTGGCATTATTGGCATATATGGAATCGGCAGCCACGCATCTTACCCTCACATTCATGAGCTTCTGCTGCATGCGGATGCAGTCCTTCAGGCGTATACCTTCGTTAAAAGCCTTGAACGAGAGGTGTTCGATGAACGATATACCGTCTATCTGTATGTTGTTAACCTTTGCACCGAATTCAACGGATTTTGTTTCCTTTCCTCTTACTATTGGACGTACATAATGACGGTCAATGCTGACGATACGGTCACTAATTTTCTTCCCTTCAAACATTTCCTTTTCCTGTACAAGAATCTTTCTGATGATGGAAAGCCGCTTTCGGTAATCCTGTGTATAGCGGAGTGAAGTACCGTACCGGCAGTGAATCCCGTCTCTTTGACTGATTAGTTTTTCAAGAAGCCTGATCATACGACGCTTGAGCATCCGTGTTCTTGAAGCCTTCCTTTTTCTTTTCTTGCAATAGGAAAGATAGGATTCCGCCACATCCTTGTATTTGTTACGCGGACGCCTTATGCCAAGTTCCCCGCAATGCTTGCAGATATGCCTGTAGAGCCTTCGAGACTTTCCCAGAGAAGTTTCATATCCGTGGGGAAACGCATGTGGCTTTCATAGCACGTGGCATCGGTCATGCACACGTGAAGGTTCTCAAGATAAGGTTTCCAGTGTGAGGACAGTACTTCCTGGAGGGAATCAATGTCAAGACGGGATGCCATCTCATTACGGATAGCACTGATTATCTTGTAGTTGGTTATGGGGAAGGACGGGTCTATCATGATTCCGCAGAACATCTGATAGTGTATGTTGCCATTCAGATGCTCCACCAGTTGTCTGTCGGAGAATCCGGTGTAGGCTTTCAGGACCATAAGAGCAATCTTTGCCGAAGGACAGAAAATATTCCTGCGTCCAAGACGCTGTTCACACAGGCCTATGGCTTTTGCCATACGTTCAAACGGAAACACCGAGTGAAGCCTGCCAAGTTCACTCTCATTAAAACTCTTGCGATATTTTTCCTGAACATCAAATTCTGTAAAGCCCAAAGTAGGGTGAATTTCTGAAATATTTTGTATCTTAGCCATATCTTTGTTGGAATATTTCCCCCGTTTTGGCTGCCAAACCTTATTTTCGGGGGAATACCTAAAGATACAAAAAAGCCAACTAATTCGCA
>ENA-OYWW01000575-OYWW01000575.1-human-gut-metagenome-genome-assembly--contig:-NODE-575-length-16866-cov-4.553923_pt1 | contig 16866 bp, 13 predicted proteins | sample MGYA00244817_ERZ653410 | MGnify/ENA primary metagenome ERZ653410 (study PRJEB26926, sample SAMN06164973) | human gut metagenome | biome: ENVO:00009003; feature: ENVO:2100002; material: ENVO:00002003...
ATCTACACGCGTAAGATCGTCGGCAGCGTCAGATGTGTATAAGAGACAGGCCGAATGCCGGAAAAAACAAAACCAATATGTCCATACCCAAATTCGAAACCTTCACCTCGGGGGCCGTGCCCGTGAGCACGGAGAACATAGATACCGACCAGATCATCCCGGCACGTTTCCTGAAAGCCACCCAGCGCAAAGGATTCGGCGACAACCTCTTCCGCGACTGGCGCTACGACGCCCGGGGGCAGCGGATCGCCTCGTTCCCGCTCAACGACAGCCGTTATGGGGGCAAAATCCTCGTCGCAGGCCGCAATTTCGGCTGCGGCAGTTCGCGCGAGCACGCCGCATGGGCCATCGCCGACTACGGGTTCCGCGTCGTGGTGTCGAGCTTCTTCGCCGACATCTTCCGCAACAATGCCCTCAACAACGGGCTGCTGCCGATCACCGTGAGCGGGGAGTTCCTCGCGGCGGTCTTCGCGGCGATCGACGGCGACCCTGCGACGCAATTCACCGTAGACCTGGACAACCAGACGCTGATGATCTGCGCCACGGGCCGCAGCGAGCACTTCGAGATCGACGCATACAAGAAGCGGTGCCTGCTGAACGGCTACGACGACGTGGACTACCTGCGCAGCATCGCGCCCCAGATCGAAGCGTTCGAACAGGCGCATAAATAGCCGCGCGATGTATCCCCGCGTAGAGATAATGGATACCACGCTGCGCGACGGCGAGCAGACGTCGGGGGTTTCGTTCAACGCCCGCGAAAAACTCTCCATCGCCCGGCTGTTGCTGGAAGAACTGTGCGTGAGCCGCATCGAGATAGCCTCGGCGCGGGTTTCGCAGGGCGAGCAGGAGGCCGTGCGCCGCATCGCCGAATGGGCTGCCGCGAAGGGTTATACCGACCGCATCGAGGCGTTGGGATTCATCGACGGCGGCGTGTCGCTCGACTGGCTCGGCCAAGCCGGGTGCCGCGTGGTGAACCTGCTGGCGAAGGGGTCGCTCAAACACTGCCGCGAACAGCTGCGCCGCACCCCGCAGGAGCACCTCTGCGACATCCGCGCCACGATCGGCGGAGCCGTCGCGCGGGGCATGAAGGTGAACGTCTACCTCGAAGACTGGTCGAACGGTATGCAGGATTCGCCCGGGTACGTCTACACGATACTCGACGGGCTTGCCGACGCCCCCGTGCAGCGCTTCATGTGCCCCGACACGCTGGGCATCCTCGACCCCTATGTCACCGAACGGTTTTGCCGCGACATGGTGACACGCTATCCGCAGCTTAGGTTCGACTTCCATGCCCATAACGATTACGACCTGGCCGTGGCCAACACCGCAGCTGCGGTGAAAGCCGGGTTCCACGGGGTTCACGTAACCATAAACGGGCTGGGCGAACGCGCAGGAAACGCACCCCTGTCGAGCACGGTGGCCGTGCTGCACGACCGGCTGCACTGCCTCACGGGCATCGACGAAACGAAGATCAACCACGTCAGCCGCATGGTCGAGACCTACACGGGCATCCGTATCCCGGGCAACCGCCCGATCGTCGGCGAAAACGTCTTTACGCAGTGTGCCGGCATCCATGCCGACGGCGACAACAAGAACAACCTCTATTTCAACGAGCTGCTGCCCGAACGCTTCGGGCGCGTACGCGAATACGCCCTGGGCAAGACCTCGGGCAAGGCCAACATCTTGAAGAACCTCGAAGCGCTGGGCATCGAGCTCGACGAAGCCTCGATGCGCAAGGTGACCGAACGGGTGGTCGAGCTGAGCGACAAGAAGGAGCTGGTGACGGCCGAAGACCTGCCCTACATCATCGCCGACGTACTGCGCTACGACCAGGTCGAAAACCCCGTGCGGATACTCAATTACAGCCTGTCGCTGGCACAGGGGCTGCACCCGGCCGCTACGCTCAAGATCGAGATCAACGGCTGCGAATACGAGCAGACCTCGGTCGGCGACGGCCAGTACGACGCCTTCATGCGGGCGCTCAGGCAGATCTACAAGCACCAGCTCGGCCGCGAGTTCCCGATGCTGCGCAACTACACCGTCTCGATCCCGCCCGGCGGACGAACCGATGCCTTCGTGCAGACGATCATCACGTGGGAGACGGGCGGCAAGGAGTTCAAGACCCGCGGGCTGGATGCCGACCAGACCGAAGCCGCCATCAAGGCGACGATCAAAATGCTGAACATAATAGAACCAACATACAACGACCATGGATGTTAACATAGCTCTTTTAGCCGGCGACGGCATCGGCCCCGAAATCATTGCCGAGGCCACGAAAGTACTCGACCGCGTGGCGGCGAAATTCGGACACCGATTCGACTACCGCGAGGCGTTAGTGGGCGCCTGCGCCATCGACGCCACGGGCGACCCCTATCCCGACCAGACGCACGCCATCTGCCAGGCTGCCGACGCCGTATTGTTCGGTGCCATCGGCGACCCCAAGTACGACAACGACCCCAAGGCCCCGGTACGTCCCGAGCAGGGACTGCTGCGCATGCGCAAATCGCTGGGACTGTTCGCCAACCTGCGCCCCATCGCATTGTTCGACACGCTGGCCGACCGCTCGCCGCTCAAGGCAGAGGTGGTGCGCGGCACCGATTTCATTTGCGTGCGCGAACTGACGAGCGGCATCTATTTCGGCCGACCGCAGGGGCGTAACGAAGCCGGGACGGAGGCTTTCGACACCTGCACCTACACGCGCACGGAGATCGAGCGTGTGCTGGACGTCGCATTCCGGCTCGCCATGAGCCGCCGGCGGCGCCTGACGGTCGTGGACAAGGCCAACGTGCTCGAAACCTCGCGCCTGTGGCGGGAGGTCGCGCAGGATATGGCACCTCGGTACCCCGGGGTGGAGATGGAATTCATGTTCGTGGACAACGCCGCGATGCAGATCGTACGCCAGCCGACCCATTTCGACGTGATCGTCACCGAGAACATGTTCGGCGACATCCTCACCGATGAGGCCAGCGTCATCAGCGGCTCGCTCGGCATGCTCCCCTCGGCGAGCGTCGGGTCGGAAGTGGCGCTCTTCGAGCCGATCCACGGCTCCTATCCGCAGGCCGCCGGGAAGAACATCGCCAACCCGATGGCCACGATCCTCTCGGCCGCCATGCTGCTCGAACACCTGGGGCTCGACACGGAGGGCAGCGCCGTGCGGGCCGCCGTAGACCGGGCGCTCACCGAAGGCGTCGTCACCGAAGACCTCGCCGCACAGGGCGAACGCCGCTACTCGACCTCCGAGGTCGGGGACTTCATCGCCGCGCATATTTAGGCACGCCCCGCTCCGGGGGCTCCTATCCGCAAAAAAGGGGTTGCAACCGCAAAGGTTGCAACCCCTTTTTCCGTGCAGGCCACGAGGCGCACCCCGCCCGGACAGCAACGCCACGGCCCGGCAGCCGGTTTATATCCCGGCCACGAATTGCTCGAGTGCCCCCAGGTCGGCCGCCATAGGCTCCGAAACCCGGGGCAGGCAGGCGAGCCGGGCCAGCCGCGGAGGCAGCGGAACCGCAGCCCCCGTGACGGGGGAGATGACCTCCCCGAATTTGGCGGGATGCGCCGTAGAGAGGTAAAAACCCGGTTTCCCGCACGCTACGGAAGCGGCATATCCGATGGCGCTGTGCGGGTCGGAAAGGTATCCGTAATTGCGGTGCAGCCCGTCGATCGTACGGCGGATCATGGCATCGTCGCAGCGGAATCCCTCCAGTTCATCACGCAGGGCATCCGGCTCACCGCCGCAGAGCCACAGCATACGTTCGAAATTGCTCGGCGCTCCGACGTCCATCGCATTGGCCGGCGTCCGCACCGACGGCCTCGGACGGTACTCGCCGCTGCGCAGGAACTCGGGCACCACGTCGTTCCGGTTCGAAGCCGCGACGAATCCGCCGAGGGGGAGCCCCATGCGGCGGGCGAGCATCCCGGCCGAGAGGTTTCCGTAGTTACCGCTCGGCACCACGACCACAGGTCGCCCGCCGCCCGTCTGCTGCCGCCACAGGCAATAGCCGTAGAAATAATAGAATGCCTGCGGTATCCAGCGCAGCAGGTTGATCGAATTGGCCGACGACACGCGGTGCCCCGCACGGAATTTTGCGTCGGCAAACAGCTCCTTGACCAGCCGCTGGCAGTCGTCGAACGTCCCGGCCACACGCAGCGGGTGGATATTGCCGCCGAGCGTGGTCATCTGGCACTCCTGCAGCCGGCTGATCTTCCCTTCGGGATAGAGCAGCACCACCTCGACACCCGGCACGCCGTAAAACCCGTGCGCCACGGCGCTGCCCGTGTCGCCCGACGTAGCCGTCAGGATCACCAGTTTTTCGCCGGCACCGCCCATCAGGCCGATCATCCGCCCCATGAAGCCCGCACCGTAATCCTTGAATGCGAACGTCGGGCCGTGGAAGAGCTCCAGCGTATAGCGGCTGCCGACACGGCGAAGCGGCAGCGGAAAGTCGTAGATCCGCTCCATCTCCCGCCGCAGGAGACCGGGGTCGATGTCGTCACCGAAAAAAAGTTCCGCCAGGTATCCGGCCAGCGCGGCATAGGACTCCCCGGCCAGCCGCTCCGCGACGGCCATATCGGCCTGCGTGATACGTTCCGGGACGAACAACCCGCCGTCGGGTGCCAGCCCCGCCTGCACGGCCTCGCGAAGCGAAAAGGCGCGTGCGCATGCTTTGTCTTTCGTGCTATAATATTTCATCTGTTTGTCGTTTTATACTATTCCACAATCCTTGCCCCGCAGTTCGACACGCGGCCCGCATATATCTTGCAGCCGATACCGGGGCGGGCGAAATGCGCCCGCATCCGCTGCGCGACCCGCTGCGCGACGGCCTCATCGGCGGCCAGGGCGAAGATCGAAGGCCCCGACCCGGCAATGTTCATCGCCAGGGCGCCTTCGGCGAGCACCCCTTCTTTCAGCACATCGTAACCCGGAATGAACCCCTTGCGGTAAGGCTCCGCCACCACGTCGTGCATCGACCGACCGATCAGCGCCACGTCGCCCAGGGCGAACCCGGCCACCAGCCCGCCGACATTGCCCCACTGCGTCACGGCATCGTGCAGGGGTACCTCGCGGGGAAGCACTTCGCGCGCCTCCTTGGTACTGACCACGATGTCGGGATGCACCACGGCATAGAAAAAGCCCTCGGGGACAGGCAGGCGCACGATGTCCAGCGGTTCGTACCCCCGGATCAGCACCACGCCGCCCAGCACGGCAGGGCCCACGTTGTCGGCATGGGACGTACCGCCGATGAGCGCCTCCCCCATCACCGCGAACCCCACGAGCCGCTCCCCTGAAAAGGGACGTCCCAACAGTTCGTTCACGCCCCAGACCGCTGCGGCCGACGAAGCCGCACTCGACCCGATGCCGCTGCCGGGAGCGATCTTTTCGAGGATCGTAACCTCGACCCGCACGGGTTTTTCGTATGCCCCGAGCAGTGCCATCACCGCCGGGGTAATCACGTTGTCCTCGTTTTTGGCAGGAAGTTCCTTCCCGCTGCGGTTGCGGATAACGAGCCCCCCAGCACCTTCTTCGATGCCAACCTCCAGCAGGTCGCCCACGCCGTCGAGCGTCAGCCCCATCACATCGAAGCCGCAACCCAGGTTCGCCACCGTTCCCGGGGCGAAAACTTTGATATATCGCATGATAAAAATCTCCTTTTGAATGAAACCACCTTTGATCGAACCGGGCTTTCCGTTCCGGCAGCCTTGGCCGGAAAATGCATAACAGGTATGCTCGTGACGGAAAAATAACAACTACACCCCCACAGGGGTTGTCGTTGTCGTCGTCGTTGTAGTGGCGGTAGCGGAGATAAGGACGGTGAAAGAAACGGTGCACGCCACCGGGCTGCAGGCTACCCCGCATCCCCCGGTCATCGTATGGTTCCGTTTCATATCCATCGGGGACAAATATAAAACAAAAAAATTTAATATCCAAATTCGGGTAACAAATCGTAAGACGCCCTAAAAAGCACTGGCGGCCGCTTTATATATAATAGGAGTAGTCCGGAAAGGCTGAAAATACCGAACTTGACGACAAACCGTAAGATATTAGGGGTTCCCGGAAGGCCTGCCTTCCTCCGAATCGGGCTAAAAGCGGTTAAAAGACCCAAAAAAATGCGGTTTTAAACTGTAAGCTGAAAGGCATCTATCCGGGTCGTCATAAAGCATAAGAGGGGTAATAGGTTCCGGATTATCACATTATTAAATTTTTTGCAAAATTATTTTGACGAAACGATTTTATATCCCTATCTTTGAAACGAAACAAATACGGAAATTCCGGACATGAACGCCCAGAACCATTCGAATAATAACGTCATTAATCTGCTGCTCGTCGTCTTTGGCAAGATAACGGGAGAAAGGTGATGTGTATATCCGAAAGATGATAAAAAGGCCTTTCTCCCGCTGGAGAAAGGTTTTTTATTATCCGGGCAGATGGCAAAGGCACAATATGCAGAAAACAAGAAGAAGATGAAACACCCACTCAGAAGTGCCGTCACGACGACGGGCCGGCGCATGGCCGGAGCCAGGAGCCTGTGGCGTGCCAACGGCATGCGCGAAGAGCAGTTCGGCCGTCCGGTCATCGGCATCGCCAACTCGTTCACCCAGCTGGTTCCGGGACACGTGCACCTGCACGAGATCGGACAATACGTCAAGCAGCGGATCGAAGCGCTCGGCTGTTTCGCCGCGGAATTCAACACCATCGCCATCGACGACGGCATCGCCATGGGACACGACGGCATGCTCTATTCGCTGCCCTCGCGCGAGATCATTGCCGACAGCGTCGAATATATGGCCAATGCCCACAGGGTCGACGCACTGGTCTGCATCTCGAACTGCGACAAGATCACCCCGGGCATGCTGATGGCCGCCATGCGGCTCGACATCCCGACCGTCTTCGTATCGGGCGGGCCGATGGAGGCGGGGCATCTCGGCGAGCGGGCGCTCGACCTGATCGACGCCATGGTAATGGCTGCCGACGAAAATTGCAGCGACGAACAGGTGGCGCGCGTCGAACGCGCCGCATGCCCCGGCTGCGGTTCGTGCTCGGGGATGTTCACCGCCAACTCGATGAACTGCCTGACCGAAGCGCTCGGGCTCTCGCTCCCGGGCAACGGCACCGTCGTGGCCACGCATGTCAACCGCCGCCGCCTGTTCGAAGAGGCCGCAGCGCTGATCGTCCGCAATGCCGAACGCTATTACTTCGAGGGCGACGACTCGGTGCTCCCGCGCTCGGTGGCCACGAAGGCAGCCTTCGAGAATGCCATGTCGCTCGACATCGCCATGGGCGGCTCGACCAATACGGTGCTGCACCTGCTGGCCGTGGCCCACGAGGCCGGGGTAGATTTCACGATGCAGGATATCGACCGCCTTTCACGCCGGGTGCCCGTACTGTGCAAGGTCGCCCCCAACTCGCATTACCATATCCAGGATGTCAACCGTGCGGGCGGCATCCTCTCGATCCTGGGCGAACTCGCCCGCGGCGGACTGCTCGACACCTCGGCCGGGAGGGTCGACGGGCGCACGCTCGGCCAGGCCATCGCGGCCTTCGACCTGCGGAGCGAAACGGCGAGCAGCGAAGCCAAACAGCGCTACCTGAGCGCCCCGGCCGGCCTTTACAGCCGGGAACTGGGCACACAACGGACTTATTACGACACACCGGACACCGACCGCACGGCAGGCTGCATCCGCGATCTGGAACACGCCTATTTCCGCGACGGCGGGCTGGCCGTACTGACGGGCAACATCGCCCGCCGGGGCTGCATCGTCAAGACGGCCGGCGTCGACGCGTCGCTGTTTGTCTTCCGCGGGCGCGCCCGCGTCTACGAATCGCAGGAGCAGGCCATCGGCGGCATCCTCGGCGGCGAGGTGCAGGCCGGCGACGTCGTTGTCATACGCTATGAAGGCCCCAAGGGCGGCCCCGGAATGCAGGAGATGCTCTACCCCACATCGTACCTCAAATCCAGACACCTCGACAAAGCCTGCGCGCTGATTACCGACGGCCGCTTCTCGGGCGGAACGTCGGGGTTGTCGATCGGTCACGTCTCGCCCGAAGCGGCTTCGGGCGGGGAGATCGCCGTCATCCGCACGGGCGACGAGATCGAGATCGACATCCCGCGGCGCTCGATCCGCCTCATGGCCGGCGACGACGAAATCGCCGCGCGCATGGCCGCACAGCAGCATTTCCGCCCCGCGGCCCGCGACCGCCGCATACCCGCGTCGCTAAGGGCCTATGCCAAGCTGGTCAGCTCGGCCGACAAAGGGGCCGTACGCATCGTCGAAGAAGAATAAAACCGGACAACACCATGAATACGAACACGACAACCAGAACCGAAGGACAACAGCCCGGCCCTTGTATCACAGGGTCGCAGGCCCTGCTCGAATCGTTCCTGCGCGAGGGTGTGGACACGCTTTTCGGGTATCCCGGAGGAGCCATCATCCCCGTTTACGATGCGCTTTTCGACTACCGCGACCGGCTGCGCCACATCCTTGTCCGCCATGAACAGGGCGCCGTACATGCCGCGCAGGGCTACGCCCGCGTCAGCGGCCGCGTAGGGGTTTGCCTGGTCACCTCGGGCCCGGGGGCGACGAACACCGTGACCGGACTGGCCGACGCGCTGATGGACTCCACGCCACTGGTACTGGTGACCGGACAGGTGGGTTCGTCGTTGCTGGGCACCGACGCCTTCCAGGAAACCAACTTCGTGGGCATCACGCAGGCCGTAACCAAATGGAACTGCCAGGTCAAGCGTACCGAAGACATTCCCGGGGCGATTGCCAAGGCGTTCTATATCGCCCGTTCGGGGCGTCCGGGCCCTGTGGTGGTGGACATCACCAAGGACGCCCAGTGCGGGACGGCCCCGTTCCGCTACGAAAGACTGACGTCCATCCGCAGCTACGTCCCCGCACCCGCGCCCGCCGAGGAGTGCATCGCCGAGGCGGTACGGCTGATCGATGCCGCACAACGGCCGCTGCTGATGGCGGGACAGGGCGTGATGCTCGGAAACGCCGAAGAAGAATTGCAGGCCTTCCTCGCAAAGAGCGGCATACCGGTCGCCTCGACCCTGCTGGGGCTGTCGGCCGTGCCGACCTCCTCGCCGCAGTATGTCGGCATGCTGGGCATGCACGGCAACTACGGCCCCAACATCCGCAACCAGGAGTGCGACCTGCTCATCGCCGTGGGGATGCGTTTCGACGACCGCGTGACGGGCAACCCCAAATGTTTCGGGGCGAATGCCAAGGTAATCCACCTGGAGATCGACCCCGCCGAGATCGACAAGATCGTACACGCCGACGTGGCCGTCATCGGCGACGTGAAACAGACGCTCCCGCTGCTCACCCAAAGGATCCGCCCCGCCGCGCACAAGGCCTGGATCGAAGGGTTCCGCGCCTGCGACAAAGTCGAATACGAGGCGGTCGTCCGCAAGGCGATCCGCCCGGAAGGCGGCTGCATCCGCATGGGCGAGGTCGTAGACACCGTAGCGCATGCCTACGACAACGACGCGGTGCTGGTGACCGACGTCGGGCAGCAGCAGATGTTCGCAGCGCGCTATTTCGGGTTCCGCCGCAGCCGCAGCCTGGTAACTTCGGGCGGCCTGGGCACGATGGGCTTCGGGCTTCCAGCCGCCATCGGCGCCAAACTGGGCGCCCCCGACCGCGAGGTATGCCTCTTCGCGGGCGACGGCGGGCTGCAGATGACCATCCAAGAGCTGGGGACGATCTTCCAGTCGCAGGTCGCCGTAAAGATCGTATTGCTCAACAACTCCTATCTGGGCATGGTACGGCAGTGGCAGGAACTCTTCTACGACCGCCGCTACTCGTTCACCGAACTGGCGAACCCCGACTTCGGGCTGATCGCCCGCGGCAACGGCATCGCCTACCGCTGCGTGGAGCGGCGCGAAGAGCTGGCCGGGGCGGTGGCCGAGATGAAAGCCTGCAAAGGCGCCTACCTGTTGGAGGTGCGCGTCGAAAGCGAAGAAAACGTATTCCCGATGGTGCCGGCCGGCGCTCCCGTGTCGGCGATCCGGCTCGAATAAACCGAACGAGGTATGGAACAAGAGTATATCATCACCGTATTTTCGGAGAACAAGGTCGGGCTGCTGAGCCAGATCACGACGGTCTTCACGTGCCGCAATGTCAACATCGAAAGCCTGACGACTTCCGAGTCGGCGCTCGCGGGCATCCATAAATTCACGATCGTCGTCCGCACCGGCCCCGACCGGGTCGAGAAGCTCGCGCGGCAGGTCGAAAAAAGGATCGACGTGCTCAAGGTCTTCGTCTACACCTCGGACGAAGTCGTGCAGCAGGAGATCGCCCTTTATAAAGTCACGCGCAGCCGCAACGTCGAGAAACTCGTACGCGAGCACAATGTCCGCATTCTGGAGATCGACGACGACTACATCGTCGTCGAGAAAACCGGCCATAAGGCCGAGACGCAGGCGTTGTTTCGCCTGCTGCAACCCTTCGGCGTGCAGCAGTTCGTGCGCAGCGGCACGGTGGCCATCATCAAATCGCGGCGCGAGCTGCTCAACGAATACCTCGAAGAACTCGAGAGGAACAGACAAAGAACGGATTCATTTTAACTTTTAAAACTCATACAACTATGGCACAGATCAATTTCGGCGGAGTAGAAGAGAAGGTCGTTACCCGCGAAGAGTTTCCCCTGGAAAAAGCACGCAAAGTCCTCAGGGACGAAACCATCGCCGTAATCGGCTACGGCGTACAGGGGCCGGGGCAGTCGCTCAACCTCAAGGACAACGGATTCAACGTCATCGTCGGACAGCGCGAAGGCTCGAAAAGCTGGGACAAGGCCGTCGCCGACGGCTGGGTACCGGGCGAGACGCTCTTCGGGATCGAAGAGGCCGCCCGGCGCGCAACGATCATCCAGTACCTGCTCTCCGACGCCGGGCAGATCGCCGTATGGCCGACGATCGAGAAACACCTCGCGCCGGGCAAGGCGCTCTACTTCTCGCACGGCTTCGGCATCACCTACAAGGAGCGCACGGGCATCGTGCCGCCGGCCGACGTAGACGTGATCCTGGTCGCCCCGAAAGGCTCGGGGACTTCGCTGCGCCGCATGTTCCTCGAGGGCCGCGGCCTGAATTCGAGCTACGCCGTATTCCAGGACGCCACGGGGCGCGCATTCGAACGCGTGGTGGCGCTGGGCATCGGCGTAGGTTCGGGCTACCTGTTCGAAACCGACTTCAAGCGGGAGGTTTACTCCGACCTGACGGGCGAGCGCGGCACGCTGATGGGTGCCATCCAGGGTATTTTCGCGGCCCAGTACGACACGCTGCGCGCCCACGGGCACACCCCTTCGGAGGCTTTCAACGAAACGGTCGAGGAGCTGACCCAGTCGCTCATGCCGTTGGTGGCCGAGAACGGCATGGACTGGATGTACGCCAACTGCTCGACCACGGCACAACGCGGTGCGTTGGACTGGTGGAAACGCTTCCGCGATGCCACCAAACCCGTCTTCGAAGAGCTTTACGGCGAAGTGGCCGCCGGCAACGAGGCGCAGCGCTCGATCGACCTGAACAGCAAACCTGACTACCGCGAGAAACTCAACGAGGAGCTGCGCGAGATGCGTGAAAGCGAGATGTGGCAGACAGGCGCCGTGGTGCGCAAGCTCCGCCCGGAGAACAACTGATCCCCCGGGAGGCCTTGCAATTTTTCAGATTGTTTCGCGCTCCGGCGGGTCGTGTCCGCCGCCTCCGGCACCGCTTGTAAATCCGGCCTTCCCCGAGCCCCCGCCCCGGCGGGGACTTGAGAGGCGGCGACGCGGCGGGATTCCCACAGCGGGACACAGGCGGCCGGCAATTAACAGTTTTGTAACGTAATATACAACAACAATCAATCTATGTGTGGTTTCGTAGGACTATTTGACATCCGCCGGAAATCGGATGCGCTGCGTGGGCAGGTACTGAAAATGTCGAAGCAGATACGGCACCGGGGCCCCGACTGGTCGGGTGTCTACTGCGGCGAGCGGGCGATCCTTTCGCACGAGCGGCTTTCGATCGTCGACCCCCAGTCGGGCGGTCAACCCCTGTTCAGCTGCGACGGGAAACAGGTGCTGGCCGTGAACGGCGAGATATACAACCATCAGGAGATCCGCGCCGAGCTGGCCGGCGAATACGATTTCCAGACAGGCTCGGACTGCGAGGTGATCCTGCCTCTCTACCGCAAACTGGGCGTCGGGCTGCTGGAAAAAATCAGCGGCATCTTCGCCTTTGCGCTGTACGACATCGAAAAGGACGAATACCTGATCGCCCGCGACCCGGTCGGCGTCATCCCGCTCTACATCGGCTGGGACAGCGACGAGCAATTCTACGTCGCATCGGAACAGAAAGCCCTCGAAGGGATATGCAGCACCATCCGGCCGTTCCTGCCCGGGCACTACTGGTCGAGCCGCGAGGGGAAAATGGTGCGCTGGTACAAGCGCGACTGGTTCGAGTACGACGCCGTGAAGGACAACGGCGCCGACATACAGGCGCTGCGCGAGGCGCTGGAATCGGCCGTCAAGCGGCAGCTCATGTCGGACGTACCCTACGGCGTACTGCTGTCGGGCGGCCTCGACTCGTCGATCATCTCGGCCGTCGCCAAGAAATACGCCGACCGGCGCGTCGAATCGAACGACCGCGACCGGGCCTGGTGGCCGCAGCTCCACTCGTTCGCCATCGGACTGAAAGGGGCGCCCGACCTGGCGGCGGCACGCAAGGTCGCCGACCATATCGGCACCGTACACCACGAAATCAACTACACCGTACAGGAGGGGCTGGATGCCGTGCGCGACGTGATCTATTATATCGAGACCTACGACGTGACGACCGTACGCGCCTCGACGCCGATGTACCTGCTGGCGCGCGTCATCAAGTCGATGGGCATCAAGATGGTGCTCTCGGGCGAGGGTGCCGACGAGGTTTTCGGCGGCTACCTCTATTTCCACAAGGCGCCCGACGCCCGTGCCTTCCACGAGGAGACCGTGCGCAAGATCAGTAAGCTGCACCTCTACGACTGCCTGCGCGCCAACAAGTCGCTCTCGGCATGGGGTGTCGAGGGGCGCGTGCCGTTCCTCGACAAAGAGTTCCTCGACGTGGCGATGCGCATCAACCCGGCGGCGAAAATGGCCAAGGACGGGCATATCGAAAAATGGATCCTGCGCAAGGCGTTCGAGGACATGCTCCCCTCCGAGATCGTATGGCGTCAGAAAGAGCAGTTCTCCGACGGCGTAGGCTACAACTGGATCGACACACTCAAGCAGCTGACCGCAGAGGCGGTCTCCGACCGCGAGATGGAACACGCTGCGGAGCGTTTCCCGATCAACCCGCCCCGCAACAAGGAGGAGTACTATTACCGTACGATCTTCGAGGAACACTTCCCGTCGCATACGGCAGCGCAGTGCGTACCGTCGGTACCGTCCGTAGCGTGCAGCACCGCCGAAGCGCTGGCCTGGGACAAGGCGTTCCGCGACATGAACGAACCGTCGGGGCGCGCCGTGCTGGGCGTGCACAACACCGACCTGACACACGACACCCACCGACCCGAAACCGACTGAACCCGGTAAGGCCCCTGCTTCGGCAGGGGCCTTCCTTTATCGGATCGGAATTCTTAAACGGCATCGCCCCGGCCACAGATACCTGTGACCGGAGCGATTTCTTGCGCCCTGAGTGGCCGGACAGCCCCGCGCCCGGCATCAGCGCCGCGGCTTCTTCGCGTCGGGTTTGCGGCGGGAGCGGCGGGCGGCAGGTGCCACGGGTTTTCGCGCAGGGACACGTTTTGCGGCGGGCTTCCCGTCCCCGGGGTCTGCCCCGGGTGCTTCGGAAACTTCCGCAGCCGGGATATTCCCTGCGGCAGGTGCGGGGACTGCGGGGGCAGCGCCCACCGTCCGGCGCGGCTTCTTGCGCACCGACCAGCCGAAGTGGCCGATGGCCTCGCCCAGGGCGAAATATTCGCCGTGGGAGTAAACGATCGGGTAGGCGCGTTCGAGGCAGAAACGCCCCGTAACAGGGTCGATATAGGCGGCATCGACCTGCACGGCGACCACCTCGGCCAGGAACATGTCGTGCGAACCGAGGGGCATCACCTGCCGCACGCGGCACTCGATGCTTACGGGCGCCTCTTCGACGATCGGCGCCGCGACCTGCAAGGCCTTCCCGGGCGTGAGCCCCATTTCGCGGAATTTGTCATAGTCGCGCCCCGACCGCACCCCGCACCAGTCGGCGGCGCGGGCCAGGTCGCGGGTCGTGAGGTTGATGACGAACTCCCCCGTGCGGCGGATTATTTCGTAGGAGTGGCGTTCGGGGCGTACCGAAATGTAGCACATCGGCGGGTTGGTGCATACCGTGCCCGTCCACGCCACGGTCAGCAGGTTATACTCTTCGGGCGTCGCACCGCAGCTCACCAGCACGGCCGGCAGCGGATAGATCAGCGTCCCGGGTTTCCAGCTCTCCTTCATCGGCGGCGTCAGTTAGCCTTCGCAAAGAAATTGCGGAAGAATACGATCTGAAAGTCGATGGCATTGCCCCAATAGGCACCGGTATGCCCACCAGGGCGTACATAGAAATCGTGCATGATGCCCCGGCGCAGCAACTCGTCGTGGAAATCGTTGTTTACCTCGAAGAAGAAATCGTCGTAGCCGCAGTCGAAGACGATCGCCAGGTCGCCATTCCCGAGCTGCGGGATGAGGTTGATGGGCGTAGCCTCTTCCCAGGCTTCGGGATACTCCGTAATCTCGCCCAGCAACTGCGGGATCTCCCAGTTCTGCGGGAAAGGACGTATGTCGAGCCCGCCGCTCGTGCTGCCTGCGGCACCGAACAGCCCCTTGTGCTTTATGGCGAGCGACATGGCCCCGAAACCGCCCATGCTCAGGCCCGTGATCGCGCGTCCCGAGCGGTCACGGACTACGGGATAACGCGCTTCGACGGCGGGCAGCAACTCGCGTATCATGAAGGTTTCGTAGAGGCTCTTCTCGCGCACCTTGCTGTCGAGGTACCAACTGTTCCCCACGCCGGGACAGATGAAGGCGATCCTCTCGCGGTCGGCGATTGCGGGCAGCGAAGGCTTGATCTTCAGCCATGCCGTCTCATCGCCCGAGTAGCCGTGCAGCAGGTAGACCACCGGACAGGGCTCAGCGGCGGATACGCCCTCGGGCACGATCGCCACGACGGGTACGTCACGATCCATCGAGGGACTGTGCACGGCAAGCGTGTCGACCGTAGCCGCAGAAACGACCCGCACCGCCAGCAACAGCAAAAAAGTAAAAATAAAAATCCGTTTCATGGTATATGGGTTTAGTGAAGGCAAAAATACGAAAAAAACGTATCTTTGCCATATGCTAACGGAATTCATCCGATACCTCAGCGCCGAACGGCGTTACTCCCCGCTCACCGTCCGCAATTACAAACACGACGTCGGGCAGTTCCTGGCATGGCTGGATTTCGACGAGGCGCGCTCCGACCCGCGCAGCATCACCACAGACCAAGTGCGCGAATGGATCATCCACCGCACGGAGGAAGGCAAGATCGGCGCGGCGTCGATGAACCGCGAAATCGCCTCAATCCGCACCCTCTTCCGGTGGCTGCTCCGCACGGGGGCCATCGAAAAAGACATCTGCCGAACAATCCCCTCGCTCAAGACCTCGCGCCGCCTGCCGGCCTTCATCCCCGAGAGCCGCATGACGGCCATCGTCAGCGAATGCGAAGAGGCGGACGGGGATTTCGAAACGGCACGCAACTCGCTCGTCATCCTGATGTTCTACGCCTGCGGCCTGCGCCTTGCCGAGCTGGTCGGCATCGACCGCGACGACTTCTCGGCCGACTACGCCTCGCTGCGGGTACGGGGCAAGGGAGACAAGCAGCGGATGGTACCGATCCTCGAATTCGTACGCGAAAAGATTTTAAGTTACCTCGACCTAATTGCGAGGCAAAATATTTGCAATTCTGCGGAAAAAGCACTATTTTTAACACACAAAGGAAAGCGCATATCGCGGAGCGTCGTTTACCGCATGGTACGGGCGGAACTGACCCGTGCGGGCGTACAGGGCAAGAAAAGCCCCCATGTGCTCCGCCATACGTTTGCGACGCACCTGCTGAACGGCGGAGCCGATATGCGCGAGATCCAGGAGCTTCTGGGACACGCTTCGTTACAGGCCACGCAGGTCTATACGCACAACAGCATCGCCAGGCTCCGGGAGATATACGCAAAGGCCCATCCCCGGGAAAAGGGAGGGAAGTGATTAACTTTTATAAACTGTAAGGCTATGAACGTACAGATTCAATCCGTGAAATTCGACGCCGACAAACGGCTGGTCGAATTCGTCGAGAACAAGATGGACAAACTCGACCGCTTCGCAGAGCGTTCGACGGGTGCCGAGGTCATTCTCAGACTCGATAAAGACTTTGAAAAGGGAAACAAGATAGCAACGGTCACACTCCATATGCCGGGCGAAGACCTGGTGGCATGCCACCAGTCCAGATCGTTCGAAGAATCGGTGGACGAGGCGATCGACGCCATCAAGCGCCAGCTGGACAAATTCAAAGGCAAACTGGAAAAGTAACCCCACCAACCAACCAATAACCTAAAACGAAGCCGCAGCCGCCCCTCATGAGGCGGCTGCGGTAATTTTCAGCCCGGCGGTTTGCAGCGGGCGCACTCCGGCTGACGGGTTCCTGCTGACGGTTTCCGCCCGGCGGCATGCCGTCCTGCACTTTCTGCCGGCTTGTCTTAGAGAGCCTCCGGCCCGGCTGTTCATCAGCGGCAACAAACCGCCGTCTCTCCCAGATGCCCGCCCGGCAATTTCCGACCGGCGGCTTCCTGCTCCGGCAATTTGCCCGCCCCGGCCGACTGTCCTGCACCGCAATTCCGCCCCCCACACAAGAC
>ENA-OYWW01000599-OYWW01000599.1-human-gut-metagenome-genome-assembly--contig:-NODE-599-length-16143-cov-5.447601_pt1 | contig 16143 bp, 13 predicted proteins | sample MGYA00244817_ERZ653410 | MGnify/ENA primary metagenome ERZ653410 (study PRJEB26926, sample SAMN06164973) | human gut metagenome | biome: ENVO:00009003; feature: ENVO:2100002; material: ENVO:00002003...
GTACGGTCTCGTGGGCTCGGAGATGTGTATAAGAGACAGGCTCCCAGTGGGGCAGCGGGTTTTCGGGTAATTGCGTATAGCTTTCGACCAGTTTCACAACCAGATTGTCTTCCGCCGTTTTGCCTTCGGGCACGATGTCGGCCGGGAAGTTCGGCAGGGTGACGATCGCGGCCTGAAGAGCATCCGAAACCTCTTTGAATTCGGCATTCAGCGCGTTCGACCGCTCCTTGAGGGACGCGACTTCCGCTTTTTTGGCTTCGGCTTCGTCGCGCCGTCCCTGACCCATCAATGCACCGATCTGTTTGGCCGCCTGGTTCTGTGTGGCCAGACATTCGTCCAGTTCGTGCTGGATCGCCTTGCGGCGGTCGTCCAGTTTTTCGATTTCGGTGATTACCGGAGCGGCGTCCACTCCTTTTTTTGCCAGACGGCGGATGGCCGCCTCGCGGTCGTCCCTGAGTTGCTTGATCGTAAGCATGGTCTTGAAATATTACGTGTTCGGAGAGCAAAATTACAAAACAAACCCCAATCGCAAGCACATTTGCCGATTATTTTTTACTTTTGCCCCGAGATAAGACACGCCTCGACGCGGCCCGGGGGAACCGGATGTCGTTTCGGGCTTTTTCTTCGGCATATTTTCCGACAAAGCACCGTGAAATCCATCGAATTACTTGCTCCCGCCAAAGATTTGCAGGCGGCCGTCGCTGCGGTCGATTACGGCGCCGACGCCCTCTATATCGGAGGCGCCCGCTTCGGTGCGCGCCACGCGGCGGGCAATTCGGCCGAGGAGATCGCCCGGGCGGTAGAGTATGCCCATCAATACGGTGTACGGGTGCATGCTACGCTCAATACGTTGCTCTATGACAGCGAGTTGGCCGAAGCCGAGCGGCAGGCCAGGGAGCTGATCGCCGCCGGGGTGGACGCCCTGATCGTGCAGGACATGGCGCTGCGGCGGATGAATCTGCCGGTCGAGCTGCACGCTTCGACGCAGGCGGCCACACGCACGCCGGAGCAGGCGCTTTTTCTGGAGCGCTGCGGTTTCGCCCGCGTGATTCTGGAGCGGGCCTTGTCGCTTGACGAGATCCGTGCGATCCGCGCCGCCTGCGGGGTCGATCTGGAGTGTTTCGTCCACGGGGCGATCTGCGTGGGGTACAGCGGCCGCTGTTTCCTGTCGCGTTCGATGAGCGAACGCAGCGGTAACCGGGGCGCTTGCAGCCAGCCCTGCCGCCTGACCTACGATCTGGTGGACGAGTCCGGGCGTACGGTCGTCAAGGGGCGGCATTTGTTGTCGGTGCGGGATTTGAATTTGTCGGACCGTATAGGCGAGCTGATCGATGCGGGGATTACCTCGTTCAAGATCGAAGGACGCCTGAAGGATGTCGGATATATTAAAAATGTCGTGAGCCATTACCGCCAGCGGATCGATCGGGCGCTCGCGTCGCGGCCGGGATTCTGCCGCTCTTCCGTGGGGGAGAGCAGGCCGGACTTTCAGCCGGATCCTTCGAAGAGCTTCACGCGGGGCGAATCGGAGTATTTCTTCGACGGTCGCCGGGCGGGAGTCGCGTCGTTCGATACGCCCAAATCCGTCGGCGAGTTCGTGGGCCGGGTAGCCCGGGTCGATGGCCGGAGTTTCACGTTGGCCGAGCCACACGACCTGGCGCCTGGGGACGGCATCTGTTTGCTGACCCGGAACGGGTTGGCGGGTACCAATGTCAATGAGGTCGCCGGAAATCGGATCGTGCCCAACCGGATGGAGGGAGTCGTCCCCGGGGCGGAGGTGTTCCGCAATTTCGACCGTCGCTTTTCGTTGGCCCTCGACCGCAGCCGTACGCGGCGGGTGATTCCCGTGCGTGCCGACGCGGCGATAACGCCGCAGCGAGTAACGGTGCGTTTTACCGATTGCGAGGGGGTTGCGGCCGAGGTTACGCGCGACGGGGTGTTCGAACCGGCGAAAGATTCCCGGAAGATGTCGGAAACCGTCGCCGCACAACTTTCCCGCAGCGGAGATACGATTTTCGACGTGCGGGAGGTTCGCTCCGAAGGGTGCGACCGTTTCGTGCCGGTGTCGTTGCTGGCGGAGCTGCGCCGCGAGGGGCTGGAGCGTTTGCGCCGGGCACGGCTCGACCGTCCTGTCGTCCATGCGATTTTGCCCGAGGATCGTTCTGCGCCCTATCCGTCGAAAGTCCTGACGGCCGAGGAGAATGTGACGAATCGTCTGGCCGAGGAGTTTTACCGCGATCACGGTGTGACGCGGATTGCACGCGGACTCGATCTGGAACCTGCGACGGCAGGGCATCCGGTCATGCGTTCGGCCTATTGCATTCGGCGTGAGATCGGACAGTGCCTGAAGGAGCATCCGACGCTGAAAGGAGAGCTGTTTCTGATGCGCGGCCGGTTCCGATACCGGCTCCGGTTCGACTGTGCCCGGTGCGAAATGAGCCTGATCGACGAGAGCGATCGAAAATAACAAAAGAGTCCCGTGCTTTCGATTGGCCGGATCGGTCTGATTATTTCGGCGGTGGAAGTTGCGGGCGAGTTCCGTTTCTGCGGGCGGCTCGGTGAAATTTGTTCGGCTTGCACCTGTTCGCCGCAGGCCGGTAAAAGAAGTAGGATGTCGGCAGTATGCCGTGTACGAACCGGATAATTCGTTATATGATGTATGATTAAAGATAATTCCATGTTTGAAGCCCTGATTCCCCGATTCCCCGACTACGAACTGATCGATTCCGGCGATTTCGAGAAACTCGAACGCTTCGGCCGTTATGTCGTGCGCCGGCCTGAGCCGCAGGCCATTTGGCGGCGGAGTCTTACGGAGCAGGAGTGGCGCCGCCTGGCCGACGCCTCGTTCCTGCGCGACGGACGCAGCGAAGAACGCGGGGAGTGGCGGTTGCGGTCCGGGATGCCGTCCCGGTGGACGGTGGACTACGCCTACGAAGGGATGCGGCTGCGCATGCGCTTGGGCCTCACTTCGTTCAAACACGTGGGGCTTTTTCCGGAGCAGGCGGCCAACTGGAATTTCATCTACGACAACTGTGTGCGGATGAGAGCGGAGGAACGGACGCCGAAGGTCCTGAATCTCTTTGCCTATACGGGCGGAGCGACGCTCGCGGCCCGGGCGGCGGGAGCCGATACGACCCACGTGGATTCGGTCAAACAGGTCGTGACCTGGGCGCGGGAGAATATGGAGCAGAGCGGTTTGGAGGGGGTGCGCTGGATCGTCGAAGACGCGCTCAAATTCGTGCAGCGCGAAGTGCGGCGAGGTAACCGCTACAACGGAATTATCCTCGATCCCCCGGCTTACGGACGGGGTGCCAACGGCGAAAAGTGGATTCTGGAGGATAACATCGGCGAGATGCTCGAATGTTGCGCCCGGTTGTTGGAGCCGCGCGGAGCGTTTCTGGTGTTGAACCTCTATTCGATGGGGTTGTCGGCAACGCTCGCTTCGACCGCCGTGCGACAGGCCTTCGGCACGCCGTTTGAGGAACAATTCGGAGAACTCTGCTTCGACGACCGGGCCGGCAAGCGGCTTCCCCTGGGGACGTACTGTCGTTTTGTCAGGTAGCCGACGATCGGTTTGCCGGTACGGGGCAGAGCGGTTTTGAAAAACTTATGAAATTATGACTACGCTCTCTATTGTACTGGGTATCCTGACCTGGTGTCTTATTTCCGTACTGATCGGGCTCGTCGGCAGCCGCCGCAAGATCGGATTCGCCTGGACGTTCGTTTTAAGTCTGATCCTTACGCCTGTCGTGGGCCTTATCGCGGCTCTGACCTCGCCGAGACTGCCGCACGGAGGCGAGAAATGGGGCTTCGTGCACATCGGATTCATGGTGCTTACGGCATTGGCCCTGATCTCTTTCCTGGTAGTGCTCTTTACGGGCGGCATCTTCTTCGTCGCCGGAGGAGAGTAAGCGCGGTTAAAGATAGATCGCGATGCCTGCGGCAGCCGAGAGGACGATCAGCAGGATCGGATTGAGTTTGAAGTAGGAGCCTGCGAGTACGCCGCCGAAGAGAATCCAACTCCAGAAGTCGATGAAGCTGGCGTCGCCTGCGTCCTGCGGAAACATCAGCAGGAGCGCGGCCGCCCCAATCATGCCGATCACTACCGGGCGGAGTCCCCGCATGGCGCCGCTTACCAGCGGATTGCCCTTGAGTCGGGCGATGTAGCGGGCGACTAGAATCATCAGCGTCATCGACGGCAGGCAGACCGCGAAAGTCGCAATGACCGAGCCCAGAATACCGTACCATACGCTGCCGCTTTGCATTCCAACTGTGTAACCCACGTAAGTCGCCGAATTGATGGCGATGGGGCCGGGCGTGATCTGCGATACGGCCACGATGTCGGCGAATTCGGCGTTGGTCATCCAGGCGTGCTGGACGACCACTTCGTTCTGGATCAGCGACAGCATGGCATAACCGCCGCCGAAGCCGAAGAATCCGATTTTCAGATAGCTGACGAACAGTTCCCAGAATATCATTGCTTACTCTTTTTTGCGATAGACAATTCCCAGACGATGCCTGCACCTGCACCGGCGGCAAGAATCAGTACCGGTGAAAGACCCAGCCACCAGATCAGTCCGGCCAGTGCGGCGGCCAGCACGATCATGCTCCAGTGCATGCCCCGCGTGAGGGTGACCAGCGGAGCGATGATCAGGGCAACGACCGCCGGGCGCATTCCTTTGAAGGCTGCATCGACGACGGGGTTCTGACGGATGCCCGCGAAGAAGAGGGCGATCGCCAGGATGATGAGGAACGACGGCAGCACGGCGCCCAGCAGCGATGCGCAGGCGCCTCGGAGCCCCGAGCGTTTGTATCCGACGAAGACGGCCGTGTTGATCGCAATAGGGCCGGGGACCGATTGTGCCAGGGTCAGCAGGTCGAGAAATTCCGAAGCGGGGATCCACTTGCGGTGGTCGATCACCTCGCGTTGGATCAGCGGGATCATGGCGTAGCCGCCTCCGAAGGTGAAGAGTCCGATTTTGAAAAACGACCAGAATATTTCCCAAAGTTGTTTCATTGTACCGGTTTTGAAGACGGTTGTCTGTCGTCCGTTCCGATTTCGGATTCGTTGGCGGCAGCCACCAATGCGGTCGCCATGACGGCGGCCGTTTCCGTGCGCAGGCGCTGCGAGCCGAGCGTGATTTCGCGGAAACCTCCCCGGACGGCCAGGTCGATCTCTTCGGGCGAGAAGTCCCCTTCCGGCCCGATCAGAACCAGTACGTCGCCTCCTTTGTGCAGGATGTGGGGCAGAAATGCCTTGCCCAGGGCCGAACGGGGAGCGTCGCAGTGGGCGATGAATTTCTGTCCGTCGAAGGGCTGCTTGATGACCTGTCGCAGCGGAGTTATTTCGTGCAGGCGGGGGTGGTAGGCTTTGAGCGACTGTTTCACGGCAGCCGTGATGACCTTGTTCTCCCGTTCGGGCTTGAGCGTGCGTCGCTCGCTATGCTCCGTGGCGAGGGGGATGATCTCCGCGACCCCGATTTCCGTGGCTTTTTCGAGGAACCATTCGAACCGGTCGTTGTTTTTCGTCGGGGCGACGGCCATCGTCAGGCGGTAGGGCAGCTTGCCGAATTCGCTGTTGGTGTCGCGCACCCGCACCCGGCAGCGTTTGGGATTGTCGTCCACGATTTCACAGCGGTAGAGGTTACCGCGGCCGTCGGTGATGTGCAGCTCTTCGCCGCAGGCCATGCGAAGCACGCGGATGCAGTGTTTCGACTCTTCCTCGCTGAGCGTATATTCCGGAGGAACGATATCGGGGGCGTAAAACAGTTGCATTTTTTATAAATTGTTTACCTTTGCAAAGGTAAATAAAATCCAACGAACCGATGAAGCGATATTCTTTATTTTTAATTTCATTGATTCTGCTTATGACTACGGGATGCAACCAGCGTAAAGAGGTGGCGGAGAATCCGTTCTTCGAGGAGTGGGAAACGCCCTACGGCGTGCCTCCTTTCGACCGGATCCGGCCCGAACACTTTCTGCCTGCCTTCCAGCGGGCGATGTCGATTCAGGAAGCCGAGATCGACGCTATCAAATCCAACGGCGATCAGCCCTCTTTCGAGAATGTCATTCTGGCTTACGACCGTTCGGGTTTGATGCTGGAGCAGGTGGGGCTGGTTTTCAACATGCTCTGTTCGGCCGACGTGAACGATCAGTTATTGGCGGCGAAAGAGCAGGCGATGCCGTTGCTGGCCGCCCATCGGGACAATATTCTGCTCGACGAGGTGCTTTTCGACAAGATCAAAGCCGTTTACGACCGTCGCGGCAGCCTCGGCCTCGATGCCGTGCAGACGCGCCTGGTGGAGAAGATTTACGGTAAGTTCGTGCGGGCGGGAGCGCTGCTCGATCCGCAGCAGAAGGAGCGGTTGCGTCAAATTAACGGCGAATTGGCGCTGCTGCCCGTGAAATTCGGCAATAATGTCCTCCGGGCGACGAATGATTTTATGTTGAAACTGACGGAGAAACAGCTCGACGGGCTGCCTGCAAGCGTGCAGGGGATGGCCCGGGAGAAGGCTGCGGAGTTGGGATTGAACGATGCGTGGGTCGTTACGCTCGACGCTCCCAGCCGGATTCCGTTTCTCACGTATTCTACTCAGCGCGACTTGCGGGAGCAGTTGTACAAAGCATATATCGACCGTTGCAACGAAGGCAGCGAGTACGATAACCGCTCTCTGGTGAACGATTTCGCCCGCCTGCGTAACGAGAAAGCCCGCTTGCTGGGCTATCCCTCCTATGCGGCTTATGTGACGGCCGATGAGATGGCCGGAACGCCCGCTGCCGTTTATGAGTTGTTGAACGAAGTGTGGACGCCGGCGCTCGATCGCGCCAAGGAAGAGATGGCCGAGATGAATACGATGTTGCAGCGGGATGTGCCGGGGGCGACGTTCGAACCCTGGGATTGGTGGTATTACGCCGAAAAGGTGCGCAAGGACAAATATGCGCTCGACGATGCTACGCTGCGGCCCTATTTTTCGCTCGAAAATGTTCGGGAAGGCGCTTTTTCGCTGGCGAACCGGCTTTACGGGATTACGTTCCGTCCGTTGGTCGCACCGGTTTACCACAAGGATTGCTCGGTATATGAGGTGCTCGACGTGGACGGGACTCATTTGGGCGTGCTCTATTTCGACTTTTTTCCGCGCAGCGGCAAGAGCAGCGGTGCGTGGTGTACCGCGTTCCGCAGCCAGCGCTACGAAGGCGACGAACGCATCGCTCCTGTGGTCGCCATCGTATGCAATTTTACTCCGCCGACCAAATTGACGCCTTCGCTGCTTACGCTCGATGAGGTCCAGACCCTTTTTCATGAGTTTGGGCACGGGCTGCATGCGCTTTTCGCCGACGTGAAATATCGGTCGCTCGGCAGGGTGGAGGGCGATTTCGTGGAGCTCCCTTCGCAGATCATGGAGAATTGGGCGACCGAACCCGAAGTGCTGCGCCACTATGCGATCAATTATACGACGGGAGAGGTGATTCCCGAACGCTTGATCAAGCGCATCCGCGAAAGCGGCAAGTTCAACCAGGGCTTCATTGTCACCGAACTGGTAGCTGCCGCTCTTACCGATATGGATATTCACGCTATTACGGAGTACGAACCTTTCGATGTGAACGAGTTCGAAGCCGATGCCGTGTACGGTCGCCGGGGATTGATCCCGCAGATACAGCCCCGCTACCGCTATCCCTATTTCCTGCATATTTTCGATGGGGGCTATGCGTCGGGATACTATTTCTATATCTGGGCGCAGGTCCTCGACAAAGACGCTTTCCGGGCCTTCGAACAGACCGGCGACGTATTCGACCGTGCGACCGCCCGGAAATTCCGGACGCTGCTTTCTCGGGGCGGTTCGGCGGACGGTATGACCCTCTACCGGGATTTTCGCGGGGCCGATCCTGATAAACGGGCGATGCTCGTGGCCTGTGGCCTGATGGAGGAGCTGCCCGAAGAACCTGCCGACAGCCTTGCCGTGCCCGTCGTGACCCTCGAACCGAATGAAAAGCCTAAAATCTAATTTAACCGATGAAAAAGATTGTTATGACATTTTTAACCGCTTTGGCAGCCGGATGCGCGGACCATACGATGCCCGTTGCCCAGCTGCCTGAAATTGATACGAACAACCCCTTGCTCGCGGAGTGGAATACGCCGCACGAAACCCCGCCGTTCGACCGGATCCGGGTGTCCGATTACGAACCGGCGTTCGATGCCGCGATCGCTGTGTCGCGTGCCGAAATCGACGCGATCGTAAACAATCCAGCCAAGCCGACCTTCAATAATACGATCGTGGCGCTCGATCGTCAGGGCCGGCTGCTTTCGCGGGTCGAAGGTATTTTTTTCAACCTGCTCGAAGCGGATGCTACGCCCGAGATGCAGCAGGTGGCCGAGAACGTACAGCCCAAATTGACGGCCCTGTCCAACGACATATCGCTCAACCCGCAGCTCTTCGAGCGTGTGAAGGCCGTCTATGAACATCCGGGGTGGTTCCTTTCGAAAGAGGACAAGAAATTGCTGGAGGAAACCTATAACGGTTTCGTGCGCAGCGGTGCGAACCTTTCCGATGAGGACAAGGAGCTGTACCGACAATATTCGACTGAACTTTCGGAGCTTTCGCTCCGGTTCAGCCGCAATGTGCTGGCTGCCACGAATGCCTTTACGATCAATATCACGGATCCGGCGCAGGTGGCCGAGCTTCCCGATTTCGTGCGGGACGGTATGGCCGCCGAAGCCAAGGCCCGTGGCGAGCAGGGATGGACGGTGACGCTTCAGGCGCCGAGTTACGTCCCTTTCATGGAGTATTCGACCAACCGCGAGCTGAAGGAGAAGCTTTGGAGAGCCAGCAACTCCCTCTGCTTGGGCGGTGAGTTCGACAATACGGAGAACATCAAGCGGATGGTCAATCTGCGTTTGAAGATCGCCAACCTGTTGGGGTATCCGACGTACGCCGATTACGTGCTGGCCGACCGAATGGCTGAAAACGCGCAGACGGTCAATGCTTTCCTGGATGAATTGCTTGCCCAGACCAAGGAGTATGCCGTGAAGGATTACAATACGATCGGGGAGTATGCCCGCTCGCAGGGTTTCGAAGGCGAGGTCATGCCCTGGGATATGGCTTATTACTCGGAGAAGTACCGCCATGAGAAATACGAGCTCAACGAGGAGTTGGTGAAGCCTTACTTGCAGTTGGACAGTGTGAAGCGGGGGGTATTCCTGCTTGCCAATAAGCTCTACGGCCTTAATTTCACGCCGAATCCCGAAGTCCCGGTCTATCATCCCGAGGTGACGGCTTACGACGTGACCGACAAGGACGGTCGCTTCCTGGCGGAACTTTACCTCGACTTCTTCCCCCGGGCTACCAAACGCGGCGGGGCTTGGGAAACCGAGTTCCGGAGCGTTTCAATCGTCGAGGAACACGAAACCCGCCCGCTGGTGTCGCTGGTGATGAACTTCACCAAGCCGACCGATACGACTCCTTCACTGCTTACTTTCAGTGAATTCGAAACTTTCCTGCATGAGTTCGGACACGCGCTGCACGCCATTCTTTCGGAGGGAGAGCACGAGTCGATCAGCGGTACGCACGTATATCAGGATTTCGTCGAGCTGCCTTCGCAGATCATGGAGAATTGGGCGACCGAGAAAGAGTTCCTCGACTTGTGGGCCGTGAATTACAAGACCGGAGAACCGATTCCTGCCGACCTGATTGCCAAGATCGTCGCCGCAGAGAACTATCAGGCGGCTTATTTCAATGTCCGCCAGTTGCTGTACGGGCTCAACGACATGGCATGGCATTCGATCGACAAGCCGTTCGAGGGCGATGTCGAACTGTTTGAACGGACGGCGATGGCTCCGGCTCAGGTACTCCCGGTTGTCGAGGGTGCTGCGATGTCGCCGGCTTTCAGCCACATTTTTGCCGGCGGATATGCTGCGGGCTATTACGGTTACAAGTGGGCCGAGGTGCTGGCGGCCGATGCCTTCTCGCTGTTCAAGGAGAAGGGTATTTTCAATCCCGAAGTGGCGGAGGCTTTCCGCCGCGAAATTCTCTCGAAGGGCGGTCACGAACATCCGATGACGCTCTATGTGAATTTCCGGGGACACAAGCCCGAAACCAAGGCTCTGATCGAAAAGATGGGGCTCGAAAAATAGAGTTGTTGTCGGCGTGGGTTTCCCATCCTGAAAATCGAAAGGGCTGCCTACAGAGGCAGCCCTTTTCGTGTGAGTGTATAGAAGACCGGGACGATCGAGAACGGATGTGGTATGTCGCGCGAATCGTTTGTGCGGGGAAGAGTAGTTATTTTGACAATAAAACCACCCGTGCAATGGTAGCACGGGTGGTTTATATTTTGATGATTGCTGGCGGGATCAGAACTTGCTTGTAACGGGATCAGAACTCCGAGGTGAAGTAAAATCTGATGTCCTTGAAGTTTTCCTGCGCCAGGGCCAGGGCATAGCTGGTGTCGGCCAGAAATACATCGCGGCCGTGCTTGTCGATGGCCATGTTCGTATGTTTGCGCCGTTTGAAGTCGGCCAGCTGCTCGGCGTTGTCGCTCTCGATCCAGCAGGCTTTGTAGATGGAGATCGGCTCCCAGCGGCAGGCGGCGTTGTATTCGTGCGCCAGGCGGTATTCGATCACCTCGAATTGCAGGGCGCCCACCGTGCCGATGATTTTGCGGCCGTTGAGCGACGAGGTGAAGAGCTGCGCCACGCCTTCGTCCATGAGCTGATCGATGCCTTTGGCCAGTTGCTTGAATTTCAGCGGATCGGCATTCTCGATATAACGGAACTGTTCGGGTGCGAAGGAGGGAATGCCTGTGAATTTGAGCTTTTCGCCTTCGGTGAAGGTGTCGCCGATCTTGAAGTTGCCCGTGTCGTGCAGGCCGACGATGTCGCCCGGGTAGGCGAAGTCGATGATCGACTTTTTCTCGGCCATGAAAGCCGTCGGCGAGGAGAATTTCATCTGTTTGCCGCTGCGCACGTGCAGGAAATTCTTGTTACGTTCGAACGTGCCGGAGCAGATCTTCAGGAAGGCGATGCGGTCGCGGTGGTTCGGATCCATGTTGGCGTGGATCTTGAAGACGAAGCCTGTCATTTTCTCCTCGGCAGGCTCCACGATCCGGGTTTCGGTCGGCGCAGGGCGCGGCGAGGGGGCGATGCGGATGAAACACTCCAGCAACTCCTTCACGCCGAAATTATTGACCGCCGAGCCGAAGAAGACCGGGGCCAGCTCAGCCCGCAGGTAAGCGTCGCGGTCGAAAGCGTCGTACACGCCTTCGACCAGTTCGGTGTCTTCGCGCAGTTGCTTGGCGTAGCGTTCGGAGATGTATTCGTCCAGTTCGGGCGAGGCGAGGTCGTTGATCTCTACGGTCGAAGCGTCGGCCGTCTGCCGTTCGTCGCTCGTAAAGAGCGTGAGGTTCTTCTCGTAGATGTTGTAAACGCCCTTGAAGGTGTCGCCGCTCGAAATCGGGAATGAGAGGGGACGTACCCGGATGCGGAGTTCCTTCTCGATTTCGTCCAGCAGGTCGAAGGGATCCTTGCAGGGGCGGTCGAGCTTGTTGACGAAGACGATCACCGGGGTCTGCCGCATGCGGCAGACGTCCATCAGCTTGCGGGTCTGGGACTCGACGCCCTTGGCGCCGTCGATGACGATGATTACGGAGTCCACCGCCGTCAGCGTGCGGTAGGTATCTTCGGCGAAGTCTTCGTGGCCCGGGGTATCGAGAATGTTGATCTTGCGGCCCTGGTATTCGAAGCCCATGACGGACGTAGCGACCGAAATACCGCGCTGACGTTCGATCTCCATGAAGTCGGAGGTGGCTCCCTTCTTGATTTTATTGCTTTTGACCGCTCCCGCGACGTGGATGGCGCCGCCGAAGAGCAGCAGCTTCTCCGTCAGCGTGGTTTTGCCCGCATCGGGGTGGGCAATGACGGCGAAGGTCCGCCGGCGTGTGATCTCTTCCTGTAGGGTCATGTATCGTTATTTGTCTTTCGGATAGTCGACGTTGTAGTGGCAGCCCACCGACTCCTTGAGCTCGCGGCCCTGCTTGATGACCAGGTAGGCCACGGCGATCATGTTGCGCAGCTCGCACAGCTCGCGGTTGGGCTTGGTCTTGGAGTAGAGCTCCTCGGTCTCCTCGAAGAGGATCGACAGGCGCCGCATGGCGCGCTTGAGCGAGAGGTTCGAGCGCACGATGCCCACGTAGTTGGACATGATCTGCTGCACCTCGCGCTTCGACTGGATGAGCATGAGCATCTCCTCGGTGTGCTGCGTCCCCTCGAAGTCCCAGTCGGGAATGCCCTCCTGGAAGTCGACCTTGTCGATCAGACCGGCCGTGTGGCGGGCGGCCTGGTCGGCGTAGACCACGGCTTCGATGAGCGAGTTGGAGGCCAGGCGGTTGGCGCCGTGCAGCCCCGTGCAGGAGGTTTCGCCCAGGGCGTAGAGGCGGCGGATCGAGGTCTCGCCGTCGGTTGAGACCTTCACGCCGCCGCAGCAGTAGTGCGCCGCGGGGGTGACGGGAATCCAGTCCTTCGTGATGTCGATGCCGATCGAGAGGCACTTCTCGTAGATGTTCGGGAAGTGGCTGCGCACGGAGTCGGCGTCCTTGTGCGTGACGTCGAGGTAGACGAAGTCCTCGCCGCGGCGCGTCATCTCGCGGTAGATCGCGCGGGCCACGACGTCGCGCGGCGCCAGCGACTTCATCGGGTGGTACTTGTCCATGAACTCCTCGCCCGACTGCAGGCGCAGGATGGCCCCGAAGCCGCGCATGGCCTCCGTGATGAGGAAGTTGGGCTTCTCGCCCGGGTTGTAGAGCGTCGTGGGGTGGAACTGGATGAACTCCATGTTCTCGGTGATGGCCTTGGCGCGGTGGCACATGGCGATGCCGTCGCCCGTGGCGACGACCGGATTCGAGGTCGACGAGTAGATGTTGCCGCAGCCGCCCGTGGCCACGATGGTGAACTTCGCGAGCATCGTCTCGATCTCGTTGGTCTGCTCGTTGAGGACGTAGGCGCCGAAGCAGGTCAGTCCCCGCGTGTGGCGCGTGACGAACTCGCCCAGGTGGTGCTGCGTCAGCAGGTCGATGGCGAAGTGGTGCTCCAGCACGGTGATGTTCGGGTGCTGGCGCACCGATTCGACGAGCGCCCGTTCGATCTCGGCGCCCGTGAGGTCCTCGTGGTGGAGGATGCGGTGTTCGGAGTGGCCGCCCTCGCGGTTGAGCTCGAAGCGTCCGTCGGGGGTCTTGTCGAAGCGCGTGCCCCAGGCGATGAGGTCGCGGATGAGCTCCGGCGCGCGGCGCACGACCAGCTCGACGGCCTTCCGGTCACATTTGCCGGCGCCGCAGACGAGCGTGTCCTCGATGTGTTTCTCGAAGGTGTCGGGGGCATACGTCACCGAGCAGATGCCGCCCTGCGCATAGTTGGTGTTGCACTCCTTCATCTCGCCCTTGGTGACGATCGTGACGTGTCCGTGGGCTGCGGCCTTGAGTGCGAACGACAGGCCTGCCGCGCCCGAGCCGATGACCAGAAAGTCGGTTTTCATAGTTTTTCCAGTGACAGAGACGACTTTTGCGGCCCATGCTAACCATCGGCCGTCCCCGATCCGGGCCCCGTCTCTGCCATCTCTTTAGCGGGCGTGCGCCCCGGTTCCGGATCGGAAGTTGCGTCGGGTCTTCCTGGCGGCGGACCGCAGCGGATCCGCTTCCGCGGCCCCGGCGGGACCGGATGCGGGGACCCTTTTCGGGTTGTTTTTCTCGCAGGCGCAGGAAGATGCGCCGCAAAGGTACGAAAAAAAGCCCGATTTGCCGATACGTGCGGATGAAAAAAGCACCGTCCGGGGCAGGGTGGTGCTTTGTGCGGGGTGTCGTCGCCGGATCAGGGCTTCCCGTCGGCCGCGGGGGAGGTAATCCCGAGCTGCGTGAGGCGCGAGATGTCGCGCACGTCGAAGACGCCGCAGATGTCCAGCACGATGAACTCCTCGTCGCCGTCGGAGAGCATCAGCAGCTCCGAGAGCCGCTCGCCGCTCCCCTCGATGAAGTAGAACGAGACGGACGGACCCTTGCTGTCGGTGCGGGAGATCAGCTCGAAGGCCTTGTCGCGTGCGACCTTGTAGGCCTGCGCGCGGAAGAGGAACGGGTAGGGTTTCTGCGCCGCGAGGATGCGGATGCTGCGGATGCCGTCGAGCAGCCGGGCCAGTTCGGGGTCGGCGTCGCGGCGCATCATCTCCATCATCTTGCGTCCGAGCTCGATGCTGCGGACGTTAGTCTCTGCGGCGTAGGACTGGTAGAACTCGTCGAAGGCGCGGTTCTGGGCCGTGCCCGCAAGGGGCAGCAGCAGGATCAGGATCAGGAGCCAGCGTTTCATGGTCGTAGATTTTTCGTGGTCGTGCAGGTCAGAATCCGAAGCAGAATCCGAAGGTGAACAGATGGGTTTCCGGTCCCACGTCGGAGCGGAAGAGCGGCGTGAGAGCGTAGTCGAACGAGACGCCGATCTTGTGGTAGGTGATCGCGCCGCCGATGTTCCAGCTCCAGGGCTCCACTCCCCGCAGTTCGTACTTCTCCTTGGGTTTCTTGTGGACGGCCCGGTAGCTGGTGTAGAGGTTGCCCGAGGCGCGGAGCGTGATTCGGAAGTCGCTGACCGAGCAGGTGAGCATGAGGGGGATGCCCAGCGTGGTGAACGAGAGTTTCGACTTCTTGGTCGAGGGGTCGAGCTCCAGGGCGTGGATCATGCCGTCGGTGTAGCGGATCGTCTGCTTGCCGCTCAGCACGATGTCGTAGATGTTGCCCCGGACGCCGGTCGAGAGCCACCAGTGGCCGCTCCGGTCGAGCATGTAGCGCAGGCTGAGGAGCGTGTAGCCGAAGCTGAAGCTCTTTCGGGTGCTCGTCTCCAGAAACTCCCCTTCGCCGGCCCACGCCGGCCCGTAGCTCGTGTTGACGAGCAGGGGAATGCCGATCTCCCAGTCCGTGAATCCGAAGCAGCCGTGGAAGCGCTTGAGGGGCTTTTTTTCGGGCTTTTCCGACGGCGCGGCAGCCTCGTTCCCGGCGGCCTTGCTTTCGTCGGCGTCGCGGTTGCCGAGCGTGATGCCGTATCCGGCGATCTCGAGCCGCAGCTCGCCCCGGTCGCTCTTGAGCTGTACGATTTCCGGATCGGGCGACGGCATGGCGGTCGCGGCGGGTGCGGAGGTGGCAGCGGTTCCGGAGATGGCGGTCGTTTCCGGCGTTGCGGCGGGCTTTTCCGTCGGGTCGGCCTGCACGGCGGAGGAGAGTTCCGTCGGGGCGGGTGCGGCCGGTGCCGGTTCGGTCCCCGCGGGTGCGGCCGGCTGTGCGGCCGTTGTGGCCGCAAGAAGGAGGAAGAGGGGCAGCAGAAGGATAAAGGTAAGGTGTTTCATGGTGCTATCGTTTGCGTTTGACGGTTGTTATCTTTGTTCGGACCGGGTGTCGCGTCCCTTTTCGGCCGCTTCGAGCAGGCGGTCGGCGATGTCGAAGCTGCGCGAGAGCTCCTCGAGCGGCTGGAAGTAGACCGTGGCGCACATCGCTTCGGCCGGGTCGGTGACGGGACGTCCGTCGATGTAGCCGTAGACGGTGCCGCGCGTGAGGAAGAAGAGCCCCACGAGCAGGGCCGCGGCGATCCCGGCGCCCGTTCCGAGCAGCAGGTTCCAGCGGCGGTGCGGACGGTGCGGCGCCGCCGTTGTCCGGTACGGCGTGTCGGCGGAGGAGTCGGACGCGGAATCGGCCGGCAGCTTCCCGACGGCGGGAAGCCGGACAGCCCGGTCGGCAGCGCCCGCCTTCCCGGCGGTGAGCGGCGCCTGAGCGGCCTGCGCGCCCTCTTTTGCGGCCGGGCGGCCGGGCAGCGTTTCGCGGGCGAGGGCCTCGAATCCGCCCATCATCACGGCGGCGCTGCGCAGCTCGCCGTCCAGCGCTTCGCGCGGCAGGGCGGCAAGCAGTGCACGCAGCTCCCGCTCCTCGGCTTCGGTGGCCGTGGCGTCGAAGTAGCGGCGGCTGAGCGCCCGGGCTTTCAGCAGATCAGATTCCATAGTTCATCAGTTTTTCGAGTTCGCGGCGCAACCGCATCCGACCCCGCGAGAGCAGCACGCGGACCTGCGCCTCGTCGGTCGTGAGCAGGGCGGCGATTTCGTGCGTCGGGTAGCCTTCGATCTCCTTCAGGTGCAGGAC
>ENA-OYWW01000601-OYWW01000601.1-human-gut-metagenome-genome-assembly--contig:-NODE-601-length-16056-cov-7.639273_pt1 | contig 16056 bp, 18 predicted proteins | sample MGYA00244817_ERZ653410 | MGnify/ENA primary metagenome ERZ653410 (study PRJEB26926, sample SAMN06164973) | human gut metagenome | biome: ENVO:00009003; feature: ENVO:2100002; material: ENVO:00002003...
GAGATCTAGTACGGTCTCGTGGGCTCGGAGATGTGTATAAGAGACAGGTATTATTATCATGAACTGCCATCGCTTCGAATTCTGCTGCAGATAGCTGTATCATTTGCATTCTTGTTCTTGGTTCCATGCCTGTTGTTTCAGCTGATGGAGTTACACGAACTTTAAATGTTGAAGAAGACAGAAGGGAAGCTCCTTCTAAACTGCCTTCTGTTAGCATTACATCTACCAGAACCATTCCTGGATTTGCAAGAACTTGACGAGGAAGTCCAATTTTAATTGTCCTTCGACCAGATTGTACCTCACAGGTACAAGGGTAAGAATAGCCTGTTGAAACTTTGGCTCTAGCAGAAACTGTTAAACTAGAAGCATCTGTTTGTTCTGGAATTTGAACTGTTATACCGTCCCAATTTTTTAATTGTACATTGACAAATCTTGAATTGTAATCTCCCTGCTTCGCATAGACCAATACATCGGTCTCCTCTCCTGTTAAGGGAAGAGTGTGTAAAATTTGTGGTGAATATTCCATTATTTTGTCACCCCATTTCGATTTAATAATGTCCTCAATGTAATTTGTTCAAACCCAAATTTCGGGGTAATAGTTACACCTGAAGAATCAAAAGATTTAGTGAATGAACTAAATACAGCAGAAGTTTGTAACCCTAAATTCTTATCCTGGATAATTATTGTGTCTCCTAAGTTATAATCTTTACCAAGAACAAATTTGGAATTGGCCAGATTTACGCTTGAATCATATACAGACACCAAGCGATGATTTGCCAAGAAGGCTTTCGCCAAACCTTGTACATAATCCATAGCTTTTGTTGAAGGAACTGACACATTTGACCCATCAATTGTTAGGGCATAAACCTTGTTTTGGGAAGCGTCTATTTTTGTTCTATCAATACCATCTTGATAGAGGAAAGCGGAAACTGGCCCAGTAGTTGCATTATTCAACATTATAGCAACAACACTTGCATAATAGTTCATACTGTTTTCAGTGTAGCTAGAATCATATAGGTTTCCAAATTCTGTTGACAGAATAACATTATCTCTTGTTTTTGGGTATAGCAATTTTGATTCTAGCTTGTTGGCTGAGTTTATTGTCATATCGAAACCAAGACCCAAAATAGCAGTACTGGCTTCTAAAAATGCTAAATAGGTTACATCCTCTACAGGACATGTGGTCAAAGCTGCTTTTGACATATTATTTGTATTAACGTAATGTGTTATTTCAAGTGGAACACTTTCTGCCATTACTTTTCCTGGTTGCTCTTGATTCAAATGGGAAACTTGTATGAGATGACCCATATCCAATTCTACATTGCCTTTATAAACCCCTACATTCAAACTTCCAGATATAGCTTGTCTGATATAGTGAGAATAAATGTTGCTTGCTGCTTTACCCTTTACAACAATTCTTTTTTGGTTGGATTTTAACTCCTTCTGAGCTTTATATATGATTCCAAGAAAATGCTCATCAATTTGTATTATCTTATCCCTCATATCTTCCCGAGATACCAACTTATAGTACTCATCAGAATATGGGAGAGTAATTGTAAAATCACCAGGAGCATTGGATTGCTTCTCATAGTTATATGATATACAATCACTTAAAATACCGATTGCTGTGACTTGGGATATTCCCTGTTTGTATACAACCAAATCCATTATTGTCCCTCCAATGAAAAATATTTTGGTGTAAATGTTATAGCTACAGAACTCAAAAACTTAGCAGCTATTCCCCCACTTGAATTTGAACCAGTTATCTTGATTTTATTGGTTCCTGGACACAATCCAAAAAATGAACTGTTTAAATCTAAACCTTCTAAATCCAAGGTTTTGCTTCCAGAAGAATAAGAATAGAACCCATAGGAGTCTGTATCTAGTTCAGTGTTTAAAGTATACTGACCAGATATACTTCTGGAGCGTTTAATCTTAAAAACATTGTCTTTTTTCAAATAGGTATTACTGATTTCAATTCCAGAAGAAGCTGTCGAAGTTGTAAAACCCATCTCAAATCCAGTTGTAACATCTCCAGGGTTTATAAAGGAATCTAAAGAAGAACCTGCTGAATCAAACTCCAAGAATTGATTACATGGAACAACTATAGAGGCAGGTATCTTTGTATATTGTACCCTGATAGGCTTTCCTGCAAAGAGAGGGTAAGGACAATACAGTTCAATTTTAAACTTACAAATCAAATCATTATTGTCTTTATACTTACTACCAAACTCAACAGCTTTCTTTGCTCTACAGTTAATGCTTCTGCCTCGAGAGGTGAATTTCAGCTCATCCAGAGGATTGATTATTCTTGATAATCTAGCTTTCTTATCTTCCAGAGAGCCTTTTGGAATATTGATAACCCAGCCAGTAATGGTGATTGTTCTACCAGAATCTATTTGAACTGTGTTTATTTTCTCCCCAATCCTGTCAAAGATAGAATAGCTTGATATAGCACTTTCCAAGTCCTCGACTTGTACCCCCTCATCATCAATCAAAAATTCAGCGTCCGACTGATTAAAATACAGGGTTGCTCCTTTTGTTGAGTTATATATCTCAGCTTCACCAATCACATTATCACCTCCTAGAATCCTTCAGCCAACTCTTTTTGTACTTTCTTAAACTCTCTGGCTGCAGTATTTTCATCAATTGGCTGTGGAGAGTAGAAATTAAATACATTTCCTCCAGAATTGCTTCTGTTTCCTCCTTCAGAATACTCCTCATTCTCCTGTTTAGTCATAACTCTTTCGCCCTTATGGAGTACCGCTGCATACCCGTCATAAGGTACATAGTCAAGACCTACAGACAAACGAGGCAGACTTAATCTGTCCAGCATTCCAATACTTACACCAGGAATACCGTTGATAATATCAATGACTCCGTTTACCCCGTCAACAAAAAAGTTAACTATGCTTTCAATTGTTGCTAGCACACCATTAATAGCTGATTTGAAAACGTCAGAAAACGCATTTGCAACTGTTTCAGCTGCCTTAGAAAATATTGACTTTATTCCGTCCCACACCCCTTGAAAAAACTTCTTGATAGGGTTGAAGACAGACTTGATGGCATTATATGCTGCTTTAAATATATCTTTAAACCAACCAGCTACAGAACTGAAAATGTTTTTAATTCCATCCCAAAGCCCTTGGAAGAATGTTTTGATACTTTCTATAAATGATGTGACTCCATTAATTACTGGAGTAGCTATGTTATCTAACCACCAGTTAAATACTGTTGAGAATATTGATACAATGCTATTCCAAAGATTTTTGAAGAAATTAACAACAGAAGTAACAAAATTCGATACCGCATTAATAACTGGGGAGAGGACATTATCATAGACCCAGCTAGCTGCAACACTGAACAAAGTTGTAATTATTTCCCAAATCTTTGCAATAATTTCGATTATTTTTTCTACAACAGGAACTACTACAGAAAGCACAGGCTCTAAGATATTGTCATAAACCCAAGTTCCCACATCTTCAAAGAATCCTGCTACAGTTTCTACAATGGTAGTTAACCACTCAGAAACTGTATCTATAAACTCATCAAAAGCTTCGGGAATTGTTTCGGTAAAGAATGTGGTTATATCTTCAATTGCAGAATCAAGGTATTCAGAAACTGTATTAGAGATATTTGTAAAGAATTCCACAATAGACATCAGAGCATCAGATAGCCAATCAGCAATACCTAAAACGGCTGATTTAATTGTATTCCACAAAGATATCCAAAAGTTTCTAAACCCTTCACAATTATTCCATAAGTAGATGAAGCCTGCAACTAAAGCTGCGATTGCTGTTATAACCAGCCCTATTGGATTGCTTACAAGCGTAAATGCCTTCGCTAGCAGTCCCACTAAGGATACAATTTTACCAATAATAGTGACAAGTGGTCCAACAGCAGCAACTATACCTGCAATAATCACTATTGTCTTTTGAGTCTCTGGATTCAGGCTTGAAAGCCAAGATAGAACCTCTACAAGGCTCTGCAAAACATCCTTTATTACAGGTAACATTTGTTCTCCAACAGAAGCCATTAAGCTTTTAATCTCATTTTTCAGTTCAGCAATACTGGTTGCCGTACCAGAAGTTGCTGTATTTTGCATATTTTGAGCAGCTCCTGAAACATCATCATAGGCAGTGCTTACATTATTCAGGGAAGTAATTATTGCTAAGGCATTGTCTTCGCCTAAAGCAGACCAAGTGTTTGAAGCTACAGTCAGGGCTTCCTGCTTTGTCATAGTTGTACTCAAATCATTAATGATAGAGTTAAATACGTCTTGTACTGTGCCTTTACCATCCTTGTATGCATAAAAAAGATACTTCGTTTGGTCTGAAAAGCTGGATAGATTTTCTTCAATCCTTCCGTCAGAAAGAGAGATTGTAAACTCTTTTACAAAGTCATTTACTTTGTCTAGGTTATAAGCTCCAGATTCCAAACCATTTTGAAGTATTGAAAACATTTCCTTGGCTGAGAATCCAGCTTGAGACCATAATTGGCCATATTCAGCCAAGTTATCTCCAAGCTCATTGGTTTTATCTAGTCCATTTTGTGTTCCTGTTACAATATAGTCCATTGCTTCTTGAGCAGAAAGACCGAAGTTGACCATCAGTGAGTTTACACCCCTTAAAGTCTCATTCATGTCTATGCCGAAGGTTTGTTCCAAGATAATAGCTTGAGAAGCTACATCTGCCATTTCATTACTAGATAATCCTGACAAATTCTTTCTAACCATGATGATAGCATCTGAGACTTCATCAAAATCTGTAGTAACATTCTTAGATAAAACCTTGTCAATCAATTTGCCGTTTTCTTCAACTGCATCACCAACGTCACCAAAATATGTAGCTATCTTTGTGGTTGCACTTTCGACATCAATAGCCGATTTAGCTGCATAAGTGCCTATACCCGAGATTGGAAGAGACACATATTTTGTCAACTTATTACCAAAACCAGATATTTTGTCACCTGTTGTTGTTAATGATTTTCCTGTAGCTTCAAGCTTTTCAACAAATTGCTCAAAAGCTGTTTTGCTTTCTTTGACTTTCTCTTTTTGTGTTTCTAAGGGGGCTTCAGATTCCTTAACCTTCTTATTTGTTTTGTCAAGCTCTTCACCAGCACCACTTAAAGATTCGGTGAAGCTGTTGAGAGGTGCTTCTGTTGATTTAGCAGAATTTGAAAAACCCAAGATGGCATCTGTGGTACCACCAATACTCCATTCCAAATCTTCAACACTCTCTGAAACCTTATCTGCCTCAGCTACAAAAGTCTTGTTGATATTTTTTCCAGCTCCCTCAAGGGATTGTTCAAAATCATTGGTTGAGTCTTTGCTGGATTCCATAGAATCGTCAAGTTTATCTAACGAAGATAGAGCTGATTGCAACCCCTCGAAGAATTTGGTTGCATCAAGTGTTAAACTGCCACTGGCAGTACCCATATTGATTGGCAATGCTTCTCACCTCTCTTAGTCATAGTCTTTATACATCTCTGTGAAGCTAGAGAACTTTCGTTCAAATACAGGCATTTCTTCTTCCTGTTCAATCTTTATCCTGATGTAAGCACAAGCCTGATTCAGACAAAATGCCGTATACGCATCATCTATGAATAGTATTTCACTTGGCATTTTGTTGAATAGCTTGCTTTGTGCAATTAAATCAAGAACCTGTTGACTGGCTACGAAACGGTTTCAGGGCTTTTACCCCCTGTTGACTGTAGTTGAATATGAATGTGTATTGGTCATCGGTCAATTCCATGCCAGATTCTTTGATTTCTTCCCAAGTTGGTTCAACGAAGCTAGCTTCACACAAAGCATCAAAGATAGTAAACATTTCTTTGAGCTCATTGGTGTTACTTCCCCCAGAAGACTTGTTAGACCTACCCATAAACAGGTCATTTGCTGTCTTTAGCAACTCGTTTGGAATTTTGCCACTTTTCACAAGAGCCAGCATGGAAGGTCTTCTTAATCTTGCGACAAACGGCATACCCTCTGCGAAGGGTGGCAGCTCGACGATTTGTCCTTTTGTATATGTTTTCAAATTCTGAAGAGATGTTATCTGAGTGTTATTTTTTGCCATTTTACTCACCTTTCTTGTTATGATACTGTTGGCAGTTCTGTTACATATTCAATCTTGTATGGGGCTTCTCCTGTGTTCGGAGCCGAATCAATTACGTACTCATTTACTCTGAATACATTATCTTCGCTGGACATAGATATTGGATTGCCTTGACAGTTTGGATAGGTTATCTTCTCGTAACCTGTGATAATGCCTGCAGCATTATAGATAGCAGAATAGACTATTACATCAAAAACAGGCAAATCTTCACGCTTAGAACCAACAACAGGTGGTGTGTAGCTCTTGATTGCTCCAGAGCTGACGTCAGTGTCAAGTGTACCGCCTTGCAGCATTTTCACAATTTCAGGGGTGAACACATTGTCCGTCAGCGTAAGCTGATTGCCTGTAACTGTAACTTGCCTGTGTTTCTGAGCTTTGAGCACACCCTTGATGATAAGCTTGATTGCATCTGTGGTCTCTGTTTGAATGTCCACTTGAATTTTGGATGCTGTATCAATTGCATATTCGGTCTTATCCCCATCGCCCTCTACATGAGGGGAAAGTGTGACCAGTACACAGTCAATTGTAGCAACTTCATGTGGCTTTTTTGTTGTGGTAGTTCCCATAGTTATTCCTCCTTATTGAATGATTGTTTAAATACATCGCTGTAGATTTTTCTGAACCCTCGACAAGTTATGTCAGACATCCATCCTTGCACAGCGTCATCAAAAAATGGGGCAGAAATTTCGTTTGTTGATTTTATCATCGGGCTTATTTGTAACAATGCCCGTTCAACTTCTTGGATGTATTCCTGTAGTTTAGTTGGCGTATCTTTTGGTACATAGCACAAAATATCATAGTAATCAACATTGGTACTTAGACCAAGATAATTGGTAGAAACACCCTGTTTAACAACAGTATATGGTTTTGTGCAATTTCCTTTGTGTTGACCTGTAAAATACACATCAAAGCCTTGAGACTTTAAGCACAGGTACAAATCTTTTAATCTTGTAGTTTCCATCAAATTCCTCCTCAAGGAAGATTTGAAGCTATGTTATTCACATAGTTCTCAAACCCTGACATTATCTCAGGAGATTTGAAAAGGATTGTAGGCTGAATGATTGCATACTTCTTCTCGTGAGCCTGTTCCAGATATACCCCATAATCTACTCCATGAGACAGGGTAATTGTCCAGGATTCTTCAGAACGAACAGATTTGCCTTGAAGCCTTTGTCTTGCATGACCAGTTCGATTTTGCCAAGGTGCTTTCTCTTTAGCATAGGATTCCATACTCGCTGCAGCAGTCGAACAATATAAATCCAAATCTTCCAGGGCAGCATCTTTAAGGGCTTCAAGACTTTCACGTATACTGTTTACATCAAAATCAAGTCCCATCGAGCACCAACTCCAATGATATATCATAAGCAATGTTCAGATTCCCTATGTTATCTATTCCTGATACTCTGTAAAGTTTTCCACAATATTTCAGTGTATCCCCTTGTGAGATTTGATTAGATGAGTCGTTTATAAGCGTTAATATCTGTGGCTGCGGTTTAGATTGAATGGCTGTTCCATCTGAAGTGCTGATTGAAATCCAACCTCTTGTTTGGTGAAACAACCCTAGAATTTCAAGGTGTTTTGTTTCTTGAGTTGGTTCATTGAATTGGTCCAAAACAGGTTGTAAGAATGTGAATTTGCATCCATGTGTACGTAGTGCACGAGTAACCTTAGCAATATCAAATGAGGTCTTCATCAACAACCCCCCTGCAATATTCCTGAATTCCTTGGGCGATACCTAGAAGCTAGTCGCTTGAAGTATTCTGATGTATCTGCTGTAGTCATTCCTGAGATGTTTAAGGTGGTATTTTCTGATTTTATAATCAAACACTGATAGGCAGTTTGGTTGAGATTTTGATTATTCTCAGCAAGATAGAATTTCAAATCTTCGTCTTCAAAAAATGGTATATCCTTTTCTCGAAGGATTATCTTCAATTTGTCAAGATTAGACATAGAATTCCTCCTTACAGAACCGCTCTTATCCTATCTCTGACTGCTTTCTTGCTCGTGAGACCCTTGATATCAACGCCAAGTTGCTTAGCGTATTCTCTGAGCTGTGCAGAGTTCATTTCAGTGAGGGGAATTTCACTGAGGTTTTCTTCCTCACCGCTCTCGTCCTCACTTTCTTGAGCTAAAATTGGCTCAGAGGTGTTTTCAGGCTCAGGGTCAGGTAGTCTATCAGTAGAGAATACCTCATCCTCTTCGAGCATTTCTGCATGAATACTAGTGTCTACTGGTTTCCAGCCCTGGGGAGCGTATATGCTCATGTACGCTCCCGATGTGACTGTCAGCGTTTGTACACCATTTGTGATACAAAGCATAGCTCAGACCTCCTTATTCTCCTGTATGGCTTACATCACAGATAGCAACTTGGTCTGCAAGCTCGAAAGATGGCAGACAAACCATTGAAACCTTAGTCTCAATATTTACTGGGTCAGCCATTGCAATTGTTGTAACTGCAACACCTGTGTCAGTAATAGACACATTTGCCAGTGAAGGATTGGCCATGAGGTCACTCTCTTCAGGAGTTGTGCCGAAGTTTGTGTAGCCAAGGTCATCTTCTGGGAAGAGAACAAAAGTGTCATCTGGTACGTACTTTGTTGTTACACCTGTCTCAGTCTTGTACTGCTTATCATTGACAGCAAGCTGAATGCCGTAGTTGTTCATGATATAAGCTATCATCTGTTGGTCTGTAATAGTTGCCTGACCGTTGGAAAGTACATAAATAGCCTTCTTGAACTTGTCATTCTGCAGGAAGTATCTGAATGTCTTTCTGTTACAAAGTGCTCTTGTAGGTCTGACACCTGTATCAGCCTCAATCTTGTCCTGCCATGTGATAAGGTCATTACCGATATCAGCAGTTGTTGTAGACCAAGGAACTGTGGTCTGAACCTTGTGTGAAGTTGGTACGCCATAGTCATACACATAGCTTTGACCATTAGCAGCAATAGAAATTGCACCTGTTGTCAGAGCCATCATTCTCATACGCTCTCTTTGTGCTCTTGCACTTTCGAGCAGCCTTGTTTCGTCGTCAAAAATCTTGTTGATAATTGTATCGATGTAAGCCTGATTACCTGTCTCCATAACCATGTTGAGCTGCTGTCTCATCTCTTCATCGATGTAAGCTGACTGCTTGAAGAATGGCATCATTGTTGAAAGCCTGTCAAAGCCCTGTCTCTCGATTGGAATAGCCTTTGCATCAAATGCAGATGGTGCAAGCACAACAGGAAGCCCTGCTGAACCCTTAATCCACTTCAGCTCAATTGACAGTTGCTTTCTTGGTGGGAAGAGTGTTTCACCGATGTATGGTGCTCTGTCTTTTGTCATTGTTTCCCAATAAGTTGTCAGCTCTTGAGACTTGATAAGGTCAAAAATTGTCATGTTTCATTCCTCCTTGTATTACTTGATGAATGTAATCTTGTTAAGTGCAGCCTTTACTGGTGCTGTGATAAGGGCAGCTGTAGTTGCGTCTACCTTGGTCAGGTCTACGAAGCCGAAGATAAGCACTGTGCCGTTCTGATTTCCGTTTGTGACATCAACATCATGAAGCAGAATACCAACTGCGTTTGAAGTCGGTGAACTGTCACCTGTAGTAGCTGCCTTAGTAAATGCTGTTGTTCTCGCTGTAAGGTCACCTGTTACTGGTGTGCCTGCCTTCATAATCTTTTTGCCGTCTGAGCCTGCTGTGATACCTGTGTTACCAATTACTGCTCCAACTGATACCTGCATATCAGGGGCGAAGAGTATCTGATTGGTAGCAATGCCTGAAACCTTTGTAATTCCTGTCTGATTCAGCATAATAAATTCCTCCTGTCGTTACTTAAAATATGGGTTTTTTGTAACAGTATTGCTCAGTCTGTTTTGAGCAAGTCTGGCTCCAATTCCTGTTACATTTGTGTTGTTCTTTGCACCCTTTGGACTAGGTGCTCCGCCTGTTCCCGTATCTCCGTTTTCACCAGCGAAAAATGTTGGAAAATCTTCTTTAACCGATTTCAACGCTGCGTCAAAATCTTTGTCTTCTGTAATACGGGAATTTGCAATAGCCATGATGTCATTGACATACTTTGGATTGCCTTGCTCCATCAAAATAGAGCATCTTCGCTCTGCAAGAGCTGCTTTTGATTCTGCTTCTGTTTGTGCCTTAGTTGCTGTTGCCAGTGCTGCTTGAGCTTGCTCTACTTCAGTCTGCTGAGACTTGATATACTCGTTGTACTTAGCAATTGCATCTTTGGCTGTTTGTTCGTCATCAAATCCAAGCTCTTTAAGCATGGACTTTTTGCCGTTCGCCTTCTCCTGTGCACCGATTCTGTTCAAATCAGATTGAGTGAAGGTTGCTCCAGATGGATTATTTGGCTGCTGATTCTGGTCACCAGCAGGGTTGTTTTGAGAATTTGTGTCGTTACCGTTAGATGAGCCAGCACCCTCGGCAAAAAACTGCATTGAAATTCTCAGGGGTCTTGTAAGATTCATAAATACCTCCAATCCAGCTTAAATTGTGGCTGGTCACATCAATTCCGATTGTTCTTTAGTGTCTTCAAATTCGGTAAAAAGACTTGCATATTTGGCATTTAGCCTGTCACGTTCATGGTCAAGTTTTGCTTTAAGTCGCCAAGCTCGTGTTCTGACCTTGTCAGGGCATTTTCTGTGCTTGAGCTGTGCTTTCATAGCTTGTTTGTAACAAGATTTGTATTGACTTAGTAGCTCAAGACTTCTGGTACTGTCTACTTGAACAACCCTGGATTTACCACAACTGGAACATGTAAATATTGTCAATACTACATCGTTTTGCTTGACTTCTTTCAGCTGTCCAGCTGTAAGTTCACTAGGCTTGCCACAGAATTCACAGTTTAATTGAAATTTCATCGTAGTTGTCCTTTCATTGCTTCACGCCATTTTTGGATTTCTGGATTAGCATTAAACTTCTTCGAAGATTTTTCTGCTAGCTCCTTGGATATTTGCTCAAAAGATTTTGTGATTACAGGTGCATAACTGCACATTCCGTTTGGATGGTCTAGGGGCAAATTTTGAGGGGAATAGATTTTGCCATTGCGTTCTTTGCAGATGTCACAAGTTCGTTCTCCCCCTTGAGATAGCCACTTAATGCCATCGATGTAAGGATTATCCTTTGTTGTTTGAATAACGCTCTGTTGATAAGCATGAGATACCATTGTTCTCGCTAACCTTTGTGCATTGTAGTCTACCCTTTTGCTTGTTCCAGGATATACCTTAGACCATTGCCAATCCTTATGCTTTGTTGGATTCACATAGCGTTCCAAGTCTTTTGCAATATCATAGGCAGACTTATTCGCTGCTGTGCCTTCTGCAACAATTGTTCTGATATCCTTCTGGATTTTCTTATCAGCACCCCAGATTGCCCTGCTTAAAGTCCAATTCCCTTTGTAGATTTTGCCAGATTGAATACTCGAAACAACCTCTGAAGGAACGTGTGCATATGCACCTTTAATACTTAGATGTGCCTTGTTCAAAAACTGATTAATATCTTGTACAGTTGTCTTAGACATAGCAGTCATATTATTAAGAATGACCGATTTCAACTCTTTTGCTACAACCTTCGATTCTTGGGACAAAGATTGTATCAAATCTTCAAGCTGTTTTCGTTGAAGATAAGCTGTTGCTGTGGTATCTAGCTTGATGCTATCAAGATGGTTTTGAGCTATCTTGGATAACCGCTTGTACATCTTAATGATTTCACGTTTCTGCCTATTTGTTAACCGCAGACGTTTTAATTCACTTAGTTTTAAGGATAGAACTGCCATAGATTACAATTCCTCTTTCTCAAATGGGGATGAGGAGAAGCTATCTTCAAGCAATTCCCTTTCCAGGGCAATCTGCTTCAGCTCTTCTTCAGCTTCATCATCAGTTAGATTTCTCCATTTTTTCATGTAAGACTTCTTAGACATTGTTTGAGCTGAGACTTCTGACAAATCTGTCTGCTTCTCTTCTGCTTCGTCTTCTGGTAATGAATACTGATTATCAACCCTTATGCTGTAAGGTGTATCAGGTAATGATTCAGCAGTGTAGCTTGTTACCGATTTTGGATACAAATGAGCTCCGTCAATCAAGATTTGTACAATCTTTTCAATTGCTGGTCTCCATTCTTGCATCTTTTCATCACATCTTACAGTTAAACCCCAATACAGGGCTTTGAGCGTCTTACCACTGGATACGACACCTTGAAGTGCTTCAGGTGATGTATCTGGCATATCAAGTTCTGTGTATGCTGCATTCTTAATGCGGTTCAAGGTACTTGCAAGAGGTGCAGAATATGCCATACTTGTTTCAAGCACACCAACACTTGGAGAAGCCCCTTCTTGATTTTGGTCTGAAGATAAGTCCCAAAAAGAACCTGCGGATATTGATAACCCCTTGGTTGAGTTGGAATCCATATCAACTGTGTATCGTACAGGGTTCATGCTTTGTCTTTCAGCATCAATATCTGCAGAACTCAGTCGGCTATACCAAGCTTCGCTATCTTGAAGATTTGCTACCTCTGAAATGCCGTCCAAATCACCTGTTAAGCCGTCATTACGAATGACCACCGCAGGAATATAGGTGAATTTTGTTGCCCTCGCAGGTGTAATCTCTTCAATCAACGTTCCTGTTCCATCATACAATCCTTCTTCAATCCAACAAACGCCATTCTCTATCCAGTATTTCTTTTTGTAGATACGTTGCTTGGTTTTGTTACGGTCTTCGAGTGTTGTAAAGAAACACACAACCTTGGTCAAGATATCAATGTCGTTGATGTCTGTTTCATACACAAATTCAAGAGATGGACAGAAGTGAACATGAACTTTCTGTGTTTCTTCATTGAAGTTAACAAAACAAGCAACTCGTTTACCAATAAAGCAGTCTTTAGCAGCCTTGAGCAGATTGGAGAAAAATCTGGTTTTACTCAAGACCTTGTCAACGTAGCTTTGAATAATGCTTGCATCAGCTTTGGATTTTTCAATCTCTGATTTGTCTTTTGAGGTAATATCAGGGTCAATCCAGATATCAGGACTTTTGCTGAACATAAATCGGGCTTCCTTGTTGATAAGAGATGCTGTTTGCTTTATACGCAGGTCTGTAGGGATGTAATCACCTTTTGAGCCTTCTGTTGTAAAGCTAGCTCCTTTCTCATAGATATCATAGTATCGAATGATTTCACCCATTTCTTTGAGAACCTTGCTTCCATACAGCCCCTCTATCTCTTGGACTACCATGTTTCGTGGAATATTGAGATAAGATTCATATATCTCTGTTCCAGATGTTACATTACTCATATTCTCACCTCCTTGCACTATTTGTTATATGTCTTAATTGGTTGGAGTAGCTGGATTCGAACCAGCGGAATGACGGAGTCAAAGTCCGTTGCCTTACCACTTGGCTATACCCCAATGTTGAGCCACAGATTATGTGGCATCTCCACCTCGTCTTGAGTTTCTTGCTCTCATCTTGGCATCTGCAACTGTGTAATTATCAAGCCCGTACCAGATAGCGGAGAATGTGTGAGGGTCAATATTGAATTCATCAAAAATTTGATTGCCGTTGTTGTCCTTAACATAAGTCAGATTTTCAAGCTCTCGTATGCAGTTAGGACAATCCTGACTACAGATTATCTTTGTGAATCTCTTGATTTTCCTCGTATTACTTAGCCTTGACCCAATAGACTTGTGACAAGGTCTCATCTTAAAACCCGACTGCTGATAGAAACTTATTGTCTTAGGTTCTGCACAATCAGCTACAATCTGTACATCCTTGTAACCCCTTGATGCAAGCTCTTTGGCTGTTTTATCATCAGTCATGTGGTTCTTGTAGTACTCCCCATAGATATACAGTATCTTGTTCTTGTTGTCAACTGCCATATCTACAAGGGCATTGTAAGATGTCTCAAAGCCAAAGTCCATACCATGGAAATGGAATACCCTGTCAATGCCCTTAACAATTTTGTTCACTTCTGCTGCAGGAGCAACACTGAACTGAGGCAGAACCCTTGTACCATTGATACCAAATTGACCCTTCTTGGCAATACGCCACAAGTCAATATCGTAGGTCTTCATGTTCTCAAGTTCGTCAACGTAGCTCTGCGGAAGGAACAAGTTGTCTTCACAAACGCTATGATGATAGTAGACCCCATTCTTAATAATAGTATGCTTCTTGTACAGCTTTTTGTCATCAAGGACAGTAATGATGTTGCCTTCGTCGTCTTGGTGCTTGAAGAAATGTTGGTAGACCCAGTTGTCTGTACCAACAGGATTGAGGGACAAGATAATGTGTAGGCTCAAAGTCGGATGTCTTAGACGTCCCAGGAGTTCTTTGTAGCCTGCATACTTGACCTCGCTTGCTTCTTCAATCCAGATGATGCTGATACCATTGATGGATTTCAGCTTTGCAGGTTTGTCCATGCCCTTGAAGATAACCTTGGAGCCATTCGGGAAATTCAGCTGCATTGGACTTGTCTTCGCAATGACTTTGTTTGAGATTTTCTTTGTTCCTGACTCTTCAAGGAGACCCAAATCAGATAGAATCTCTGTGAATAGGTCAAAACAGCTCTCTCGAATAGTGTCGTACACTTCACGGATGACAAGTGCTTTACGCTTCTCTTTCAACAACTTCAAGATTATCTTCAAAACCACGTGATAAGATTTGGAAGAACCATAACCACCGACTAACAGCTGTATCTTGTAGTCCCAATCAAAAATAAAATTCTCAAATCTTGGGTTGACCGCCTTCTCGACAATCATGGTTCTCCTCCTCTCATCATGGCAAGTGAATTGTAAATGGCTGTATTAATATGTTATACCTTATACGTCATCTTCTTTGTTAGCTCTTGTAATCTTAATCTCAATTTGTGAGTCCTCTTGCTCATTGAGACCAACAATCTTTTGCTTGAGCTCAAACTCCTTCTGCAGAAGCTTTGTCTTCTTACGAATTGCTTTTGTTTCGCTTTGTTCCTTCTTTGTCTGCCAACCAAACCCATTCTTCAATACAAATTGTCCTCCAAGACTTCCTGTGCGAGAGTACAACTGTGATTCTGCATACTCTTCAATCTTTTGTCGAGCTTCAAGAACTACATCAGCAAACTCAGGCGGTATCAACCCTGCCCTGGCTTTGTTGTGATATGTCATCAAGGTATTTGTGGTTATTCCCAAGTACCGAGCCAATCCTGATATTGTGTAAGGCTTGTCTTGCTCCATAACCCTCTCACCCTTGTCATTTCTGATGATTTCACCATGTTTATCCTTAACAGGTTTCATACAAGACCTGAAGTATGCATCACATTTACGTCTCAAATCATCGGGGGTTTCATATTTGCGTCTAGCACCAATGCAATGAGCAAAAGGGTCAATTCTTTTCAACGCTCTATGTTTAGCCCTAGCCTTAGCATTAGCGTGCAGAAATGTGTAATCTGCCTTTATAGTTGACATGTCAAAGTAATATCGTCTAGCCTTGTGCTTGATATAGGCACTCAAGATACCAACCTCCAACATCAAATTATTACATCCGATAACCACCTTTAAGGTGGTTATCTTTCTTACCCTTATTATACTACCTTCCCCTGAAAAAGTAAAGCCTTTCGTTTTTCCGTGTAAGGTAATATGTAATTATCTGGGTTTTCATACTTTTCACTCGTTTTAACCTCTCGTTTTTCCGCTTCCTTTCTCCTCTCTTCCAGCCCAGGGTGCATACCCTCAAAAGTGCGGGAGCAACCTGAAACTGACACGGACGAGTTTTTCTTGTAAAAGTAAATAAATTATTAACGAATTTCAGTCAAAATATTAATTTTACAAAGTAAAAATTTTTCCGTTTGTGACGTATTTACATAAAAATCGTCGGAAATTTTACAATATTTCAACAATACTGCACAATAGATTTTTCCGACGATTTTTCTTCTGTCTCTTATACACATCTGACGCTGCCGACGATCTTACGCGTGTAGATC
>ENA-OYWW01000602-OYWW01000602.1-human-gut-metagenome-genome-assembly--contig:-NODE-602-length-16051-cov-5.108215_pt1 | contig 16051 bp, 14 predicted proteins | sample MGYA00244817_ERZ653410 | MGnify/ENA primary metagenome ERZ653410 (study PRJEB26926, sample SAMN06164973) | human gut metagenome | biome: ENVO:00009003; feature: ENVO:2100002; material: ENVO:00002003...
AGATCGTCGGCAGCGTCAGATGTGTATAAGAGACAGGCCATGGCCTCGACGCTCGGGGCCGTGCGTCCTGCCTTCGCGATCCTCTTCTACCCGGTCATCACCGCCGCCCCGGGCGAGGCGCACGAAGGGTCGTTCGACAACCTGCTCGGCGAGCGCACGCCGGAGCGCGACGCGGCCTATTCGCTCGAGCGGTGTGTCACGCCGGCCACCCCGCCGACGCTGCTGCTGCTCTCGGACGACGACCGCTCGGTCCCCCCGACCAACGCCACGCGCTACTACGAGGCGCTCAAGCGGCACGGCATCCCCGCCTCGCTGCACATCTACCCCTCGGGCGGCCACGGATGGGGCATCCGCGACACGTTCCGCTACCGGGAGCAGTGGCAGCAGGCCGTCACCGACTGGCTCGCCGTGCAGCTTCAGGCAGCGACGGGCGAATGACACAGGCAAGGGCGTCCGAGGGGCGTCCTTGCGCCGTTTGAAACCCCTGCCGCTGGCATTTGCCGATTATTTTGTATCTTTGTCCAACAAATCGACCCCCGAAATGAAGATTTCCCAAGCACACATCGAGCAACTGCGCAACCTGCTGGCACGACCCGCCCAACGGTTCGTCATCGTGTCGCACACCAATCCCGACGGCGACGCCGTGGGATCGTCGCTCGCCTGGGCCGAGATTCTGCGCGGCATGGGCCACGCGGTGACCTGCATCGTGCCGAACAAATACCCCTACTTCCTCGACTGGATGGAGGGTATCGACGAAATCGTCATCTTCAAGACCGACACCGAGGGCCGTGCCGTGCGGGCCATCGAAGAGGCCGACGCGATCTTCTGCCTCGACTTCAACGCCGTGCCGCGGCTCGAGATCCTCAGCGAGACGATCCAGGCCAACACCACGGCGCGGCGCGTGCTGATCGACCACCACCTCTCGCCCGACGACGGATTCGACCTCGCCCTCTCGTTTCCCGACTCCTCGTCGACCTGCTTCGTGGTCTACTCGATCATCGAGGCGCTCTGCGGCACCGACGCCATCACGCGGCGCATGGCCGAGGCGCTCTACGTGGGGATGATGACCGACACGGGCAACTTCGCCTTCTCGTTCCTCACGCCCGAGCTGTTCCGCGCCGTGGCGGTGCTCGTCGAGCGGGGCATTTCGATCCCGACGATCCACAACAACGTCTACAACGCCTATACCGAGGGCCGGGCCCGGCTCTTCGGCTACGCCATCAACCGCAAGATGGAGATCATCCAGGACGGCACGGTGGCCTACATGTCGCTGCTCGAGAGCGAGATGCGGCGGTTCCAGTTCCAGCAGGGCGACAGCGAGGGTTTCGTGAACTACGCGCTGACGATCAAGAAGATGAAGATGTCGGCCATGTTCCTCGCCCACCGCAAGTTCATCCGCGTGTCGCTGCGCTCGCGCGGCGACGTGGACGTCAACCTCTTCGCCCGCAAATACTTCAACGGCGGCGGGCACAAGAACGCCGCGGGCGGCAAGTCGTTCGTCTCGATGGAGGAGACCATCGCCCACTACATCCGCTCGGTCAAGGAGTTCGCCGAGAAGGGACACCTCGGCTGACGCCATGGACGACTTCCGCCTCAAGGTCTTCATCACGGCGGCCCGGACGCTGAGCTTCACCCGGACGGCCGAACAGCTGTGCATCTCGCAGCCGGCCGTCAGCAAGCACGTCGGCGAGCTGGAGAGCCGCTACCGGGTCCAGCTCTTCAACCGGCGCGGCAGCCGCCTGGAGCTCACCGACGCGGGGCGCACGCTGCTCGATGCCGCAGAGCGCATCCTCGACGACTACCGCCGCATGGAGTATGAGGTGAGCCTCTGCACGCGCCAGACCGAGGGCGAGCTGCGTCTGGGCGCCAGCACGACCGCCGCCCAGTACCTGCTGCCGCCGATCCTCGCCCGCTTCACGGCTCGCTTCCCGGGCATCCGCATTTCGATGCTCTCGGGCAACAGCGGCCAGATCGAACACGCGCTCGAGGAGCACGCCATCGACCTGGGCATCGTCGAGAGCATGAGCCGCCGGCAGGGGCTCCACTACACGCTCTTCGCACACGACGAACTGGTCCTCATCACCCGCACGGGCGGCAAATACGCCCGCACCGAATCGCTCACGGCCGACGCCCTGCGGCACATCCCGCTCGTCCTGCGCGAGGAGGGGTCCGGCACGCTCGAGGTCATCGCCGCGGCCCTCGCCGCGGCGGGCATCCGCCTCCCGCAGCTGCACGTGATCATGCGGCTCGGCACAACCGAAGGGATCAAGTCCTTCGTCCGCAACAGCGACACGATGGCCATCGTCTCGGTCATCTCGGTCGTCGACTGCCTGCGCAGCGGCGTGCTGCGGATCGTCGACTGGGAGGACCTGACCATGCGTCGCGACTTCTCGTTCGTCCACGCCGAGACGACGCCCGCCCCCCTTGCCGGGCAGTTCATCGACTTCGCCCGCGCCAACCTCTGATCGCCGCTGCCATCCGCACGGCCCTGCGCACAGGAGCCCCGTCCGAAGGGCGGCTCCGCAGCGCATCCCGAAAAAGGGCCGACCCGCGCAGACCCGCTCGCCGATTCGCCCCGCAACGGAACCTGCTGCGGGTTAGTTCATAACCGCAGGTTATTCCGGATAACAAAAAACCTATTTCACAACTCGATAAAAGGTGCGATCTTTGCGGCCGAATCAAAGAAAGTTATCGCATGTTGGAAAAAGGCAACCGGGCAAACGCCCTTCACGGCATCCTGCTGATCGCACTCTTCTCGTTCGCGGCGTTCTACATCGCCGAAATCCCCTTTGTCAGACGGCTCTCGTTCAGCCCGCTGATCGTCGGCATCATCCTCGGCATGCTCTATGCCAACAGCCTGCGCAACAAACTGCCCGAGACGTGGGTCCCGGGCATCAAGTTCTGCACGAAGCAGATTCTCCGCTGGGGCATCATCCTCTACGGATTCCGCCTGACGCTGGCCCAGGTAGCGGCCGTCGGGCTCCCGGCGCTGGCCGTCGACCTGATCGTCGTGACGGTGACCATCCTGGGCGGCGTAGCGCTGGGCCGCCTGCTGCGTATCGACGCCGACACGGCGCTGATGACCTCCACGGGCAGCGCCATCTGCGGCGCCGCGGCCGTGCTGGGTGCCGAGCCGGTGGTCAGGTGCGAAGGGTACAAGACCGCCATCGCCGTCTCGACGGTCGTGATCTTCGGCACGATCTCGATGTTCCTCTACCCGATCATGTACCGCACAGGGCTGCTCGACGGGCTCTCGGACACGGGCGTGGCGATCTACACGGGCAGCACGCTCCACGAGGTGGCCCACGTAGCCGGAGCGGGCAACGCCATGGACCCGACCGACGCGCTGGGCATCGCCGGTACGGCGACCATCACGAAGATGATCCGCGTCATGCTGCTGGCCCCGGTGCTCGTCATCATGAGCTTCGCGCTGGCCGGACGCCGCCGCCGCACGGCCGCAGCCGGCGCCGGTGCTGCGGTCGCCGAAACCGCCGGAAAGCAGGAGAAGAGTCGCATCACGATTCCGTGGTTCGCCTTCGGATTCATCGGCGTGATCTGCCTCAACTCGCTGTTGCAGCAGCTGTGCAGCGCCGCCACCGTGCGCGAAATCCCGCTCAACGGCGCGATCGAATACATCGACACCTTCCTGCTGACGATGGCCATGACGGCGCTCGGCACCGACACGAGCATCGACAAGTTCCGGCAGGCCGGAGCCAAGCCCTTCGTGCTGGCCGGACTGCTCTACGTCTGGCTCGTCGTGGGCGGCTATTTCCTCACGAAGTACCTCGTCGGGGCGATGTAACGTAAGGATCTCCCGCACGGTCCCCGCCGTGGAGCATGAAGTGTGGATCGATTCAGAGAATGCGGGGAAGTTCCGGTTGCAGGTGATCCGAATAGCGCAGCACATGCTCGCGCACGAAGTCCGCGAAAAGGCGGGCTTCTTCTTTTGTCAGGGGGTCGGGACGGCTCATGAGCACCAGCTGGTGGGCATGGAACGGGCGCGTGAAGGAGGGGTGGATGTAGTCGTAGGCGTTCGTAACGAAGCCAATCCGCTCGTAGAAATGCTGCCGCCGGATCGAAACATCGTCCACGGGCGGATCAATTTCCAGCACCACGCGGCGGGCCTTCGCGCAGAAGGCCGAGAGGATGTGCGACCCCATGCGCCGGCCCCGCAGCGCGGGCGCGACGGCCAGGTGCTCGATGTAGCGGCAGGGACCGGTGTCCCAGTGGAAAAGCAGCCCGACGAACTCCCCGCCGGAGCAGACGGCGTCGGCCTCGAAGGCCGGGTCGCCAAAGGCGCGGTCGTAGTTTTCGGCCCGCCAGCGTTCGCACGCCGGGAAGGAGTGTTCATACAGGTGCCACGTCTCGGCCCACAGGGCGTCCGTGCGCGAGCGGAGCGGGATGAATCGCAGTTGCTGTTCCATGTTCCGGTTTTTTCGGCAAGATAGCACAAAATCCTCGCACGGCAAAATGAAAAACGGCAGCGTCCGCCTCCGTTCGCACGATTTGTCCGAAAAAGCGCGTATCGCTGCGCCTGTCCGGACCGGACGGGGCGACAAGGCGCCGTATCCGGATCGGAAAGCCGTATCCGGATCGGAAAAGAGAGACAGGAGGGAGTCAGCGCTTCCCCGCAGCGGATTTTGCGGCCGCGGCCCGGCTTCCGCCGGATGCCGCAGGGGAAGAGGAGTCCGGAGCAGAGGCGACGGCCGCACGCTTGAGGTCGGCGGCCCGCTTGCGGCACCACGGGGCGATGCCGCAGGCGTCGCACTTCGGGGCGCGGGCCGTGCAGACGTAGCGTCCGTGCAGGATCAGCCAGTGATGGGCCACGGGCAGCAGGTGCGAGGGGATGTTGCTTTCGAGCGTCCGCTCGGTCTGGAGCGGCGTCTTCGAGTTGGTCGTCAGGCCGATGCGGTTCGAGACACGGAAGACGTGCGTGTCGACGGGCATCACCTCGCGGTGCCACAGCACCGCCCCGAGCACGTTGGCCGTCTTGCGGCCCACGCCCGGCAGGCGCTGCAGCTGCTCCAGGTCGTCGGGCACCTCGCCGCCGAACTCGTCGCACAGCATGCGGGCCATGCGCGCGAGGTTGCGGGCCTTGTTGTTGGGATAGGAGATGCTCCGGATGTAGGGGTAGATCTCCTCGGCCGAGGCCTCCGCCAGCGCAAAGGGGGTCGGGAAGCGCTCGAAAAAGGCCGGCGTCGTCATGTTGACCCGCTTGTCGGTGCACTGCGCCGAGAGGGCCACCGCGACGAGCAGCTGGTAGGGGTTTTCGTAGTGCAGTTCGCTCTCGGCCACAGGCATGTGCTCCGAGAACCAGGCGATCACGCCCTCGTATCGTTGTTTGGTTGTCATCGTGTGTCGGTATTGCGTCTGAACAGCAGTTTCTTCACCAGCAGCCCGTACCCCTCGGGGCAGAGCAGCAGCCACGGCGTGCGCCGCACGTCGCGCCACCAGCGCGCGAGGTACTCGCCGACCCCGCCGTGGTACGACAGCACCCACAGGGCGTCGGACGAACGCTTGCGCAGCAGCCCGCGGCGGCACCGTCCGCCGTGGTAGCGGGTATCCATCCACAGCCCGATGTCGCAGAGCGAGTCGACAAAGGCGATCCGCCGGCGGTAGAGCCCGCTGTGGCTCACGCTGGCGGGCAGCACCCGGTGCACGGCCGTCACGGCGTCGACGAAGCAGACCCCGGCATGGAGCGCGCACCAGAGCCACATGGGCTGGTCGTCGGTCAGCCACTCGGGATGCTCCTCGGGCCGCACCTCGGCGTAGTAGCGGGCCACCAGCTCGCGGCGCGCCACAGCGCAGCAGTTGTCCACCGGGTTGCGGAAGACCATGCGGTCGAAGCGGGTCGAGCACTCCGCCGGAAAGGGGGTGCGGACGCCGGTCGCCTGGTCGCAGCGCTCCGTGCGCGTATAGCAGAGCCCGCAGGAGGGGTCGGCCTCGAGCCGCTCGACCTGCCGGCGGAGCTTGTGCGGGTCCTCCCACCAGTCGTCGCCGTCGCAGTAGGCGACATAGCGGCCGCGGCACGCCTCGAACGTGCGGCGGTAGTTGGCCCGCCACCCCACGTTCGCGGGGCCCGTCACCAGCCGCACCCGACCGGGATACCGCGCGGCATATTCGCGGCAGATCGCGGGCGTGGCGTCCGTACTGCAATCCTCGCCCAGCACCAGCTCCACGTCGAAGGGGGTCTGCTGCGCCAGCACCCCCTCGATCGCCTGCCGCAGGTAGGGGGCGTGGTTGTAGGTGGTCATCACGACCGAAACAAGGGGCGTCTGCATGGGATCAGCATCTGGTCAGCCGGGCGAACTTCGCCAGCAGGGTCTTCTCCCCGGCGTTGTCGAAGGCCACGACGAGTTTCTGGTCTCCCGCAAGCTGCTCGATGCGCCGGATGACGCCGACACCGAACGTGGCGTGCTCGACGCGGTCGCCCACGGCATAGTCGCCCGCGGCGGCCGGTGCCGTGTTCTGCGCCGGGCGGACCCCCAGCCGGCGCATCCCCGCGGTCGAGGGGCGCGGCGGCTGCACGAGGGCCGGATCAGGAGCGGCGGGACGGGATGTCTGCCGCTGCGACGCAACGTGCCCGGGACCTTCGGCCGCCGTGCGGGCATAGCGCCGCGCCGCGCCCGATTCGCCGTCCGCCGGGCGCCCGAAGCCGCCCGATGTGCCATAACCTCCGCGCGCGCCGTATCCGCCCGCCGGGGCACCGCCCGTGCGGGAGGCCGACGCACCCTGCCGCTGCTGCTGGAAACGGTAGTCGAAGCGGCGGCGCAGTTCGTCGATGGCCGAAGGTGCGGATCCGTCGGGCGAGCGGTGCGGGCGGTCGTCGTCGGTGCCGGTACCGAAGTCGGCCCTGACATATTTCGGGTCGATCTCGCGCAGGAAGCAACTCGGGCGCGAGAACTCCATGTTGCCCCACTTGAAGCGCGTCTCGGCATAGGAGATCGTCGCCTGCACCTTGGCCCGCGTGAGGGCGACGTAGAAGAGGCGCCGCTCCTCCTCGATGCCGTCGGGCGACTCGGCGGCCCGCTGCGAGGGGAAGAGGTTCTCCTCAAGCCCCACGATATAGACGTATTTGTACTCCAGTCCCTTGGCCGAGTGGACGGTCATGAGCGTCACCTTGTCGTCCTCCTCCGGATCGTCCTTGTCCATGTCGGTCATGAGCATCACCTGCTGCAGCCACTCCTCGATCGTGGCCTCCTCGTCCGCCTGCCGCTCGCCGCCGCGGATCTCGGCATCGCGCTGCTCCTTGAAGAGCTGCATCGAGTTGAGCAGCTCCTCGATGTTGTCCAGCGCCGACGTCGCCTCGGGCGAGTTCTCCGCACGGTAGGCCGCCAGGATGCCCGAGCGCGAGGCGATCTCCAGACCGAAATCGTAGAGCCCCTTCTCATTGCGGGCAAGCGACAGCGCGCGGATCATCGCCACAAACTCGGCGACCTTGCGGGCGATGGTCCGCTGGACGGCATCGGCGGCGGGCTCGGCGACCAGCGCGTCGACCGCCTCCCACATCGAGCTGCCCTGCGCGGCAGCCAGCTGCGCGATGCGCTGCACGGTCGTCTCGCCGATACCGCGCGCCGGGTAGTTGACGATGCGCCGGAAGGCCTCGTCGTCGCGCGGATTGATGACCAGCCGGATGTAGGCCAGCAGGTCCTTGATCTCCTTGTGGTCGTAGAACGACGACCCCTTGTAGATGCGGTAGGGAACGCCGCGGCGCCGCAGGTTGTCCTCCAGCACGGCCGACTGGTTGTTCGTGCGGTAGAGGATCACCACGTCCGACCACCTGTCGCCCGTCTCGCGGATCTTCTCGCGCAGGTCCGAGACGACCATCTCTGCCTCCTCGCGGTCGGTGTAGGCCTTCAGGATGCGGATCTTCTCGCCCACGGCGCCCTCCGAGAAGCAGTGCTTCTCCATGCGCTTGTGGTTGCGGGCGATCACCGAGTTGGCCGCCTCGACGATCGTGCGCGTCGAGCGGTAGTTCTGCTCCAGCTTGAAGACCATTGCCGAGGGGTAGTCCTTCTTGAAGGAGAGGATGTTCTCGATCTTGGCCCCGCGGAACGAGTAGATCGACTGCGCGTCGTCGCCCACGACGCAGACCCGCGAGTGGAGCTGCGAGAGGCGTCGGATGATGATGTACTGCGCGTAGTTCGTGTCCTGGTACTCGTCGACGAGGATGTACTCGAACTGCTCCTGGTAGCGCCGCAGCACGTCGGGGTGGTCGCGCAGCAGGATGTTGGTCTGCAGCAGCAGGTCGTCGAAGTCCATGGCGCCGTTGTGCTTGCAGCGCTGGCAGTAGATGTTGTAGATGTTGCCGAACTCGGGAATCTGCGCCTGCCGGTCCTCGGCGGCGTAATTTGCCGAGGCGAGGTAGGCCCCGGGCGTCACCAGGCAGTTTTTGGCATAGGATATGCGCGAGGCCAGAACATTGGGCTTGTACTTCTCGTCGGCAAGGTTCAGCTCGCGGACGATCGTCTTGAGCAGGTTGCGGCTGTCGGCCGGCTCGTAGATCGTGAACGACTGCGGAAAGCCGATCAGCTCGGCGTTTTCGCGCAGGATGCGCGAGAAGACCGAGTGGAACGTGCCCATGCGGATGCGGCGCGCGCGGTTGTCGGGGAGCATCTGCGCGATGCGCGTGCGCATCTGCTCGGCGGCCTTGTTCGTGAAGGTCAGCGCGAGGATGCGCTCCGGTGCCACGCCCTGCTCGATCATGTAGGCGATGCGCGAGGTCAGCACGCGCGTCTTGCCCGAGCCGGCCCCGGCGATGATGAGCGAGGGAACGTCGTAGTGGATGACCGCGTCGCGCTGCGCGGGATTCAGCCCCGCAAGGATGGGTGATTCGTTGGATTCCATGCCCGCAAAGTTAATAAGTTTTGAGGAAGATTTTTTGGCGAATAAATAATATCTTTGCACGTTGAATCGTTAAAGAGAACACATTCGGCGACAAGACAACAACATACGATAAAACAATGAGCGAAGTCATCAACATCAAGGAACTCAACGAGCGTATCGAACGCGAATCGGTCTTCGTGGATACGCTGCGCACCGAAATGGGCAAGGTCATCGTCGGCCAGAGCCACCTGGTCGACACCCTGCTGATCGGCCTGCTGTCGAACGGACACATCCTGCTCGAGGGCGTGCCGGGACTGGCCAAGACGCTGGCCATCACGACGCTGGCCAAGGCTGTCGACGCCGATTTCTCGCGTATCCAGTTCACGCCCGACCTGCTGCCGGCCGACCTGTTGGGTACGCTGATCTACTCGCAGAAGAGCGAGGACTTCATCGTCCGCAAGGGCCCGATCTTCGCCAACTTCGTGCTGGCGGACGAGATCAACCGTTCGCCGGCCAAGGTGCAGTCGGCGCTGCTCGAGGCGATGCAGGAGCGTCAGGTGACCATCGGCGACAACACCTACCCGCTGCCGCAGCCCTTCCTGGTGCTGGCCACGCAGAACCCCCTCGAGCAGGAGGGTACCTACCCGCTGCCCGAGGCGCAGGTCGACCGATTCATGCTCAAGGCCAAGATCTCCTACCCCAAGAAGCAGGAGGAGCGCGACATCGTGCGCATGAACCTCTCGGGCGCCGGCATGCCGCAGGTGGCCAAGGTCATCACGCCCGAGGACATCGTCAAGGCCCGCAAGGTGGTCGAGGACGTCTACATGGATGAGAAGATCGAGAAGTACATCGTCGACATCATCTTCGCCACGCGCGAGCCGGCCGAATACAACCTCCAGCGGCTGCAGAGCCTGATCGCCTACGGCGGATCGCCGCGTGCGTCGATCTCGCTGGCCAAGGCCGCCCGCACCTACGCCTTCATCCGCCGCCGCGGATACGTCATCCCGGAGGACGTGCGCGCCGTCTGCCACGACGTGCTGCGCCACCGCATCGGGCTCACCTACGAGGCCGAGGCCGAGAACATCTCCACCGAGGAGATCATCACCGACATCCTCAACAACGTAATCGTACCCTAACGATGCAGCAGACCGAAAACGATATTCTGAAACGTGTCCGCAAGATCGAGATCAAGACCCGCGGTCTTTCCAACGAGATTTTCGCCGGAAAGTACCACACGGCCTTCCGCGGCAGGGGCATGTCGTTTTCCGAAGTGAGGGAGTACCGGGCCGGCGACGACGTGCGCGACATCGACTGGAACGTCACGGCCCGTTCGCGCAAACCCCACATCAAGGTCTACGAGGAGGAGCGCGAGCTGACGATGATGCTCGTCGTCGACGTTTCGGCGTCGCGCATGTTCGGCACGACGGAGCGGCTCAAGAAGAACATCATCACCGAGATCGCCGCCGTGCTGGCCTTCTCGGCATCGGAGAACAACGACAAGGTGGGCTGCATCTTCTTCTCGGATCGTATCGAGAAGTTCATCCCCCCGAAGAAGGGGCGCAGCCACATCCTGACGATCATCCGCGAGCTGGTGGGCTTCCGGCCTGAATCGCGGGGCACGAAGCTCTCGGAGCCGATCCGCTTCCTGACGAACGTCAACAAAAAGCGCTGCACGACCTTCATCCTCTCGGACTTCATGGATTCGTCCGGCGACCGCGAGGCCCTCGACGATGCGCTCAAGATCGCGCAGGGCAAGCACGACCTGGTGGGCATCCGCGTCTGCGACCCGCGCGAGGCGGAGCTGCCCGACGTGGGTATCGTCGAGCTGCGCGACGCCGAGACGGGCCGCAAGGTGTGGGTCGACACCTCCTCGCGCGCCGTGCGCGAGCACTACGCCGCGACGTGGCGGCGGCGCAGCGACGAGATCGATGCCACGCTCAAGCACAACCGCATCGACTCGGTCCTCATCCCCACGGACGGCGACTACGTGGCCGAGCTCATCAAACTCTTCAGACAACGATGACACGCATCACTTCCGCAATCGCCGCCGCAGCACTCACCCTCGCCGCACTCCCCTGTGCGGCGCAGGAGCCGGTCGTGCGCTCGCACGTCGAGCCCGACAGCGTGATGATCGGCGACCGCTTCGACTACATCATCGACGTGGAGAAGGACCTCGTGCAGGTCGTGGAGTTCCCCTCCTTCACCGGCTCGCCGGAAGGCGACTTCGAGCTTGTCGAGGAGTTTCCCGTCGACACGCTCCTGCGCGACGGACGCCACCTGAAGCTGCGCAAGCGCTACCGCATGGCGGCCTTCGAGGAGGGCAACTTCAACCTCGGCGCGGCCGCCGTGCTCTACGCCGACAAGAACATCCTCGACACGCTGCGCGGCCGCGACTCGGTCTACCTGCGGGTCAACACCTTCCAGATCGACTCGACCTCGCAGTCGATCTACGACCTCAAGCCGCAGAAGACCCTGCCGTTCCGCATGGCCGAGATCAGCGGGTATCTCTGGTGGGGCACGCTCGTGCTCATCGTCCTCGTCGTGGGGCTCTGGGGCCTCGTGCGCTACCTGCGCAGCCGCGGCAAGCGGCTCGGCGACCTCTTCCGGCCGGCACCCCCGCTGCCGCCGCACGTCGAGGCGATCCGGGCGCTGGAGGCGCTCCACAACCAGAAACTCTGGCAGAACAACCGCCACAAGCAGTACTACTCGGGGCTGACGGACATCCTGCGCACCTACATCGCCGGACGGTGGGGCGTCGGGGCCATGGAGATGACCTCCGACGAGATCATCGACGCGATGCGCGGCATCGAGCTGCCCGACAAGGCCCGCATGGACCTCACGTCGCTGCTGCGCACGGCCGACCTGGCGAAGTTCGCCAAGATGGCGCCCGATGCCGAGCAGAACGAGAACGACTACCTGAAGGCCTACTACTTCGTCGAGGAGACCAAGCCCGCGAGCGAGCAGGCCGAGGAGCCGGAAGGAGAAGAAATCATGAAAAATTAGACGGTCATGTACAAAGCGTTACATATCCTGCTGGTGATGCTCTTCGTGGCGACCGGTGCCGCGGCACAGCGCATGCCCGAACGCGCGCAGGTGCGCAAGGGCACGCGCGAGTACCACAAGGGTAACTACGAGGAGGCGATCAAGCGCTACGGGACGGCCCTGACGCTCGCCCCGGGACAGTTCGAGGCGACCTACGACCTGGGCAACGCCCTCTACAAGGCCGAGATGTACGACCGCGCCGAGCAGACGATGATGCAGGCCGCGGCCGACACGCTGCGTTCGGATGCCGAACGGGCCGAGGCCTGGTACAACCTGGGCAATGCGCGGTTCAAGCAGCAGAAGTACCAGGAGGCACTCGAAAGCTACCGCCAGTCGCTGCGGCTGAACCCCAACGACATGGAGGCCAAATACAACTACGCCTACACCAAGCGGCTGCTCGACAAGGACAATCAGGGCGGCGGTGGCGGTAACGATCAGCAGAATCAGGACCAGCAGAACCAGCAGAACCAGAATCAGCAGGGACAGCAGGATCAGGACAAGAACCAGGATCAAAATCAAGACCAGAACCAGGATCAGAACCAGGATCAGAACCAGGACAAGGACGGTCAGCAGGACCCGCAGCAGGGTGAAGGTCAGCAGGACCCGCAGCAGGGAGACGGACAGCAGAACCCGCAGCAGGGTGAAGGCGACGGGCAGCCCGTCGAGAGCGGCATCTCGGAGCAGGAGCAGCAGCAGATCCTCGACGCCATCCAGGCGCAGGAGGACCGCACGCAGGAGAAGCTCAAGGAGAAGCAGGGCGTCGTCGTCCGGGGCCGGAAAAACTGGTAAACACATACAACCATGCACTTCGCATCACCATACTACCTGTGGCTGCTCGCGCTCATCGTCCCGATGATCGCCTACTACGTCTGGCGCGTAAGGCAGGGCGGCGCGGCCATTCAGATTTCGACCGTCGAGGGGGTGCTGCGCGCCCCGAAGAGCGTGCGCTACTACCTGCGCCACCTTCCCTTCGTGCTGCGCACGGCGGCCTATGCGCTGCTGGTCGTGGCGCTGGCCCGTCCGCAGGGCATCGAACAGAATGTCCGCACCTCGACCGAGGGCATCGACATCATGCTCTCGATCGACGTCTCCGGCTCGATGCTGGCCCGGGACTTCAAGCCCGACCGCATCACCGCCGCCAAGGAGGTGGCCGCATCGTTCATCAGCGACCGCGTCGGCGACCGGCTCGGACTGGTGGTCTTCGCCGGCGAAGCCTTCACGCAGAGCCCGCTGACCACCGACCAGAGCACCCTGCAGACGCTGCTGGCCCGCATCCGCAGCGGCCTGATCGAGGACGGCACGGCCATCGGTAACGGACTGGCCACGGCGATCAACCGCCTGCGCGAAAGCGAGGCCAAGTCGAAGGTCATCATCCTGCTGACCGACGGCATCAACAACCGCGGCGAGATCGCCCCGATGACGGCCGCCGAGATCGCCCGGGCGCAGGGCATCCGCGTCTACACGATCGGCGTCGGCACCGAGGGCATGGCGCCCTACCCCGCCGTGGACATCTACGGCACGCCCACGGGCGGCACGGTGATGGCCAAGGTCGAGATCGACGAAAAGACCCTGCGGTCGATCGCCGAGATGACGGGCGGGGAGTATTTCCGCGCCACGGACAAAGCCAAGCTGAAAGCCATTTACGACCAGATCAACCAACTGGAAAAGAGCAAGGTGGAGGTTACGGAACACGTTACTTACCACGAACAATATCTCTTGTGGGCGCTGGCGGGGCTGCTGCTGCTGTTCGCGGAGTTCCTGTTCGCAAACCTGGTGCTCAAACGGATACCCTGACGGGCACCACGCCCCAGACGCCGGCAAAGCCCTCCCTTTGCCGGAAGGAAGATTGCGGAGGGAATGTCGCTGTCCGACAGGCACCCCAGGTGCCCTAATGCAAACCCGGCGGGTCGGACAGGGACAGCAAACGGGAAACAATACGCCGGGCAGGCATTCGTTATGTTCAGATTCGCAAATCCGCAATATCTCTGGCTGCTGCTGGCAATCCCGGCACTGGTACTGATCTTTTGGGCAGCGGCGGCACGCCGCCGCAAAAGGCTCGCACGCTTCGGGAACCCCGGGGTGCTGGAGGAACTGATGCCCGAGGTTTCGACCGGGCGTACCGCACTCAAGTTCATCCTCTTCTGCACGGCCGTCGTCCTGCTCATACTGGCCGTGGCACGCCCGCAGTTCGGGTCGAAGCTCCGCGAGGAGAAGGCGCAGGGCGTGGAGATGATGCTCGTGGTCGACGTCTCGAACTCGATGCTGGCCGAGGATTTCGAACCCAACCGGCTCGAGCGCACCAAATATGCCATCAACAAACTTTTCGACGGGCTCAGGCAAGACCGCGTGGGGCTGATCGTCTTCGCGGGAGAACCCAAGGTTCAGCTGCCCATCACGTCGGACTACCGCATGGCGAAAGCCTTCGCCAAGCGGATCGACCCGTCGCTGGTGTCGGTACAAGGCACGGCCATCGGCAAGGCGCTGTCACAGGCGCTGCTGTCGTTCTCGGGCGAAACGGAAGAGACACACAGCCGGGTCATCATCCTGGTGACCGACGGCGAGAACCACGAGGACGACGCCCTGGCGGTGGCCAAACGCGCCGCGGAGATGGGCATACGCATCTACACCATCGGCATCGGCACGCCCGAAGGCGCCCCGATCCAGATCGGCGGGGAGTTCATCAAGGACGAGAAGGGCGATATGGTCGTCTCGAAGCTCGACGAGAAGATGCTCTCCGAGGTGGCCCAGATCACGGGCGGCGCCTATGTGCGTTCGACCAAGCAGTCGATCGGCCTCGACGAGATCGTAAAGAGCATCAACGAAATGGAACAAACCGAGTTGTCGATGATGCGTTTCGAAGAGTTCAACGAGCAGTACCAATACCTGCTCATCGCAGCGCTCGTGCTGCTGCTGGCGGAGTTCCTGCTGCTCGACCGCCGCAACCCGCTGCTGGCGCACCTCAACATTTTCCGCGAGAAGTAACCGGAGGGGTTGCGTGCGCGCAGCGACGGCCGGATTGCAGAGATAAAAGGAGGACAAGGACGCAAAGGAACAAGGATGAGCGCAAGAATAAGCCGGAACAAAGACGGAAGGATACGCGGACGAGCGCAAAGATAAACCGGGACAAGAACGCAAGGGTACACGGACGGGCGCAAGGATAAACGAACAAGGAAAACACAATCGGGAAACATAACCGGGAAACGGACGGCGGGATCAATAGCAAAGAACCGACCCGGCATGGAAAAGGGCTGTCAGGCATATCGTTGACAGCCCTTTTTTATTTGCACTGCTGCCATCCGGGGCATTTCAGGACACGCGGTTCCCGGGAGGCCGGAAAGACTTGGCGCCCCCCCCTTTCCCATTGTAGCGGCAGGCACATCGCGAGAAAGCATCCCGGGAATCCGCCCCGGCGGGGTTACTCCACAATAATCTCGTCGGTGAAAATCCAGCCGCCGGGATGGCCGTTGTGCCGGGCTTTCAGCCGCACGTAACGCGCCGCGGTTTGGCCCGACCAGCCGAACTCGCGGTAGCAATCCTGCTTGTATTCGAACGGGATGTCGTTTTCGACCGCGGCAAGGGGCGTATAGTGCCTGTCGTCGTCCGAAACCGAGATTTCGACCGCACGGGGCATCCAGATGTCGGCATAGAAACCCTGCATGAAACAGGCCGCGATACGTTTCACAGGCAGGCGTTCCCCGAGGTCGACGACCAGTTCGACATCCGTATCGAGCCACCCCTGCCAGCGGCGGTCGCCGTAGTTCCACCCGCCGCGCAACCCGTCGGTCAGCGAAGCGTCGCCCGCAGCCGGGTATTTCGGGCTGTAAGGCGTACGGTAAGCCACCTGCCTGCCGGTCGAGAGGCAATGCAGGGTATCGAGCGATTCGGGGCGGGGCCCGACGGCATTTTTCTGGTCGAAGGGGTGGTATCCGCGCTGCTGCATCCACGCCACGGCGTCGAGCACGCGGGCGTGGAAGTCGTCGAAGTCCTTACGTTCGGGGGCGCTCCACCCCACTTCGGCGATCGCCAGCAGGCGCGGCCAGATCATGTGTTCGGCATGTTCGGCTGTGGGCACGTGCTCGCACCACAGGTTGCCCTGCACGCCGAGGATCATCGGCACGACATCCGCACCTGTCTCTTATACACATCTCCGAGCCCATGAGACCGTACTAGATCTCGTATGCCG
>ENA-OYWW01000647-OYWW01000647.1-human-gut-metagenome-genome-assembly--contig:-NODE-647-length-15215-cov-28.663786_pt1 | contig 15215 bp, 9 predicted proteins | sample MGYA00244817_ERZ653410 | MGnify/ENA primary metagenome ERZ653410 (study PRJEB26926, sample SAMN06164973) | human gut metagenome | biome: ENVO:00009003; feature: ENVO:2100002; material: ENVO:00002003...
GGTATAAGCTCTGCCATTGTTCACCGTTTCCGCATAAACCTCTGACAACACACATTGCTCTACCCATTCAATCCATTCGGGCGAAGTGTAGCTTGACAATCGTTTCCCTCGATACGAATATGCATCAAATCGGCTGTTTCTGTCCTCGTGCATATTCATAATCAAGGTGTGTACTTTCGCTTTCGTGGCTTCACGGTCTGCGATGTGGTTTTCTTCACGCACTTTCTTTATTATACGGCAAACCCTCTCAACGGCAAGGTCAAAGTAAATGCTTGATATGTTTTTTATCCGCAACTGCGTTTCGGGTCTTAACCCCTCTGCAATGTCAGTGAGCATATCATTTTGGGTTTTGGTTTCCGTCAGAAGTTCGGCTACCATAGACTGATTGCTTTTAATCATGTCGTTAATGATAGACTTGAACCACTTGAAACAAGCTACCATAAGTGCAGCCGCCAAACAGAGAAACACAGCGCACACTATCACCATAAAGCCAAAATCGCTTATGCCTTGTGCTACTTTCAAACTTTCTTCCATCATCGGTTTTTCTTATACTTGTTTCGCTTGTAATACTCAAAGTTATCCCTATCCTCCTGCGTGATTGGAGTATTCGGTGGAAAGAACTTAAACCCGTACATCGTTCCATAGCGTACCACTTTGATTACGGCACGAAATGGATATTTGCGCTTCGGGTCTAAAACAACATCTTTCAACTTCTTACTATCAGTATAGAAAGCGGATGCACCGATACCCTCGCCATAGGCGATTAGTGTTCTCGTTCCGTTCTCTGTCTGTCTTTCCTTACATCCCGTAAACACCGTGACCTCATTAATCACGGCATCTACTGAGGTGTATTCACAATCGAAAATATCTTCATTCAAGGATTCGGTTTCCTCAAAGTCCATTACCTCGTTCATAAGTCCATCGGTATATTATAGGTTTCACAATCGGCATCCACCATTTCACGGATAGCCAAACGGTCTTTCAAAAAGTTCTCATAGGGGGATTTCGCACTTTCGGCAAGCAAGCCCAGCATGGCAGACTGATATTCGTTTACCAGCTTACTTTCTGTCTTAGCCGGGTATCTTGCAGTAAGCAACGTGCTGAAAATATTATCAGCCGTTTTTGGATATTCCACCCTCACGCTGTCATATTGGAACATCGTGCCTGTGGCACGTTCCGCATCAGTCGTAATCTCAATGCCACCCTCTTTGTCTGCAATAACCTTAACCTCTTTGATGTTATGGTTATAAAGGAACGTTCCCTGCCCGTTATTAAGAGAATCTATCACCTCCGGCTTAGTCTTAGCCAGCAGCCCTGTAGTCAAAACATTTGCTTCCATCGTTCAAACAATTATTAAAAATGAATTTACTGTGTTCCTCCGAGCATCTGATTATCCAGCCATATTCAGATGGGAAGAAGTGTTTAATATCCGTTTCATCTTTGATTTCGTATTTATTGATGGTGCGGTGGAATTTCTTATAAAACCTTTTCAGAATACCGCTTCTTAGCAATATGCCGTAATGGTTTTGTTTGAATCCCACATAATCAATGCTACGAGCATCAACCGGGAATATCTGCCAGTTGCTTTTAATCTCTACTTTCAATTCGCCACCCAAGTAAAGCCCCATCATGTCGAGTACGAAATGCAGTGCCTCTTTGTCAGCGCATAGTATCACCATATCATCCATATAGCGATAGTAGTAGATTTTCACCCCAAAACGCTTCATCACTATCTTAGCCAGTTCTTCTTTAACCCAATGGTCGAAATATGCTAAATAGAGATTAGCCAAATATTGACTTGTGAAATTGCCTATTGGCAGCCCCTTGTCTTTACCGTTACTATCTATTATCTTATCCAACAGCCTTAACAGTTGTTCATCCGCTATAGTGTAGCGGATTATCCTTTTCAATGCTGCGTGGTCTATGTTATCATAGAACTTCTTGATGTCAATCTTCAAACAGAACCTTGTACCTTTTCTGTCTATGATTAAAGCCGTATGCACATCCTCCATACATTTATGAATACCACGCCCTTTGATACAAGCGTATGTATTCGCAATGAAGAAGTTAGTCCAGTAACGCCCCAACACATTGATAATGCAATGGTGTACTATCCTGTCCGGGAAGAACGGGGCAATCATAATCACCCTTTCTTTCGGCTCATATATAACCTTAATCCGATATTCACCGGGGGTATAAGTTTCATTGCGCAAGTCCCAGTACAAGCTATCCAAATTCTCCAAAATGTTCTCATTGAACTTGGATATTTCGGTACGCTCTCCTTTGCCTTGCTGTGCCTTATATTGCGCCCGTATGAGGTTGGAGCATTCATATATCAAGTGATAAACATTCTTAATTTTCTTAGCTTGGGAAATGAATATCTTTCCTGTATCACCGACATATAAACCGCAATCCTCAAAATCCGAGTATTGATTAAAGCAGGTATCAGCCGTATAACATAACCCGTATTCAGTCTTTACTACACCCATTTGTGCCGTTGTTCTAAAACAGAGCTTTCAATTACTTACTTGCACCGTCCTAATCCATATTATTTTACCAACTATCAGACGTGCCGATAGTCCCTGTGAGGTAAGGGCGTGGCAGCAACAGTTATAAGTTGAAACCACGGTAAAAGCGGAACCCAATGTTCGCATTCGCATTCGAGGAACGATTATTCGCATTCAGATAACCGAAACCCGCATTCGCACCATTATTCGCATTAGCAGACAAAAGGGCACCAGCCGCCACAACCCTGTTATGTTTTTATTTTTTTCAATCCAACGCCATTTTCGTTGCTCCGTTCACCGAGTTTTGCAGTCCGTCAAAAACGGCACAAGCGGAACCCAAAGTACGCAACCGCATACGAGGAACGAGCAAGCGCATTCAGAGAACCGAAACCCGCATACGCACCATTAAACGCAACAGCAGACAAAAGGGCACCATACCAGCCTACAGCAGACCACGTACTACCACCTGTGGGAGTCCAATAGTAATCGCAATAGCCTTTATTACTTGAACCTCCTACTTTTTCGGCAAAGGAATAGCCTTTAGTGGAATGAGCCATAGAAAGCACATAGCCCTCAGTTCGTGGAAGCTCCGTAATGGCTTCATATCCGATAGGTACGGTAGTAGCACTATCTGAATGAGAGGTGAATTTTGTCGGGTCTTCGCATACATAGGCAATAGATACATCCGCTTTATGCCAAATTAGTACATCATCAGCAAGCATCCACAAGTATTCATAAGGAGTTTCCAAGCCACGGTAAGAGGTTACTTGTACCACCTTATCGCCACCAGTCCATCCCTTGATGGTGTAGGACACCTTACCCGTGTTGTTTCCCAGCGTTGCAGTAACACCGCAAGGCACAAAGGGTTTGTAACCTCCCCATGTATTCCACTCCGTACCATTAACAACCGGACCACTCCCTAAGCCTCCTTGATGGAATCCGTCAGCAGTCAGCGTTTCGGTGTAAGCATCTTGGCAGTGCAATGAGGCATATTCCACACGTTGCAACCAAGCAATTTCATTGTACACCCTGTACGCCCCGTGGTGTGTTCCGTTCTTGCAAAGAGGACGAACACCAGCCTTTGAAATGGAAGTACGAGGCATACCCAACATGGAGTTGTAAGTACCATCCTTAGCGGCATCACCAGCACCCGAACCACCTCTGAATTGTGCGGCATTCGCTTTGAGTATAACAAATCCGTCTGAATCCCTTGCAATTTCATCGCCATTCCAAGTGAGCCAACATCCCGAAACGGCTACAGAGTTGGTAATATCCACCGTTGCATACCACGGGCTTACCGTCTTTCGTTCCATCTTGATAAAGCCGGGCAACGGATATTCGGAATAGGCACGAATCCATTTCGTCCCCTCTATCTCCAACTTGAAGTAATATTCCGGCTTTTCAAGCATTACATTACCGTCCGTGCTGTCAATCACAGCCGTTGCACCCGAATCCTTTTTACGGCTGTCATTTTGGTTAAGGTAATACTTAACCGAGCCGTCAGGGTTTTCCACAAAGCGTTTCAGCTTCGCTTGAATGGGTAATGTACGGTGCAAATCCAAATTACCCACACGCTTTAGTTTGTAGTCCTGTGAGTTGAAATCACCTTGCACCCCATACCATTGGTCGTAAGGATATTGCGGTTTCGTGTTTCCGCTTCCCAATAATAATCCCATAGCTATAAGTTATTTAATAGTTTCACCAGCACCCCAATACACATCATATACCGAAAGGTCGATACCGTTTGGGGATATTACGGTTATCGCTCCGGGCGTCCAATCCCCGATAGGTACGGGGAACATACCAAATTCCTTATCACAAATGAGCTTGCATTTAAGCAGCGTACTTGTTTCCATCGTAACCTCTTTAGGTCGTACAAAGACGGTAAACGGAACACCACCCAAAGCAAAACCATTGGAAAGGTCTGTAACCTTACCTTTGGAAAGAATCCGTAGGCTGTACATCGTTGTTTCCATAATTCACTGAGTAAATCAAGTTTATTTAACTGCAAATATAATCATAAATGTGTTCAATAAACACATTTATGATTATAATTAAAGTATATCATCAGATAATGAGGTATAACGTGCTTCAAGTTCATTGATTTTATCTCTTAGCAACTGCCTTTCATTATGCAATTCCTTTATTTCATACGGCATTGCAGACCCCATTAGGGCGGCTTCGTAGCATTTGATTATCTTATAATCGCTACTTGCCAACACCTCCTTTGAGCGTTCAATCTCATGTGCCACCTTTTGAAAGTCGGGGACTTCTATGTATCTGAATGAAATCCTGTCCCCGGCATCGTATGGCACAATGCGCACAACATAGCCCTCCTTATCTGTGTTTTGTTTACTTTCATCTATTGCATCCACTGGCTTATATATGGTTGGCAGTTCAGCCACCTGTTCAATAACCGATACCATGCGTGTTGTTATTTCCCCCGTTTTCTCATTTCTGATTTTTTGAGGAATAGGGGCTATTTCTATACATTGTAGATAGTCGCCATCCATATATCCGTATAATACTCTTTCTTCCATATTTTTAGTATTTCCATCTACTTACTAACCATGCTTGTTTTTTAACTCCATCTACATATCCTACGGTATATACAAACATACCACCTTGACCCTCTACAAAATCGTAGTAGTCATTTACCGAAGTATCATCATAGATTAGGTAGCCGCTTCTTGGTCTGAATCTCATATAGCCTCTCCACCACTGCTTTACAAATATAACCTGCCCTTCTTTAGGAGAAGCCGGAAGATACACTACTGATGCGGCAGACGTGTACCCTATTACCACGGTATCTTCTCTATTCAAATACCATGTGTTATTCGACGTTCCTGTAATACACTTTCGACCAAAAATCAAGCCTCCGGCAAATAAATCATAGAAGAAACCGCCAAAGGCTGGTGCAGTCCCCGAATTAGAAGCCCGACCATAAACACCTGCCACGATTGTATCTACCGCATTTATATCCCATGTTCTTGCCGGAACATTTGCAAAACCAAGCCCAACAATAGCCCCACGGTGCGTATATCCGCTACTTGCTGGCATACCGTCCGTACCTGCCATATTTGAGAATATTCCCGTTGGTGACATATAGGAAACCGCATTAGAATAGTTAGGAGCATTTTTAGCCCTTGTTTCAAAAATTCCACGGTTGGCATCTATTGTCATTTTTGCACCAAAATCAACAAGCGCATAATCACCACCACCACTTGAAGATTCAATATAAATACGAGCCATTGAAGCATCCAACTCTATCCTATTGCCATCACCCATAGTGGAAACAATCTTACCACCCTTAATAAACCAATCTCCAATATTTGCCCCCTCAGCCAATAATAAGTTTGTGGCAATAGTTTCAAATTGCGCTCCAAAAGTATTCCATTTGCCTGTATTAGTCGGTACGAACCCAGTGAAAGTTCCAGCATCTATACGGGCTATATAGTATTGATTGTTGTATTTTACAGCATCCAACCGCTTGCTATTCCCGTAATAAGTCTTGGATGAATCATAAATACCCCTGTAAACAAGTACGGGGCTATCACCTTTCTCCCCCTTATCACCCGGCTTTCCATCTTCACCTTTATCACCTTTCGACCCCGTTACACATATTGCAGCCGTAGTGTCGCTCGTTCCATTCGTATAAGTGATAACCGAGCGTGTCCATATATACCATTTGTCTTTCCAAGTTGGGCGTGTTGTACTCCATGAGCCATTAAGTAATGAGGTTGCCGAACTGGATAGGTAGTATTGTTCAATAATAGAACTTACGCCAACACCGCTATCACCCGTAGAGCCTTTGCCGCCTGTAATACAAACCGCCTTAGTGTAGGTAGTCGTGTTGTCTGAATAAGATACTTTCGTTCTACTCCATATATACCTCCCATTTATCCATGTCGGGGCGGTTGTCTGCCACCCCGTAGTAGGCGCAACTGAATTTGACGTGCTTTGTGCATATTCCACATCTGCCAATGTCACACTAACACCCGGCTTTCCATCTTCACCATCATAAGGATTTACACGAATAGGGGTACTCCATTTCTGTATCATCAGGTCTGCTTTGCCATTCATTACGGAAGCAATGTCATTCACAGGTAAAGCCCCCATCAACAAACGTATATCATCGAAATACACGGCAGAGCCGAATACATCATCATCGTAAATAGCAAAGCCTACAGCCATGATATTAACGCTACCACTATGTAATTGCTCTCCGTTTTTGAATACCGTAACGGTACGGTCATTAAAACGGAATGCAAGGTGAAACCACGTATTAGGCGTGATTGCAATACTCTTTTCCACATAGTGCCTACCGTTATATCCGTTCAACATCCACTTGACTTGATTTTGGTCTGACTTCATCCAAAAACAGAGTGTAAAACTTTCCCCAAAGGGTAAATCATAAGGAATACGGCTCTCCATTCCACCACTCAGATTGAGGGCATATCTCGTTCCGTCTTTTACTACCGTCCCACCGCCCAGCACACCATTATAACCGTTACCCGAAATATCGGCAATGCTTGAAGTGTCGTTAGCTTCAATGGGCAAATGAAATTTGGTACGGTCTGCAAGCCCGGACTTCTTAGCCATTGTACACCAAATATATTCCAACGCTCCTACTTTCGGCATTTCCGTACTCCACCCTGTAGGGTTGGAAGAATTAACATCCAAATCGGGCGGTACTAAAGTCGAGCCATTTTTAGCGTAACGATACTCGTAATATTCGCCAGCTCCGGCATCCGTTCCACCTGTACCCGATTCACCTTTAATCAAAGCCCAAGTGTAATCCATCGGATTATCACTGTCTTTCTGCACGTAGTCGGTGTATTGCCCTATGTAGTCGCCCGGCTCTTCACCATTGTTTGCAGTGAACGACATTCCCCCGTTGTCCGAATACTTGATATGGAAGTATGGAGTACGCCCATCTTCACCGGGTAAACCGGGCGTTCCGTCTTGTCCTTTCGTGTCGCTCCACTTGTAAGCACTTGGTTTGTCGCTATCGGTAGGTATCATATCCACGTACAAACCCAACCATCTTCCGGGTGTTTCACCGTTCCCAGCTGTGAACGTTTTGCCGCCATCATCGGAATACTTCTTGTGAAGATAGCTACTCTTTCCATCTTCCCCCTTAATAACTCCAACACCTTTCCAGTTCGTACCATCCCAAATATAGAGGTTGCCCCCGATTAGATAAGCATCGCCCTCTGAATTTCCAACGGTAGGCAGTTGTGAAACATTATCCTTAGAACCTTTGATATTGATTGAAGTACCATCAGCACCACGCACACGGAAAGGAATACCCCACGCACCCTCCGTATCGGTCTTGGCGTTCTTTATACTCATCCAAACCACGTTTTCGGACGAAGTTCTGTGCCAACCTCCCGTAGAGCCATCCCCCGTAGGGGTGGCAGGCTTGGTTTCACTGTCATTATAGGTATAGAATACGGATAAACCGCTTTCTCCCTTATCCCCAGTAGAACCTTTCGCCACAACCGACCAATATACGGAATTGGTAGGCAAGTTGCCCATGCTTGGCGTGGGGTTGGTGTATCGGTAGGTACACGTTTCACCATTCGCCGTGTAAGTCACCTCATCCCCAGCATAGTACACGTACTTCGGATTATATGTGCCACGGAACACCCCGATATGTGAGGTGTCCCCACTATCAGAAAGCAAACGGACGTTGTGCAACGTTAATTGGCGTTTTGCCGTTACGTTCCAATCAATAGAACTTGAAGAATCACCGATACGGAACTTGTTGCCGTCCAAATCCAAATAGCACTCCTTATCGCTTGTTATAATCTTACCCGTAGTGATAGTGTTTCCGTTGATACGGGTAAATCCGTAGGTAGTGGTAAAGTCCCTGAAATCATCATCCGAATGCACCGACCCCAATATACCCACTTGGAAATAATAGTTGTTCGGGTCTTCGGTTGGTTCAACCTTTAGTTGTTCCTGTGTCACATACCAAATGCCATCCGTGCTTTTCTTGGAGCACTTGGCAAACACATAGTACCCCTTTGGGCTTGATAGAGTGAATGAGCCAGCCGCCATGTTCCAATGCTTGATTATCTCATCATCAATAGTCAAGTGAGCCAATACCCCGGCAGAAGCATCAAAACGATTGGATATTCCGTTTACGTTGGCTTGCAGTATCACATCTATCAAAACAAATTGTTGGCTCTTAGACCCCACCGTAAGCATATTGGTGTCAATGGAATTGGGCTTGATGTTTTCGGGGTCAAAATAACCATCCGTATCATACACCATTGTACGCAGTTCCTCTGTTGTACGCCATCCCCTCCGTGCCTTAGTCAAGTCCCGAAGCCGATTGTTTTCTATGATTGTTTCGTGCCGTCCAACATCCACAACCGTTTGAGTGATTGGGGAAATGGCTGTAATGTCCGAAAGGGTCAGTGTATAGTCATGCTCCACAAGCAGGTTCTTTGTCACCTTTTGGATGCGGATATTCTTTTCAATACCGAAACGCTCATCTTTCACGGGTACATAGTTACCCACATGAAAGACGGTTGTTTCGCTATCGCTTGGCAAAGCGTTCAAAAAATAGGAACGTTCAAAGGTAAGCTGATATTGCGCCCGTGCCTGTGTGCGTGGCTTGAACTCGTTATATCCGGCATACCATAAATCTTCCTCTGCATCATCTTCATAAGATTTAGGCAGGTGAATATCCGTAATCTTATACGTGTCACCCTCCGTTATTCGGTAAGCCTCGCTTTCAGTGGTAGGAATAGTTAGCCCCCTGTTGTCCGTAAATGGAATGAGCGTAAACCTTTTTGTTGCATGGTCGTATCCTCCCTTTTGCGCCAATTCAAATTGTTGTCCGGCTAATTTACCCGAAATGAAAGTAATCTTTGCCGATACCTCGTTAATCAGATACTTTGTACCTTTATCGTCTTTCTCGTTCAGGTCAAAGTCCATTGTATCATCAATGAAGCTGTTTATATCATCAACCACCAAAGCAGTAACCGTACCCGTCCGTTTCGGGAAAATATTATCATACGTCACAGCATCCTCATCACTACCCAGTGCATCCCTCAAATCGCCATCCTCCAAATAACGCTTGTTATCATCGGATATGCCTATATATTCGCTCTGAGGCGGTACTATTGTACCGTCCCATAGTTTGTGTTCCTTTTTGTTCAAACGCACTGGAAACGGAAGCTGTAGGCGTTCTGAATAGTCCCTGTAATCACTCCGAATGTTGGTCGTGCCACCCTCCACCCAAAGTCTTGTGATAATGGTCTTATCATCTACCTTTTGCTCTTTGAGCTTGTACAAGCCGTTGCCTTTGCCCCACTCAAAGAAAGCGTTGCCACCCGGGGGCACAACTTTTGCACCGAACTTTCCTATGTGGATGGTACGCACCCCGTCCTTTTGGGTAATGAGAAACTCCAAATCAAATTCACGGTCACTGCAAAGCATTTGCAAAACCTGTAGGCAATTGTTACGGGCAAAGGAAATGGTACGGGGTTCTGTGTCCGGGCAATTAGCTTCATCGAAAGCCCATAAGCCCGGATAGTCACGGCTCACGTTGTAGATAAGCACCTTTACAAAGTCCCGGATATTATAAGTGAGGTCAAACGTGCTTTTGCTGGATTTCCCGTTTGCATCGGTGTTTCGGTACAGGCTTTTCATCAGCTCGTACATCACTCCGTAGAAAGTGGCATCATGCACATAATGGTTGTCCGAAAGCATTTCACGGTTCACCTTAGTACGGATGGTGTATTCTTCACCCTCCACTATGATTTTATCTCCCTTGCCTAAATTAAGCAACTCAGAGGAAACAATGGAAAGCTGTACGTTATCATCCCCCATTAAGGAACTGTTTTGAGCGGCTGATTTCAGCGTACAAAACGGCTCTTTGGAAAACAAGCGTACCTTTTCACCGTTGCGCCTGATTATTTCAAGAGTTCCCATATCACAATAGCATTGGTTTCAAATTTTTCAATGTCTTCAATCACGCCCGAAACGATTATCTCGTATTCACCGGGTGTAACGTAAGTGTGTTCTATCGTTTGTTCGCTGCCGGACACATCGTAAGTGTGCGTGCCGTCACCCCAATAGATATTAAGCAGCTTGGACGAAGTGACGGTAATCGTAGCCTTGCCGTTTGCAGTTCCACCTATATATCTAAGCACCTTTTTCACAGGTTCATCTTCCACCATCTTTAAACGGAATGTACCCACCATCAAATCGTTGCTATATTGTCCCCAGCTCTTTTCCGGGTCTGCCTCATCCAGCAATTCCACTTCATATACCAAAGGCTTTGCCTTTCCGTCATAGTCCACACGCAAACGGTGGTTCCCCTCCGCATCGAATTGGGAAAAGAAAAGGTTTACCCATTCCACATAGGCGGCACGTCCCGAAGCCTCAATAAAGCAATCCAGTGTAATGTTGCGTTCCTTGTAGCGTGGTCGCTTCTTATCCCTTACAATACCGTGGTAATTGTCCCAGTTCACTTGCAAGGCTTCTTTGCGCTCCAACCGTCCAACCAATCCGGCACTTTTGGAAACGAATACCCCAAACTCCTTGAAGTTCTTTCCGTCTATGAAATATTCCACATCCGTATCTTTCTGCAACTCGAATATTTCACGGGGTTCTTTCGCCACGTCAAACAGTTTCACTTCGTCCAGCAAGGCTTTCGTCCCAAAAAGTGATTGGTCGTTGATGGAAAGCCCCGTTGGTGTCTTTGGTAATATTTCGCTGAATATCCGGGTCGTGTTCTCATAGACGGTAAACATATTGCCGGACTTAACGAAAGCAAAGAAAATCCAGCCATCGGGCATTACATCAAGCCATTGCTCTTTATAATTGTCTATACCGGGCATATTCAGCACCCAGCCTAACTTTTGAGAAACAGGCAGCACCCAAAAACAAAGTGTAAAATTACCGCTAAAGGGTATGGAACGAGCTGTTTCGCATTCGCCCGTACCATTCAAAGCAAGTGATTTACCCACTTTAGATTTCTTAGAAAAATCCGCACCATCCGATAAGGTGGCATCGTTGCGATACTGTGAAAAGTCGTAAGCTATACTACCGTCCGGGTCATCGAAAGGCAGGTGTAAAATCATGTTCTTATCCATATCAGTAAGTATTTTTATTCATTTGTCTAACTTCTATCCCCACTCCCTCTATATCCGCTTTGGCATTGCCATACAGATTCACAAGCACCTTTGCATCCGTTCCGGCTACCGCCACATACAGATACGAGTTATCGAAAGCGTCTATGGTAACAATCGCATTGTCCGACACGTTTACGGCACTATGGGAATCATGCCGTGCATATACCCGTGAAACAGAATAGCCGTCATACTCCAACATAGCTTTGCAGTCACCATTCAGCACCACATCGGGTAAATTCACCTTATCCGTAACCTCATCATCCACAAACACCCCGTAAACCTCGCATTTGCCTTTGAAGTGTTCCCGTATAAAGTCAAGCGTGGGGTAATTCTCCGATATACAGAAATCTATGCCCTTAATGTAAAGCTGTATCAGTTGCTCATAGTCAAGCCCCGTTCTTAGCTTCATTTGCCACATCCGGCAAAGCCCCTTTGCCTTGCCATCCTCTTTAAGTTGTTGTACCAGTTCCATAACTATGCTATTCCTTGTGATAAAAGTGAACTATCTTTATTTTCAATGCGCTTCAAAGTAGTTTTAATCTCCGTCAGCTCTGATGCACTCAACTTCGTGTTGGCGGCTATTTCGGCTTGGTAAACAAGTGCCTGCCTCATAATAGAGGTTTGGTCGCTTTGGTTTATGACAAAGGCATTCAACCGCCCGGCTATCACACCGCCCGTTTCCTCACTCATGGAAGTAACCGCACCCGTAAGGGGGGCTTGCTGTACGGTTTCTTCCTCCACATCCTTAATCCAATCACCAATACCCTCCAATGCGGAATTGAACAAATCCCCGGCAGCGTTCACCATCCTTTCAAATTCTCGCTTCTCTACATCGGTTAGTTTCCCGTCTTTCATGGATTCTCCCAAATAGAGAACGGCATCATTGATTCCCTTTGCCAAAAACTCACGTTTCAACGCTTCCACAACCGCTTTTTTAAGGACTTCTTTTGTCTTTTCGCCCAATGCTTCCGCTGCATCCTCACCTTTGCAATAAGCATCTACCAACGCATCGGCAAATTCATCAATGGCGGTTTTTACATCCGTTCCGGCAAGCGTTTCCATCATTGACCTATCCAAATCCTCTATCTGTTGGGTAATGGATTCTATTTGCTCGTTCCACTGTTGGATTTTTCCGTTATCGGTTTTCTTCTTATCCTTTTCAGCTTGAATTTGCTTTCTCAAATCCTCTTGTTGCTGTTTGAGGTTCTTTTTCTGAGCCTCATAGATGGAAAACATATCTCCGTTTTCTTCCGCATTCTTCAACTGCTTGTTGAGTTCCTTAATCTCCTTGTTGAGTTGAGCGTAACGGGCAAAATCCCAATTCTTCTTTGCTACGTTGGCTTCTTGTTCCAAAGCCCGTATTTGGTCGTTAATCAGTTGGATATTCTTTTCGTAGGCTTCACGTTGGCTATCATTGAACACCCAATAAGTATTATTGTAGGCTCGTTCCAAACGGCTGTAGGATTGTTCCAGCGCATCTATTTCCTTTTGCAGATTTTGAATTTTCTTCTCATACTTGGAATCATGCAATTTGGCAAATATGCCCACTACAGAAGTAACGGCACTTACCATACCCGTAACGCCTCCCAATATGTCACCGCTCATCATTTTACCTACAGAGGCGGCGGCATTTCCCAACTGCCCGAACAACTCCATTGCAGTACCTAAGCCGTTTGCCAAATCATCCTGTCCCAAATCAGAAAACATGGATGCAATGGCATTGCCGCACGTGGTAGCCGTATCGGTAATCGTTTCAATGGACTTGGTTACGCCTTTGGCGGCTTTCTTCATGTCAGCCTCTGCCTTTTTCACATCCTCATCCGTACCCTTCCCAGCAGCAACATTCGCTTTGGCTTCTGCCAGCTTCTTTTTGGCTTCAATGTAATCATCATAGAACGTGCCTAAAGCCTTAAAGGGATTCTTTGAAATAAGCGTTTCCTTTGCTTGATTCAAACTATCAATCAAAGCACGGTAATCTACGGGATTCAGTTTCAAATCCGCATCTTTTAGCTTTGTTTCAATATCAGCCACCAACTTATCTATTTCAGCTACAGAAAGGCTATCCAAATCGCCAAATAACTTCTTCCAACTATCCGATTGCTTTAACATATTGGCGGTAAGGGTGCTTAACGCTTCTGCCTCCGACTTGTTTACTTGGTTAATCCGTTCTTGGTCGCCCGTCTTTTGAGCGGCAGCACGCAGCAAGGCGTATTCCTTTTGGATGTCATTTCTTTGTTCCTCAAAGGTTCTGTAAGAGGAAAGTATCTTTTGCTGTACTTCTTCCTGTAACTTTTCATCTTCTTCTGAAACAAACAAAGTGGCTTCCGCTTTTTCATCAGCACCCACAAGCCCGGAACTTCCATTAGCCAGCTTCTCTTTTGCATCGGCTATGGCTTCCAACTTCTCGGCAAGTGTTTGGGCTTGCTGAATGGTCTTAGATACAGATTCCTTGAAAGAATCCATAGCGGACTTTGCCCCCGTGATTTCATTGTATTGCATATTAAGGGAAATAAGTTGGTTACTTTCTCCCTCTGTGAGTGTTCCGGCTTGTTGTTTATCCTTTAGAGCCTTGATTTCATTTTCCACATACTCCTTGTACGATTTACCGCCTTTTAAAAGCGTGGCAAATTGGGTATTGGCTACATCTTCGCCCATGTTACGCACCCAACGGAAATACAAGGCATATTGCTGTTTCTTGTACTCTATTTCACCGTCAAAGAGTTTGTTTTGGGCTTTGTCATATTTCTTGTTTTCAAGTGTTCGCCTTTCATCGAAGCCGTCCTTTTCAGACTTAGATAAGCCACCTTTTCCGGCATCCTTACGAGCTTTAGCCAAAGCCTTTTCCTCTTTGTCTATATTATCCAATGCCTCCTTGTGTTGGAGCGAAAGGGTGCGCTTGCGTTTTTCGTAGCCCTCTTCCAAGACTGCAATACGGTCAGCCTCCAATTTGCGGTCAGCTTCAAGTTGCCTTTCACGTAGTTGCTTGGCGGCACTATCCGCTTTATCCCCCGTGGTATGCTTGGGTAAACGGGCTTCCAACTTCTTTATTTGCGTATCATAACTCTTATAGTCAGAACTACCGATAATGGCAGCTTCACGCAATTCTTTAAGCTGCTTGATACGGTCTGATATTCCCTTTTCCGTGTTAAGGTTTGTAGTCTTGGTGTTTACAGCACCATTCAATTTATCCAACAAGTCTTTCAGCTCTTTCAGTTGGGTATTATCGGCTTCCACCTTTACCTTTTTGGCATTGAGGGTATCAATACTTTTCTGAGTTTCACCTATTTTCTTATCCATCTCGTTAAACGACATAGCCACATAGTCGGTACTCTCTGTTACAGAAGTCGTATCTTTTTTACCATAGAATTTTTCAAGTTGCCTATCTACCTTGCCTATGGTTTCATCTGCCTTTTTTGCTGATTGTGCGACACTTTCAAGATAAGTTTTTATATTTTCCTTGAAAGCATCCATTTCTTTACCTGTAGCCCCGGTGGACTTTTGTACGGCAAAAACAATGCTATCCAATGAGTTGTTGAACGCATCGGTATAGGCT
>ENA-OYWW01000649-OYWW01000649.1-human-gut-metagenome-genome-assembly--contig:-NODE-649-length-15166-cov-6.342003_pt1 | contig 15166 bp, 11 predicted proteins | sample MGYA00244817_ERZ653410 | MGnify/ENA primary metagenome ERZ653410 (study PRJEB26926, sample SAMN06164973) | human gut metagenome | biome: ENVO:00009003; feature: ENVO:2100002; material: ENVO:00002003...
CAACAGCGAGGCCATGCAGGTATTGGGCGGTCGGGAGGTCATCCTCTTTCCCGACCTTAAGGCGACAGAGGAATGGAGGCAACGGCTGCCGATGCTGGAATCCTTTTGCAGGCGTGCCACATGTTCCGATATGCTGGAGAGGATTGCGACCGGTGCGCAGCGTGAAGCCGGACTGGACATCGCAGACTTCCTGCTGATGGAGGACACGCCGCAGATGATCCTTCAACAGATGATAGAACGCAATCCCGTATTGCGGTCCCTCATCGACGCTTTCGGGCTCGAACTGGTGGATGCAGGGAAAGGAGAATGACGGAAAGGCACCGGACAGCTTGCTGTCTCAAGGGGAAAGGGGTTGTAAAATCCCGTAGCTTATTAGGGCATTTTCACCGCCTCCACTCCGCGTCCGGCAGTCAAAAAGCCCATAAGCCGAGGGGCTCCCCTTCGGATTTAAGTATATGCCTCCGGCAATAAAACGGGATTTTACAACAGAAATGACAACCATAAAACGAACAGATATGAGCAATACACAATACGCGGTCTGCCACCTGCAGCGTGGCAGCGGCAATGACAGTGGAATGTCATGCCATATAGAAAGGAAGGATGCCAAGGGAAAGATTTATGTGCCGGTCAATGCCAATGCGGACCGGACACATCTCAATCGTGAGCTGGTCAGGTTCCCTGAAGGAGTGTCCAACCGTACCGAGGCGGTACAGCACCGCATCGACACGGCCGGGCTGCGCCGCAAGGTCGGCAAGAACCAGACAAAGGCCATCCGTATCATCCTGTCCGGGACGCATGAGCAGATGATGAAGATTGCCAATGACGGCAGACTGGACAGTTGGATCGACGCCAATCTCAAATGGCTAAAGGAGACCTTCGGCGAAGAGAACCTTGTGTCGTGCGTACTGCACATGGACGAGAAAACTCCCCACTTGCACGCCACTGTCGTTCCCATTGTGACCGGAGAACGTCTCCGCAGGAAACGGGAGGGCGAAAAGAAATATGAAACGAAATCCGGCCCACGACTGTCGGCGGACGATGTGATGCGGCGTACCCGGCTGCGCGAATACCAGAACAGTTACGCTGCGGCCATGAAGCCGTTTGGGTTACAGCGTGGGATTGTCGGCTCCACCGCCAAGCATCAGGCGAACTCGGAATACTACAGGCAGCAGGTAATCCAATATGAAGAGGACATAGTCAAGTTACAGGCCGATGTGGAGAAGGCGCAGGAAGGCAGGAGCACCATCCTCGCGTGGTTCGGCAAGGGAGACCTTGCCAAGGCAAAAAAGGAACTTGCGGACAAGGACGGGCAGATTGCCGAACTTAATAGACAGATTAAGGCTCTTCAGGCAGAAAAGATCCGATTGCGGGAACAGCATAAATCAGAAATCAGGAAACTGCGAAACGGCTATCAAGTGGAGATAGACAAAGCCATCCGCAGGGCGGAAACCGCCGAACGGCAGTCAGAAGAGAAAGATGCCGTCATAGACAGGCAACGAAAGCTGATAGACCGGCTCGACCGGATGGCAAACCCTCAGCGTTACAGCCTCTCATCCGGTGCCGAGCTTGTCCGAATCAACGTGTCCAACTACCGGAATCCGTCGCTCCATATCTGGACACGGGTCGGAGAGGAACTCTATGAGGACACCAAGTTCCAGATAGACTATGATGTGGCCCAAAGACATTTCAACGGCCATATCACGGATGAGGAGTTTGTCAATGCCGTGTTCGAGCCACAGGAACAAGTAAACGGAAAGCAGGCGGAACTGCTGGGAGCAGCGTTCACTCTTGCCGCTGGTGGTCCGGCAGAGGTTCATGTTGGCACTGGCTCTGGCGGCTCATCGTCTAATCTTCCGTGGGGTGAACAGAAAAAAGGGAATAGAAGATAAAAACTAATTCAAAATATATTACGGAAAAATTTTAGCATATAATTAATCATCACTTACTATACATACGCCCCATTATCCCTACTTACTACCGAATGGGTGGGAATGGTGCAAATTCCAAGACTGTATGGATGTTCGGGATGGAACTCATGATACGCCTAAATATATAGAACATGGTTATCCGTTAATTACGAGTAAAGACTTTAAGAATGGCAAATTTGATTTTTCTAAAACTAAATACATTTCAAGCACTGATTATCAAAATATCATAAAACGATCAAAAGTTGAAGTTGGTGATATATTGTATTCAATGATTGGTGGAAATATTGGCAGTATGATTCAAATACGTCAAGAAAACTATTTTGATATGGCAATAAAAAACGTAGCTCTTTTTAAACCATATCCTAAACAATCAATTAGTACTGAATATATTGCATTTTTCTTGGAATCAAAAATTAGAGAATATCAATCTATAGCAATTGGAGGAGCTCAACCTTTTGTTGGCTTAGATGTTTTTAGAAATACACTCGTTCCTCTTCCGCCTCTTGCTGAACAAAAACGTATAGTTGCAGAAATCGAGCGTTGTTTTGCCTTAATAGACCAAATAGAGCAAAGTCAATCAGACTTACAGACTGTCATAAAACAAACCCAAAGCAAAATTCTCGACCTCGCCATTCATGGCAAACTCGTGCCGCAAGACCCCAATGACGAACCTGCATCGGAACTGCTAAAACGCATCAATCCGAAAGCTGAAATCACTTGTGATAACGGGCATAGTGAGAAGTTGCCGCAAGGTTGGTACTCAGCAACAATCAATGATGTCTGTTCAATAATAGGAGGTGTTTCATATAATAAAGCCGATATTCAAGATACTGGCATAAGAGTATTACGAGGTGGTAATATACAGAGCGGAAAAGTGTTTTACTGTTCCGATGATGTATTCATACCTTTTTCATATCAAAATAAAGAAAACCAAGTGCAATATGGAGACATTATTGTTGTCGCTTCCACTGGAAGCCAAACCTTGATTGGGAAAACCGGTTTTGTTGATAGGGATATTCCTAAAACACAAATCGGAGCTTTCCTTCGAATTGTGAGACCAAAACAGAAAACCTTGTCACCGTATATACGTCTTTTATTCCAAACTGATGCCTACAAAGATTACATTAGGAATGTAGCAAAAGGTTCTAATATTAATAATGTAAAGAATGCCCATCTGCAAAATTATCAAATTTGTTTACCTCCATTAGCCGAACAACAACGTATTGTCACAAAAATAGAAGAGCTATTTTCTGTTCTTGACAACATCCAAAATGCCTTAGAAGCGTGATAAGATGCGCTTCTAAGGCTATGTTATTACCAATTTACCACCTTATCGACAATTTTCTGTTGTTCGCTGGCGGTACGGCGTAGATAGATGCGAGTGGTTTCGATGCTTTCATGCCCCATAAGGTCAGCCAGTAAAGCAAGGTCGTTGAAACGGTCTAGGAAATTTTTGGCGAAACGGTGACGAAAAGAATGAGGATAAACAACATCACGGTTCAGGCCATATTTATCGGCAAAATGCTTTAGTTGTTGGGCAATACCGCGTGTCGTAATGCGCTGCCCAAAACGGTTGAGAAAGAGATAACCGCTTGTTATGCCTTTCCCATTCAACCATTGCTTGGCTTCATTCCGCAAATTCTTGGGGATATAAAGACGGCGTATTTTCCCGCCTTTGCTATAAAGGTCGAGATAACCCACTTTCACGTGTTCAACCTTTATGTGCAACAACTCACTTACCCGTGCACCTGTCGCCGCCATAAACCATACCACGAAATACCAATCATCGTAACCGTCAGCCTTCAACTGCGCTTTCAGAAACTTATAGTCGGCATCGCTGATGACATTCTCTAAGAAGTTCTTTTGCTGCACTTTGACAAACTTCACTTTCAACCTGTCGTGCTTGGTAAACTCCAGATACTTGTTGATGCCTTGTAAACGGAGATTGACGGTCTGCGGTTTGAAGTTTTCCACCAGATAGCCCTTATAGGCCAACAGGTTTTTCTTGTTCACTTCTCCATAGTGACTGAGAAAGTAGTTCACTGTCCACACATACGATGCTACGGTGTTCTTTGCCAAATTCGTTTTGGCAAGATAGTCTTTGAATCTTGTTATCATATACATTTATTTTTGATGAATACGATAACAATATAAAGCGCAACCTAACGGGCATTATCCGCAGTTACCTGACGGGTGGTGCAAATGTCGATTAGAAGACATAGTTGAATACGAACAACCTCAAGCCTATATTGTCAATTCAACTGATTATGACGACAGCTATTTGACTCCTGTTTTAACTGCTGGGAAATCTTTTATTATAGGATATACCAATGAAACAAAAGGTATTTATCAGAATACGCCTTGTATCATTTTTGATGACTTCACCACAGATTCTAAACTCGTTGATTTTCCATTCAAGGTGAAATCATCTGCTATGAAAATCTTAAAAGTAGCAGATGATATAGAAATTGAATATGTTGCTATGTTTATGAACATAACACGGCTCATTGGTGACACTCATAAGCGTTATTGGATTTCAGAATACTCTAAACTTTGCATACCAATACCACCAAAAGAAGAACAAAAGCGTATAATCAATGCAGCAAACGCAATGTTTGAAAAACTTGATGCAATAATGGAGAGTTTATAAATTCTCCATTATTGCGTCTAACTTGGCAAATACTTTATGAACCGCATCTACAATTCGCCTTTGTTCTGATATTGGTGACAAAGGAAATTTAATGTTCTCTATAATGGATTTCGACACTCGTTGCTGACCTACTACGCCATTAAAAGTACCGGCACAATTGTTTATAAAAGAGTCTGACTTAAAGAAGTATAAGCCGTATTCTGGTAAAACACATTGTGAACGAAATACAAAAAGTTCCGTAGTACCCGCTCCTATACCATTAGGTAGAGAAGTAACAATAACAGATTTTCTATTCTCTAAACATGGTGAAATCTTTGCTACAACTATATCTCCGTCTGCAAAATGAGTAAATCCTTTCTTTATATCACCCCATAATTTTGATTCAAATATGAATTCATTAGAATAACCATCTGCAATGTTAATCATAGGCACAAACCCTGCAATGACATCATCAGCAACTTTATTTTTGGGATTGATTGTAAATATACTTTTAATATCTGTAAGACACCAAGAATCCGGTAAGTTCTCATAATGCCCGTTATCACAAGTGATTTCCACCTTCGGGTTGATGCGTTTGAGTAACTCAGATGCCGGTTCGTCATTCGGGTCTTGCGGCACGAGTTTACCGTGAATGGCGAGGTCGAGGATTTTGCTTTTGGCTTGCTTGATGACTGTTTGCAAGTTAGATTTGTCTTGTTCTATCTGGTCTATTAAGATAAACCAATACTCGATTTCTTTGACAATGCGCTGCTGCTCAGCAAAAGGAGGAAGAGGAAATGATAAATCCGACAAAACTCCGATATATAATTCCTTTTGATTGGTACTTCCCGCAAGATTATCTTCCAAGTACTCTTGTATAAGTTTAGATGAGATATAAGCAAAAACAAATTCAGATTTAATTTCGCTAGCTGTCCTTATAACAGAGACATGAGAATCAGGCACAACAAAAGGATAATGTTTCAAATAACTTTCGTGGAAAAGTCGAGTTCGCCCAACTGTCCCTGTTCCTGTTGAATTAACAAGCACATCTCCGGTTTTTAGTTTGTATTCCTCACTCCATTTACAAATTGTAGATGGATCTAAGAAGCGTGCTTGCTCTAAAGATATACCACCTTCTTTTAGATTACATTTTTGAGCAAATACAGGATAAGTTTTATCTGTATCTGAATACTTTGGTGATTTACCTCTAGATAAGAATAAACATATTTCTCCAAGAGTTGTCCACACCCAATTCTCTGGTACTTCAAACGGCACATCCTGCTGATAATGGGGCGTATCAGAAGTCTTTGAAGACTTTTTGCATCTCTTTATCTTTCCCTCTTTTATCAACCGCTCTTTCTCAGCCTTGATACGCTCAAGCAGGACAGATGCAGGTTCATCATTCGGGTCTTGCGGTACGAGTTTGCCATGAATGGCAAGGTCTAATATCTTTTGACGTAATTTCTTAGTATCCATAGCAATCAGTCTTTATTCAGAAACAGGTTGCAAAATTCGTTCAGTTTCTCCTGCATACGTTCCTGCGGAATAAGGATGCGTTTATATTCAGCTATCATTGTGGGACTCATGCTCCGGCTCATGGCATATTCCACCACTACCCGGTCAGCTTCAGGGCAGAGAATTATGCCTATGGAAGGATTCTCGTTGGAGCGTTTCACATCCCGGTCAAGTGCCTCCAAATAAAATTCCAACTGCCCGAGGTCGCGAGGATGAAACTTTGTCTTTTTCAATTCCACAGCGACCAATGCTTGCAATCCACGATGAAAGAACAGTAAATCAGCCTTGAAGGTGGACGCTCCGATATTGAGACGGTATTCCTGCTCCATGAATATAAAATCTTTGCCCAATTCAAGAATAAACTGCTTCATGTGCTCCAGTAAACCATTTCTCAACCGTGATTCGCTGTGTTTCTTCGGCAAATCAAGAAAATCAACAAACAAAGTATCTTTAAACATGACCGGAGCATCAGGATATGTTTTAAGCAATCCTTTTGACATATTGTCCTTATTACCTAATAAAGCCGTATATGTCTGATTTGAGATACAACGCTGAAGTTCCCGTTTTACCAGATGTTCTTTATTGGCATAAAGAATATAGAACATCCGTTCTTCGTTACTTTTACAACGGCATAAGATTTCAATATGGTTGGTCAATGTTGTCAATTCCAGTATCTTCGGCATTTGTCCAATTTCTGGCTGGACGATTTGTGCAGTTTTTGGATGTACTATTATTGCGTGTTCTGAAGATGGCTCTGAATGTGATGTCTCTATTTGTCCAATTCTTGGCTGGACAAATTCAGAGTTCAGGTATTTCTCAACTGTAGTAGCAAATGCCGCAGAAGAATATTCGTCATAAAATAGCACCATGTTATAAATACTGCTTCGCCCAAATCCTTTGATGTCCGGTCGTTGTGAACGAATATATTCAGACAACTGTGTTACGACCTTGCTTCCCCATTCTTCGCTTTTCAATTTGGCTGAAACATAACCTCCCACATGCCATGCTGTTTGAAGCAACTCTTCATTAACAGCTTTGGAAGCACGACTCTTATGTTGGAGAATGATGTCAATGACTTCTCCGAACTGTTGTTCGACTGATATGGCTATCTTATTGTTTTCCATGCGCTCAATCCTCATTTATATTTGCCAGTAACTTTTCAAGTTCGGCTACAGCGGTACTTATTCTTTGGCTTTTCTCTTTTATATCGGCCATTAGTTCGGAAAGCAAACGATCATCAGCGTCCCCACCTTGTTTTATCCATGTGATGTCAAGGCTTGTTTTGTCACGGGCAAGAATTTCCTCTACCGGATATTTCCGCCATCGTCCTTGCGGATTATTTTCTGCATCGAAGGTTTCTACCCGGTTATTATAGCAAGAGACAAAATCATCCAGATGATGGCGTTCGAGTTTGTTGGTGGCAAGAGTATGCTTGACATCTGTACGATAATCATAGAACCAAATCTCTTTTGTCGGCTGTCCTTTCGTAAAGAACAAGACATTGGCTTTCACGCCTTGGGCATAAAATATACCTGTAGGCAAGCGGAGAATGGTGTGCAGATTAAAATCCGTCAGCAACTTCTTTCGTATTGTTTCACCGGCACCTCCTTCAAAAAGAACATTGTCCGGCAATACTACAGCTGCACGGCCTCCGGTTTTAAGCATCAGCATCATGTGCTGCAGGAAGTTCAGCTGATTATTCTTTGTCTCTACATAGAAATCCGGACGGTTGATATCGACAGAGCCAGCCGGGCGTGTTCCGAATGGAGGATTTGCAAGTATCACATCTACAAGCGTTGACGGCTCTTTCTCCAGCGAATCTTCACAGACAATCGGACTTCGGTCTGTGCCTACGCCATGCAGATATAGATTCATTGAGGCAAGTGTTACCACCAATGGAGTGTTATCCACACCATGTAAGGCATTGTTACGCAGGAAATCCCTTTTTTCCTTACTTGCTGACTGGCCTTTCATGTAATCGTAAGCCGTCAACAGAAAACCGCCTGTTCCGCATGCCGGGTCGCAAACCGTTTCTCCTATTTGAGGAGCGATACAATCCACCATTGCTTTGATAAGTGGACGGGGAGTGAAGTATTGCCCCGCACCGCTTTTCTTGTCTTGTCCGTTCTTTTCGAGTATGCTTTCGTAGATAGCACCTTTCACATCACCGTCCATGATGAGCCATTGTTCCTCATCAATCATGGAAATGACCTTTTTCAGATAAACGGGCTTGTCAATCTTGTTTTGTGCCTTTGTATAGATAGTACCAATCAGATTATCCTGTTCGCTAAGCAGTTTAAGCGTTTCTTCATACTGTCTGACTAAATCCAAGCCGTCAAGAGAAATCAGATCTGCCCACTGATAACCATCTGGGATAGCGGATTCTTCTCCAAACATTTCTACATTCTCGGCATCCATCTTCAGGAACAGAAGATAGGTGAGCTGAGTTATATAATCGGTAAACCCAATCCCTTGCCCAGCAAGAGTGGTAGCCAGATTCCATACCTTTTTGGTGAGTGATTGCTCTGTTGTGTTATTTGTTGCCATTATTTATTATGCTGCTTTTCTTAAAACTACAAATGTATAAAGAGAACGAAGTGCATCGTCTGCTTTCTGCATATTACCAAACGCCCGTATCATTTGTGCCGCATGGGTTGCATCGTCTTCACGAATATCCCTCACAGTACAAGCACCGTTGGAGGCGATGTAGTCCACTATGCGACTTATCACTTCGCGCTGTTTATCTGTTATTTCTCGCTGGTTTTGTCCTAGCCATAGATTGAAGTACTGTTTGGAGGTAGTGACTACACTATCCAACCGTTCGATTTGCCGGAAAGCATAGCGCACAAGCTGAATGATATTTGTAAGTGCATCGCTTTCCTCTTTGGTGGTAGAGCGTCGCACACTGTTTGGATTCAGGATGGCATACGAGTTCCAAAGTTGCTTGGATGTGAAATGATTGTTTGCCATTTTGAGCTTGTTCTCCAAATCTTTTAACATTGAATAAGTAATCGGCTCTCCTTCATTATTGTAAATGATTCGCAATGCTTCAATTTCGTCAGTGTGTTCTCTGCAAAACTCTTCGAAAGTCTCGATTGTGTTTTGTGCTTCCTCAATAGAAAACCCTTTAGAAATAAGTGAATCTTCTCCCGGCATCAGCGTATTGACAAATCCTGCGGCAAGAATAAGCAAGTATCGTCTTGCATCTGCATGATTGGCAAGTGGGGAAACCAATCCTTTCCGCTCGTTATTTGGCTCGTTTATGCTGACAAACGGTGGGAGTGTGCTATTGTCAAGTGCATCATAAATTCTGGAAGCAAGTCCCTTCATATCATCATGAGCCAAGCGGGCGAACTCATTTCTCTGCGAATTGTCTGCCTTGTTATATATTCGAGAAAGCGTTGCTGCAAGACGTTGCAAATATTCATCGGGGAGATAGCCATGACTGATCCGCTCCAATAACTCTTTAAGAGTAATTGTTTTTGTTGTCGGCTCATCTGCTGTCGTCGGTATTATCTTTTCGTGTTCAGTTACACCTACGGCATCAACCAAGTAGAAGCAATCTTTACTGAATGCATTCGGGGTGACATTGCGCAGTTGCTCGTCTCCAATGGTGCGCACGCCACGACCTTTCATCTGTATATACAGGGGCAACGATTCCACATCGCGCATAAACATCACGACCTCCAACGGTTTTATATCCGTTCCGGTTGCAACCAATGTGCAGGTAACTGCAATACGGAAATCCTTGTCGTTGCGGAACTGGCGTATCAGTTCGTTGCTGTCACCTGCAGAATATGTGATTTTTTGTACAAATCGATTGTCGGTACGCCCGAATACCTCTTTCGCTATCTGTACGATATTAGTAGCATGAGTTTCATTGAGGGCGAATATCAATGTCTTCGGCAGATAGTCTAAGTTGGCTTCCCTTTGAGGATCATTGAACAGCTCGGTATAGACTACATCGCGATAAGTAGATAAGACTAGTTTGATCTGTGCCGGATTGATGACACTCCGGTTCAGTTCCTTACTGGTATAAGTTTTAGCCTCCTTGTTGAAGATGGTTTTTATATCTCCTGTATAGCGTGTTTCTTCTTTTACCTTTTCACCCTCCAATATGGCACCGCCATTCTCCGTTACCTGTGTTTTGATTCTATATACACGGCAATCAACATTTACGCCGTCAACAATACTTTTTTCTAGAGTGTAGTTGACTATACGGTTATTGTTGAAGAACGCCATAGTCTCTGGTACAGGTGTGGCTGTCAATCCAACGAGTCTTGCCGTATCAAAATACTCCAATACTTTCCGCCAGTTCCCATAAATGGACCGATGACATTCGTCTATGATAATCAAATCAAAATAATCATGAGGCAGGTTTGGATTAGGCGGCAAAATGATTTCTTCGGCTGGTTCATTACCTTCATCTTCGTCACCATCGTCAATAGCGTCTCCTTTTAAAAAGGAAAAGAGACGCTGAATAGTCGAAATGATCACATTACTGTCTGATGGTATAGATGAGGAACGAAGCCTATTCACCGTAAATATAGTATTGAAAGCATCTCCGTTCTCTGTCAATCGAAATGTCCCGAACTCTCCTTCCGCTTGCTTACCAAGATTATTCCTGTCCACCAGAAACAGTATCCTTCTCATAGGAGTATAGGATAGCAAACGGTATGCAGCAAGACAAGCTGTATATGTTTTGCCTGCACCAGTTGCCAAAACCATCAAGGCACGGTTTTGCCCGGCACGAAAACTTTTTTCCAACTCGGTTACGGCTTCATACTGGCAATCTCGCAATCCTTTTTTTTGCAAAGTAGGAAGTCCTGCAAAATAATCGCCTATTCCTAACTGTTTGACCAACTCATAGGGAGTTGGGATAGCCATTATCTGTTTGAAACTTTGCTCCAGCTCGCGGAAATCACAGAAATACAGATCCTTCCCATTGGAAGTAAAAATAAAAGGCAATGGGTTCTGATATGTCTGATATATATGAGGAACGCTTTTGGCATATAATGCCGCCTGCTCACATACCTTATCGGAAAGTGCATCCACATCTTCCCTTTTGGCCTCAAGAACACCAACGGCCTTACCATTAATGAAAAGGAAATAATCCGCTTCAAGATTACCCTTCAGCAATCCTTCCCTTATGGCAACAGCAGTACAGGTTGGTTCATAGTCTTCCCTATTGATTACTTTCCAACCCGCTTCGGCGAACCACTGATCTATCTTTTGCCTAGCTTTTTCTTCTGGTGTCATAGCTGTTCCTATATTTCTGCATTATCAGAAGTTATACGCTAAAAAAGATAACACATGTCCACAGGACATCATTCCCGTTCATCCTTGTCTGTTATCAGATCTTTTAAGTCTACCTGAAGAATCTCTGCAATTTGCTGCAGTGTCTCCAAGTTAGGCTGGATTCTGTTGCAAGCATAGGCATTGACCATACTGAAGCTCTTATCCAGTTTTTTAGCCAACCACGTTTGGGAAATACCTTTGTCCGACAAGACTGCCTTTATCCTATTTAGCTTCATCCTTAAATGCAATTTTATTGTGCAAATATAGCGAATTATATTCGATACCTCGAATTATTTTTGTACTTTTGTTGTCAAAAGCATAAGCATATGGGACATAAATGTTATATATCTTTTAAAACGGAAGATTGTTGGTATAAAAAAGAAATACAAAAATGGAGCGATAATGAAAAAGTTGATATGATAGACAAGTCGTTAAATACTCCTATTAATTCTGACGACGAAGACTATATTATGCGAAAAATCAGAGAAGACTATCTGTCTGACTCAACAGTTACAATCTTTCTGATTGGATTATATAGTGCTGAAACTTTGGGATGGGAAGAACAACGATTTATAAAGAGAGAACTGCAAGCTTCATTGTATAATGGAGAAGGTAATACTCGAAATGGAATTTTAGGAGTTGTTTTGCCGTCAATGTATAATTCTATATACAAAGGCCAATACACGTGCTGGGTTTGTGGTAAAAATCATAATGCTGTAGCTATCAATGATGATACTGTTATCAAAGAATTTGGACGAAACTATTATTTAAACAATCACGGGAAGTGTGCATACAATGAAGACGACAGATTCTGTGTATTAGTCAAATGGGATGACTTTAAAAAGGATCCTAATTCCTATATAGAACAAGCATTTAATAAACGCACACAGCCTATAGCGGATGAAGTCATTGTTAGACCCAAATAGTTTTCAAGTATGGAAGGAAAAGTTTGTTTTATCGTAATGGGATTCGGCAAGAAAAAGGATCCAGATACCAATCGTACTATCGATTTAGATGCAACATATAAAAAAATAATCCGGCCTGCCGTAGAATCTGCCGGATGCAAATGCATACGTGCTGATGAGATTGTAGAGTCTGGAATAATCGATAGAAGTATGTACGCGCTTTTATATTATGCGGATATTGTCATCGCTGATATATCAACATTTAATCCCAATGCAATATATGAGTTAGGAGTTCGACATGCATTACGTCCATATTCTACGATAATCATAAAAGAAGATGAAGGGAAAATTCCTTTTGACATCGGACACGATAGAATAATAAGCTACAGACATCTAGGAAATGAGATTTCAGAAGCAGAAGCCAAAAAAAGCATTCCTCAGTTACGAACTTTAATTCAAAATGTCATCAACGAGCCCAAAACGGACAGTCCACTTTATTCTTACATTCATCAGATTAAAAAACCTGAAATTTCAGAAGAAGAAATTTTAAGTATCATTGGAGAATTGAAAAATAGTGAAGATTCTATTTATGCTTTGACAGAGATGGCAAAAGAAAATATGGCAAATGGCGATTTTGTTAAAGCGGAACAGTTGTGGGGAAAATTAGTTAATAAAGTAGAAAATGAAAACTACTACATTCAACAACGAGCGTTATGCCGCTACAAAAGCGAAGAACCATCTAAGCAAAGGGCATTAACTGATGCGCTGCTAATCATGGAAAAAATTGAAGGACAACCAGATACAGAGACTCTTGGGATTTTAGGAGCAATAAACAAAAGATTATATGAAATAACATCCGATAGAAGTTATCTTAACTCTGCTATAGATTCTTACAAAAGGGCTTGGAATCAATATAAAGATTATTATACTGGCGAGAACTATGCAACTTGTATGTTTATGAAATCAAAAATCGAGATATCTGAAGAACTAAAGACGCATTCAAGTGTTGAAGCAAAACTCACATATACAGAGATTATAGATATTATTTTGAAATCTTTAGAAGACGGCGAGGTCGAAGAATTGCTTTGGAAATACGCTTCTTTATCTAATTCATATCTTGCATTAGATGATCATACTAATGCTGAAAAGTATGAAAAGCTATTCTACGATCAGCAACCACAACACTGGCAAAAAGAGACTTTCGAAAAAACCAAATCGATTCTGATGTCATAAAAACATGACTAAGACATATAAAATTTTTATTAGTCATTTTTGGACATACGTGAATGACTTGAAATTGTTAAGAAATCTTCTTGAATCAAGAGGGTATTTTTGTGTTGAGTTTCCAGAATTTCCACCAACAGACTCTGTAAATTCAATGAATACATATTACATTAGACAACGAATATCAGAAAGAATAGCAATCTCAGATATTGTTTTAGGAATCGCTGGAATATATGCTTCATATAGTAATTGGATGAAATGGGAACTTGACAAAGCTGCGGAAAAAGGTATACCAATTATCGGAGTAATTCCAAGAGGACAAGAACGAATTTTTTCTATTGTTAGCAACAGGGCAATTGAGATTGTACATTGCAATACGAAAACACGCAAGATAACATCTTATTTTTAGACTATTGCTATAATAGAACACGTTTAAAGTGCAAAATCTACGGGAACTCTATGGTATCAAATCGTAGAGTTCTATTTTTATAGAAATTGAAAATAAACAGGATAGAACGAATATATTGGTTCAAGCGTGGCACCGAAGCCCATTTCAGAATCGCAGGTCGTAGGAGTACCTTTTGGCGTGAAATAAGCGACAGCCCCGCGCCTATACCCGCAGAATACGGATACGACGCGAGAAGATGTCTGCCTATTCTCCGCCAAAATGAATTTCCTACGCTCACGATTCGGGAACAGACTTACACTTTTCCGTGTGTATCAATATGTACAGTACATATAGCGGCTTTTCGAAATATACAATAGTGCGCGTCGCTTCGGGAACTGCGACCGCAGAACAAGCGTGAAGCACGACGTAAAAACGGAATCCGGCCAGGACACGATCTCCCCGCTGCGAATCCCCGAACCGGACGGCAGCGGTTCTACGCATCCGCTCTTTCGGACCGCATTCAGTCCGGCCGTTGCCGAAAACAAAAATTTTCAGTACATTTGAGCGACAAAAAATGCTTTCCATGTCCATTCCCCTCGCCGAACGACTGCGTCCCCGTACGCTCGATGAATATATCGGACAGGCCCACCTGGTCGGGCAGAACGGCGTATTCCGCAAGTTCCTCGAAACGGGCAATGTCCCCTCGTTCATCCTCTGGGGTCCGCCGGGCGTGGGAAAAACTACGCTGGCCAAGATCGTTGCCACGACTCTCAAACGCCCGTTCTACACCCTGTCGGCCGTCACGTCGGGCGTCAAGGAGGTGCGCGAGGTGTTGGAATCGGCCCGCAAGCAGAAATTCTTCGACTCCAAACCGCCGATCCTGTTCATCGACGAAATCCACCGCTTCAACAAGTCGCAGCAGGACTCGCTGCTGGGTGCTGTCGAGCAGGGCGTGGTGACGCTGATCGGAGCTACGACCGAAAATCCCTCGTTCGAGGTGATCTCACCGCTGTTGAGCCGCTGCCAGGTCTACATCCTGCGACCGATGGAGGACGCCCAGCTGCAACGGCTGCTCGACCGTGCGATCGCCACCGACCCCGAACTGCGTGAGCGGGGGATTGACGTGCGCGAAACGGAGGCGCTGTTCCGCTTCTCGGGCGGCGATGCGCGCAAGCTGCTCAATATTCTGGACATTCTGCTGGCGGCCAACGAGGGCCGGCTGACGATCACCGACCGGCTGGTCACCGACTGCCTGCAACAGAACATCGCCCTCTACGAC
>ENA-OYWW01000673-OYWW01000673.1-human-gut-metagenome-genome-assembly--contig:-NODE-673-length-14757-cov-7.748198_pt1 | contig 14757 bp, 10 predicted proteins | sample MGYA00244817_ERZ653410 | MGnify/ENA primary metagenome ERZ653410 (study PRJEB26926, sample SAMN06164973) | human gut metagenome | biome: ENVO:00009003; feature: ENVO:2100002; material: ENVO:00002003...
GGGGAGCAAGGAGATTTTTGATCGTTTTTTTTATAAAATAATTAATTGTAAAACAGATTATTATTCTTACCTTTGCGGCCGTATTCAAAATAATGTCTAACTCATTAGATAGGAAACAATTAAATTTATGTCAGAAGAACAAAAAGAGATGCAGATGGAAACTGCAGAAAAAACCGTGAAAAACGTTGCTCCGGTTACTAGTGCCGAACCGGATGATAATTTTGATTGGGATGCCTATGAAAACGACGCCGTGGTACCGGCATCCGAAAAAGATGCGTTAACTCAAAAATACGCAGAAACTCTTTCTAAAGTAGGAGAGAAAGAAGTTGTTGAAGGAACCGTAATCTCTATGAACAAAAGAGAGGTTGTGGTGAACATCGGCTACAAATCTGACGGTATCATCTCATTGAACGAATTCCGTTACAATCCGGATTTGAAAGTAGGTGACACTGTAGAAGTGTACATCGAAAACCAGGAAGACAAAAAAGGTCAGTTGATCTTGTCTCACAAGAAAGCTCGCGCTACTCGTTCTTGGGATCGTGTTAACGCTGCTCTTGAAAACGAAGAAATTATTAAGGGTTACATCAAGTGCCGCACTAAGGGTGGTATGATCGTTGACGTATTCGGTATTGAAGCATTCTTGCCGGGTTCTCAGATTGATGTGAAACCTATCCGTGACTACGATGTATTCGTAGGTAAGACTATGGAATTCAAGGTTGTAAAAATCAACCAGGAATTCAAGAACGTGGTTGTTTCTCATAAAGCTCTTATCGAAGCTGAACTGGAACAGCAGAAGAAAGAAATCATCAGCAAACTTGAAAAAGGTCAGGTACTGGAAGGTACTGTTAAGAATATCACATCTTACGGTGTATTCATCGACTTGGGCGGCGTAGACGGTTTGATCCACATCACAGACTTGTCTTGGGGCCGTGTAAGCGATCCTCGCGAAGTTGTTTCTTTGGATCAGAAGTTGAACGTTGTAATCTTGGACTTCGACGACGAAAAGAAACGTATCGCTCTTGGTTTGAAACAGTTGACTCCGCACCCATGGGATGCACTGGATCCTAACTTGAAGGTAGGTGATCACGTGAAAGGTAAAGTAGTCGTTATGGCTGACTACGGTGCATTCATCGAAATCGCTCCGGGCGTAGAAGGTTTGATCCACGTATCAGAAATGTCTTGGTCACAGCACCTGCGTTCTGCTCAGGACTTCATGAAAGTGGGCGACGAAGTAGAAGCTGTCATCTTGACTCTGGACCGCGAAGAACGCAAGATGTCTTTGGGTATCAAACAGCTGAAAGCAGATCCATGGGAAACTATCGAAGAAAAATATCCTGTAGGTTCTAAGCACGTTGCTAAAGTTCGCAACTTCACTAACTTCGGTGTATTCGTAGAAATCGAAGAAGGTGTTGACGGATTGATCCACATCTCTGACTTGTCTTGGACTAAGAAGATTAAACATCCTTCTGAATTCACTCAGATTGGTGCAGACATCGACGTAGTAGTTCTGGAAATCGACAAGGAAAACCGTCGTCTGAGCTTGGGTCACAAGCAGTTGGAAGAAAATCCCTGGGATGTATTCGAAACAGTATTCACTGTAGGTTCTGTTCACGAAGGAACTATCATCGAAATGCTGGATAAGGGTGCCGTTGTAGCATTGCCTTATGGTGTAGAAGGTTTCGCAACTCCGAAACACCTGGTAAAAGAAGACGGTTCTCAGGCTCAGTTGGATGAAAAATTGCCGTTCAAGGTAATCGAATTCAACAAGGATGCAAAACGTATCATCGTTTCTCACAGCCGTATCTTCGAAGATGCTGCTAAGGCAGAAGAAAAGGCAGAAAAGAAAGCTTCTAAGAAGGCTTCTAAGAAAGAAGAAACTCCGATGATTCAGAACCAGGCAGCTTCAACTACTCTGGGTGACATCGACGCTTTGGCTGCATTGAAAGAACAGCTGGAAGGTAAGAAATAATTCTTTCTAAATAAAACTCAAAAAGGGATTGTACACTTGTACAGTCCCTTTTTTTTATCCTATATTTGCAATGTCAAATAACTTAAAAACCAAAAAACAATGATCAGACTAAACGTATTTATTCAAGTAGAGAAACAGAACTACGACCAAGTAGTAAGCATAGCAAAAGAGCTGGTAGCTGCTTCACAGAAAGATAACGGATGCGTAGCTTACGACCTCTTTCAGAGCACTACACGCCATGATGTCCTGATGATTTGTGAAACATGGAAAGATGCGGCTTCTCTTGCAGCACACGAACAAGCTGCACATTTCACTACCCTGGTTCCAAAGATTCAGGAATTAGCCGCTATGAAACTGGAAAAATTTGAATTCTAACAAGAACTCAAGAACCCGTATGATACGAAAAATCCCACCTGACCTGAAGTCTTGGTGGGATTTTTTCATAAAGAAGTGAATCATCTTCACTTCTATAAAGAATAATGAACGAACAAATCAAAGTTTAATTACCATTCAACGAACTTGCCGCGAGCCTTACGTTCTTTCAAAAGCTCTGCCAGACGCTTATTCTTTGAAGAAGCAATGAAACGACGTCCGAAAATGTTCGGAATAGCAACTCCTAAAGCAATACACATAATCACAAGTCCGGAATTTACACCGCTTTCTATTGCTTTCATCAGAGGAGTTACCTGATCAATGCTCTGCACATTGATATTGATGATACCAAACAGCATACGATACATCAGTACTCCCGGAATCATCGGGATGACAGAAGGAATAGTCAGCACATGGTTGGGCACATGGAACCAGTGAACTGCCTTAATGGCAATCAAGCTAACCAGCACAGCTCCTGAGAAAGAACCAATAACCAGTCCCATATCCAAACCGATATTGTCTGTGCTCGGTCCTAAGTTCACGAAGTTACGCGTACATACGGCAATAATACCTCCGATAGCTACTACCCACAACAAACGACGCTGTATGTTGAAAATCATCGAGAATCCCATGGCTGAAATAGCTGCAGCTATGGCATACTCCCAATACTGATGATGAGGAACCATACTGATGGTCGGGAAGAAGTTTTCAATATGGCAAAGTTTCACGGCAAATGCGATACCGAAAGCCATGGCAGCCACCATCAGCAAGGTATTCACCGCTCTGACAATACCTACCTGAATATAATTATCCAGCATATCGTCCACAAAGTTAATCAAAGGAACCCCAGGCACAATAAACAAGGCACAGGCAAGCAACGGATGCCAGGGAGTAGATGTCCATTCTGCAGGCAACAGAGTAGATGCCCACGCAATGATGGTAGCCACAAAGGCAGAAATAGCGATCCCCATATAATGATTCAAGCCAGACTCATTGCATACCTGACGCAAGCGCATACCCAATATGGCCGCAATTGATGCGTACAAGAATGCCACCCAGTCACAACCGAACTGAATACAGAATCCGCCACAGGCAAAACCGGCGCCAATCGCCACCTGCCACGGGGTGTAATTACGTTTTTTCTTACGAATCTTTTCCAGTTCTTCTTCATACTGGTCGAGCGTGTAATCATTTTCAATCGCACGCCAGGAAAGCTTACTGACTTCCGAAATGGCCGTCATATCCACTCCATGACCTTCAATTCGCTGGAATTTGGTAAAAGAATAGTCACCATCACTCACGTTCACCATCAACATGGTAAAACTGACGTTGATGTGAAGCTTCTCTTCGGGGATACCAAGATAAGCAGCCGTACGTTTCATGTTTCTTACAATACGGTTCGTATCGGCAAGACTCTCTACCAATAATTTTCCCGTACGCAACAATAAATCCACTCTACGATGCAATTGCTGATCGTGAGCCTTTACAGTTGTCTCTAAATGTTCCTCTAATATCATTTTGTTTAAAGATTATTTTGAACGCAAAGTTACGAAAAATATCAATTCTATTCGTACCTTTGCAAACCGAAGTTCTATATAAAATATGAATAAACTTTCACGGATAGAAGAAGAAAAACAGACCATAGAACAAATGATTCACTTTTATTGCCGACATAAGGAGAAAAATCAGGCCTTATGTTCTGCATGCAGCGAATTGCTTAAATATGCACATCAAAGACTGGAGCACTGTCCGTTTGGAGAACGAAAGAAGACGTGCCGCCAATGTACCGTGCACTGTTACCACCCCAAAATGAGACAAAAAATAAAAGAAGTCATGCGTTTTGCTGGTCCTCGAATGATATGGTATCATCCCATCTGGACCTTCAGACATTTGTGGAGGGAACGATGACCACAGTCAGATTGTGGAATTTTTCTACAATAACTTGTAAAATTCCACAATACATTTTTATTAATTCAAAGTTAAATCTCCCTGATTTTCAGCTCATAAAACATTTTTGTATCTTTGGCACAAATCTTGTCAGCCATTTTAAAGATAATGGCATCTAAAACTATAAAAGAATTGAACTTATGAAACGCTTTTTGACTAGGAAAGAATTAAAGGTAAAAAGAAAAGAAATGATTTACATGGTTATCGGCATCGCAGTCATTTTATCCCTTTACTATATCTTTACTCGAGAGAAGAAACCCGTAGCCGAAACACCGATTGTGTCAGTTATGCCAGCTAGCCAACAAAATGTACAAATTTTCGGTGAATATGTAGGACGTATCCGTGCCCAGCAATTCGTGGAAGTGCGTGCACGTGTAGAAGGTTTTCTGGAACAAATGCTTTTCGAGGAAGGAACCTCAGTCAAACGTAATCAAGTATTGTTTGTTATCAATCAAGACCAATATCGTGCCAAGGCTGACAAGGTACGTGCTCAGTTGAAAAAAGATCAGGCACAGGCGCAAAAAGCGAAACGTGACCTGGAACGTATCCGCCCGCTGTATGAACAAAATGCAGCCAGCCAGCTGGACTTGGACAATGCGGTGGCTGCTTACGAAACAGCTGTAGCCAGCGTAGGTATGAGCCAGGCCGACTTGGAACAGGCTGAACAGGAATTAGGCTACACGATTGTCCGCTCGCCGATTTCAGGAGAAATCAGTGAACGTCACGTCGACTTGGGAACACTGGTAGGCAGCAATGGAAAATCGCTGCTGGCTACTATCGTAAAAAGTGATACCATTCTGGTGGATTTCAGCATGACAGCCCTGGACTACTTAAAAAGCAAGGAGCGAAACGTGACATTCGGTCAGAAAGACTCTACCCGCTCCTGGCAGCCTACCGTAACCATTACATTGCCTGATAATTCTATATACGAGCACAAAGGTCTGGTAGACTTTGCAGCTCCTCAGGTAAACCCTAAAACTGGAACATTCTCCGTACGTGCCGAACTGGCTAACCCAGACCACGTATTGCTGCCGGGACAATTCACCAAGGTTAAAGTGTTGCTCGACGTACGTGAAAATGCCACAGTCGTTCCCCAAAAAGCTCTTATCATTGAAAAAGGAGGAGCTCATATCTTTGTCATGCGAAAAGACTCAACCGTGGAAAGACGATTCATTGAGTTAGGCCCTGAATTCGAGAACGATGTCGTAGTAGAACGCGGATTATCAGCCGGCGAAATGATTGTCTACGAAGGATTCCACAAACTGGCTCCGGGAATGAAAGTCCGCGTACAAGATCCGGCAAAATTACAGAGCGAAGCGAAAAAAGAGGAAGAATAACTCACCCCTAAACAAATTTACGCATGAAAGTCAGCTTTTTTATTGACAGGCCTGTATTCTCGGCTGTCATCTCTATATTAATCGTGATTGTAGGTATCATCGGTTTGATGATGCTGCCTATCGACCAATACCCGCAAATTACTCCGCCTGTGGTAAAAATCAGTGCCTCCTATCCGGGAGCCAGTGCCGTAACGGTATCGCAGGCTGTAGCTACTCCTATCGAACAGGAATTGAACGGAACACCAGGTATGCTTTACATGGAATCCAGCAGTTCCAACTCAGGAGGATTCTCTGCCACTGTGACTTTCGATATCTCTGCCGACCCTGACTTGGCGGCGGTAGAAATCCAGAACCGTATCAAACTGGCGGAATCTCGTCTGCCGGCGGAAGTAATTCAGAATGGTATCTCTGTAGAAAAACAGGCACCCAGTCAGCTGATGACACTGTGTTTGACTTCGGATGATCCGAAATTCGATGAAATTTATTTGAGTAACTTTGCTACATTAAATGTACTCGACTTGCTTCGCCGTATCCCGGGAGTAGGGCGTATCTCCAACATCGGAAGCCGTTACTATGCCATGCAGATATGGGCAGACCCAGCTAAACTGGCCAACTTCGGATTGACGGTGCAAGACCTTCAGAACGCATTGAAAGACCAGAACCGTGAATCAGCGGCCGGTGTACTCGGACAGCAACCCGTAAGCGGAGTGGATATTACCGTACCTATCACCGCACAGGGCCGTTTGTCATCGGCCTCTCAGTTTGAGGAAATTGTATTGCGTGCTAACCCCGACGGTTCACTCGTGCGTCTGCGCGATGTGGCCAGAGTATCACTGGAAGCTTCTTCCTATAGCACGGAAAGTGGTATCAATGGAGGTAATGCAGCCATTCTTGGAATCTACATGCTTCCTGGAGCCAACGCTATGGAAGTGGCGCAGAACGTAAAAGAGGCCATGAAGGAAATCAGCAAAAGTTTCCCGGAAGGCATGGAATACAACTTCCCGTTCGATATGACCACTTATATCTCACAGTCTATTCACGAGGTATACAAGACTTTGTTTGAAGCATTGGTGCTGGTAATCATCGTGGTATTTCTTTCACTGCAGAGCTGGCGTGCTACATTGATTCCGGTCGTAGCAGTTCCTATCTCTTTGATTGGTACCTTCGGATTCATGCTGATATTCGGCTTCTCACTGAACATGCTGACCTTGTTAGGACTGGTACTGGCCATCGGTATTGTGGTGGACGACGCCATCGTAGTAGTGGAAAATGTGGAACGCATCATGGAAGAAGAGAAACTCAGTCCATACGAAGCCACCAAGAAAGCCATGGAAGGTCTGGTAGGCGCTATTATTGCTACCTCACTCGTATTGGCAGCGGTATTCGTTCCTGTAAGCTTCTTGTCGGGTATCACCGGACAGCTTTATCGCCAGTTTACTATTACCATCGTAGTATCTGTGCTTCTGTCTACGGTGGTGGCGCTGACCTTGAGTCCGGTGATGTGTTCACTCATCCTGAGACCTATCGACCCTAACAAACCCAAGAACAAGGTGTTCAGATTAATTAATGAATGGCTGGCCATCGGAAACAACAAATACATTATTTATATCAAGCATGTAATCAAGCACCCGCGCCGTATAATGGCAGGCTTTGGAATGGTATTGGTTTTCATCTATGTATTCCATCGCCTTGTTCCGACCAGCTTCCTTCCGATAGAAGACCAGGGATATTTCACCGTAGAGCTGGAACTTCCGGAAACAGCCACTTTGGAAAGAACACGTATCATAACTGACAGAGCTATTGACTTCATCATGAAAGACCCGGCAGTGGAATACGTACAGAATGTAACAGGTAGCAGTCCGCGTGTAGGTACCAGCCAGGCCAGAAGCCAGTTGACCGTCATCCTGAAAGAATGGAAGGAACGTGACAACACGACCATTGACGAAGTAATGGACCGCATACAGAAAGAGCTGGAAAAATACCCGGAAAGTAAAGTGTATCTTTCTACTCCTCCGGTAATTCCCGGACTTGGTACTGCCGGTGGTTTTGAAATGCAGCTGGAAGCCCGTGGCGATGCAACGTATGACGATTTGGTAAGAGCTACGGATACGCTGATGTATTACGCTTCACAACGGAAAGAAATTGCAGGATTGTCTTCATCACTTCAGGCAGAAATTCCTCAGTTGTATTTCGATGTAGACCGTGATAAGGTTAAGTTAGCAGGTGTTCCGATGGCAGATGTATTCTCTACCATGAAAGCTTACACCGGCTCTGTTTACGTGAATGACTTTAACATGTTCAACCGTATCTACCGTGTATACATTCAGGCAGAAGCTCCGTATCGTCAGCAACGCGACAATATCGGTCTGTTCTTTGTAAGAGGATCTGATGGTGACATGATTCCGCTGACAGCCCTTGGAACTACTGATTATACAACCGGACCGGGAAGTATCAGACGCTTTAACATGTTTAATACAGCCGTTATCCGAGGAACCACAGCCAATGGAGCAAGCTCCGGTCAGGTAATGGAAACGCTGGAACAGATTGCACGCGAAAAATTACCCGACAATATCGGTGTTGAATGGAGCGGTCTGTCCTATCAGGAAAAGAAAGCCGGCGGACAAACCGGACTCATCCTGGCGCTGGTATTCCTGTTCGTCTTCCTGTTCCTGGCAGCCCTTTATGAAAGCTGGACAGTGCCTATCGCCGTATTGATTTCACTTCCGGTAGCCGTTTTAGGAGCGTATGCGGGTATTACCCTCTGCGGTTTGGAAAATGACACCTATTTTCAGATTGGTCTGGTAATGCTTATCGGTCTTGCCGCGAAGAACGCCATTTTGATTGTGGAATTCGCCAAAGACGAAGTCGATAAAGGACGTGATATCGTAGAATCTGCTCTTCATGCAGCCAGCCTGCGTTTCCGCCCCATCTTGATGACCTCACTGGCCTTCATCCTGGGTATGCTTCCAATGGTGATTGCCTCAGGTCCGGGGTCAGCCAGCCGACAAGCCATCGGTACCGGTGTATTCTTCGGAATGATAGTAGCTGTTACCGTAGGTATCTTGCTCGTGCCGTTCTTCTTTGTAATGATTTACAAAGCTACCCACAAAATTAAAGCGAAACAGTAAACCTTACAGATGTAGCTTATGAAACTGAAAAATCAACTATATAAAATTTTGGTGATTCCCGTAGCAGCCCTCCTGATGGGAGGCTGCAAAATCGGGAAACAATACACCCGTCCTCAGATAGATTTGCCCTCTACCCTCGACAGCACAAGCGTAGATACCATATCTATTGGTGACTATCCCTGGGAACAGCTTTATACGGACACAATCCTTCAGCAACTCATCCAAAAGACCTTGGACAACAACAAGGATATGCTGATTGCAGCAGCAAAAGTCAAGGAACTGGCTGCCATGAAACGTATTGATTATGCAAACCTCTTCCCTCAAGTCGGACTTAAGTTCTATGCAGAACAAGAAGGCGAAGACCACGGAGGCGGGCACTATAAATCAGACGACCAGTATGATATAAAACTGGGAGTTACATGGGAAATCGACCTGTGGGGAAACCTTCGCTGGGCCAAAGACAAAAGTATGGCCGAGTTTATGGGCTCCATTGAGAATCAGCGGGCCTTGAAAATGAGTCTGGTGGCACAAGTGGCACAATCCTACTTTGAACTGGTGGCTCTCGACAATGAGCTGTCTATCGTGAAAAAGACAGTAGATGCCCGCCGGGAAAGTCTGCACCTCGCACGTATCCGCTATGAAGGAGGACTGACTTCAGAAACAGCCTTCCGCCAGGCACAGGTGGAATTGGCAAGAACAGCCACTTTGGTTCCCGATCTGGAAAAGAAAATTACATTGAAACAAAATGAAATAGCCTTCTTAGCTGGAGAATATCCCCACGACATAAAAAGAACAGTCCTGCCTGAAGATGTAATTCATGCAGCTTCCTTACCCGTGGGACTCCCCTCTTCCTTGCTGGAGCGTCGGCCGGATGTACGTCAGGCTGAACAGGCCGTCATTGCTGCCAATGCAGCCGTAGGAATTGCTTATACCAATATGTTTCCCAAACTGACACTAACAGCCAGCCATGGTTCAGAAAATGAAGAGCTTTCTCATCTGTTCAAATCGCCCCATTACCTATTGGCGGGAACCATTCTTCAGCCTATTTTCGCCATGGGAAAAAACCGGGCCATGCTGAAAGCAAAGAAAGCTGCCTGTGAACAAGCTGCCTACGCATACGAGAAAGTGGTACTGAACGCTTTCAAGGATGCGTACAATGCCATAGCAGAATATAATAAGGTAAAAGAAATCTATGAAACCCGCTTGCGACTGGAGCAGTCTTCGAAAATTACACTTGATTTGGCTCAGCTGCAATATATCAACGGAGTAATTGGTTACATGGATTTGCTGGACGCACAGCGAGGTTATCTGGATGCCCAAATCGGATTGAGCAATGCTGTACGTGACAAACAGATTACAATGGTTAATTTATACAAGGCCTTAGGAGGAGGCTGGCAATAATCCTCCCATAAAAAAACGCGGAAACTGATATATCAAACCAATCTAGTTTCCGCGTTTTTTGTATATTATACAGATTCTACGCCATATACCTTACGGTAAATTTCATCCCGTATAGATTCAAATTCTTTGTCTATCGTTTCTGTTCCTGCATACATCAGGAACATGGGAAGTGTTTCTCCTCCCTTTCGGTACGAAGGCTGTACATACTCTTTTTCGCATAAACTGAATCCGCACCGCTGATAAAAACCGATACGCCGGCGACTCCATTCGTCCACCGGTTTCTCCACTTCCAGAATAATGACTCCCGGGAATTGCTGCTGAAGGACTTCCATGATTTTCCGTCCATATCCTTTATTGCGCACAGATGGAGAAGTAGCCAGATGCTCCACATAAGAAAAGCCGGCAAACTTCCACACTGTAATAAGTCCGACCAGAAGTTCATCATCTGAAATCAAGTAGCAAGTAAAGGCTGCACAGTTATCCACATTATCTCGTTGTGCTACATCATCCCTCCGCTCCGCTTCAGGGAAAGACTCATGCAACAGGTTTTCTACAAAAGAATAGTCTTTGTCTGTGGTTTGAAGTGGTGTAAATTGAAGCATAACCCATAGATTTAGAAATTATTACTCTGTATAAAAACGAATCGTCCGTTCCAAGGAGCGCTGGCATACGGGACAGAACACAGGTGCCTCATTGATTCTCATCCGGCATTCCGTAGTCGGGCGATAAATTCCCTTTTTAGTGTAACCAGCTCCTTCATATACCCCGACTTTTGTGTAAATCAGTTTTTCATCGGCCTGAGGTTTTGTCGGCACAGGAGTTCCCTGTTCCAGCATATCCTTCCATTTATCTTCAAAATGAACCAAAGTCGTAATATTCGGTTCCCAAGGCTCTATGTCATAAGGATACAACGGACTGGGAGCCTCATCATACGCATATTCATCGGCCAACCCTCCAAAACTATGCCCAAACTCATGTACCACGACTGGTCTGAACATAGAGTGATGTGCCGTAGTCAATGTGTAGGAGTTGTAAATACCTCCTCCTCCGTAGGTATCCGTATTGGCAAGGATAATGATATGCTCGTATGGAATACCTGCCAGCCAGTTATGAATGGCTTTCACGCTACGGGTAGTCAGATAACGATCGGAATAAAACGTATCAAAATGCGAACTTACGGCTGTTTTTTTCCATTCATCCTTTCGGGGAATACTTACCCCGCTATCTTTTGACTCACTAAATACAGCCACAATATTGAAGCGGTCTTTCAGCTTCTTAAACGGTTCATGTGCAAACAAGGCTTCACACGCCACCGCCGCATCTTTGTAAAACAAATCCGATTCATTAGCTGCATAACCTTCTGCCATAATGGCCACGTCAATGCATTTATCTGAAGAACCTCCTTGCCACAAATAGCGATGCGGTGTCAGATCTCCTTCCCCTCTTTGATGAATCAGAATATCAGAAGGATTAACCTCATGTACCAGCGTAGCGCTCACTTCGCGCGAAGCGTTCCGCAAAACGACGGTGATTTCTGCCGGCTGCTTGGGATAAGGTACCAAAAATGTATTTTCGAATCCACGTTTCACGACCTTGGCTTCCTGTTCTCCAATCCATTCCTGAAACAAGCTGGAGAAAGAAGTGCGGTAGATAACCTTCCCGGTAGCCTTATCCTTCATGGTTATCTCTCCATTTCCCTCCAACGGAAGTTCCGACAAATGATGGCGTCTTCCTGCCCACTGCGGAAGAACCGACAATTCATCCAGACAAATGTCCTGCTTGTCTGCATTTCCCATAAATATATAATCCAGACGAAGCGTCTTGTCTACAAAATAATCTTCAAAAGTCTGCGCAAAGGTACCGCTGCCGAGTGACAGCCCCAATGCTAAAATCAATGCTGCTCTTTTCATACGTTCTTTTATTTTCCCACAAAAATAACGAAATGTCTTGTTTCCACACAATCCGCAGTCTAAAAAGCATTTCAATATATCACTCTTTCATAAAACCAGTACTTCCAAGAAAGTACCACAGTACTGCAAAGGAAGTACTCCAGTACTTTCAGGAAAGTACTGCAATACTGCAAGGGAAGTACTGACCTTATGACTTTTCCTGATATAACTAGACGTTTTTTCTTTTTATAAACTGGAGCAGCAGACACTTTGCATACATGAAAACACTTTGAACAACACATAAAAAAAGCGGTGCCTCCACCAAGAGACACCGCCATCCAAATATTTATCATCAATTAATTAAAGAACTTTATTCCAATAAAGTATGTACGCGGCTGCGTAGGGCCATAGAAATACTTGGAGTCACGATTCATACCTTTATCCAAATCCTTCTGGAAGGCATTAAAGATATTCTGCACACCTCCGTTTACCTGCAACTTCAAATGGTCGTTCAGCACAAAGGTGTAATTCAGCTTCAAGTTGAAATCCATAAAGTCAGGGGTATGTTCCAAGCAGTCCTTCTCGATGTATCCGGCAAAGTGAGGAACAATCATGCGTCCCGTATATACGCCGGAAAGAGAAAAGTCAAAGTTCTTCAACGGAGCCGAACTAAACGTAAAGTATCCATAGTAGTCCGGCGTACGCGGCATGCGCTTGATAGCTGCCACATCTTCATCTTCGCTCCATCTCACCGCTTCTGTGTAACGGCTGCGCTGTACCGTAAAACCTAACTGCAACTGTGCTTCCTTTCCATGAGCAATCTTGTAATCGATATTGGCTCCATATACCCGTGCACCGTTTCCGTTTCTGCGTTCCTGCACCAATGTGCCCGATACAGGGTCCTTTCCTAAACTTTCCAGATAAAATACATCGTTCAACGCCGTATAGAAACCTTCAATCAGCAAGTTCGACTGGAAATGTCCGAAATTGAAACTCCAGTCTACAGAACCACTGAAACTGTTGGAGCGTTCCGGTTTCAATCCTTCTGCCAGTCTTACTTCCATTGCCTCACCTCCCACGGCCGCCACATGCAAGTCCTCATCGTATGCCTGAGGTGCACGGAAACCCGTCGACCAAGTGAGACGTCCCTGAAATTTATCAGAAGGTTTCCAGAGGGTATTGATACGCGGACTGAAAATCACGTTATCCACCAAATTGTGTTTATCCAAGCGGAACCCAGCCAATATCGTGAAATAATCCAGTTTCCATTCATTCTGCACAAATCCGCTGGCAATCTTCACATCCTGTCTCAAGTCACGTCCGTAACCCGTCATCACATCATGCAAGGAGTTATACTGATACTCCAGTCCACCGGTAAAGGTAGCCGGAAAAAAGAGACAGTTGTCCATGTTTCCTACATACATAGCTCCACCTACAGCAGTCAGGTCATTGGTTTTTCCGTATGCATTCTCCGCCTTGTCTGCCCCATAATAGCTGTTACGGTCGGTGTGCTGTGCCGAAGCATATACAGAAAGCTTGTGCTTGTACTCATTGAAGAAAACATCATACGTCAGCCCCCCACTGTTAATGATGTGCTTGGTCTGTTCCGTAATATCCGTTTCGTGAGGCTGCAAGTCAAACTTGTTTCCTCCGCGACGGAACTCGTTGGTGGTATGATATTCCAGACTGATACGGCTGAACTGTGTCGGACGGTAATATGCCCGCAGTCCGAATGTATTCATATTCAGTTTACCCAATTCTGAGAATCCGTCTCCATCCGCATCATACGGATTACGGTTACGATAAGACTGATACAGCGCGATGCCATACGAATTGTCGGACGAAACCAGTGACGCATTGGCTCCCATATACTGTTCCCATACCTTTCCATTCAAGTTCGACATGGTAGAAGCCACCTGGAATGAATTACGAACGGGGTCTTTGGTAATGATGTTAATGGTACCTCCCACGGCATTGGCTCCAAATAAGGCAGAACCACCTCCGCGAACCACTTCCACGCGCTCAATCATATTGGTTGGAATCTGTTCCAGTCCATACACGCCCGAAAGCGCACTCATTACCGGACGACTGTTAATCAGGATTTGTGAATAAGGTCCCTCCAATCCATTAATACGCACCTGAGGGAAACCACAGTTCTGGCAATTGTTTTCCACGCGCAATCCCGACTGATAGTTCAGCGATTTAGCCAAATCGGTGGAATTGACAATTTCAAACAACTTTTTGCTCATTACATTCACCACCACAGGCGCTACCTTACGGCTGGTTTCATTCCGGTTGGCCGATACTACTACCTCATCCGTCATGATACTTTCTTCCTCCATAACAAAATGCATGTCGACCACAAAGTCTTTACTCACCGTCACCTTCTTTACCTGAGTGGTATATCCCATTATCTGCACCTTCAAGGTGTATTCTCCTGCCGGCAGCTTTTTAAAACGGAAATATCCTCCGGCATCCGTCACCGTACCTTCTCCTGTTTCCACCAACAACACGGTAGCATAAGGCAATCCTGCTTCCGAACCTTTCTCAATTACGTGTCCCACAATGGCATTTCCTTCTTTTACGGGACCATCAGCGTATGCAATAGTACAGCTGACAAGAGCGCATACCACTCCCATCAGCAAATTGATATATTTTTTCACTAGTGGGCACTTTAAATTAAACATCGTTCTTTGAAATCTTTGATAATCGCA
>ENA-OYWW01000686-OYWW01000686.1-human-gut-metagenome-genome-assembly--contig:-NODE-686-length-14609-cov-4.474646_pt1 | contig 14609 bp, 14 predicted proteins | sample MGYA00244817_ERZ653410 | MGnify/ENA primary metagenome ERZ653410 (study PRJEB26926, sample SAMN06164973) | human gut metagenome | biome: ENVO:00009003; feature: ENVO:2100002; material: ENVO:00002003...
GAGATCTAGTACGGTCTCGTGGGCTCGGAGATGTGTATAAGAGACAGAAAATACAGAGTGTCTGTGTGAAATAAATACGGTAATATGCAACAATCTGCTTCAGATGCTTGGCAAGGAAATGCACTATGACTGCATAGTTCTCAATATGGGAACAAGATTTAAGGGCTTTTTTGATATTCTTGACAGATGCAGTGATATCTATCTGGTACAGAAAAAAGGCGGAATCAGCCAGTGGAGAGAGTACGAGTTTACAGAGGAACTGATTGAAAGAGGCTTAAGCAATGTAGTTGAGAGGATTAAGCTGATTGAGCCTCCGGTCATCACGACACCGGTATCTACATGTGATAAGCTTGTAGAGCTGTGGAAGTGGAATGAGTTTGGAGATGTCATAAGAAACATGACTCGGGGTATTTCGTGTGCTGGATGATTTTGGACAGAGAATAAGAGATATTATACTTTCTGAAATGGATTTGTCCAGAGAGCTGAGTGATGAGGAAATATGTGATTTAATCGGAAGCGTGGTTTCAAGAGAGGCACGCGACAGACCAATGACTATAAAGGATAGAGCTGAGCTTGAGCGCACCATATTCAACTCTCTGCGTAAGCTTGATGTGCTGCAGGAGCTGGTGGATGACAGGGATGTGACTGAAATTATGGTAAACGGTCCCAATGATATATTCTATGAAAAAGCCGGAAGAATCCAAAGGTTCAAGGGTCATTTTTCATCGGAAGAGAAGCTGGAGGATGTGATACAGCAGATTGTGGGACGCCATAACAGGGTTGTAAATCAGGCATCACCGATAGTTGATACCAGGCTTAGTGACGGCTCCAGGGTAAATATAGTGCTAAACCCCATATCTATAGGCGGCTCGGCTGTATCAATCAGAAAGTTTCCGGAGCATCCTATGAGCATGGAGAGGCTTGTTGAGATAGAAGCTCTCTCGCCGGAGGTGGCAAGGCTTCTACAGATACTGACGCAGGCCAAATACAATATATTTATTTCAGGTGGTACAGGCTCCGGGAAAACGACCTTCCTGAATGCTCTGTCACAATATATTCCTGATGATGAGAGAATTATTACAATTGAAGACTCAGCGGAGCTGCAGCTTCTGGGAGCTAAAAATATAGTAAGGCTTGAGACCAGAAATGCAAATACCGATGGGGTTACTCCAATTACAATAAGAGATCTTATCAGGACGGCTCTTCGTATGAGACCGGACAGGATAATAGTGGGCGAGTGCAGAGGTGCAGAGGCACTTGATATGCTTCAGGCACTGAATACAGGACATGACGGCTCGTTGTCCACCGGCCATGCCAATTCACCACATGATATCATTTCAAGAATTGAGACTATGGTGCTTCAAGGTCAGGATTTCCCACTCAATGCGATACGGCAGCAGATAGCATCCGGAATAGATATCATTGTCCAGCTTGGCAGGCTGAGGGATAAAAGCAGGAGAGTCCTTGAGATATCAGAGGTGGATGGATTTATGGATGGTGAAATTGTGCTGCATACGCTGTATCGTTTTGAGGAAACCGCTGTTTTGGACAGTGGGAGGATACAGGGCTTTTTAAAGAAAGAAGGGACACTTTGTCACACCGACAAGCTTATGGCAGCAGGGCTTAGTGTATAGGCTGTTATGTGGCATTTAAAGTAAGAAAGGCTGTAGCTGTCAGTATAGGAATATATGTTACTGAACAGTTATGAAGGGTTTGATTATATGGATTACAGCAGATATTCCATGTCCACAAAGGATTGGGGGATTGTTTTCATAAAAAGTATGGCTGCCACAGTGATTATCGCATATTTGTTTTATGACAGTCCTATTGTTGTTATTGCTTTTCCAGCGGTGTTTGCATATTGTGCAAAGCTGTGCAGGCAGGAGGGTGTCAGAAGGCAAAAGGAAAAACTAAATGAAGAGTTTATGAATGTACTTAAGGTATTGAGCTCGAATATGCTGGCCGGATACTCTGTGGAAAATGCATGGCAGGAGGCTGAAAAAGAGATGGAGCTCATGTATGGGAATGATTCGCTTATGCTGTCTGAGATACAGGAGATGAACAGGCAGATAAAGATGAATCAGACATTTGAGGCGGTGCTGTCAGAATTTGCTCATAGAAGCGGTCTGGAGGATATAGTCAATTTTTCTGATATTTTCTCATTTGCAAAGAGAAGCGGCGGCAGATTTGTGGATATCATAGAGTCTACCACTTACAGGATGTGGACAAAGTATGATACCAACCGACAGATAGAGGTTGCGGTTTCTGCCAAAAGACTTGAGCAAAAGACTATGAACTATATTCCGATATTTCTTTTGGCATTTTTAAAGCTGTCTTCAAGAGATTATATGTCTGCACTATATGGAAACCTGATCGGGGTAATCTTTATGAGTACCTGTCTTTTAGCCTATGCAGGGGCAATTAAACTGGCAAAGAAATTTTTACAGGTAGGAATAGGCATATGACGGGAGGAAAGAGGCTTAGAATAGCAGCATTATTTGTTATAGTTTTAGTTTTTGCTTTTATCATGGACATGTCGTCAAATGCTATAACTGATAATACACTTATACGCAATGATACAGGTGATGGAGATGCAGTATATGACCTGGTGCTGAATGCGGATGGACTCGACGAGGATTACAGCTATCAGCTGAAGCTGAAGGAGGAGCAGCCTTCAGATAAACAGGCGAACGAGCTGTTTACACAGGCAAAAAACGAGATAGACGACAGCTTTTGCGAAAAAGGCCAGAGTGTAGAGCAGGTCAGAGGACATATAAATATGAAGGAAGCATATGCATCGGGAGCTGTGGAGGCAGAGTGGACACTGAGTGACTATGATTTGGTTGATATTGATGGAGATGTGAACCAGGATGCATTTGAGGAGACTGATGATGAACAGGGAAAGCTGATTAGCGCAAGTGTTGAGCTTTCCTGTGGCGAACACAGACAGCTGTATGATTTCTCATTTGTGGTATTTCCGGATGAACTGGACGCAGGCGAGCGACTCATAAAGGGTATCAACAGACATATTGACAGTGAGATGTCAAAGACAGGCACTAAAAAGCTTACACTGCCGGATGAAGTAGATGGAGTAAAGCTTAGCTGGTCGCAGGAAAAAAGCAATACGGCAGCTAAAATAGCCATGCTTGAAGTTGTTGTTATAGTTCTTCTGGTGCTTGAGAAAAAGGAAAAAAAGAAGACGGCGCAGAAGGAGAGAAATATACAACTGCAGCTCGAATATCCGGAGATAGTCAGCAAAATGGCAGTTTTGATGGGTTCAGGAATGACTGTGGAGCAGGCATGGAATAGGATTACCGCCCGTTATCTTGATAAGCGGAAAAATAATGATGAGAATATTATGCCCGCTTACGAGGAAATGCTTGTGACGGAGAGAGAAATCTCAGATGGCGTGACAGGCAGAAAAGCATACGCAGGTTTTGCGGAAAGAGTAAAGCTGCCATGCTATCAGAAGCTTGTACGCATTATTTTACAGAGTATTCACAAAGGAAGTAAGGGTGTATGTGAAATGCTCGAGAAGGAATCGGAGGATGCATTTGATGAGAGGAGGCTTTTAGCCTTAAAGCTGGGTGAAGAGGCCGGCACCAAAATGCTTATGCCGATGATGATTATGATGGCTATAGTCATAGCAATAGTAATAGCACCCGCAATCATTGATTTTAAGATATAGAAAGGAAAAATTATGTTAGGATTTAAGAATTTTTTATTAGATGAGGATGGCGCAGGAGTAGTGGAAATGATACTGATAATTGTCGTGTTAATCGGTCTGGTGCTGATTTTTAAGAAGCAGCTTACGACGCTTGTAAACAATATCTTTCAGACAATCTCAAGAGAGGCTGGTAAAGTGTGAGAGGCAGTATAACGATATTTGCCACAATGCTTCTCATGCTGGTGTCACAGTTTCTGTTTACTGTACTGGAAGCCGGCAGGAATCTGACACTTACCAATATAGCATGCATGAATTCAGAAGCTGTAGCAGAGTCAGTTTTTGCACAGTATTGCAGACCATTGTGGGATGAATACCATCTGTTAGCGTATGACGCCGGAAGTGACGCAATGGGCAATGTGGATATCGAAAATGTCAAGTCGTATATGAAGCAGCTTACGACTGACAATTTTAAGATAAGCGATTCAGGAGCTTTTGCCGGGGGTACTATTGTAAACGGCACCAGTATGCTAAGGTTGTCAATGGATGAGCTCGAATCCATGAAATATGTGCTTATGACGGATGATGGTGGTGATGTGTATACAAATGCGGTTGTCTCATATATGAAGAAAAATATTGGTTATGAGACAGTCAAAAATCTTTACAGTCAGTATAGCTCATTGAATGAAAACAAGTCTGCGGGTGAGTATGATGACAGTAAAATAGATAGTGCGTTAAAAGCCTTAAAGGATAATGCAGCTCATGAAGGCGGAGGCAAAAGCATAGCGAGGTCGTCACCGCCAAGAGCTTACAGTGCACATTCATCGGTTTCGAAAACAAAGCAGACGTCAGAAAGTAAGGCAGAAAGCACAGAAGGCGGTAATGCAATAGAAAATCCGCTGGTCAAGGTGCAGAAAGTAAAGGCATCAGGCATATTATCGCAGGTGGTTGATGATAGCACGGTGTCAGGAAACAGTATTGATACATCAGCCAGAGTGTCCGGGCGAAGTCTGCATAAAGGAACAGGGGGCTGGTCCGAAAGTAGTGATGACTGGTATGCGAAAGTACTTATGCAGCAGTATATTCTGACATATATGAGTTGTTACACTGATACAAATCCAAATCATGCCCTTAACTATGAGGTGGAGTACATCATAGGAGGCAGAGCGAGTGATAAGGATAATCTGAAGATCGTTATAGCTGAAATACTGGCTCTGCGTGCGGCTGCCAATATGGCATATCTGGCAGGAAGCGCATCAAAGCAGGCACAGGCGATGGCTCTTGCTGCAATTATCGGTGGAATTACTCTGACACCGGAGGTAATTGAAGGGGTGGAAAAGGGAATTCTGGCGGCCTGGGCATTCTGTGAAAGTGTGCTGGATTTAAGGGCACTTTTGGATGGGGATAAGATTCCACTGATAAAAAGTGATACGTCATGGACATCGAGTCTGTATGGCATGACAAGCATGCTCACAGGGCAGGTGAAGGCAAAAAGCTCAAATGAAGGAATAGGCTACAAATCATATCTGGGTATGCTGCTTTTTACAAAGAGCATGAAAAATATAGCGTATCGCTCGATGGATGTGCAGGAGGCTACAGTGCGTATGACCGGTGCGCATGAAAGCTTTAGGATGGACAATGCAATCTGTGAGCTTAGTGCAGATGTAAGCTACAAATATCATGGCATATTTTTATGCTTTGTGAATCTGTTAGATGGGGCAGATAACGAGTATACCATTAAAAATAAGGCAAAGTATTCCTATTATGGACGATGACGAAATAAGAAAGGCAGGTGTATGAAGGTGTCTTTTGTTAATAAAGTAAAGTTCCACATAAAAAAACTTTATAGAAAGGCCAAACTCCCAGGCGATGATAGTTCTCAAAAGATGCCCTCATGCACCTGCCTGAAAGCGTCATATACACTTGAGGCTGCGGTAATATTTCCGCTTGTAGCAGGCTTTTTTGTATTTATACTTTTTTTCTTCAGGGTGGTTCAGGTGGAGTCGCAGGTGAAGGCTGCTCTGTATTATTCATCCAGGATGAGTGCATTAGCGAGCAGTGCAAACGATTCGTCAGTTGTATCAGTGGCCACTGCAGAGGTACTATTCAGGAGCCAAATATCTGATTCGAAGCACATTGATACATACGTGAGCGGTGGAAGGTATGGAGTGTCACTGCTTGGGTCAAAGATGGATGGTGATGATGTTGCACTTAAGGCAAAGTACAAGGTTAAGCTTCCGGTGAGCTTTTTTACTGTGGACGGAATATGGATAGAGGATTATAGCAACAGCAGGAAATGGACAGGAAAAAATCCCGGCGAAAAAACGGACCCATATGTATTTTACACTGACTATGGCAGTGTTTATCACCTGTCCGAGCAATGCAATTACCTGGATCTGAGCATAAAGAGCATCAAATGGTCACAGGTGGGGGCAAGCAGAAATAAAGATGGTAGGAAATACCACGCATGTTACTGTGCCGCGGATAAAAAAACAGAAGGTTCAACGGTATTTATAACAGATTATGGCATGAACTATCACGGAAAGCTTGGATGCAGTAAGCTTAAGCGGACAGTACACAAGGTGCATAAGTCGGAGGTAGATGGCAAAAATCTGTGCAGTAAATGTAAAGGAGAAGGAACATGATACAGCTTATCATTTTACTTGGAATAATCAGTATAATTGACTTTTCAACCAAAAAGATACCGGTAGTTGTATTGGTAGTAATGGGGATTGTAGGTATTGCAAGCTCTTTTTATGCGAAGCAGTCAATTATATCAGTGGCTGTTGCCCTGATTCCCGGTATAGTGCTTATGGCAGCTGCATTTCTTACAGGAGAGCAGATAGGCTATGGAGATGCTGCTGTTGTGACGCTTATGGGATTGTTTGTGACAGCTGACATAGTGTGCAGCACTATGGTGATGGGACTGACAATAGCGGGAACAATCTCAGTTATTTTAATTGCATCAGGCAGGGCTGGAAGAAAGAAGCAGATTGCATTTACACCATTCCTACTGCTTGGATATGGACTGACGGAGGTGTTTATGTGACTGGAAATAAATTAAATGTAGATTTATCTTATGGGCTAAAAGGCAGTTATACAGTGGAAGGTGCGATTATTATACCTATATTTATTGTTATGCTTGCGATAGCGATGAAGATGGGACTTGTGCTGTATAACGAAATGAAAGCAGACAGCTCTTATGAGTATGCTACTGATATGTGGCTGGTGGATGATTTCTATAATTATCAGGTTTTGAAAGAGGTAGTAAATGAATTCTAATGAAATAGTATATGAAAGAAAGATGACAGGCAGCTTTATGAAGCTGCGTTGTGACGAGGTGAGGCCGTTAGATGAAAAGATATTGCTGAAAAACAATATTCCGGGCTTTCTGCCTATGGAGAAGTGTTATGTGAATAATGAAGGGCAGTACTGGTATGATATATCCGGAGTCCAGTCTTTGGAAATGCGCTGCCAGTACAATGACATAAAGCTTGAGTTTCTTGAAAAGCTTGTAGTGAGTATCTGTAACAAGATGGAGCTTTTGGAGAATCATCTTGTTAGCGCAGAATCTCTGGTACTTGATCCTCAGCTAATACACATAAAAGGGGTAAATCAGGATGAGGAAATATATTTTACAGCATACCCGGCGCAGATGAAAACCATTTGCAATACATTCCAACATTTGATGGAGTATATGCTCACAAAGCTTGATCACAGTGATGCTGAAGCGATACATATAGCATATGGCATATACGAGAAAACCATAAATGGCAATTACAGTATCGCTGATATTAGAAATGCCATAATCGAGGAGCGACAGAAAAAGGTGGCAGAAAAGCCGGTGGAGGAGGTGGTTGCGCCGATTTCACAGCCACAGGTCAGAGTAGAGGAGCCTAAGGAGCAGATAAAGCCTACACTGTACGATAAGCTTCGGGTGTATCTGCTGGAGCAGCTGGATATCAGGCTGCCGGAGCGAAAGAAGCAGGCGTCAGTGATAGAAAAGCCTAAAAAACCGGATATAAACAGAAAATGGTTTAAAAAAGAAAAACGAAAAGAAAATCGTGAAAAGGTAGAGGATACCATGCTTATACACCCAAGCTCAGAGGCTGCACCGGAGCCTGTACCGCGTCAGATACACCCCACAGTATGTCTGAGCGATTACAGGGAGCACCCACAGGGCATGCTTTTGTATGAGGGCATGGAAAACCGCAGTAATATAATAATAGACAAAGATTGTACGCGTATTGGTCAGGGTGACGAGGCCGATGCGGTAATAGGCAAGGATACAATAAGTCATTTTCATGCAGTTATAAATAGGGAAAACCAGGAATTTTATCTGGAGGATTTAAACTCCACAAATGGAACCTTTGTGAATAATGAGGTGCTTGCGTACAAGCAGAAGAAGCAGCTCAAGTCAAATGATATCATCAGATTTGCCGATGTTAAGTACCGGTTTGTATAATTGTTGCAAATAAGCTCCTTAAAATTTATAATAAGAAAAAAGTATTTAACAGGAAAATTAAGGAGACCCCACAAATTTGCAGAATATAAAAAGCTTTGATACAAAACCATATATGACAATTGGCATAATAGTGGTAAATATAATAGTTTTTGTGCTGATGAGTTTATCAGGCAGCACACTTGATGCACAGTATATGGCTGCCCACGGAGCCATGTACCCTGAGTATATAAAGGATGGCCAGTATTGGAGGCTGCTCACTTCTATGTTTATGCATTTTGGATTGATGCATATACTTAACAATATGGTGGTTTTAGGTGCTGTCGGTCAGATAGTCGAGAAGGCTATGGGGCATGTGAAGCTTCTGATTACATTTCTTGTGTCAGGCATATGTGGAAGTGTATTATCGTACATCGTTATGCTTTATAATAATGACTTTGCGGTATCGGCAGGCGCCTCCGGGGCGATATTTGGTCTGGTGGGAGCACTTGTGTGGATAGTTATAGCAAACAGAGGCTTTTATGAGGGCATCAGCAGACAGCAGGCTGTATTTATGGTTATACTCATGATATACTATGGAGTTTCAACGCAGGGAGTGGACAATTGGGCTCATGGAGGCGGACTTGCAGGCGGATTTGTTATTTCAATTGTTTTATATCGCAAAAAGAGATATAATAAATATAGTATCAACTAGAAATTAATTGTAGGAGAAGCTGCATGAAGATAAATATTTTTTATGATGGAAGATGCATGCTTGATCAGATATTTCCGTTTTAATGGGCTTTTTGATTCTGAACAGTTACAAAATAATTATATATATGAGGTGACAAAGATGAAAGATGACAACTGTATTTTCTGTAAACTGGCAAATGGGGATATTCCGACCAATTCAATCTACGAGGATGATGATTTCAAGGTAATACTCGATGCAAGTCCTGCTACAAAGGGACATGCACTTATCCTTCCAAAGCAGCATTATGCAAATATTTTTGAGATTGAGGATGAGACACTTGCCAAGGCAGCAAAGCTTGCAAAGAAGATTATGACACACGAGAAAGATGTGCTTGGCTGTGAAGGCTACAACCTGGTACAGAACAATGGCGAGGTGGCAGGCCAGACAGTATTCCATTTCCATATGCACCTGATTCCAAGATATGAGTCAGATGACAACAAGAATGTCATAGAGTGGAACCATAAGGAGTTCACTGATGACGAGATGAAGAAAATCTGTGACGAGATGAGCATGTAATAGCTGCTAATAGTTACACATTATAAAAAACCAAAAGCCCGGATATGCAAATGTAGTTCATATCCGGGCTTTTCTTTTTTATGATATGCAATGACGCTTTAAACAGACTCTGATCCTATGACGATTTCTTCACCTGAGAGTTAATCAAATCAATGATAGTGGCGATGGAATCCATCTGACCGCTTTTTGCCATGGCATCCTTATATTTATCCCTGTTGCCGTATACCTCTTTTACTGCGCTAAGCAAAGAATCCTTTGTGAGCTCCTCCTCCTCGATGACATATGAAAAGCCCTGCTTTTTGAAGGATTTTGCATTTAATACCTGGTCTCCGCGGCTGGCAGCAGCAGAAAGAGGAATCAGGATGTTTGGCTTGTGCAGAGCAAGCAGCTCGCAGATGGAGTTGGCTCCGGCTCTTGAGATAGCCATGTCAGCCAGAGCAAACATGTCGGTGAGCTCAGCATTGGCGTACTCAAACTGTGCATAGCCTGTGATTCCGGCAAGCTTGTTGTCCAGATTGCCCTTTCCGCAGAGGTGAATCACATAGAAATCCTTTAGTAGTTCAGGAAGAATCTCACGGACAGCTTCATTAACCTTTTTAGAGCCGAGGCTTCCTCCGATGATGAGGATGACAGGCTTATTGTGGTCAGGAAAATTACAAAGCTTTATGGCATTTTCGGCAACGCCACTAAAAAGCTCACGTCTGATAGGTGATCCGGTGAGCACAGCCTTGTCTGCAGGCAGATATTTCATGGTCTCAGGGAAATTGCAGCAGACCTTTTTGGCACCCTTTATGGCGATTTTATTGGCAAGTCCCGGGGTGATATCCGACTCGTGGATGATGGCAGGTACATGGCAGTGCTTTGCGGCAAGCACGACAGGTACGGAAACGAAGCCACCCTTAGAAAATACTACATCAGGCTTGAGTTTTTTCATGAGGCTTACAGCCTGACCGTAGCCCTTTAACACGCGGAACGGGTCTGTAAAGTTCTTCCAATCAAAGTATCGGCGCAGTTTTCCTGATGAAATGCCGTGGTAAGGAATCTTTTGGGCTTCGATCAGTCCCTTCTCCATTCCGTTTACTGAGCCAATGTATTCGATATCGTATCCGGCCTCCTTAAGTGCCGGCATAAGAGCTATATTTGGAGTGACATGACCTGCAGTACCGCCGCCTGTCATAACTATTTTCTTCATATATATGTATCCTTTCTTGCATTCCTGTTTGTCTCATATTTATATTATACTCAACACAATAAAAGTCAATACCAAGTTACCGGTGAAAGTTTGCCCTGCAATACCAAACAAATGTCGAAACTTGCGACCGATAGGAACTGTTAAGTTCAAGTGAATTGGTTATAATAATCAATAGTACATCATCCTGCGTTATAGGTTAAGTTAAATTTTGAATGATGTATCGGAAAAAGAATAGTAGGGAGGACACATTAATATGGAATTATCAATGGACAATATGGACATCGTGGCAGGAGGCATACTTGCGATAATGCTTGCACTTTTCATGCTGACAGTCATTGTGACCTTGTTCGCACTCTCACACAGGATAAGACTTTTGAGCAACGAGATTTATAAAATAGAAAAACAGGTGAGCGACTACATAGACGAGCTGTCGAGAAGCGAAAGCGACAAGCTTGAGATAGAGCATAAGGCACATCAGAATGGGGTGATTTCATCGGTGCTTCAGGAGATTTTTCCGTGAAATTTGACAAAATGCTATTACTGTGATATTATACCGACTGTAACAAAGTTGTAACAAATGCAACATAGGTGTAATAAACGTAACAAAAACAACATATACTACACCATATGGAGGATTATATGAAGCTAAACAAAAAAGTAATCGATAGCATTACGGTCTGTGGACTGTGCGCCATGCTGACGGTTACCGCGGTTACTAACAGCGGACGCTCTGAGGTCAAAGCAGAGGATAAGGTGCTAGCAAACACTGGTTTAGAGCATACTGGTTATAATAGTTATGCTGGCGTGGCAGCGACTCTTTTTGATTATGAGAAGGGTCTCACAGCAGAGAATGCTGTTACAGTAGAAAAAGAAAATGTTGAGATGGTGGCAGCAGCACAGGATGCACAGCCGGAGGCGCAGCCACAGCTCACACAGGAGCAGCAGGAATGGCAGACAAAGCTTATGCCAAAAGTTGAAGAATCACTCAACGTAAGAGCACAGGCCGATGAACAGTCAGATATTGTTGGAAAACTATATAAAGGAAGTGTGGCAGACATCGTAGAAAACGATGGCACATGGGCTCACATCAAGTCAGGAAATGTAGACGGATATGTCAATGTATCTTACTGTGTGACCGGAACTGACGCACTAAGCTATGCTTACGACACATGCGGAGAAATTGCTACAGTAAATACAGACGGACTTCGTGTGAGAGAGACAGCAGATACAAACAGTAAGGCCTTAGAGGTAGCTGACCAGGGCAAGACCTATCAGGTGGACCGCGCAGCGCAGGCACCGGACGGCTGGATTGCAGTAGTCAGCGATTCACAGACAGGATATATCGCAGCAGATTATGCGACACGTTCCCTCAACACAAGAGTGGGTATCACAATTGAAGAGGAACAGGCTCAGATAGCTGCACAGAAAGAGGCTGAGAGAAAGGCCGCAGAAGAAAAGGCAGCAAAAGAAGCTGCAAAAGCAGCAAAGGAATCAAAGAAAACAGAGACCACACAGGGCGAGGCAGTAAGTGCAGGAGCAGATGACCTGACACTGCTTGCGGCAATCATCGAGTGTGAGGCAGGCGGAGAGAGCTATGAATGTCAGCTTGCAGTAGGAGCGGCAGTCATCAACAGAGTAAAGAGCGGCTCATATCCAAACAGCATCTCAGGTGTTATTTACCAGAAAGGCCAGTTTGGACCGGCATCATCAGGAAAGCTCGCAAGAAAGCTTAGCGGACGCATTTCTTCTTCATGCTACAGTGCAGCACAGGAGGCAATGTCCGGAGTGGACAACACAGGAGGATGTACATCCTTCAATGACCATGGCTCAGGAATATCAATCGGAAATATGAAGTTCAGATAATATACAGCCAATACAAAGAAATAACAAAGAGGCTGCAAATCAACAAAGCTTGTTGGTTTGCAGCCTCTTTAATTATTTGTACGGCGTGGTTTTACAGTCAGAGCGTCAATGCTTCAAACCTCTTGCAACATACCACAAAATAGAGTAAAATGACATCATTATAGCAACCTACAGATATAAATTATAGCAACCTGCATCTATAAACGATGCAAATAAAACCCAGGAGGCAAGAGCAATGCAGTTAAAGGGACGAAACTTTTTAAAACTTATGGATTACACTCCGGAAGAGATTACTTATCTGATTGACCTCTCACAGGAGCTGAAGGAAAAGAAGAAAAAAGGCATCAGACATGATGACCTCACAGGCAAGAATATAGCGCTGATTTTTGAAAAGACCAGTACCAGAACTCGCTGCTCTTTTGAGGTAGCGGCACATGACCTTGGAATGCATGTCACATACCTTGACCCGAGCGGTTCACAGATAGGTAAAAAGGAGAGCATCGCCGATACAGCGCGCGTGCTCGGCAGAATGTTTGACGGAATCGAGTACCGTGGATACGGACAGGAAATCGTGGAGGAGCTGGCTAAATACGCAGGCGTACCGGTATGGAACGGCCTGACAAATGAGTTCCACCCGACACAGATGATAGCAGATATGCTTACAATCCGTGAGCACCTCGGCAGACTCAAGGGCGTGAAATTTGTATACATGGGCGATGCAAGATACAACATGGGCAATTCACTCATGGTCACATGTGCAAAGCTTGGCATGGACTTCGTGGCATGCACAAACAAGAAATATTTCCCAAATGATGAGCTTGTAAAATACTGTAAGGACGTTGCAGAAACAACCGGCGCATCAATCACACTCACAGAGGATGTGGCAGAGGGCACAAAGGACGCAGATGTCATTTACACAGATGTGTGGGTATCAATGGGCGAGCCGGAAGAGGTATGGGCAGAGCGAATTAACGACTTAAAGCCATATCAGGTAAATGCAAAAGCATTTGAAAATGCAAAGGATAGCGCAATCTTTATGCACTGTCTGCCTGCATTCCATGATTTAAAGACCACTATCGGCAAGCAGGTCTATGAGAAGTTTGGACTGAGCGAGCTTGAGGTGACAGACGAGGTATTTGAGTCAGAGCGCTCAGTGGTATTTGATGAGGCAGAGAACCGTATGCACTCAATCAAGGCTATCATGCGTGCAACACTTGCTGATTAGTACATCGAATAATAAGTAACCAGCCATATGACTTGCCTGATTTCCCATCTGCGGCGTTGTAGTCAATCGACGTAGCCACCGCTACGCCTCATTCCTCCGCCTTGCAGATGAAAATTCATTCTGCGTCATATAGCCAGAAACTTATTTTTCGATGTACTAGTACGGTAAGCAATGACCGCAACAAAAGATTGACGGAAAGCTAAGGAATAAAGTATGAAGGAAGAAATACTTAGACTTCTACGCAGCGCTGACGGCTATATTTCAGGGCAGGAGCTATGCAACCGGTTCGGAGTATCGCGCACAGCCGTGTGGAAGGCCATAAACCAGCTAAAGGAAGCCGGATATGAGATAGAAGCACAACAGAATAAGGGCTACAGGCTCATGGCAGCGCCGGATCTGATGACAGAGGCGGAGATAAAAAGCCTCATGCACACAGACTGGGTGGCAAAGGAAGTGCTGTATTTTGATACAATAGACTCCACCAACATCAAGGCTCAGGAGCTTGCCGAAAAAGGCTATCCGAGCGGCACCTTAGTTGTAGCGGACAAGCAGGAGTCAGGCAAGGGGCGCCGCGGCCGCAGCTGGGTATCGCCGTCCGGCACAGGTATTTTCATGACACTTATGATAAAGCCTGATATCAATCCAAACAATGCATCCATGCTCACGCTTGTGGCAGCGCTTGCTGTCGCAAAGGCAATAACAAGCGTAACCGGCGAGGAAGCCCTGATAAAGTGGCCAAACGACATTGTGGTAAACGGCAAAAAGGTGTGCGGAATACTCACAGAGATGAATGCGCAGTTTGACTACATCAACCATATTGTTGTAGGTATCGGTATCAACGTGCACAATGAGAGCTTTCCGGAGGAAATCAGTCAGATGGCGAGCTCACTCCTGATAGAAGCAGGTGGCAAAAGATTTCACCGTGCGCAGATAATCGCAGAGACCATGTCATAC